>ENA-UOJC01001529-UOJC01001529.1-human-gut-metagenome-genome-assembly--contig:-C104-NODE-1529-length-30735-cov-47.200456_pt1 | contig 30735 bp, 19 predicted proteins | sample MGYA00242339_ERZ723886 | MGnify/ENA metagenome assembly ERZ723886 | reverse complement strand
ACAGCACTGCGGATGGATATCTCGTTGCTCGCTAACTTTTAGCGGACAGCAATAAATGAATATAGTAACAGTGCCAGTCACCTTTGGCCCATGCGAAACCGTATGACGCTTTAATGGCACGTGATGCCTGAAAACCATATTGGCAGCCAACACCAACATACATTGACGTATATTCGGAAGTGATGACATTCCAGTTCAAATCCACCGGAATCACCATCTCATTTACGGTCAGGCTTTCCTTTGAGCCATAGGAAGAATCATCATATCTTATTTTTGTGTAGGCCATCAGAGCCTTGGCTCCGATAATAAGATTCAACGGATGTCTCTGGTCTCCGAACCTTATCATCCCACCTGCAGCTATTGAGAAAGGATATGCCTCATAACCAGTGTCATAAGAATATCCAACATCCGCTGACAAAGTTAATCCAAAGCGTATGCAAGATTGGCTGGACCTATAACTTCCGCGGGATGATGCATCTGACGACCTACTTTGTGACGCCGATGTCTTGTAAACCGAGGAATATGCTTCATTATTCCGGGTGGCGGTGGCGTATTTGTCGCTCACATACCTGATTGTCTCGTCATCAGCGGCATATTCCATGGCCATTCTTTTGTCCGCGTAGGAGGATTCAGACGTGAACTTGTCCGCCATCAGGCGGGCGATCTTGCTGGAGGCGCGCTTGTCATAGGAACTGGCGGGATAATCCTTGAGGAATTGCTTCAGCGCGTCGATGGTGTTGACACGGAGGGCGTTGAAATAAGCCTGCGAGGTTGACAGGTCGGCGATGGCGTCATCGGCCTCCTGTTTGTAGATCCGGTGCTCGGACTCGGCGAGATACCGCTTGTAGGAATCTATCGTATTCTGGCCTTTGGCTTTCAGCCAGAGAGGAAGATCATCGATCCTGTCGGCCACATCCTCCCGGAACGCGGAATCCGGATATTTCTTCATGAACGCATCGAGACTGGCGACGCTTTGGCTGGCGACGGCATCGGTGTAATCCTTCCGTTCCATCGCGACACATTTGTCCAGAATCGCTTTCGCATCGGTGTTTGCAGGGTACTTGGCCAGAATCTTCCTGGCAAGATCCGCGGCGCCGGTCACATTGCCGCTGTTGTAGCGGGCCTCCGCCTGACGTATGGCGGAACCAACGTCCTGGATCAGAACGATTCCCGAACCGGAAACGCGGGCATGGCATGGAACCGGACCACATACGGCCGCCATACCAAGTATAAGGCTGAAAACTATATTTCTCATCAGAATCTTGGGTCTAAGTCATTAGCCGCGTTGTTGTACTTTATTGAATTGTACCTGGACAGGAAAGCGGCGTTTGAATATGATTTCTTCTCCAAATACTCTTTCCCTTTCCGGACTTTCTGGTAATCCCTGTCGAAACCATCCTTGTCAAGTCTCCCTGATCTCGTAGGCATACTCAAGAACCTGCTCGACCTGTTCCTCATCAAACCATTTGTAAAAGACCTGTCTGAATCCGTCGTTCGCATCCAGAAGTATCTCTCTGGAGAAAAACTGTATTCCTGAGTTGGCTATTAAAGTCTGGACCATAAGTCTCGTTTTATTTTGGGGTTATCATATTTTGCGGCTCCACTCTGCCCAGTGGTATGGCATTGCCGCAAATATAACGAATTTTGTCCGGAAAGCGAACATCTTTCTGAACCAATGAATATACGTGGCGGATAAGCGGCTCATAATCAATTAAAAGACCAAAGTCCTGACGCTGGTAACGGCATCAGGACTTCGGTCTTTATATTCATTTACAGCACGTTAAGTGCCACGGCTATTTTTTCAGGCCGGAGTTGAGGAAGGCTATGAAACCATCAACGGAAAGATTATAGCCACGGACCGGGGCAAGCTGGTTGCCTTCGGCGTCAAGAAGGGCATAGTTCGGCTGGGCGTTTACTCCGAACCGTGTACGGGCTATGTAAGAGTTCACACGACCGATCTCCTTCAAGGTCTTGCCATCCGGAGTGGTCAGCCATTCCGCCTCATCGAGTTTGGTCTTGTCATCCACATAAAGAGCCACAAGGACATATTCATTCCTGAGAATATTCAGGACTCTCGGATCGCTCCAGACGCGCTGTTCCATCTCGCGGCAGTTGACGCAGCCGTGGCCGGTGATATCGACGAAGACGGGTTTGCCCTGGGCCTTGGCGGCGGCGAGGCCTTCCTCCAGGGTGAAGTAGCCGGTCAGACCGAGCGGCATCTTGAGGTCGTACTTCTGGCCGTAGGTGAAGACACCGGTCACTGAGCTTGTCGATGTGCTGGTTTCTTCGGTCGCTTCGATGGTCACTGAGCCTGTCGAAGTGACCGTTCCCACCGGAGTGTCCGCATAATTGTAAACCACAAAATCCTGAGTCTCAAGCGGAGGAAGGTAGCCGGACAGAGCCTTCAGCGGAGCGCCCCACATTCCCGGAATCATATAGACCACGAATGTGAAGACGGCGATCGCAAGGCCAAGCCTCGGCACAGAGACATGCTCCACAGGATCGTCATTCTTGAAACGTAGCTTGCCAAGAAGGTAAAATCCGAGAAGCGAGAACGTGACGATCCATATTCCTAAATATACTTCCCTGTCAAGCAGTCCCCAGTGGTAGGTCTGGTCAGCGACGCTGAGGAACTTGAAGCCAAGCGCTACCTCGATGAAGCCGAGCACGACCTTGACACTGTTGAGCCAAGAGCCGGACTTGCCTTTCATCTTTTTCAGCAGCGACGGGAACATCGCCAGGATCGTGAACGGCAAGGCGAAGGCGACGGAGAAGGCGAGCATCGTGACCATCGGAGTCCAGAACTCTCCCTGAGTTGATTTGATCAGCACCGTGCCGACAATAGGACCGGTGCATGAGAATGACACCAGCACAAGGGTCAGAGCCATGAAGAATATGCCGCCGAGTCCTTTGCCGCTGGACTTCGCGTCACTCTTGTTGGCAAGGCTGGACGGCAGCTCTATCTCGAAGGCACCGAAGAAGGATGCCGCGAAAATCATGAACACGATGAAGAATATCAGGTTCGGCAGCCAGTGTGTCGCAAGCCAGTTGAATATGTCGGCGGTGACCGTATTCCCTCCGATTATCCATGTCAGGCCGATGATCACACTGATCGGAACAGTGTACAAAAGGACAATGAAGAGACCGTAGATGAAAGCCTTGAAGCGGCCTTCAGCGGCGGTCGAGGACTGTTTCATGAAGAACGACACCGTCATCGGCACCATCGGGAACACACATGGGGTCATCAGCATGGCGAATCCCCACAGGATGGCTTCGATGATCAAAGCCCACAGAGACCCTTCGTTATCGCTATTATCACCGGATGCGATACCGGCCTCAAGCGATGAAGAGGCCTCTTCCGACTTAGTGTCAATGGTAACGTCATCCGAAGACGCACTCGCCGCAGGTACAGCCGCAGCAAGCGGAACGGAGAATTCCCATGATTCCGGAGCCGCGCAGAACCTGTCGTTGCATCCGCTCCATGAGACTTCACCTGTGACCGTGGCCTCACTGCCGGTCAGTTTGACCCTTTGAGTGAGTGTCACAGAATCAAAGAAAACTTTTTCTCCTTGGAAATCAGACGGTTTTGTCACCTGATTGAGACCACCGACCAATGAATATCCTTGATCGGAGGCGAATTCGATGGAAATAGGATTGTAGGCATGATCCACAGTGTAGATGTGCCATCCATCCACAATGCTGGCCTTGAATGTCAGTTCATAGACATTCTCTGAAACCACCTTGCTGGAAACCGACCACTTGGCGGTGGCCTCCGGGGCTTGCGCGAAAGAGGCCACACTCCCGATAAGGAGTGCTGCCACCAACGCCACAGCTTTTTTGAAAGTATGTGTCATAGCGTCAAAACATTTGCCGTTATATTCAGAATGTTATTTAGCGTAGGCTACGGAACGGGTCTCTCTGATCACAGTGATCTTGACCTGTCCCGGATAAGTCATCTCCTCCTGGATCTTCTGGGCGATGTCAGCGGAGAGTCTTCCGGCCTGGTCATCGCTGACCTCCTCGGCGCCAACAATGACGCGGAGCTCGCGGCCGGCCTGGATGGCGTAGCTCTTTGTGACTCCCGGATAGGCGGCGGCAAGGTCTTCCATTCCCTTGAGCCTCTTGATGTAAGACTCGATGACCTCACGACGGGCCCCAGGACGAGCACCGGAAATCGCATCACCGATCATTACGATAGGAGAGATGATCGATGTCATCTCGATCTCTTCGTGGTGCGCGCCGATGGCGTTGCAGATCTCAGGCTTTTCCTTGTACTGCTCGGCCAGTTTCATACCAAGCAATGCGTGTGGAAGCTCCGGCTCCTCCTCGGAAACCTTACCGATGTCGTGCAGGAGACCGGCCCTCTTGGCGAGCTTAGGATTCAGACCGAGCTCGGCTGCCATGATGGCGCAGATGTTGGCTACCTCACGGGAGTGCTGGAGCAGGTTCTGACCGTAGGATGAACGGTATTTCATTCGGCCGATCAGTTTCACGAGCTCGATGTTCAGTCCGTGGATCCCAAGGTCTATGCAGGTTCTCTTACCTGTCTCAAGTATCTCGTCCTCAAGTTGTTTTTGAACCTTGGTCACAACTTCCTCGATACGCGCCGGGTGGATTCGTCCGTCAACGACAAGCTGGTGCAGGGCGAGTCTGGCAACTTCCCTGCGGACAGGATCGAACGCGGAAAGAAGAATGGCGTCAGGTGTGTCGTCAACCACGATCTCGACACCTGTGGCAGCCTCAAGGGCACGGATATTACGTCCCTCACGACCGATAATCCTTCCCTTGATCTCATCGTTCTCGATCGGGAATGTCGTCACGGCGTTCTCGATGGCGGTCTCGGTGGCCGTTCTCTGGATGGTGTTGATGACGATTCTCTTGGCCTCCTTGGAAGCGTTCAGGCGAGCCTCGTCCATCGTGTCGTTGATGTAGGCCTGAGCCTCGGTCCTCGCCTCAGCCTTCATATTCTCAATAAGAATGTTCTTGGCTTCCTGCGCGCTCATTCCGGCGATCGTCTCAAGCTGCTTGTTGGCCTGGGCGCTGAGTCTTTCATATTCCTCAGTCTTCTTGGTCAGGGTCTCCTGCTGGGCCTGGAAACTCGCCTTCGCGTTGTCAGCGTCACGCATCTTCCTCTGAAGCTCGGAATTCTGCTGGTTCAGAGAGTTCTCCTTCTGCTTGATCCTGTTCTCGGCGTCCTTGAGCTGGCTGTTCTTCTCGTTGATGTACTGCTCGTGCTCGCTCTTGAGCTGGAGGAACTTCTCCCTGGCCTGATGGATCTTGTCCTTCTTTATCCCCTCGGCTTCGATCTCGGCCTTGGCGATGATCTCGTTCTTCTGCCCTTTCAGAACTATTCTCTGAATGATTATGTAAGCCGCCAGCGCGATTACAGCGCCGATCAGGACTCCTATAAAAAATTGCAACATAATATCAATAAATATTTTAAATGTTCTAATATTCCCTTATATGTCACCGTGGCAGTCCTCCCCTGTCCATCCACAGCGTCATCCGTAACAGTCCGGCGCAAAAAAAACGACCGACAGTCCGGAACGGAAACTGATCGATCGTCTGAGAAACATTAAAAAAAGCCGTTAGCCGCTTGTCAGAAATCTTAATGAATAAGATTTGAGATCCGCACCGGTTCAGAAATCCATCGTCACGCACACAGGCGCAATCCCCGAAGGTAACCTTGGTCCGTCATGGCCGGCTCGAGCAAACTCGGTTCCGTGGAACTTGTTGATTTGAGCACGTGGGACTAACGGCCGTCTTTTTCAATATTCTTGATGTAGGACTCAACATCCTCCTGAAGTTTTTTCGCCTCGGCATCAGCGTCGGCGACTCTCTTCTGGTAGGCCAACCTTCCGACCGCCTCGTTCAGAGCCACAAAGGAAAGTTTGTCGGAAAGGGTCTTGTTCGGGTACTTCGCGTCGTAAGCCGCCAGTTTCTGGTTGATGGCGTCCGCCGCAAGCCTCATCATCCGCTCCATCTCAGGAGAGGAGGCGACGAGGGGATATTCATTGCCCGCGATCTTTATCTTGATGTTCTGTCCCATTCCTAATTCTCAAGCAAGGCGATGCACTTGTCAATCTCCTTGATAAGTCTCTCTATCTTTTCCTTGGCGGCGGAACTGTCTCCGCCCACTCCGAAAGCTTCGGACAGATGAAGGTTGTTCACCTGTTGTTCCAAATCCTCAATCCGCTTCCTACAGGACTCATTCTCAGCCCCGCACCGCACCAACTCAGCCTGGAGCCTTTCACGCTCAGACCTTTCCGCTTCGTACAGCGCGATCAACTTTTCGATATCTGTCTTTATACCTTCAAGCATACCTCAGGACTGTTTTTACCTGCATGAGCGCAAATTTAGTAAAATATCTTCATTTGCACAAGAACTTCAACTGGCATCACCTATTAAATTCCAAGGAAAATTCATTCTCTTGTTTATCGCGCGCCATAGCGGCCTCATCACGCACGTCGTCATTCCCCAAAGCCACGCCTCGTGCGCAAGAACTGCCAACACACTCACGAAGCATTCCCCAAAGCACCGCCTCGTGCGCAAGAACCGCCAACGCACTCACGAAGCATACCCCAAGCACCGCCTCGTGCGCAAGAACCGCCAACACACTCACGAAGCAGACCTGCTCATCAGCCAGCGTCCGATTTGCTAAACCAAAGTAAATATTATAATTTTGCGACAATATGACAACAACAGCATAACCATGACAATAACAGTAGAGAACAGGGAAATCCCGGTGCTGCTCCTGACAGGATACCTCGGAAGCGGCAAGACTACATTAGTCAACAGAATACTCTCCAACAAGAAGGGCATCAAGTTCGCGGTCATCGTGAACGACATCGGCGAGGTGAACATCGACGCCGACCTCATCCAGAAAGGCGGCGTTGTCGGCACCACGGACGACAGCCTTGTCCCTCTCCAGAACGGCTGCATCTGCTGCACGCTGAAAATGGACCTTGTCGCCCAGCTGAACGACCTCTGCCGCTCCGGCAAGTTCGACTACATCGTCATCGAGGCGAGTGGAATATGCGAGCCCGCCCCTATCGCACAGACCATCTGCTCCTTCCCTAAGCTTGTTCCTGAATATGCCCAATCGAATATTCCGAAACTCGATTGCATAGTCACCGTTGTGGACGCTCTGAGGATGCAGAGTGAGTTCGCCTGCGGGGACGCTCTCAAGAAGGACAATCTGGAGGAGGATGACCTTGAGAATCTTGTGATCCAGCAGATCGAGTTCTGCAACATCGTGCTTCTGAACAAGGCGTCCGAGGTGAAGCCCGAGGAGCTTGGCAGGGTCCGCAGCATAGTGAAGGCTCTGAATCCGAAAGTGACGATCTTCGAGTGCGACTATGGAGACATCAATCTTGACAAACTTCTGAACACCAGGATGTTCGATTTCGATAAGACGGCTACTTCGGCGGCTTGGATCAACGCCATCGAGGGAGAGGGCAACGAAGCTGATCATGATGACGATGACCACGATGAGGATCATGACGGGCATGAACATGACCATCATCACGAGGAACACGACCACGAGCATCACCACGAGGGGCACGAGCATCACCATCATCACGATCACGAGGGTGGCGAAGTCGAGGAATATAACATCGGGACCTTTGTCTATTATCGCCGTCAGCCGTTGGATATCAACAAGTTCGACTGGCTCGTCTCCAAAAAGTGGCCGAAGAACGTGATCCGGGCCAAGGGTCTGTGCTATTTTGCGGACGAGAAGGACAAGTGCTACCTCTTCGAGCAGTCCGGAGTGCAGAAATCCATCAAGGACGCCGGTCTGTGGTTCGCCACGATGCCGGAGGATCAGCTTCAGGAGATGATGCGCAGGGACAAGAATCTGCGTAAGGATTGGGATCCGGCCTATGGCGACCGTATGATCAAGATTGTCTTCATCGGGCAGAATCTTGACCGCAAACAGATAGCAGATCTGATGGATTCTTGTTTAGGGGAGTAAGTTTGGGGCGAACGCGAAAAAAAGGAAAATCCAAAATTTTGCACGTTACCAAAATTTTGGATTTTATTTTTTCGCTCACGCCAGTGAAACTTAGCGAACGACAGCGAAAAAATCAAATGGTGGATTTTGGTAACGTGCAAAATCCGCCATTTGCTTTTTTTTCAATGTCGCTCAGCCACTAAGGCTTGTAGCAGAAGTCGCTTCGACAAGCTCAGCGACCAGAAGATGTAAATTCAGCGACTGGATGAGGCAGGCTCAGCGAGACGGAATTACAGCTCGGTCACGAAGCGGTGTTTGCCGGGGGCGAGGAGTTTGGTCTCGCGGGAACTGTCGGGGCCGGGGATGAGGGCGGTGGCGGTGGTGCCGGCGGGGATCTCGACGGTCCACTCGAACTTGTCGCCGGTGCGCTTCCAGTTGCTTACAATCTTTCCGTAAGGCGAATCATAAGAGCAGTTCACCCAGTCAAGGCCTTCGATTGGGTAAGGCTTCAGCTCGATTGACTTGTAGCCTGGCTCGGCAGGACGTATGCCGCCAAGATATTCATAATACCAGGTCACGAGGTCGCCGAGAAGCATCACGTGGTTGCCGGAGTTCATCGCAGGATCGGCGGTGTTGCCGTTCCAAAGCTCCCAGATTGTCGTGGCACCGTTTTTCGCCATGTAACCCCAGCTTGGATAGGTCTCGTTCGTGGCGATCTTCAAGGCAAGATCCGGTCTGCCGAACTCGGTGAGAGTGCGCATCAGAACCATCATGCCGACAACCCCGCAGCTCACATGCCCGTCGCAGTCCACCTCGGTCTTGTGCACGATGTGCTCGAACACATCACCCTCACGCCCGTCAGGAACCATTCCGAAATAAAGAGGAAGCAGGTTGGCAGTCACCGTGTTGTTGCCGTAGAAGCCTTCCTTAGCGTTGAAATACTTCGCGTTGAACGCCTCACGGGCCGCGGCGGCATATTCATTGAATATCTTCACATCCTCCGGATGACCGGCGATCGGAGCGAACTCTATCATCTTGTTCAAGAGGAAAAAGTAGAATGGAGTGGATATCAGAGGCGAGGCTGTCTTTCTCGCAGGATCCTGTGAATGAATAAGTTCCAGAGATTCAGGCGGCATACACCAGTCCCCGTAGGTGTCCTTGATCATCACACCGTCCCTGAGGTATCTTGACCTCATATATCCAAGCCACTTCTTCATAGCACCATAATGGTCCTTGATGGACTGGTCGTCCCCGAATCGGCGATAGACCATGTCCGCGCCTGTCAGGAACGCTCCTGGCCAGGTGAAATTGTCCTGATAGAGGGTCCAGTAGCGAGGGCAGACGTCCGAGATGCTGCCGGCCTCGTTCTGCCCGTCGTGGATGTCAGTCAGCCACTTGGAATAGAGGGCGTGGTTGTTGAATATGTAGGATTCGCCGTAGCAACCCATCGTGCGGTCGCCGAGCCAGCCAAGCCTCTCGTCCCTCTGCGGACAGTCGGTAGGCATACCGCGATAATTGCCCCTGATTCCCCAGAAAGCGTTGTGGTAGATCTGGTTGATCACGGCGTTGGAGGTCTCGAAATGACCGGTGACAGCCATCTTGTCATACATCACCTGCCCCTCGAAATCGCCGAGCTTAGGTTCGTTCTTCAAGCCTTTTATCTCAACGTAACGGAAACCGTGGTAAACATATTCAGGATGCCAGACGATCGGCTTGCCGTCCTTGGCGATGTAGGTGTCGAGGACCTTTGCGGTACGGAGATTGGCAAGGTAGAGAGTGCCGTCAGGATTGAGAAGTTCGGCGAACTTCATCGTGAGGGTGTCGCCTCTTTGCAGTCCTCGGGCCTTGATCTGAAGGCGGCCGACCATATTCTGTCCCATATCAAGGATGTAACCGTGATCGGTCTTGGTGATGGAGACCGGCTTCACGATGTCCTGAACAGCGATGTTAGGGTTAGGCTGGAGAACCAGTCTGCCGCCCGGAGCGTCCATCAATGAGGCCTTCGCCCAAGCGGAATCATCGTAACCGACCTTTGTCCATCCGGTCAATTCCTTACGGGCATCGTAAGTCTCACCGTCGAACTCGTTGTTGGCTCTGATCGGTCCCTCGCAGGTGATCTTCCAGCTCTCGTCGCTGACAACGGTCGCCGTGCGGCCATCTGTGTAAACAATGTCCAACCGGTACCAAAGCCTCGGTACCCCGAAGCCCTTCATACCTGGCTCCCTCATCGTGGTATAACGGCCGCAGCCAAGGCTTACGGCAAGAGCGTTCTGACCTTTCTTGAGAGCCTTACGGACATCGAACTCATTGAAATATACCCTTATCCTGTACTCCGACACGGTCGGGGAAAGTTCCTGGTCACGGGTGATATATTCCCCGTTGATCCAAGTGTCATAGACTCCGAGGCCGCTGATGCGGAGGGTCGCCTCCTTCACCTTGCCGTCAAGTGTCACTTCCTTGCGAAGGTAGCGGGCAGGGAGCACGGTGCTGCCTTTCAGGACATCACCCTCATAGTCGCAGCCGATCCATTTCCCGTCATATTCGGCGGCGGAGGCTGTCAGAGTGGCGGCGAGTGCCGCGAATGCTGTTAAAATTCGTTTGATCATTATCTGAATATTTTAGTGTTATTTCTTGAATATGAGGTTGATATCCCGCTCGATCGCCGGACCTGCGATGTTCTCCGGCACGAAAGACCAGTGGCCGATCTTGGCAGGGTCACCGATGACGGCCGGGTCGATCACACGGTTCTTTTTGAGATATTCATAGAGAATCTCGCGGATCTCCGGGTAATATTCAACGGTCCTTTCGGCGATCTTGTCCGTGTCGATTCCGACCTCGGCGAGGAGTCCGCCGCCACCGCTGGCGCGGTAGGAAGTCATCGCTACGTTGTAGGTCTCGTCCATACTGAACGGCTTTCCATCGGCCATAGAGGTGATCACGATCCTTGAGCCGAAAGGCTTTGTGACATCAACGGTGTAGTCGATTCCGGCGGCGGAGTCGAAGTTGTAGGCACGCTCGATGAACGACCAACCATTCTGGCCCGTGCGCGGGTCGTCCTTCTGGACTATGTTCAGCACGTGGTCGGTCGGTTTCGTGGCAGTGACGATCCAACGGTTGTAGGAGGCCTCCAGATAGTCCTTGATCTCCTTTCCGGTCATCGTGATCACATAGAGCTGGTTTTCAAACGGATAAATTGTAAACAAGTCCTTGTAAATCAAAGTCCCACCCTTGACGAATCCGTCATAGGTCAATGGAGCCGCGATCGAGATCTGCGCCGGTGCGCAGCCAAGGCAAAGCGTGTGGACAAGGTTCACATAATCACACATTCCCTTGTACGCGTCACGGGTACGCATATCAACCTTCAGCTCACCGACTTCCTGAGTCGTGAAGACCTGCACGGCCTGATAGTCCTCGTAAAAGTCCTTTTCCATCTTGGCGTCAATCCTGTGGGGATCAACCGGAATGAGTTCCGTGGAATGGGTCTTGGAAACGACCTTGCCGTCCTTAACGGTGACATTCACCGTTCCGTGTCCCACAAAGCGGCAATGGCTTCCGGAATTTATGAGTCCGATGCTGTCACAGCAGGTCTCGAACGGCCTGTGGTCGTGCGAGCAGACCACGAAATCCACTCCACGCAGACTCTTGTACAGATCCATTCCCTGTCCTTCCAGCATCGAGCCGTCTCCGGGTCCTGTTCCCGAATGCACGGACACGATCACCACATCAGGCTTCTCCTTGGCCCTCACCTTGTCCACATCCTCCTGAGCCAGAGGAACAAGGCTCTCGAACGTCATTCCGCTCCAGAGTTTCTCCGACAGCCAGTTCTTCATGTTGGCGTTTGTGAAACCCAGTACGGCGACCTTCAGTCCGCCCTTCTTGTAGATCTTGTACAAAGGAAAATACGGTTCCCCGTTGTCAGTGCGGATAGCGTTTCCAGCCAGAAACGGAATCCCGTGCGACTCAAGGTCCCGAGCGATGCGGTCATAGACCTTGTGACCGGTCTCGATGTCATGGTTGCCCACCGTGACGGCATCGTAGCCCATGTAGGCGGCAAGGCGTGGATAGACATGAGGAGAGAGTGTGTCCACATAGTTGAAATAGTACGCGGCGTTGTCTCCCTGAAGGCAGTCCCCCGCATCGATGAAGACAACTTTGTCCGCACCGGCCGCCGCACGGACGCTGTCCACTATCGGCTTGACGGCTAAAAGGGACTTCTTCACCCCGTTCCCGACATAGGTGGAATCGAAATAGGTTCCGTGCACGTCATTCGTGGTAAGAAGCTGGATGACATATTCCCCGTCCTTGGGTCCCGAACCGCATCCGGCCAACAGAAATCCGGCGGAAGCGGCGACAATGATAGACTTGAATATTACTTTCATACCTTATAAATATATTTCAAAATTCCTTTGCCTGCGTGAGCCTCCCGAAGCCTTAGCCGTTTTCCTGGAGTTCAAGGCACGCCCGAGATCGAACAGGACGCTCAGCTTCTGCTGGCTGCCCTGGAATCCATCACCTGTGAAATGGAACACGGCGGAAAGCCTCAGACGCACGAAATCAGCGATATACGGCTGCCAGTAGATCTCGGCACGGTCATAAAACCCGGAATGCTTCCAGTTCCCGCCATAGTCACAGACGCGGTAGAACGGACTTCCGGCGTACAAATCCTGTCCGAGCATATTCCCTCCTCCGTCAATGGTGAAGTAGTAAGGCATCTGGCCCGTGCCATAGTAGGAATCATTCTGAACGCCCAGTTTCTTGTACGCGAGGTTCAACGTCAGCAGCCCGCCGAACGCAGGCTCAAGCCCCGTCTCGTTGATCCTGTCCTGATGTATTCCTTGAATATAGCTGAGCTTGGAGTTCCAACGGAAGTCGCGTCTCCCGGCGGTCAGCGACACGAAAGGCGAGACAAGAATATTATCCACCACGCCCCGATATTCAAGCGTGTTGGCGAAGTGGTACATAGTCGCCGTCCACCCGGCGCGCAGGAAATCACCGGCAAGGGCGTAATTGCCGTATGTGAATATCTGGAAGCGCTCACGCCGTCCGTGCCCGATCATTCCCATCCAGTCCAAACCGGCCTCGCAATAGCCTTTCCGGGTCTCGTACTTCAGGAGTAATCCTTCTATGTTGTTGTCATAAAACTGGTTGACATCGGAGATGAACAGGGACGGAACCTGATCGGCCTTCACAGGATCCTCCGCCCAGCCCTGATAACCCGAGCCGAAAACGGAGTTCCCGCGCGGGAATATTCCCGCCAAGAGATTGAATTTTCCGCTTCTGCGCCGGCTTTCAAGGCCGTACCAGAATGTCATCTCCCGGAAAAGTCCTATGTTCTGAAGATCCTTGTCGCTTTCGGACACGGGGGCCTCACCCATATTCTTCATCACATCGATTCCGAGCGTAAGCTGATGGGTGAACCGGCCGCCCGCCACCTTGACACCGACCGTGGGAGTCAGCCTGGCGGCGTGAACCGTGCCGGATGTCTCGAACTTGTTGCCAGCGCCATCATATTCCCGATTGTCAAAATAGTACTGAAAATCAGCCCCGTAGGTAAAGGTAGCCTTTTGTTGGGCACGACCGGCGAAGGCCGACGCCAGAAGAAGTGTTATTACAATTACGCTCTTTCTCATATTCATAAGCCCGGAAGGAAAAATCCCGCCTCCGAGGCAGTTTATGCAAAATTACTGATTATTTTGTAATTTCGCACCCGTATGGAAGGACTCAAATTACAGACCCCGGTGGAAACCGGCCGCGGTGCTGTCAGCATCTCGCTGAAAGACAGGATATTCGTCCTCGGAAGCTGCTTCGCTGACAACATCGGCGGGAAAATGGTGGATCTGGGCTTCGATGTCTGCGTCAACCCGTTCGGAACCATCTACAACCCAGTCTCGGTCTGCAATTCCGTCGCCCGCCTGACATCCGGAATCCCGTTCTCCAAAGATGAGTGCGTCCAGATGGGCGCCGGTGCCGGCCTCGTCTGCTCGTTCAGCCACCACACATCCTTCGCCCGCCGCACCGAGGACGAGTTCCTGCAAGTCGCCAATGCATCTTTGAAGGAAGCCTCGTTCCGGTGGAAAGCAGCCTCCAAAGTCATCATAACCCTCGGCACGGCATGGATTTATGAATATACCCGCTCAGGCGAGACCGTCTCGAACTGCCTCAAGATAGAGGCGAAGGAGTTCACCCGCAGACGCCTCTCAGTCCGCGAGACAGCGACATTGCTCATGAATATGATCGCGCGGCATCCGGAGAAGGAATTCATGTTCACCGTCTCTCCCATCCGCCACTTCAAGGACGGGGCGCATGGCAACCAGATCAGCAAAAGCACCCTTCTGCTTGCTTTGGACGAGGTTCTGGCGAAGTTCCCGGAGCGTTGTGAATATTTCCCCGCCTACGAGATCGTGCTTGACGAGCTGCGGGACTACCGTTTCTATGCCGCCGACATGATCCACCCGTCCGACCAGGCCGTGGACTATCTCTGGTCCCGTTTCGTAGGATTCGCCATGCCGGAATCGGAACTTCCCGCGCTGGACGCCAGACGCAGGGAACTCCTCCGCGCGCAACATCGCCCCATTCATGGATAAGAAGCTGTTCTGATTTGTTTGTCTGAAGATTTTCACCTCAAGGAACATTTCAGTAACCTTCAAAATTAGTGATGCGCTAACTTTCGCATCTATGTTCGTAACTTATTAACATTGCAAAGTTTAACAATATTCTACTATAACCTCGATTTGAAATTAGTTTGTACTGAAGGTTTATGACAGCCCCTCAACTACTCATTTGAAATAAGGATTTTTCAGAACTTACTTTATTTGATAATTATTAACGCATCAGTACTAAACCTTCAAAATAAATAAGCTGCGTCATCTTAAGGAATCTTTTTCGGTCTATATCTCTCATCAGTCATGTGCCACCGGCACACTCCTTCTTCAAAAAAAGATCTATCCTCGAAAATATTCTCTTAATCTGAAGCAACCTATTATTTTCATGTCCTTACTATGCCGAAATCGCAGGCGTGTTCCGGAGAGTTGTCCCGGAGAATTGTCCCGGAGAATGTTAAGTAAACTGTAAAAAATAACCTGCATCACTTTAAATTTGCAATATATGAGCCCACTTGAAAAAGTGCCATTTGCCACTTTTTACCCCTTACAGAAGTATCTGCGAGGCACATGTTTTTTTCAAAAACGACTTTTTCAAGTGGACTCATATATTGATGTTCAAGGGTGATTCCATGTATTCATTTTTATCGATTGACGCGACTTGTTTTTTCAACATTACTTAAGGGCATTATCCGCAAAGAATGCCAATCATTTACAAACCACGGACACGCTAAAACGCCACCGACGGTATTCAATCCGCTATCACTGTGGCTGACCCTCCCTCGGGATATGGGGGTCAGCCACACACAATGGCCTCCCAGCATTACCAGAGCCACTCTTGCGTACCTGTGGTTTGCACAGGGTTTGCACAGGGTTTGCACAGGGTACCAAAAAATCAAAACAGCAGAGCAATTCACCCTGCTGCCTGCTTCATTTGCAACGCCTATATGTATATGGCGCTCACGTGACTAACCGTTCCAAATCATTTATACTTGACCTCGGCCACTGACGGCCATGTCGTAAATTCTGTCAATCCCATGAATTTGGGAATGATGAGTTCCTCGGTATTCGTCAAATAATCGTAATTTTGTGAAAAGGAATATGTTTTTCAAATGGAAGCGGATAGAATAGGAATGTGGCCTCAAAAGAGGAGACAGTTGCGGCGGCAAAGTGTGTGTTTAGTGCGTGTTTAGGTGCGTGCTGCGGTGCGTGATTGATAAACAATTGATAATCAGGCGATATCGCACTTACCTTTAGTCGAATCACGCTAAAGACAATAACCTAATCTATTAACATATAATAGATTGCAAATCACGACACCTTATGGGGAGAATATCTGTTATAAAGCATATAGCTTCAATGCAAAGGAAAGGACAGACAGAGCGTGTCAAAGTAAGAAGCTGTTTAAATTTCAGTCGCATAATTTGTTATACATGAGTCGGCAGAAGGCGAGCTGAACCATCGCCTCGCCCGTATCGGAATAGAACTCGTGATCAATGGCAATTCTTCGAAAGTTTTCCAACCAGGAGAAAGAGCGCTCCACAATACATCGGAGTGGCAGCACGGAGAATTTCTTCGGAGACTCGTCCGGACGGAGAACAACGGTAAACTCCGCACCGAGCTTTTGGCGTACGGTATCGGCCAATTTCCGTCCTTTGTATCCGCCGTCCGCCAGCATCTTTTTCAATCGGGGGAAGCAGCCCTTCATCTTGTCAATAACGCCATCCGCACCGACATTGTCATGGGCATTCGCCTCGTGAGCTACCACCGCAAACGTTCTGCAATCATGCCCGACCTGAAAAAGTACCTGTTTTTTTTTGCTTTTCCACCATAAAACGTTAAATTTGCAACATTGATTCATGCACGAAAAAAATCTCGAGTCAAGATGTTTTTTACTTATTAATTTGTTAAACGGGCACATTAACAACCATAAGTTAATACAAAACCTTTTAGTAAATGAAAAAGAATCGCACTTACAAGGTAAACGCCTTTCTCATGATGCTGCTCGCCGGCACGCTGTCATTCAGAGCCACGGCAGCCGCCAGTGAGTCCGGTTTACAGCCCGCGGCGGCCGCTCAGCAGCAGCCCGTCAAGGGAACGATCGTCGATGTCAACGGCAACCCGGTTCCGGGTGCAAGCGTGATGATCCCTGGCACAACCACGGGAACCGTCACCCAGGTTGACGGAACTTTCTCACTCAATGTCGCCGAAGGCACAAAGGTAGAAATCGGCTGCCTCGGCTACACCACGGTCACCACAACCGCCCGCAACGGCATGAAGGTAGTCCTCAAGGAGGACGCCATGATGCTGAGCGACGTCGTAGTCGTCGGCTACGGCACACAGAAGAAGGCTAACCTTACGGGAGCCGTTGCCAGCGTCAATGTCGGACAGGCTCTCGAAGGACGTCCTATCTCCGATGTCGGACGTGGACTTCAGGGTGCGGCGGCCGGTCTCAACGTACGCGTCGGCAGCAACGAGGTCGGTTCCGACCCTATCCTCAGAATACGTGGGCAGGTTGGATCGTACAATGGGGCATCCTCCCCTCTCATTCTACTTGACAACGTGGAGATTCCGTCTCTTAACCTTGTCAACCCGGATGACATTGAGAGCATTTCCGTCCTGAAGGATGCCGCATCTGCCTCAATCTATGGAGCCAAGGCTGCCTTTGGAGTGATTCTCATCACTTCAAAGAAAGGCAACAAGGAGGCTGACAAGGTGACCGTAAGTTATTCCGGTAACTTCTCTATCCAAAACAAGGCCAAAAACTACGAAATGGCTGATGTTGACGGACTTCACTATACTGTCGAAGCTGCCGAGCGTACCGGAACCTTCACTCCTGTGGGAGCGTTCTGGCTGATTGACCGCGCGGGTTACAATGCCGCTGTCGCCTGGAAAGACAAATACGGGAACAGCGTCGGCGTTGGCGATCCTTTCACGTACGGACGCGACTGGTATGTTGACGGCTCAAACAGGAAAATTGGTATCAGAACTTTCAACGCTTACGACTATCTCGTAAGGGAAAACGCTCCGACACAGTCTCACAATGTCTCAGTAGCCGGGAACAAAGGAAGAACCAACTACAACATCAGTCTTGCCTACCTTGACCAGAACGGTATGCTTAAGGTTACGGACTACGATTGGTTCAAGCGTTACAACGCCAACGCTCGAATCAACACCCAGATCAACGACTGGCTCAACATCCATTCCGGCATCATGTTCACGAAATCAACGAAGTCATGGGCCTTTGCCACCAACTCGACCACAGCGGATGTCTGGTACTATGTTTTCCGCTGGGGACCTACCTACCCGATGGAGCCGACCAACGAGTATGGGGACAATGTAAGGAATGCCGCTTATGAGTTCAAGACAGCCAACCAGGCGACTCTTGACACCTACTACACAAGTGTGAATGTAGGAACGACAATAACTCCTGTCAAGAATTGGAACATTGACGTGGACTACACCTACGCCGTCAACAACACACAGGAGCGCAACCCTGGCATTAAATATATGGCGGGGGACACATGGTCTGCCGCGGTGAACGCTCTTGACGCCAACGGCGACATTCGGACAATCACCAACGAGTGGAATGACATCAATGGACTTGGAAAAGAGATAACCGCCAAGAAATTGAATGTCTATAGTTACACTTCAACATATGATTCCATCTATCAGGACTCGTTCACTTCCCAGCGCCAGACTTGGAACGCCACATCGACATACAATCTGAACCTCTTCGACACGCACATGTTCAAATTCCTCCTTGGATTCCAGGCTGTGGCTTACGACTATACGGGAGTATGGGGAAAGAAGATGACGCTTATCGACACTTCCAACCCTCAGTTTGACCTTGCTACGGGTACACAAACCTCCGGCGGTTCCGCCTCCTGGAGTTCAACGGCTGGTTTCTTTGGACGTGTCAACTACACGTACAAGGACAAGTACCTTCTTGAAGGCAACCTCCGCTACGATGGATCTTCCAAATTCCCATCCAATCTTCAGTGGAGATGGTTTCCATCTGTCTCGGCCGGTTGGCGCGTGACGCAGGAACCTTGGATGCAGCCGTTCACGGATGTCCTGTCATCACTCAAACTCCGCGCATCCTGGGGAACCATCGGAGACCAGACAGTAAGCTCATCCATGTACATTCCTACAATGGAAAGCTCCACCACATACTGGATCCACTCGGGCGTAAAAGACCAGTCTTTCGCCACTCCTGGTGCGGTTTATCCTGACATAACCTGGCAGGACATCGAAACCTACGACATCGGAGCGGACATCTCGCTGTTCAATCAGTTCAACATTACCTTTGATTGGTACAGGAGGAACACCAACAACATGATCATCGGGATGGAAGGTGTCAGCTACAACATCGGTGCTTCGGCTCCTAATGGAAACTTCGGTTCTCTGCGCACTGACGGTTGGGAACTGTCCATCAACTGGGGACGCTCTTTCTCTAACGGTCTTAACATCTCGGCCACAGCAAGTATAGCCGACGCCAAAACGAAGATCACAGAATATGGGACAAGCAAAATACTGTCTGGTTGGTACTCTGGCAAGACCTATGGCGAAATTTGGGGTTACAAGGTTGACCGACTCTTCCAGCACGATGATTTCGCTCATGATGCTAACGGAAAGCTCATCGAGTTGAAAGATAAATACGGAAAGTACTACCAGTTCGCCGAAGGAAAGAACTATGCGACACAAGGCAAGATCGCTTCTGGGACACTTATCTCAGGTCCTGGTGATGTCAAATTCGTTGACCTGAACGGAGATGGCGTCATAGATAATGGGAAAAACCTAACGGACGACCACGGCGATCTTACTGTCATCGGCAACACAACCCCACGCTACGAATATAGCTTCAGGATTGATGCGGACTGGAAGGGATTTGATTTCTCTATCTTCCTTCAGGGAATCGGCAAACGCAACATGCTCGGATCCTCTTCTATGACCCTCCCTGGCTTTAATACATCGGATGGAGCCATGGCCCAGGCTATCGCGGGAGACTTCTGGTATGACTCTTACGACATAACGAATGCGGATGGTTCGACAACCACCATACCAGCCAATTATGACGCTTTCTATCCGCGTGCCGCAAACTGCGCCGGAAGCAGCATCTTCAACATGGTACCTAACGACAGGTACATGCTGAACATGGCCTACCTCCGCATCAAGAACATTACTCTTGGCTACACTCTGCCAAGACATTTGACCCAGAGGATCAATATGGAGAAGGCCAGATTCTATGTTTCCCTTGAGAACTTCTTCACGTTTGATCATCTCAAAGGCCTACCTCTTGATCCGGAAGAAATCGCAGGGTACTCATCATTCAACACATCTAACTACAACTCAAGCCGCGCCGGTGTAGGTTCTCCTGCATTCAAGACAGCGGCAATCGGAGTTCAGGTTACTTTCTAATCTCATAAGAAAAAGAACATTATGAAGAATTTTATTAAAATACTTTCCGTTGGCGCTTTGGCACTTGCTTTCGTCGGATGCAGCGATTTTCTTGACAGGGAATCGAAAACAACGATGAATGACAATAACTTCTGGGCAAATGAGAACAACATCAGATTGTTTGTGAACGGAACTTACGGGTCATATTTCACCGGCTATTCCGACAACTGGGGACAGGTCTATGCACCAGGCGTGTACTCTTCCGGTGAGTTCAGTGATGACCGCACCACTACCGGACAACAGTCTAACATTCTTATCTCTCTGCCGTCTGACAATTGGTACAAAGCAGAACTTGCCTACCGTGGTTACTGGCTGGCAAGGCGTGGCTCAGGTCCTTGGAACTTCGCCTACATACGCAAGTGGAATCTCCTTATCGCAAGACTCGCCACAATGCATGACAACGGCAAGCTGACGGATGAGGCCTACAACCATTGGAACGGTGTCGCCCGCTTCTTCAGAGGTTGGGAATACAGCCGCTTCGTAGAATCGTTCGGCGATGTTCCTTACTACGATGCCGTTGTGGAAGTTACTGACAACGATGCCATGTACGCCCAACGCACCCCAAGAACAGAGGTGATGGCCAAGGTTAAGGAAGACTTTGACTATGCTATGGCCAACGTCCGCTCCAATGACGGGGAGGATTACGTGAATAAGGCTGTGGTGGCTACAATAGCCTCCCGTTGCATGCTGTTCGAAGGCACATGGTACATCTATCACAAGAACGATGAGGCCATGAAAACCTGCTCCGACGTTGACTCAAAGGCCAAACTGTTCCTTGAAGCTGCTAAAGGCTATGCTGAGCAGATCATCAACAGCGGAGCCTACGCATTTGACACAGATTTCCGAACCCTTTTCGGAACACTGTACTCCAGGCCGTCAAGCAGAGAGATTATCCTCTACAGGGCCTACAACAAATCCATCAACAACGGTTCCCAGCACTGCATAGCTTCATATTCAAATGGTAATGAGGCCCAGACCCAGTCAGGGAACCTCAGCACACTGAAAGCCTGGATCTGCCAAGACGGAAAACCGTATTCTAATTCAACAGTCGAGAACGCCAAGAGCTTCCGTCTACAGGATATGGTGGTAACACGCGACCCTCGGTTTGAAGCCACTTTCTGGGATGAGCCGAAAGCCAGTGCGACAGGTCTGTACTGCGAAAAATTCATAGACCGAGAGGGGCCGACATATTCATACAACGGAAAGTCTCTGCCTACATATTACGGATCTTGCACGAACGAAAACGGATTTCCATGCGTACGATATGCCGAGACGGTCTTGAACTGGATAGAAGCCAAGGCTGAACTAGCAGACAAATTCGGTGGCGCTGCTGTTACTCAGGAGGATCTTGACAAGTCCATCAATGCTATCCGCAAACGTCCTCTGGACAAGACCGCGATAGATAAAGGTGTAAAGCAGACTGCCCCACTTGAGCTCGCAAACATGCCTGATGATCCTGAAAGAACCGGAGCCGCACAGCAGACAACTCTCGGCTACAAGACAACAGGTGCGGTGACACCGCTCATCTGGGAAATCCGTCGTGAACGCCGCATGGAGTTCTTCCTCGAACAGTACCGAGTACTTGACATCAGACGTTGGGGACAGCTTGAACTCATGTTGGGAGCCAATAACCCAGATCTGTTGATTGGAGGCTATGTTGAGCTTGACCTTGCTGCGACCATCAAGGAGAGTCAAGCCGAAGAATTCGGAAGGCCTGCCCAGACAACCAATCTGAAGAAAACATTGAATAATCAGGGCTATAACCTTCTTACTTCAGCGAACTCTAAAAAAGTCAGTGTTATTCCTATCGTAGGCTACAACCCTGATGGTACATTGAAATTAGGAGAACGCACATACTTTGACTTTGACGCGAAGAATTACTCGCAAATGCGTGGATTCCTTGTGCCGGTCAACATCAAGGACAGAGACAGCCGCAACGTCGATGTAAGGAATTACCTTGAGCCTATCTGCTCCGATGTCATCACACAGTATGCCAACAAGAATGTCACAATCACTCAGAACCCTGGCTGGGAAGAGTAACTGATAATTATCCAAAATGAGAGGGGATGAGTGATTGTCCCCTCTTATTTTATAAAAACACGACATGAAAAAAATAATCTCACTTATTTTAGCCTTGACGATAGGGAACATCGCATTATCGGGACAATCCGCTCAAGGAGACTTTGAAAAACAGCTTCCAGACAGCGTAAAGTACTACCTGCCGGAATTCATGGAAGGCAGAATAATCTACAAAGACGGAGGCTTTTCAACAGGACGCTTCAACATCAGTACTCTAGACCAAACAATCCGCTACATGGATTCCGACGAAAAGGTCATGGGCATAAAGGATAATGCCTCGGTTGACAGGGCTTCAATTGGAGGGTTACTCTTCATAAGGTATAGGACTTATTACCTTGCTTTCTCGCTTGACATCGACGGGACGTACCTCTGTGTGTCTCGCAGACTGGTATTTAAAGACGAGAAAAAAGGGGCGTTCGGCTCGGAATCCAGCACAGGCAACATCAAGGAGGTAAAAAAGATTGAGAGCTACGGAGGCAGTGTCTATGACCTCAACGGAAATCCATCCTATGAAATCAAGAACATTCCTTTCATTTACAGGAACAAGGTTGCTTACGCTCCTACTAAAAAATTGTTGCTGAGGTTTTTTAAAGACCGAGCTGACACCATCAACAACTATCTAGACACTCATAAGGTCAACTTCACGGACTTCCATCAGGTTTATCAGTTGATGACAGCAATAAAATAAAATATCTGCGTGTGATAATAATCTTATCATTGCCATTCAAGGCTGAAACGTTAAATCAAATGTAGGTTGTCGCCGAATAGCCTTGATCGACGATTACGCCGAAAATGGCTTCACACTCACCCAGACCAAGGGCCGGTAATAGTTCGTTTTTCACACAAAGCGTGGCCGGGGAAGTACCCGGACACGCTTTTTTGTTCTATTGTTATTATGTTAGGTTACATCTTACAAAACACGTTCAGCCTCAAATGCCTCCGAATGGGTTGATTCACAGGCTTACATGAAAAAGTCTTGACCTGCCCTCGTATTTATTCATCCAATGTTCCGCTCTAAGGCCTTCCGCGGGCATTTGACCTGAAGGCATTTTGCAAAATCGCCGCAGGATCTGTCTGAGTCTTCGGAAAGAGTCTCACGGGGAAGCGGTGTCATTGATCCGCTCTATGAATATTCCTGTGCCACTACACCTCCTCGGCAACCTTCCAGGATTCCAGGGTTCTTGTGACGGAGGAGATGTTCACCCCTACCTTGACGCACCGGCCTTCCTTTTTGTATGGAATCATGTAGCCTTTTTCGTCGATCTGCTTGAGGGCATCCTCCGCTGAGCCATCTACCTTGAACTCGAAGACGTAGGTGCGGTCCTTTGTCCGGCAGACGACGTCCGCTCGTCCGACGGCCGACTTGACCTCGGCCTGGGTGTAGTAGCCTAACAGCGAGAAGACAATGTAGATGATTGTCTGGTAGTATTTCTCAGTCTTGTTCTCCAGATCGTAGGGGATGCCGGCCATGAAGGATTGGAGGAGTTCAAGGGAACCGTTCACATCGTTGTCCTTCAGAGCCTTGTTGAACTTCAGCACGAATGACGCACTCATTCCCTCCGAACTTTTGTAGTTAGCGAGAAGACCTCTCAAGAAGCCTTCCCGAACCTCCCTGTTCGGGTAGCCAAGTGTGTAGGAATGATCTTCCTTGTTGTATCCTTTAATTGTAAGATAGCCTGTTTGGTACAGCATCGGAAGGGTGTCTTCCGTCAGTTCCGGAGAGATGTCAAAGTCGCTTTGGGCGATTTCAGTCATCTTGTCCAGTTTTGTCTCGTCCATAGGATTCTTCCGTAACCTTTCCAAAAGGAATGTAGGCGTGCCGGTCTCGAACCAGTAGGAGCCAAACTCCCGTGCGTCAAGGCACTTTATCAGACTGAAAGGGTTGTAGATGTCCTCGGACTCGTGGCAGAAGTGATAGCCGTCGTAGTTGTGCTTGAGCTGCAGCAACGCATTGTCGTAGGAGATTCCCTGTTTGTCGGCGAGATCACGCACAGGCTCTTTCATGTCCCTTTCTAGCTCGGATTGCGTGATGCCGCAGATGGCAGAGTACCTTGGCATCATCGAGATGTTCTGGAGGTTGTTCAGCTCGCTGAATATGCTGAGCTGGGCGAACTTGTTTATCCCCGTGATGAACACGAACCTCAGGTAAGGGTCAAGGCTCTTGATGGGGCTATAGAAGTTCCTCATTATCTGCCGCATCGGGGCCAGCCTCTCCCTGTCGTTCATCACGTCCAGCAGCGGTGCGTCATATTCATCAATGATTATGACCGCCTTCTCGCCGGTATTTTCGACAGCCGCTTTGACAAGACGCTCAAATCTCGCGTTGATGTCATCTTCCGCGATGCCGGAATCCGCACCCCACTTCTTCTCGTACTCGGATAGTTTGTAACCCAATATACGTTGCAGTTGCCCTTCATTAAGATGCTTCGCTGTTGACATGTCAAAGTGGAACACCGGATGCCGTGTCCACTCTTTCTTGAGCCGTCCAGCCTCCAGCCCCTCGAACAGTTCCATTTCCCCGGCGAAATAACTGTGGAATGTGGAGGACAGCAGCGATTTCCCGAAACGTCGCGGTCTGCTCAAGAACACATACTTGTATGTCTCCGCCAAGTCGTGTACAATTCCTGTCTTGTCGATGTAGAGGTACCCTCCCTCGACAATGTCTCTGAAAGTCTGCACCCCGATCGGGTACCTTATCCTTTTCGCCTCCATAGTGCCAACCTTTTTTATGTCCTACCTTCAAAGATAATGAATATTCCCGGATTCCCAATCATCTTCGGAAATGGATGATGATGTGAGGCAGTTGCTGATAAATCATCGTACCAACTCACCGTCAACACTCGGAACACTTTGACCAGGGCAAAACATATATGTAAACTTCCACCGCATCTTAAGCATGCTGTGGAAGCTTACTTTTTTTGACGACACGAGTTAAATCTCGTTTTGCACGCTTGGGTGAAAGCTATCCTTGCGAAAGTGATTTTATCCGCTCAAGTGGCAATCCTGAGATCTGGGCTATCTGATCAAATGGCATATTCAGTGCCAACAAAGACTTGGCCACCTCTGTCATGGCTGCATCGCGACCCTCGGCTTGGCCTTCAACTTTACCCTCAGCCCTACCTTCGGCCTTGCCTTTCTCCACACCGTCCTTGAAGCCCTCTTGATGACCAATTCTGTAGCCTTGCTGCTTCGCGCCCTCGATGTAGGGGCGCATCTCTTTTTCTGTCAACATAACACTGAAATAGTTATCAATCTCATTGTCGTCAAGGCCGCTGACGCGCATCGCCTTCTCCAACCTGCCGAACCTCTCATCATCCTTCGACCTCGATTTGGCAAAGATAGCGAAATTCCTGAATATTCGGCACCATCCCGCGACGGGGCTGTCATATTCATCGGTGTAATGCATGATCCTCGGCAGAGAATGTGAGGAGAAAAAAGTTGAGTTGTTGCCAAAATGAAAAACGTGACCGGGGGATGCCCGGCCACGCATGTGAGAGTTTATTCTGAATTCTTCAGGGTTTACTTATCCCAACCAGGGTTCTGTGTCAGGGTCTTCCCGGCGGCCTTGTAGAGGTCGATCTGTCCTGAAGGAATAGGGTAGAGGTACTGACGGGACTCAAAGATTCTTGATTTGCCTGATGAGAAGCTGATGTAACCATTTGCGTCAACCACAGCGCAGTCATCGGAACCAACGGTAGGCTCGTCAGCGATATAGGCTCCCTTTGTCTGCTCAGGGTACTTGTTGGTGTCAAGCTTGTCAAGCTGATGCCAACGGATGAGGCACCAGTACCTGTCATCGTTGTCGTACATGAGTTCGACACGACGCTCACGACGGATCTCCCAGATCAGGTTGCTTACGCCCATATTATTAGCAGGGTCGGCGGCAGGAGAAGTGGTGAGATGAGGCATTCCTACACGGTCGCGAAGCTTGTTGATAGACGCGTTTAGGTCAGCTCCTGTGCAGCTGCCAAGTTCGGCGCAAGCCTCTGCGTAGTTCAGATAGATGTTGGCAAGCCAGAAGATAGGTGCGTCAGTCTCATTGGAACCGGTCTGGTTTCTGTGAGCGACCTCGATGTCATCGTTGTCAAACTTGTAAACACCATAACCTGTGCTGGATGTTGTCTCCATACCTCCAGCTGACGGAAGATCAAAGCGGGCATAGGCATTGCCTTTGTACATAAGAACAGGGTCAATAGCCGCTGAGAGACGTGGGTCACGTACAGCAAGAAGGTTCTTGATGCTGAGGTGACCGCTCTCCATTACCGGATGATCGGTCTTGTCAAGAGATGTCGTTGAAAGTGGCTTTCCATCAGTGAAAAGATAAGAGTCAAACGCTGCCTTTGACATACCGTTCTGCATTGTTGATGAGCAGGTGTAATCAATTGTCGAGTGGCCGTAAACTCCATAGAGGTACTTCTTATAGAGAATCATCTCGGTATTTTTCGCAAGATCAAGAGAGTTGTAGTTGCCCTGATAGCTTGCGTTGAGCGAGTACATGGAGTTGTCCATTATTGCCTTGCTGGCTGTCTTGCACTCAGTGAGGAATTTCTGTGCACGGGTATTGTCGGCTGCTTTCTGTCCGTCAGATGTTGAACGGTACTTGCAGAAGGTTCCTTCGTAAAGGCAAATCTCAGATTTGATGGCCTGAGCGACAGCGGCGTTGAACGCGGTTCTCGAACTTGCATTCATGGTTATGTTCGCAACCGCGAAATTGAGGTCTTCAAGCACCTTGTCCATGACAACATCGCGATCCTGGCGCTCGCCATAGAGATAGAGGTTCTTGTCCTCATCTGTAACATCAAGAAGTTTGTCAACATAGATGATGTCTCCGAATGCCCTGACGAGTTCATAGTGCTTAAGAGCCCTGTATAGTCTTGCGACACCAAGCCAGTTGTTCTTTGTCGTCTCATCCATGGATGAGACATTCGGTACACGCTCTATCATGAGGTTTGCTCTACGAAGAGCCTGATAGTTACTATTCCAAAGTGAGATAGATGCAGGAACGTTCTTGTAGTTCCAGTCGCTGAGTCCTACCACACCTTGATTGTCATTCAGGGTAGGAAAGTAGAAAGCCCCGCTGTAGCCAGAGAATGTGTCATAAAATCTGTTCGCGAAAGCCTCAACGTTGTCTTCGCTTGACCAGAAGTTACCGTCTGTGAACTGGTCTATCGGCTGCTTGTCCAACAGGTTATCACATCCTGAAAGGACCAGTGCGGACAGCGCTATTGCTGTGATTACTATTTTTTTCATGATTCTTAGCAGTGTTTGAAATTAGAAAGTGATCTGGATACCACAAGAATAGGTACGCAGCATTGGGTCTGTACGTCCCCATACACCGTTGCCCATAGAACCTTCACCCGTGTTGATTTCTGGGTCAAGACCATATTTCTTTGTGTGATCAATAATGTTGAAAGCATTGTAGATGCTACCGTAAACTCTTACCTTGCTGATCTTTGCTTTCTGTGTCAGTTGTGAAGGGAGGGTGTACCCAAGGGTTATGTTCTTAAGACGGAGATAAGCCATATTAACAAGGTACTTGGACTGTGGGTAGAAGTTAGTGCTACCTTGGTTGAGTACGGAGATGGTTCCCTTTGCGGCACCACCTGAGCTTAGCCTTGGATAGGTGGCATTCTGATCAATGTTGCCGGCTGCCGCATCCTCATTGGTAATGTAGGATGTCTGGTTCGCGTAGATGGCGTCAGCTCCACGCATGAGAGGCATGACGAAAGCAGACTGAGTCCACATTTGCCTCTTGCCTACACCCTGGAAGTAGAGATCAAGGTCAAAGCCTTTCCAATCACCACCGATACGGAGGCTATACTGATAGCGCGGCTGAGTGTTACCGATAACTACCAAATCTCCATGATCGTCAGCAGTTCCTTTTCCTCCGTCAATCACGCCGTCATTGTTCTGGTCGACGAATTTGATGTCTCCAGGCCCAAAGACGAACTTGCCTGTCTGGAGGTTAACTTGGCTTGCCACTCCTTCAACAGGAATATAGTTACCTTTGGCGTCAACTCCGCTGAAATCTGAAGCCTCAAAGTAGCGGTCTGTCTCAAATCCCCAGATGTCACCGTAGCGTTTGCCGGAGTAGTTGGAGTTCAGCAATCTAGAGTTATTGTTCCACTCTTTGATCGTGGTCGTGTAGTCTGCAAGGTTTCCAATTGCGTAGACGTTGATCCCGTTGAAGTTATGATGCCAGTCGATGGTGATCTCCCATCCGCGGGAACGGAGTGTACCTGCGTTCTCGTAGGCTGCGGTGGCTCCAAGCACCTGTGGCATGGTCTGGCCAGGTGCGAGCATGTCCTTGGTGTCTCTCTGGAACCAATCGAACGTAGCGTTAAGCTCTCCGTTGAGGAAACCAAGGTCGAGACCGATGTTGGTAGTCGCAAGAGTCTCCCAGGAAAGGGTGGAGGGAACCATCTTTGGCATGCCGAATGTCGTCAGTTTGGTTGATCCGGTGCCGAGCCAGCTTACGTCAGATCCCTGACGCGCAATGGTGGCTATGTACATGTTGGATCCAACTTCCTGATTACCTATCTCACCGTATGACGCGCGGATCTTTGCGTTGTTCACGATGCTCTTTGCAGGCGCGAAGAAAGGCTCTTCTGAAATTCTCCAACCAGCGGATGCGGATGGGAAGAATGCCCAACGATTGTTCTCTGGGAACTTGGATGATCCATCGTAACGGCCGTTGAGCTCGAGGAGGATCCTGTCCTTGTAGTTATAGTTGATTCTACCGAAGAAACCTGCGGAACCGGTTTCGTTGTGGCTGTGAGCGAATATATTCTTGTTGTCACTGTCGAAAGTCAATGCTATTTCCGGCAGATTAGTGTCAAGAATGTTGTTGTAAGTGCCTCTGAGGTACTCGTATTCAGACTCGTCAGCATTGAAACCTGCCATAATGTTGAAGTTATGCTTACCTGAAACAGTGAACTCATAGTTACCATAGATGTTGGCGCTGTAGCCTCTGGTGTAGGAACGACGTGCATCTATGTAGGTTGTTGTGCTCATCGTGGTCTCCGAAGGGGTGATGGACCATGTGTTCATCATGTGAACAGGAAGGTTGACCTGCTTGTACCTCATGTTGTTCTGGAGGTAGGTATAATCAGCGTTCAATGTCAGACCTTTTACGATGTTGATCTTTGTGAATCCACCGATACGCAGGTTGTCTGTCTTTGTCCATCCTTCACCGGACTGTTTGCGGTATGAGATGGCGTTACGTCCATCAAGACCGTTGCTGAAATAACCCCATGGGCCGAAGAAAGACCCCCAACGCCACATGTACTGATATGTACCCTGACGAAGAGCGTCTGAGCAATCTTCGTAGTCTTTGTTGACATAGTTGACTCTGGCTCCGATTTGAATCCAGTCGTTCACTTGTGTGGAAACATTGACGGTGGCGTTGTACTTTTTAAGTTTGTCCGGATTGAAATTCATCAAACCTTGTTCTCTGTCGTAACCTACTGACATATAGTAGTTGGTCTTTCCTACATTGCCTTGAACGGAAATGGTGTGATTTTGTGATGGCGCAGCATTGTTGAACATTATGTCTGCGACATCCCAATCAGCCACATAACCGACTCCTGGAATATAATCATCACCCTCTACCATCTCACGATAACCGGACTTTCCTCCATGTTTAGTCTGCCATGTTTTGACGGCATTGATGAATGCGTCACTATTAAGGTACATACCGAAAAGCTCACTTTCAATCCCGTATCTGGCATTGACCTGATTAAGCCCGGTGATCTGCTCCATCACAGATGGATAGTCTGGAAGGACAGTTGCCTGGCTCCATGCGAAGTTATTGGTGTAGCTTACTTGGATGTTTTCTGTTGTCTTTGCGGACTTTGTGGTGATGAGAACGACACCGAAAGCGGCTCTTGTTCCGTAGATGGAAGAAGAGGACGCGTCCTTGAGAACAGAGATGCTCTCTATGTCCTGGGTGTTTAGGTAAGAGATGTTGTCAATCGGAACTCCATCAACCACATAGAGAGGTTTCGATGTGGCACTGTTGGAAAGGGTTCCGACACCACGGATTACAACGGTCGGCTCGGCACCGATCTTACCGCTTGTGTTCAAGACAGTAAGTCCCGGCACAGCTCCCTGAAGAGCCTTGCCAAGGTCAGCGGTGGATCTTGCCTCAAGGGTCTTGCTGACATCAACAGTCGCGACTGAACCAGTAAGGTTAGCCTTCTTCTGTGTGCCGTAACCCACGACAACGACATCGCTGAGCATAAGGGCGTCCTCCTTGAGGACTACCTTCATGCCGTTGCGGGCGGTTGTGGTGACCGTGGTGTAGCCGAGGCAGCCGATTTCTACCTTTGTGCCTTCGGCGACATTGAGTGAGAAAGTTCCGTCAACCTGGGTGACGGTTCCCGTGGTTGTGCCAGGGATCATCACGCTTGCACCCGGAACCGGGTTGCCGTTGACATCGACGATCGTTCCCTTGACGGGCTGCTGCTGAGCGGCCGCCGCGGGCTGTAAACCGGACTCACTGGCGGCTGCCGTGGCTCTGAATGACAGCGTGCCGGCGAGCAGCATCATGAGAAAGGCGTTTACCTTGTAAGTGCGATTCTTTTTCATTTACTCAAGTTTCGCAAGTGAAAAATAATTGAAATAAAAAAGGCTAAAGGTTTT
>ENA-UOJC01001527-UOJC01001527.1-human-gut-metagenome-genome-assembly--contig:-C104-NODE-1527-length-30778-cov-23.180777_pt1 | contig 30778 bp, 27 predicted proteins | sample MGYA00242339_ERZ723886 | MGnify/ENA metagenome assembly ERZ723886 | reverse complement strand
TTATTATACATGAATTCCTTGAGAATAAGGTGTCAACTTTATTTATACAACATCACTGCATAAGTTTTTCCAAAATAGGATTCCCAGCGTCCCGGAATATTTGATACAATACATATCTCTGTATCTTCTTCACAATTCCTCAACGCTTTTAATAAGACATTTTGGTCTTTTGAAATATTATACGTCAAAATATGTATCTGACTTGCATTTTTAAAATCCTCAATAACAGCAGAATATGTCAATTCATCTTTCGACATAATAAATTCTGCATCTTCAAGCCTCTTTGAAATTATCATTAACAATATACCTCGTATACTACAAATACTTTTGAAAGATACACATAATTAATTTGCATATCTCAATAATTGTTGATTCATTGGTACTACAATTGTTATTTCATCCACTTTAGGTTCATAATCAAATGTATAATCAATTAAAAGATTTCGTCTCGTTGCTACTAAATTTTCACGAAGAAAGGTTTCCAATCCATCTACATTCATGTCCCTATGGTAGTATCCTGATTCAGAAAATTGATATAACTCTGTACCGTCCTCATTATACAAAATGTTTTGTCCATCCATATAAATGCCTTCTATAAAATAAACCGTACCCTCTTCACCATATTCTACAAAATATTCATTTAAAGCAACCGTAATTTTTATTTTTTCACCACCCGGAACATAGAATACTTTTTGTTCAAAATCTTCTAATTGGTCACAAATAAATTTCCTTGATTCGTTGCCATCATCTGATAATAGTTCCGAAAGTACTTCCTCATATTTATGAGTCTTGAATCTAGTTCGCATATGCGCTTTACTATTAAAATAAATCTCATAAGCCATTCCATCCAATAAATGTCTTCTTACTCTTTTGTCATAAATACTTAAACTACTATGTAAACTATCAAAAAAATTAGTTATTCGGAAAGCATTGACTGATGCTTGATATAAATTACGTCCTAACACAAATAAATCATTTATATCTGCTTCCAACAATTCTGCTTTCATCCTGCTCATTTTATAAACTATCGGGTTTTGAAAATTATAATCATGTGTTTTTAAATCACAAATCATATCGTAGATTTTACTTCCTACTTCACATTCGTAAATTTCATCACTCAAAGCTTCTCTACAATAGATATCTTTTACCGTCTCTGCCTTGTTTTTTTTAAACACAAAATCCCCCATTAAAGAAGTATGCTCCCATGTAACTTGGGTAGCATTAGACCACATATAAACTGTATTTCTCACCCTCTTAAACATGTTCTCAATTGTAATATTTTTAGTCATAATATGTTCTAGAATGGCGGCTGTAAAAAGTCCATGTTCTCCTCTTTCTTTTGCAGTTTGACCCGGAGATGTAGCAAAAGCAATAATTGTTCCTCGTGGTGCAAATATTGGTGCAAAGCCTGTTCCAATCCCCCTACTTCCACTGACACTTGAACTTCGACATGCATCTATAATTAGTATTTTTATTAAGATATTGCTCCTATTCATAGCTGCAATGATATCATCAAGCCTAAATGAAGTATACGCTGCACTTCTGTCATCGGCAAAACTGGTATCCGTAGCAGCCAAATAATTCAAGCCATCAAACTGAAATCCATGCCCTGCAAAGAAAAACAAGCCCACGTCATAGTTTGGTAATGTTGTTTCAAAATTGGCTATTTCCATTGCCATAGTTTTCATATCAGAATTCGAAATACTTTTCGTTTCAAAAGACAACGCATCAAGTTTTTCTTGCAATGCCTCTGCATCATTAACAGCACACTGCAATTGTGCATTACCAAAATCATATTTATCATTACCAAATAAAATTGCAACTTTCTTCATACATTATCACACTCTCGTAAAATTCGTACACATCTAATAAGCCCTTTATAAAAAAATTTCTCTTAATTCTGCAAGTTCATCTTTGTACTTATCACAATCAATATTTTCAATCAATGCTTCCGCATTTATATCAACTAACACACCATCTTCAAAAGTTAAAAATTCTGCATAATCATCTTTAATCATCATCGAAAGATGACGAGGTATGCCAATATTCTGTAATTCTATAATCACACTATCAGTTGTTCCATATTCAACATATTCTGCCCAATTTGTTCCCGCACTTTCTTTCCCAATCTTTTCTGATACAATCAAATGATAATTCAAAAAATAATTTTTTATTTTAAAACGCAACACATTATCAATATCAGAAATTAAATTATTTATTATGAGATTAATTTGATTTCGATTATTTGGATCAAATGGTATTGTCTCATTTTTATCCCAAATTTCGCCTTTCTTTTTATAATAATTAATTATATTAATAATCATCATATTTAATGGAGTAGATTTCATCCAAGAATACATCAAAACCGCAAAATATTGTAGTCTTGTCCTCTGCTTAACCATTGGATTTCTTCCTTTTGACTCTTCTTCTCCCCAATTATAATAATCGTACATCTTCTCCAATACTGCCTGACAAGACTGAGTAGTAATTTCTTTTGGAAAAGCCTTTTCTGCTCCACTAATCTTCTCCCAAATATTATTTTGGTAGGAAACTTTTATATTTGAACACTGTTCTAAAATATGAAGAGGAATATGATTTTCTTTATCTATACGTTCAAGTAACTTCTTACCATCTGTATTTTTTCTTAAAAAATTGCTCATTAAAATCGAATCCGTCTTCGATGCTTGATGTGTAAAAACTATATTAGCATAATGATCCCATACTTCTTTTTCGGTTTGACTATAATTAGCTCTGGTAAAATCTTTTGCTCTTAAAGAGCGCTCCAGATTCGTATAAAAGTTCTTTTGTCCCTTAATAACTATCGGCTGCACATCGTCTATCTTTTTATTTCGCACCACTTCTAAATCTTTATGTGGGGTATCCCATCTATTCTTTTTATCTTCAATTCGTACACAGATAATATTTCCACTTAACTCTTTACTCAATCTACCCGCTCTACCTGCCAAATTCCAAAAATCAACATCAGAAAATTTTGAGTTTCCAATAGCATTACTAAAAATAAATATATTTTTAGCCGGTAAATTGACTCCTTCTAAAAGCGTTGAAGTACAAAACATATAATCAATGACTTTTTCTTCAAACAAGTTCTCTATTCTTTGTCGAATACGTTGTGGCAATCTACCAAAGTGAAATGCTACCCCCTTTTTTAAACAATCAATCAAAAAATAGTCTTTATGCACATATGTTTTTATCAATTCAATTAACGAATCAATTCTTGAATCACTTTGCTCAGGCAAATTCTTTGAAAACTGTAAAGCAAAATCAATCGTATCTGCAACTGTATTACAATATACAATATTCTTACAGTCACATCCCAATTTCCGAAGAAGTTTACTCACATATCCGTGTTCTCTTTTTCCCAAATCATCAAAAACTATATCGTCACCTGTTTCTGTAAACATTCGCCCATTTCCCTCTACATAGTCAACAAAAAATCTATTCTGAGACACAGGTGATTCTCTAATAATCATTTGCTCATCTACACTTTTTTCAAATAACTGTAAAAACACATCTGCATTTGGAATATTCGGAGATGCAAAATACAATTTAATACTTTTTCTCTCAGCAAGCAAAATGGCATGATAATACAAAGGTGACCTTGAATCCTTTTCCGCAATTATTTTATGGGCTTCATCCACAAACAAATAATTAATCACAGGATTTTCCTTTTCACCCAAATATGATATCAAGCGTTCTGGTGTAAAAACAAACACATATTTCAACATTCTATTTTTATAAATTGTTGGAACCACCGGATGCGCTAATACTTTATAATTTTCATCTGTAATAGTCTTTTTTAACCTTGCAGTAACTTGATTTATAAGTGCTCTTGTTGGTACTAAAATTACTATATTATCTATTCCATGCCTTTCGGTAATTATATATTGAATAAATGCATCCATTATAAAAGATTTCCCAAAAGACGTTGGCCCCGAAAAACTAAAATGATTGCTATCTTTCATAGCTTCAAACAACTGATACTGGGGATCAGTGAATACCAAATCATTAAAAGGCACTTTTTGATAAACTCTTTTTATTTCTTTTTCCAATGCAGTCTCTAATGTATCCACTGTTTCTGAATTTCCAACTGCAAGATTTAAAGATGCAAAATTTCCCAATTTTGTCAATATTGAATTTGCATAATACTGAAACTGTATGTCATCTTTATATGCATCATACAATAAACTGATAATCTTATACGCTTTGTTTCTTCCCTCTGCCCCACTACTCCTCGATAAAATGTCTGCAAAACGTAATACATCGTCAAATTCTTTTTCTGTTAAGACAATATCGTCTTTTTGATATAAAAAATTATGGGCATATTTAAGTTCCAATTTTCTCGTTAGTTCATTCAAATACGGGTCATTTAATGCCCGATTGACCATAATTTCTAACCATGTCATTTTGTAATGGCCTCCATTATTTTCTTTCTCTTAGAGTTTATATCTGTGAATGGTAAAACATATATATAAAAATTATGCCCTTGTAATTTATTATCAACGATTTTTTGCTGTATGCTTGTAAGACACTTACTAACCTCATCGTCCACACGTGATTTTACTAATTTTCTAAAGTCTGCCGTTGGCATTCCCTTTTCTTCATCACTGACATCTATTTGAAAACCTATAAAAATACCAAAAGCATCATCCACATCAAAGTTTCTATTCTTTGTAGGATAAATTAAACTTTCTAAAAAATCTCTTTCTTCATCTGAGAACGCTTCCTTAAATAAATTATCGCTGATCAAACTCTTTTCGTATTGTATACCACTCTTTTGATTACCCTTATCATTTATTCCATTCTTAAAATTATATATGGACTTAAACGCATCCCTAATAGCTCCATCTATATCTTGATATGTTTTTGATTCACCGAATATTAATTGGTAATTCCCGTCTGGTAGTTTTAAAAAGTGTACTCCATCCGCACCATTTACATAATGGCTCGTAGAGGTTTTCAATTCCAATTTTGTAAGAATTTTGGGTGCTCCTAAGTGTGTTTCTAAAAAACAAAACAATAAAAGCTCTCCTAACTCACCATTATTTCTGGCGTATTCCACAAACTTTTCTCTTGCTTTCTTAGAAAGAGTTGCCGGTCTATTTTTATATCTTTCTTTTACTTGCCTTGATATGGAATAATCAATTACCGGGTCAAGGAGCATATCTATTAATAAATCATAGTCAAACTCATTAGAATTAATTTTTAATACAAATAGATTTAGCTTATTTTTTTTGTATTTATCTAAGTCTTTCGACCATAATAAATCAAAAGATTCTAAAAAATCTGATTCTTTTAAACTTATTTCCACAATTTTCTCTCCTTTGCACCAAAATTAATTCAACTATATTTTACCATAATTACCTGCTATTTTACCATCTGCAAAAGAGCAAGAAAAAAAGCCGATCAGGAATCGCAACTCCCAATCGGCATCTTTTCTTACTCCTCTTCATTTTTACATTCTATCTCCGTTCCGTCCAGGAACACCACCAACAATGTTCCATCCTCAAAAACCTTGATGTGGTCCAGTGTTTTCAACATGAAGTCCGTGTCCATGTCTGTCAGAGGTTCTGCTCCATCGGTGTATTCTATGAACTTCTCTGCTCGATAACCTTCTAATAGGTTCTCGCTCTGCAGCTGTTCTGTCCACTGTTCCATGAAATCCTCTCGGTTCTCCACCAATGCGTTCCAAGCCATCAGATAAGCCTTTATCAGCGTTTCTTCCTCTACGTGGCGGTTGGCACATCCCATAACTCCTTTGACCTTGTAGCGTTCACTGCACTGCCATACCTTACGGTCAACGCCCGTGCTGCTCCGCCAGCCTTTCCGTGCAAACACCTTATTACAGTCTCCGCAAATTATCTTGGATGCAAATGGATTGCTTTCCGGCCGGTGAGAATAGGAGTTTGTCCCATGCTCCTCCAGATACTTTTTCCTGCGGTTTATTTCAAGCTGTACGCATTCCCATATCCGCTTTGAAATGATGGCATCGTGGTCATCCTCCACATAAAACATCTGGATTTCCCCTTTATTTTGTGTCCGCTTCTTGGTAAGGAAGTCCACCGTATAGCTTTTCTGCAGCAAGGCATCACCCTTGTATTTTTCATTTTCCAACATACTCATTAAGGTTGTGGACTGCCACTTCGTACCTCCATCCCAGTTTTTCACACCTTCCCGTTCAAAAATCCGCTTGATGTAATCGGTTGTTTTTCCGTCCAGGAATTCCTGATACAGCCGAACCACAATCGGTTCCTGCGTCCTGTTGATTACCAGCTTCCCCGTTTCATCCGTATCGTAGCCAAGAAAACGCTTTGTACTCATTTTGTGTTTTCCTGTTTCAAACCTTCTGCGGATTCCCCATGTGCAGTTCTCTGAAATGGATCGGCTCTCATCCTGTGCCAGTGAGGAAAGAATGGTAAGCAACACTTCACCCTTTGCATCGAGAGTATTGATATTTTCCTTTTCAAAAATAATCCCTATCCCCAAATCTTTCAACAAAAACTGTTGATTGATGCTACAGGAATGTGATGAGCAAGAGGCAGCCGAGATTCTTCCAGCAATTGAATACCTCTTAGCACTCATACATAAAAGAGGTAATTCAAACGAGTAAAGGAACCAGCTAATCCGTTGTGATTCTGGTTCTTTACTTTTTGTTGCCATCTCTAAATCTTACTCTTGTAGTATTTTAATTATTACGCAAGTAAGATTTCTAGTCAATATGTTTTTTCTGAAATTGACAACCACATAAATAACGTCTATAATATATTTATTACAGCCGTAAGATTTAAGGAGGGATTTGAAATGAGCGATTTACCACAGATTTCTGAAGCTGAATTTGAAGTTATGAAAATCGTATGGAAACATGCGCCGATCAGTACCAATGAAATAACAGATAAATTATTACAGACCACAAGCTGGAGTCCTAAGACGATACAGACTTTAATCAAACGTCTCGTAACAAAAGGCGTTCTGACTTATGAAAAACAGAGCCGAGTGTTTGTTTATACCCCAGTCGTGAAAGAAAGCGAATACATCGGCCAGGAAAGCAATTCTTTTCTGGAACGATACTATGACGGGGATATCACTGCCATGCTGTCTGCATATATAGAAAATGACAGACTGTCTGAAACAGAAATAGACACCCTACGTTCCCTTCTTTCCAAGAGGTCAAAAAAAGGAGGAAATTAACGTGGCTAATTTTATGATACGCTTTTTAATATGCAATGTATTTATCAGCGGTATCATCGGAATTCTTTTGATAGCCAAGCGGATATTCAAAAACAACCTGTCCAGCCGGATGCAGTATAATCTGTGGTTCCTGCTCCTTGGGTTGCTGGCAGTTCCCTTTATACCGTTCCGTCTCATCGGATTTCCACAAATCTTCTCGTGGCTTGGTAGCTTAAGAAGCTCCCCTGCTTCCGGCACTGCAACCGCTATGGGAGAAGCTGTGGGAATTCATCCGGTCGGAAATACAGACTGGATGAATGATTTCGCACTTTCTGTAAATAGCGAAACACCATCCATTGCCGGATACATATTATTAGGGATATGGATTGTTGGCATTTTTGCAATGATTATATTGGTAATCAAATCCTCGCTCCGTCTACGCAATTTGGAGAAATCTGCACTTCCCCTCCAGAACCCGGAAGTACGCAGACTATATCATCAATGTTTAGAGGAAATGGGAATTCACAGAAATATACCTGTTTACAGCACCGCATTTTTGAAATCCCCGATTATTGTGGGACTTTTGAAACCGTGTATTTATCTGCCGATTCATCTGATCTCTAATTACAACGAATCCGATATGCGGTACATACTGTTACACGAACTGCAGCACTATAAGCACAAAGATGCTATTGCCAGTTATCTGATGAACCTTGCCGGAGTGGTATATTGGTTCAATCCTCTTGTCTGGTATGCATTGAAAGAAATGCGTAATGACAGAGAGGTTGCCTGTGACACTTCCGTTTTGAAAATGCTTGAAGAGGATGCTTACGAAGATTATGGCAATACACTGATTAACTTTGCAGAGAAGGTTTCACTTACTCCTTTTCCGTTTGCTGCCGGCCTTGGTGGAAACATGGAGCAGATGAAACGGAGAATTATCAACATTGCCTCTTATGAAAAGCCGACATTTATAAAAAGAGTAAAAGGTATGACGGCATTTGTGCTGACTGCTGTTCTTCTCATAGGATTCGCACCTTTTATTTCTACATACGCAGCAGATGGAAGACACTACCAATGGGATTCCTCATCAGAGAATATATCCTATGTAGACCTTTCTACATACTTTGGAGAATACGAAGGCAGTTTTGTATTATACGATTTAGAAAATAATGCATGGAGCATACACAACATGGAACATGCCACCTTACGAGTTGCTCCAAACTCCACCTACAAGATATATGATGCTCTATTCGGATTGGAAGAAGATATCATTACCCCGGAAAATTCCTTTATTGCATGGAATGGAGAAAGCTATCCATTTGAAGCATGGAATGCGGATCAGACCTTACAGTCTGCAATGAATTCCTCCGTGAATTGGTATTTTGAATCTGTGGACGAACAGCTTGGAGCCGCTAACATTTCCAACTATATTGAGGGAATTGGGTATGGAAATGAAAATATAAGTGGTGATTTCTCCACTTATTGGATGGAATCTTCCTTGAAGATTTCCCCAATAGAGCAGGTCGAACTTCTAACCAGGCTGCAGAATAACAGCCTTGGTTTCGCCCCTGAAAATATCAATGCAGTAAAAGATGCCATCTGCCTTTCCTCTTCCGATGCCGGAACATTCTACGGAAAGACCGGAACCGGACGTGTGGATGGCCAGGATGTGAACGGATGGTTTATCGGTTATATCGAAACTGCAGATAATACATACTTTTTTGCTACCAACATTGGTGCAGACAGCGATGCTACCGGAGGCAACGCAACTGAAATAACCATGTCTATCTTGTCAGACATGAATATCTGGAAATAAAGAAATCGGGTAAAGGTCAACTACGCAAACTGACCCTTACCCGATTTCATTTTATTTTTCGCCTGTTACTTCATAATACTTTTCATTTCCGGTTGCTGACCATGATGTTTTACCGCTGCTAACCACATCTTTTGTAGACACATTATAAGCAAATATATCAAGAATCTCTGCCTCTGAGATATGCCATGAACCATCTGCATTTTTCTTACTTCTGTACCAAACATATAATTCACATTTTTCATTTTCCGAAAGTCTGTCATATGCAAGAAATTCTATTATTTCCTCATTCTCATTTAAGATAGCTCTGGAATTTCCACTCGCACTATATGATATCATAAAATCACATCCTTCGTCTGCGAAGTATTGTTGGTATATAGTACGATATCCATCATATATTTCATCTGTTTCAATCAATGTTACATAATCACATATCGCAGAAATGGAAATATCATCCTCTTTCATATTTTGTTAAAATCTATTATAGAAAATTGATTATCTTTTTAGAAGTTCTTAAATGCCGCCAAAGCCTTATGTTTCAAGGCTTTCCGGCATTTCTTGTTACGGAAGATGTTCTTAAATCTCCTTAAATCCCCTCACGTTTTCCTGTTCAAAGGTAGTAGGCAAAGTAGTAAATTCAGCTTTTACTACTAAGCAATCAACCGTTCCATTTCTGCCATTGCATTGTCCGGTGTAGCGTGTGCGTAGTAGTTCAGCGTCATTTTGATGTTGGAATGTCCCATGATGTACTGTAACGCTTTCGGGTTCATTCCCGCGTTTGCTAAGTTGGTGCAGAACGTGTGGCGTAAGGTATGCGGCGTTGTCACTTTCGGTAAGGCTTCCTCATGGCTCTTGTTGTACTTCTTCACAAGCCCCCGGAACATACTGTCATAGTTTGCAGCCACTTTCGGCTTTCCGTCCCTGTTGAGGAATAAGAAACGACTGTACCCGTCAATGATAACCGGCATTGCCTGTCTGCGGTTTTTCAGCACACGCTTAAATGCTTCACAAACCTTTGTACTCATAGGGATTTGACGGGTGCCGCTTTTCGTTTTCGGCGTTTCAATGTAATAGCCGCCCGCTTCGGAATGTTTCAAAAGTTGGTGGTCTACATTGATTAGCTTCTTCTCAAAGTCAATGTCCGTTTCCGTCAGCCCGCAGAGTTCAGAAATACGGAGCCCTGTCCCTAACAGTATGATAATCTCGTCGGAATATTTCTGATAGGTCTTATCATTCTGCATAAAGGATAAAAGCGAGGATTCCTGTGTTGAGGATAAGGGTACCTTTGGCTCCGTATCATCTTCCAGAACCGTGTTCAACTGGAAGTCAAACGGATTTTTGCGAATACAATCGTCCTGTATGGCTGTGTAAAAAGCAGCTTTTAAGGAACGCTTGTGGTTGTTGATAGTCTTGAAAGAATATCCCTTGTCTTTCATTCGTAACGCCCATTCTTTCGCGTCCGACAGCTTCACATTCTCAATGCTGCAAGCTCCAAGTTTATCTTCTTCCAAAATCCGCATAAGCTGTTTGCGCCCCTGTTTCGTACCCGGTCGGACGTTTGCCCGGTGGCGTATCTGCTTTGCGTAAAGCTGGCAGACAGTCATTTTCTTTCCGATAGGGTCTATCCCGTCGTCAAGGTCTTTCTGGATTTCTTTTTCCTTTTCCCGAAGCGAAATATCGTCGCGCTTCCCGGCGGGTGTCTTGTCGGTAGGTACTAACTTCCAAGAATACACAAACTGCGGTTTCCCAAAGGTATCAATGTATTTGTAAGCATATCTTCCGTCTTTTCTCTGGCTCTCTCCTGTCCGTAAGATACGGTTTCTGTTATCGCGTCTTTTTTCCGACATTGTGCGTCATGCTCCTTTCCATGACGGAAAGAGCCTTGATATGCCTGTATTCATTATACCACATTCAAGGCTCAATTTCACTATATAACTTCCAATGTGTCAATGATTTTTTCAAACTGTTTCCGCTTGATTTGAATACGGTTGCCATTCATAATGACCCACCCGGCAGCCGGATTTTCCTCTGCTAACTTTCGCAGCTTGTTTTCTCCAATGCGGAAGTATTTAGACGCTTCCTCAATCGTCAGCGTGTACTTTTCCCAAATAGGAACATCAGTATAATTCATGTAAGGTGTCCCCCTTTCTTGAAAAAATAAAATGGTTACAATATCAAAAAGGGGCTTTAATCAGACAGCTTCGGCAAGCCTCACGGGAATTGCACCCCCGCATGGTTCTCATGCAGCCCTACCCATTATCTGCGACGCTTCTAACGCTCGGATTATAGCTATAAGGGAGTATCATTATACCGATATGCGGATCGTGGCGGCAGACGTGCCAAGGTCTGCTATGGAACGCTGATAGTTCCCGCTCGGTGTTTCTCCCTCCTTTCGGTCATCGCGTATCAGCCCAATGGCTCCCCACATATCGAATGTATCTGATTTGCCCTATGCTGCGCCGCCATTCTCCTGCGTCGCTTTCTTTGTCAAGGTTCAAAAACGGTCAAGTTTTGCAATCTGCGGAAAGGGGAACGCAGATTACTTTTTACTTAGACCTCAAATGACAGGACAGCCCTCATAAGGCGTGACCGCAAGCGGTCGCGTATGTCCTCGTCTATGCCCCAATAAATATTGCCGCGCTCGTCGCGGAGCTTCCGCATAGACAGGGACGCTATGTAACTTTCGTAATGCTGTACGACAATCTTCATAGCTTCCGGGTCGCCCTTAGTTGCGGCTATGATTACCGGGTAAGGCAACAAGCCGCTTTCAGCGTTCTCATTGTTAATCTTCGTAGTCATAGGCGCGTTCCTCCAAATAGCGTTTTAGCAGCTTCATAGAGCTTTTCCGGCGGGTCTGTACTGTTGTCCTCGGAATATTGCAGTATTTCGCAATTTCCCGTTCGCTCATATCAAAGAAATAATAGAGCAGTACGGTTTCCCGCTTTTCGTCCGGCAAACTGTGTAGGGCTTCGGCAAGCAGCTCCGCAGTTATCTCCTTGCCGCCGACAACGAAAGACTGTTGCGCTTTATCGTCTGTAAAATATTCGTCGCAAACGTAAAGCTGTTTTTCTTCCTGTGGCGACAAATCGGAAAAAGGAATTTCGCGTAATTGCCGCTGCTTCGTGTCCCTGTGGGCGTTCATAGCTTCCCGCCTTAACGCCAGTTTGCAAAAGCCATTAAAAGCACAACGGATTTGCCATTGGGTACGAATAGGTTCGTTCATGTTCTCACCTCCTTTCGCAGCCGCGAAAGCGGTGGATTTTGAAATGTCCCCTTTCGTAATCCCTCAAACCGAAAAACTTGATTTTGGACGTTGATTTTTGGCGATTTTTCAAAAAAACTTTTGAAAAAATGCAAAATGCGCCCGTCTGCAAAATGCAGATGAACGCATAGGAATTAACTAAGGTATTTAGATGATTTGACAGTTCATATTTAAGGGTAGAAATGTCCCCGGCGGTGGTCGGGCTTTTTTTAACAAGTCAGAGAATGTAAAGATTTGTCGGTATGGTTTATCACTCATGGCGGCTACCTCCTAAAGCCGCCATATCTGAATGATTACAGGTCGTCACATAGACAAAAAAATCGGCGGCTCTGAAAATCAAAGCCGCCGAAAAATAGTAGGCGCGTGAAAATGCTTCTGCTCTGCGACGGCTTTTTTTCTTTTGCCGTCGCTCGGCAGATGAAATATCTATTTAATTATCTCGTCATTGCCGCCTATAACTGATCCGGGCAGCAATATAGTAAACTCCGTAGAGCAATATAAAAAAGACAAATGCAATACTAAGAGAGCCGATTATCCACAAGTTGTTTGAAAATACAGGGAGATGAAACGCACTCAACTGCATTTTCCCCGCACTGACATATACAAAGCAACTGCTGATAATCAAAGCGGGTAACAAAGGGAGTAAAAACATCATTGACAACTGGCGATTATTTAGTTTCTCAATATCCCGCCTATTCATTCCAAGCTGCTGTAAAATACAGTCCTGTCGTCGTTTCTTCTCCCTGTCACTAAGAATTTGCGTCGCCAAAATTGCCGCACCAGTGATTTCAAAGACCAGTGAAAGGTAAAATAAGCAAATAGCCATAGCATAAAGCTGTGTCAAACTTTCTTTATCTACCCACTTGCCGGACAAATAATCAACATTATCAATCAGAGCTGTCACACCGCTACCGTCAGACGCAGTTTTCCCAATATTACGTTTTAGCATAGAAAGACCATCACACATTTGAACGATATTTTGCAAATCGCGGCTATCAAGCGGCGTTTCTGTTATGACAGACAGCAGACTATATAGTGTCGTCATTTGGCTAACCGCCTGTTCTGGAACAATGATACAAAAGTCAAGACCATTTCCGTATGTGTCCATCTGGCTGAATGGTTCACAAAATATGCTGTCCTCTGCGAATAAATATCCGGCACAATTCAGACTTTTATCCTGTTCAAGCAATGTTTCAAAGGGCTTTTTAAGTGCGGGAACACAATGGATATAACACAAAGACGGATTGAGTTCTACGGATTGAAGCCCCAGTATTTCGCGCAGTTTCTTATAATCACTCTGTTTCATATAAGTATCATGTTGATATTCTGCGTATGCCATATAGCCCGAACGTCCGGTACTTGATATACAATCGTTTCGCGCTGCAAGAAAACTATTTTTGTTATCCGTATAAATGCTGTAAACATAACTTGACTGAACGGGGAAGTTAAGGTCAAGAACATTTTCATAAGCCGAAAAATCCTGTAATTCTGCCTTGTGTAAAATCATTATATCAAATACGCTCTGTTCCATATTTTTGTCTGCAATCATATAAACAGCAGTACCCACCCCCATAAAGGTTAATGAAAGCATAAACAAAACGGAAAGAACGCCCATGATAATGCTTGTTGAACGGATTTTTGCTGTAAAGCCGCGAAATAGTACCAACCTGTTTTTTTCATATTTCCATTTTTCACGATTGCCAAATTGCATAATGAGAAACGTGGGTACACTTAGGAAAAACCCAAATAAAAACAGTACCAGACAAACAACGCTTATAAGCACATCATAACCATTCCCCAGCAGCCCGGTACACATCAGAAAAATTCCTACACACCCTGTCAAAACAGATATAAAAAACAGTGCAATGGCAGATACCCCGTCATGCAGCAGCTTTTTTTCGTTCTGGCGCTCATAATACAACAAATCGTAAAGAGTTACCTTGCTTATCCATTTGTTGTTCCTCCGTATAGCGTAAAAGAGCATTGCCAAAAAATAGATACAGGTTAATGCTGTGGCATTAAATGAAAAGTTCCACCTTAGGACATACATCACACCAAACATAGAGCTAAGAACCGCTTCTAACAGTTGGGAAAACAGTATGCCAACAGGAAGCCCAATAACAAACGCAAAAATGCCAATCAAAGCGTTTTCATAAAAAATAAGCCTGCATATAGAACGGTTAGGGATTCCCGAAATCATATAGATACTCAATTCCCGGCTCCGTTTTTTCAATATATACTTTGTCATGTACCCAACAATCCACCCCATAATAAGGACAATGAGCAATGACGCAACAATAATCATATAAGGCAGCACGCCGATACTGGGAAACGCTTTCACTATATCCGAAAAAATCAGTGAATTAAAAGCGTACATAAAGGAAACCGTACAGGCAAGTGTGATGAAGTAAAGCAAATAATCTTTTGACTGCCTTTTCGCATTGCGGATTGATAATTCCTTTAGCATGGATTGTCACCTCCCAAGAGGGAGAGAACGTCAAGGATTTCGTGATAGAATATATCCCGCGTCTTTTCGCCTTTCAATATCTCATTAAAAATCTTCCCGTCCTTTAGGAATAAAATGCGGTCTGCATAACTGGCACAAAATGCGTCATGTGTTACCATGAGGATTGTAGCACCTGTTTCTTTGTTAAGTTCTGACATCATCTGTAACAGAATACGGGCAGAATTAGAATCAAGGGAACCTGTCGGCTCGTCAGCCATAACCAGTTTGGGATTACATATCATTGCCCTGGCAAAAGCACAACGCTGTTTTTGACCTCCCGATACTTGAAAAGGAAATTTTTTCAGTGTGTCGCTGATTTGTAGCCGCTGTGCAATATGGTTAATCCGCTCCGTAATTTCTTTCGGCGGCATTTTCCCGATTGTTAAAGGTAAAGCTATATTTTCTTCCAATGTCAGCGTATCTAACAGGTTGAAATCTTGAAAGACAAAGCCAAGATTATCACGACGAAATGCGGATATATCATCTTCGCTTATGGTCGTAATATCCTTTCCGTCCAATAAAATGTGTCCGGCACTTACGGTATCAATGGTAGATATACAATTTAACAAGGTGGTTTTCCCGGAACCAGACGCCCCCATGATACTCACAAATTCCCCATGCTGCACATAAAAGCTAACTTGATTTAAGGCTTTTGTGACGGAACCCTGATTACCATAATATTTTTCGATATGTTCTACACAAAGCAATGGTTTTGGACGATTTATCATTTTTTCATTCCACCACCTTTCCGTTTGAAATGATTATATCTTTGTCCGCAAATTTCAGAATATAGGTATATGTTGCGTCCTCTAATCTTTCAAAATAGAGTTTCATCGTATTTTTCGTATTCAGAGATATTTCTGCTTCTATCACATAAGTCTCTGTTATATTCCCGTTTGAATCGGTTTTGCGTTCTTCGGCAAGTTTCGGAACAATAGACGTGTAGGGGAAAGTTCCTCTTACATTCAAACAGGTTACTACTTCCCCCTCAGTTACAAATTCAACTCCCGCACTATCTGAGCGGAGCTGTTTTGTTTTCCCCACCATATGAAACATAAAAAACAGGCAGAGGGCAAAAAGCAGCATGATACCTATTACAAAACGTGTTCTTTTTTTCTTTGTTGTACTCATTATAAAACGCCTCCTTTTGCCCCTATTCTATACGGAAATTCAAAGCGGTTGTATAGAAGTTGGTTGATTTTATCTAACAATTTTGTAAGATATAAAATCAAACATTCAAGTGGTTACTTTTCGGAAAATGCAACAGGACAGTCGTATAGCACCCAACTTCGGATTCAATGTCAATGCCTATTCCCAGTTTCAAGCAGAGCTGGTCGCATAAGTACAAGCCGATTCCAGTTGATTTTTTTCTCATTCTTCCATTGCTGCCGACAAAGCCTTTATCAAAAACCCGATTTACTTCGCTCGGCTTAATGCCTATGCCATTGTCTGTAATAGACAGGGTAACATAATCCCCCATATCTTTTGATTTGATTTGGATAACAGGCGGCTTATCACTGCAATATTTAATACTGTTAAAAATAATCTGGTTGATAATGAAGCCAAGCCATTTACTATCGGAATAAACAAAATCAGAAATAGAATCTGTATGAACACATACTCTATTATGGATCAGAAATTGTTTATTTCTGGACAGCACCTCAAGCACACACTGTTTCAGTGAAATTTCCTTAATCAGATAATCTTTTTCCACGTTGCCCAAACGCGCGTAAAACAGAACCTTTTCAATACTTTGCTCCATAAGTTCTGTTTGTGCTATGATTTTTCGCATGATTTCTGTTTTGTTATTCTCACATAATAACTGAACCCCCGTAATAGGAACTTTGATTTCGTGAATCCATTGTTCAATAAAATCTTTATATTCCACTTTCAAACGACGAATTTCAGTCACTTCATCAGTCATACTTTTTAGAGCAGTTTTCAATAGCCGAAAATAAATTTTTTCTAATTCTGTTTCTGGTCTGTCTGCAATCTCCGCAATTAAATATTTTTTGTCCAAGGTCTCCATTGTTTCCAACAAGTATTGAATCCGTTTTTGCTGTTTCCGAAAATATGCGAACATTGTAAAAAAGACAATGATTGCAAAGCATACCCATAACAAAGCCATTTCTGACAGACTAATGCCAAAAGCCAAAAGGAGAACAGAAAAAAACAGTCCTCCGGCAAAACAGACAAGTAATGTAATTTGGTTATCTTTCATATAGTCTGAAAATTTCATATCTTGTACCCCATACCGCGTTTGGTCTGTATGAAATCAGCCGCCCCAAGAGTACGCAGCTTTTCTCTTATCCGCATGATATTCACACTTAAAGTATTATCATCAATGTGAATTTCATTGTCCCATAAATATTCAACTAAATCTATTCGGGGAACAATCTCGCCTGTATGTTTGAACAGATAGTACATGATTTTTAGCTCGGTTTTCGTTAATTCAATTTCTTTTCCGTTTGCTGTAAGCGTCCCGGCAATCAAATTAAATTGAATCCCGTTATGCTCCATTATACTAATCTGTTCGGACGTTCCCCGCCGCAAAAGAAGGTTTATTCTTGCAAGCAGAATAGGGATGTTATAGGGCTTTGTAATGTAATCGTCGCCCCCAAGTGTTAATGCCTGTAATTCGTCCATTGTTGTGTTACGTCCTGTAATGAATAAAATCGGAGTTGTGGAAAAACTGCGGATAGAGCTGCAAAGGCGATACCCGTCTTGCTCCGGCAAATTTATATCAAGCAAAATCAAGTCGGGAAAAGCAGATTTAATGTAGTCGATTGTTTTTGCAAAATTGATAACGCAATCTACCACATACCCCGCATTGACTAAAAGCGTTTTTAATTCTTCTCTTATCAATTCTTCATCTTCAATTATCACTATTTTGTAGGATTTCATTTTTTTGCTCCTTTCCGCGTTTGGTTCTTCCGTCAATCGGCTTTTCTGCGTTCTTTGGTATCAGCCACATATACCCAAGTTTTGAAACGCCCGGTATGCGGTTCTCGCTGCAAAGTATCTGTACCCGTCTTTCTGAAATGCCCCATTTTTCCGCTGCCTGTGGCGCAGACATATATTCCATAATTCTCCCGTCCTTTCTGCATACAGTATCAGTATAATTATACTCGGACAGGCGAATAATAGCAAGTGTCTGATTATGAATTATTTTGGTGCATAGTAGGAATTATGTAAGCATATCCAACAGGAAAGGGGAACAGTAAAATGTAATCGGGTGAATGAATATGGCAAAAAGACCAGTAGAAAAGTATGACTTCAAGGCTTTTGGGGAAGCGATAAAAGAAGCTCGGAAAGGGCGCAAGGAGAGCCGCAAGAAAGTAAGCGACGAAATGTATATCTCCCCGCGTTACCTTGCGAACATTGAGAACAACGGGCAACACCCAAGTTTGCAGATTTTCTTTGAGCTTATGCAGCGTTACAATATATCCGTAGACCAGTTCCTTTTTGACAGCCCCGCCGGGAAAGACACCAATCGGCGGCAGCTTGACGCGCTCCTTGACGATATGAGTGATACAGGCATACGGATTGTGAGCGCAACAGCAGAGGAAATAGCCAAAGTCGAAAAAGAGGGCAGATAAGATGTGTCCGGCAAAACTGAATAGGATTTAGAAAGCGTTGTAATCTTTTTTGAGATTGCAGCGTTTTTCTTTTGCAAAAAACCGTCATTTTTCCTTTTCTCGGTGTTGTAGGTAGTGTAGGGATAAGTTTCGTAGCAAGCATAGGAAAGGGGTACCCTTTCCGTATTTTCGCCCTCCCGCGCTGCGGCGCGTCGGTTGAAAACTGCTTGTTGGGAAGTGTCCCAAACCCTCGGAACGGAAAGGAGCGAAAACATGGACGGAAGAAAACGGACAATACAAATCAAATTCAGAGTGACAGAAGCGGAACGGGATTTAATCTTAGAAAAAATGAAGCTCGTCCCCACCCGGAACATGGAAGCCTATCTGCGGAAGATTGCCATTGACGGGTACATTATACAGGTAGACCATAGCGACATTAAGGCTATGACCGCAGAGATACAGAAAATCGGCGTGAACATCAATCAGATTGCAAAGCGCGTCAACGCGACGGGCAGCGTCTACCAAGAGGACATAGAGGAAATAAAGGGGGTGCTTGCGGAGATATGGCGGTTACAAAGATTAAGCCTATTAAAAGCACGTTGAGCAAAGCCCTTGACTATATCCAAAATCCCGATAAGACGGACGGGAAAATGCTTGTGTCCTCTTTCGGCTGCTCATACGAAACAGCGGATATTGAATTTGAATATACCCTGTCGCAAGCTCTGGGAAAGGGGAACAATTTAGCGTTTCATCTGATACAGTCCTTTGAGCCGGGGGAAGTGGATTACGAAACAGCCCACAAAATCGGAAAGCAGCTTGCCGACGCGGTAACAAAGGGGCAGCATGAGTATGTACTCACGACGCACATTGACAAAGGACACGTCCACAATCACATTATTTTCTGCGCGGCAAACTTTGTAGACCACCGCAAATACAATTCCAATAAGCGCAGCTATTACGGAATCCGCAACATGAGCGACAAGCTGTGCCGGGAAAATGGATTGTCCGTCGTCGTTCCGGGCAAAGGAAGCAAGGGAAAGAGCTATGCGGAATATCAAGCGGAAAAGACGGGTACCAGTTGGAAAGGCAAGCTGAAAACCGCCATTGACGCGCTCATTCCCCAAGTGTCCAGTTTTGAGGAATTATTACAGCGTTTACAGGCGGCGCGCTATGAGGTAAAGCCGGGGAAATACATTTCCTGCCGTGCTCCCGGACAGGAACGGTTTACCCGCTTGAAAACCCTCGGCGCAGACTATACAGAGGAAGCCTTAAATGAACGGATAGAGGGCAGACGCACCCGCACGGCGAAAGCTCCACGCGCGGATCACGGCGTTAGTCTGCTGATTGATATTCAGAACAGTATCAAGGCGGCGCAGAGCCGGGGCTATGAACAGTGGGCGAAAATCCACAATCTGAAACAGGCGGCTAAGACCATGAATTTCTTGACGGAACACAAGATTGAACAGTACGCAGATTTGACCGCGAAAATCGCGGAAATCCAGACGGAAAGCGAACAGGCCGCCGACGCGCTAAAGAGCGTCGAAAAGCGGCTTGCAGATATGGCGGTGCTGATGAAGAATGTTTCCACCTACCAAAAGACAAAGCCTGTCTATGACGCATACCGCAAAGCCAAGAATAAGGAGAAGTACCGCGCCGGACAGGAGCGGGCAATTATCCTACATGAAGCTGCGGCAAGGTCGCTGAAAGCGGCGGGCGTTGTGAAGCTCCCCAACCTCGACGCGCTGCAAGCAGAATATGAAAAGCTCCAGACGCAGAAAGAAGCTCTTTACGCTGATTATGGCAAGCTGAAAAAACAGGTTAGGGAATACGACGTTATCAAGCAGAACATAGACAGCATTCTACAGGCAGAGAAACAGCCGGAACGGGAAAAGGAAACAGAGCGCGGATAAAGAATCACAAAAAAAGAACAGGACGCGGAAGCCAGTCAATGACCTCCGCGCCCTGTCTTTTTGTGGGTGTTTTTTGTTGGAATGTTACGCAGTAGAACCGCGATTTTGGCACTTTAAGTATAAAGTATCGCCTTAATGATTTTCACGCGCCGCAAGCCTTATAAATCAAGGCTTTTTTCGCCCCTATTGCGTAACAAGAGCGCGTCGTTTCCTCATGCGCTCGGCGGCTTGTCTGCGGGTAATCCGCTTCCGGCAGTCCGGGCAGTATTTGACGCTGTTTGACTTTGAAGCAAACGCCGCGCCGCAGACGGTACACCGCCGCCTGTCCTCGCTCTGGAACAGTTCGGCATAGAGCAGCTTATCAAGGGGAAGCACCGCAATCCGAAACCACTTGCAGAGAAGCGAACAGGAAATAAGCTGCGGACATACGCACTCGTCCCCGTCGTCAAGCAAGATACAGTGTCCGTTGTCGCAGTTGCAGCACTCCCGGCGCACAAGGCTGTTTACTTTCCGGCTCTGGGGCGGCGATAGCCGCTTAATCCCGCTCATACTTCATCAGCGGCATACAGGGCAAGCTCCGCGTATTCTTCTTCGGTCAGCGCGTCCACTTTGGCAAGGGTGCGCTGTGCAAGCTCCCGCATATCCGCGTCCATGTAGGGCAGCGCGGCGTTGACATTCTCAATCAGCCCGCGCTTGCCGCCCTCGTTGTAAATGCTCAAAAGGTTTGTTTCCTCAACCGTTAATCTAATCATGCTCATACCTCCAAATCGTGATTTTTTGATTTTGCCGCCGCTTTCTTCGGGGTGGTCTTTTCCTTGTCTGCTTTAAGCTGCGCCCGGATAGAGGGGCGGGCTTTTCGTATTTCCTTATCCCTGTTTTCGCCCTTATCAATCAGCGCATACGTTCCGTGTCTGCCCTCGATTTTGGAAAAAGAAAGCGTCTTGTAGGGCAGCATGGAGAAAAGGCGGTCTAAGTCCTTTGTGTTCGCAAGCTGCATGAATGGGGTCGAAAGCTCCGCCATGAAATGTGTTTTGTTGGGGCTGTTCGGCGTATCGCGCCGCTTCATTTCCCCCACAATGCGCCGCGCTTCCGTTTCAATCAACCCGTCATGCAAAGCGACGATATGCACCTTGAAGTCCCCCGGCGTAAGCTGCTCCCGGCTGCGCTTTTCCTCCTGTAAGAGAAATTGCAGCGCGTCCGGGTCGTTGGGGATTGCTTCAAAGCGTTCAAATTTTCCGTAGACCGTATCGGGATTGCCTGTAAAATACTGTCCGGCGGGTATGTCCCGCGTCCCATGCTCATAAACCAGACGCACCGTATCGGCGGCAAGCTCCCTGTCCTTGACGCGCTCATAATGCCTTGCATAGTCAAGCTCATAGAGATTGCCTTTGATTTTCCCGCGCTCCTTGCCTGTCAGTTCGATTGCGTAAGCAAGGATACGGTCGCTTGTCTGCTCCATGTAGAATCGCCATGTGTTGTGGGGTGCGGTGTCCTTCAGAAACACGTCGCGCTCCCTAAAGCAATGCGTCCCCATAGGTCGGCAGAACCACAAGAGGGTCTTATCCTCCCGGTTGGGGCTTGCCGCCGCCTTTGCGATTATCTCTTTGTCAATGTCAAAATCGCTCTGATAAAAGCCCGTGTTCTGCTTCAAAACCGCATTGAGGGAAGCGAACACGTCCACATCTTCAAATTTGCTCAATCTCCCCATGCGTCAGCTCCTTTCCAAGTCCTGTGACTTCTGCTTTGCGGGCTTCTTCTGTGCCTTTTCCTTATCGGCTTTAAGCTGCGCCCGGATAGAGGGCTTCCGTTTTGGCTTCGCTTCCTTTCCGTTCTCCTTATCCGCTTTGACTGCGTTAGCCAGGTCAACAAGGGAAATCTGTTCGCCCGCCTTAACCTTTGCTTCCAGTTCTTCAACGGTGGGCGTGGGCGACTCATTGTTGATGATACCGTCAATCATATTTTCGTTTTGCTCGGTGGTCTGCTCGGTCGCTTTCAGATAATTCTCCGGCTGTAAAAACTCCGGCACGTCCTTATAGCCGAAACTGTCTACATAGTGGGCGGTGTCCTGTCCGTTCTGATGAAGCACCACCACGTCGGAAACGGAAAGGCTGTGTCCCTTAAAATCTTTCGGGTGGTCGATATTGAAACGGGTGTAAATATCTTCAAGGGAAGTACCCGGCGTAAGCTCTGCGGAATAGACAAGCTCATAGTTTGCCTTATCCACCACATTCCCCGCCGCGTGTAGGCGGTCGTAAGGTTCAAAGCGAAAATCCCGCGTTCCGTCGCCGCCTTTTATCTGATAAATGGAAAAGGTGTCTTTGTCCGGCGCGGCGGTCTGTGCCGCTTCCTGTGCCTTTGCGTAAAGCTCCTTTACCTGTCCCTGTGTCAGTTCCCCGGCGGCAAGCTGCCCCATAAGCTCGCGGCATTTTTCCAGTGTGCCGATATACAGAGCGTCGCCCATTTTTGCGGTAGGATTTCCCTGTGTAAAAACATACTCCTGTAAGATATAGCTGTTTTCCCGGCTGTCGCTGTAAGGATTGCGGCGCACCTTATAAATGCTTTCTTTTTCCGGCTGCGCCTGTGCCGCTTCCTGTGCGGGGGTTTCCGGCTGTTTCTGCTCCGGCGCGTCTGCCTGTTCCGTGGCGGTTGGCTGCTCGGCGGTCTGCTCCTTGTCCTGTACCTTTTGGATTTCTACGATATGTCCGTCAATGGAATTGATAATCTCGGCGGCTGCGCTGCGTATGGTTTCCAGTGAGCTTTTCAGTTCTGCAAGCTCCCGCCCGCTGCTCCACCCGGCGACGTAGCCAAAAGAATAATCCGACGTATCAAGCCCGTAATGTTGGCAGACGGTATAGGCGACGCTTTCCGCTTCGACTTCGCGGGTGTTGCGGTCAACACGGGGCTGTCCGTCTTTCGGGGCGTTTAGGTCAATGTCATGCAGCTTCGCGTGTGCGATTTCATGGATAGCGGTTTTTAGGGTCTGTAATTCGCTCATGCCCTCGTTGAGCGCGATCCGCTTATCTGCCAAGTGGTAATAGCCATGTGAGCCGCCCTCGATTTTCTCAAAGGCAATCGGAACGGGGGAAGTCTTTTCAAGGGCGGCGAAAAAATCCTTGTAACGGTCAACATCGCCTGTCAGCTCGTCCACCGCTATGTCCGGCAGCTCCTTTCCCTCGGTCTGCGACACGTCGAAAACCGTTACCACCTTATAGGCGGGTATCGTGATTTCTTTTTCCTCTGTAACCGGCTTCCCGTCCTTGCCGATAACGGGCTTCTGGGTGTGCGGGTCGATTTTCTGCATTTCCTGTTTGACTTTGAATGGCGACGGGGCAATAATTTTAATTCCCTTTTGCCCTTTCATCACGTTTCGCTCAAAGTTGTTTTTCCAAGCAGAAAAGCCCGCTACAAGGGAAGCGTCCGGCTTTTGCATGGCGATAAGCAGCGTATTGTTGAAGCTGTAATTATGGAATTTTGACATGACGCGCAGATATTCCTTGTAACGCTCGCTGTCAAAGAGTTCCGTAATGCCCTGTTCCAAGCGGTCAGTTATCTCTTTGAGCTTTTCGGCGGGCTTTTCGCTCGTCAGCACGATAGGGATAACCGGGCGCGGCTCGGTAGGCTGTTCGGCTGCCCTCACTTCCTGTCCCGGCGTGGCTGCGTCCATGTAAGATTGCTCCGGCTCTGTACGCTCCGGCTGCGGGAAGCTCATAACCTTATATTCTTTCGGTATGTCGTTCTCGCGTCCGTTGTACCACTCCGTAAAGGTGTTTTTGTTGTTGTAGATATAGCCCTGTTCGGTAAATCTGCCCCCGTCATTGATAGCAGCGTCGCGCCCGTATTCCTCATACATGAAATACTTTTTTACTTCTTCGGGCAACTCCAATTCGTCCAGTTCGTCGATAAGGTAATACCCGTAGTCTGCTTCATTCTGTACGGTGGGATAAATCCAGTAGCAGTCAAGATTTTGTGCAAGGTTGATAAGGTCTTTGATGTTCCCGGCGTATTCTCCAAGCGTGACCGCCGCTGCAAATTTCTCTCTGTCCTCGTCGCCTAACATGGAAAGCAGATTGCCTAAATAGTTCAGTTCGTCAAGGCTTGCGCTCTGGATAACGGGAAGCGGCACGTCAAAGGGCTGCTGTTCGGTGTTTGCAAATCCATTGATGAAAAAATCCTGTGGATTCTTTGCGGTAATGCCGACGCTTTTCATAGCTTCGTGAAGCTGCTCCGTCGTAGTCGGCATGGAGAGCCACACGCCGCCCGGTATGCCTGTTTCAAAACGGGTGCGACTGTCAATTAAAACGGAAAATTGTTCGCTCATCTGTTGTCTGCTCCTTTCTTCGTCGATTAGGCGGTGCATAAGTTCGTAGTCCTCAATGCTCATGCTCCCGTCAAAAATATAGGGGTCGGGTTCCTCCCCATCCCGGTAGGGCTTTTCCGAAAAGGGAAGCCCCGCAGCGTGGGCGTCGGCTCTTGCTTCCTCGATAACCTCCGGCGGCAGTCTGTCGTCGTGGGCTTCCAGAAAATCGGAAAGCTGATTGTAGCCATTTTCATAATGCCAGCGCACACCCGCCGCCAGTTCGTCAAGGTTCATATCCTCGCCCAAATGCCCGCAGTAGTAGGAATTGAGCATGACAGCGGCGGGGTCTGCTTCTCTGATTTCTTCCATGCGGCTCCGGTCAAGGGCTTGTATCGCGTCGTCCGGCTCCAGATAGAAATAGTCGGCGTTCCATGAACGCCCCTCTCTCCAGAACGCCACCCATGCGATACCGTCTTTTAGCTCGTCCTGATAGTCCTTTACGGTGTTCCGTAAACTTGCCATAAGTGAAAAACCTCCTTTCTTCACGCGGCTTTTTGCGGCTGCATAGCCTACAACGGAAGCGGCGCGTTTTTGCCAAAGATTTTTACAGGGTTTTATAAGGGTTTGGGATTATCCCAACAAGCAAAATCCCCGTCCGGCGCGTCGGCGGCAGAACGGGGATTTACGGAAACGGGTACCCGTTTCCTATGCTTGCTATTCCAGTTTTTACTTCTTCGGCAGCTCCACGCGGTAGTTGACGTATTTCCCGCCCGTATCGGCTAAAACAACCGTTCCGTCATAGGTTTTGCCTGTTTTCGGGGAATAGAGCTTCTTCACGTTCACTTTGCCGGATTTCAAGAGTGCGGCGGCAATCTTCGGAGAAAAGGCTATTTTTCGTTCCTCGAAAAAGCGGTCATTCTTCCACATGACAAAGGCGCAGTCCCGGTTAGAACAGTAATAGTTTTTCTTGCCCTCATGGACGGGAGAGCCGCAGCGGGGGCATTTGCCGATTTCCGGCTTTTCTGTCTTAAACAAATCCTGTTTCCCGTCCAGAACGGAAGCGTAGGTTCTCACAAGCTCCCGCGCCATGTCCTCGATACGCCGCATGAAGTCCTCCGGGTCGGCGGCTCCCTTTGCTATCTGCGTCAGATTGTTTTCCCATTCGGCGGTCAGCTTCGGGGAAGTGAGAACGTCGGGCAGTATGCACACAAGGTTATTCCCGTCTTTGGTGGGGATTAGCTGCTTTCCCTTGCGCTCCACAAAGCCGCTGTTTACCAGTTTTTCAATGACAGCGGCGCGGGTGGCGGGAGTGCCAAGCCCCCGGCGTTCCGCGTCCGGGTCGGTGTCCTCATTCCCGGCGCGTTCCATAGCCGACAAAAGGCTTGCTTCGTTGTGGGGCTTCGGCGGGGTCGTGTCATGCTCCGTAACCTTTGCGGAAAAATCAGAAAAGGTCTGCCCCTCGGAAAGCTCCGGCAGCGTGGAAGCGTCGCTGTCCCCGTCGTCGGCTTCGGGCTTCGTTTTCAGCGTCGCCCGGTAGCATCGTTCAAGGTCTTTCCACCCGTCGCTAAGTATGGTCTTTCCCCGCGCGGTAAAATTGGCTCCGGCGCAGGAGAAAACCGCTGTAACGGTTTCGTAGGCGTGTGGCTCGGCGGTGGCAAAGAGCAGACGCGCCCCCGCAAGGGTAAGGATATTTTTCTCACTTTCCGGCAGCGTCGCAAGGTCGGTCTTTGCAAGCTCCATTGTGGGAATGATTGCGTGGTGGTCTGATACCTTTTTGCTGTTCAGCACCCTTGCAATCTCCGGCGTGAAGCTCACGCCAGCCATAAAGGGCAGCTTCCCGCAAAGCAGCGCGGCAATGTCCGCCGCTGTGCCGCCCATGTCGTCGGTAAGATAGCTGCTGTCCGTCCTCGGATAAGTCAGCAGCCGCTTTTCATAGAGGGATTGCGCTAAGTCAAGGGTCTGCTTCGCGGTGTACCCGTAAATGCGGTTTGCTTCCCGCTGCAAAGAGGTAAGGTCAAAGAGCTTCGGCGGGGCTGCGGTTTTCTTTTCTTTTGCGACGGAAACGCATACCGCCTGTGCCGCTTCGCAAGTGGCTTTCAGTGCTTCGGCTTCCTCGGCGGCGCGGATCTTCGCGCTTGCCGCTTCCGCGCCGGGTAAGGCAAGCCGCACATGGTAGTATTTTTCTTTCTTGAATGTAGAGATAGCCGCGTCCCGGTCGGCAAGCATTTTTAACGTCGGGGTCTGAACGCGCCCCACGTTCAAGGTGCAGTTATACAGACAGGAGAAAAGCCGCGTTGCATTGATACCGATAATCCAGTCAGCCTTTGCGCGGCAGAGGGCAGACGCAAAGAGCGCGTCGTATTCCCGCCCGTCTTTGAGGTTATCAAAGCCGCTGCGGATTGCCCCGTCCTCCATTGAGGAAATCCACAAGCGGCGTATCGGCTTTTTACACCCGGCGACTTCATAGACAAAACGGAAAATCAATTCCCCCTCGCGCCCCGCGTCGCAGGCGTTGACGACTTCGGACACGTCGGCGCGGTGCATAAGCTCCTTTAAGATGTTGAATTGCGTTTCCTTGTCTTTGGAAACGGTGTACTGCCATTTCTCCGGCAAAATCGGTAAGCTCTCATAGCTCCATTTCCTGTACTGCTCCCCGTAGGCGGCAGCTTCGGAAAGCTGCACTAAATGTCCGACACACCACGAAATGAGGTAGCCGCCGCCCTCTAAATATCCGTCTTTCTTATTCTTCACGCCAAGCGCAGCGGCGATAGTCTGCGCCACGCTCGGCTTTTCTGCGATTACAAGCGTTATGCTCAATAAAATATCCTCCTTTCAGCGTTCCGGCGCGGTGCGCGTTTCCTTTGGGGGCTTCTCCTGTACCTGTTTCAGACAGTAGCCGATACAGGGAGATTGCGCCCGGTACGGACAGGACGCGCAAGCCGGGGATTTGGGAACGGGCGGCGCATTGTCGCGCCGCCCGCAAGGTCTTTGTATCATCATTTTTTCAAAGGGATTGTCGGTAAAGAGGGTCATGCTTCCCCGTCCTCCGTTTCCCCGTCGCCGCCCGTGCCCTCTGCGCCGTCGGCTTCCGGCTCGTCCTCGTCGTAATCCTCAAAGTCAAAATCTTCAAGGTCGGTGCTGCCTTTGACGCTCTGCTTCGGCTTCATAAACTTAAAGTAGTAGAGTGCGCCCCCGCCGCCAAGAAGTGCCACGATAAGGAATACGAAAAGCCCGCCTGTGTTGCTTTTTTCCTCCGGCTGCTCTGTGGCTTCCTCGGTTTCCGGCTCGGCTTCCTTGCCGCTGCAAGCGGTCATGTTCGTAGAGCATACGGGGCATGAAGTGTTGATTTTTCCCGTTTCGCATTTCTCCGTACAGGTGCAGACAGCGGGCGTTTCCGTCGTCGTTTCCCCGTCGTCCATGAGTGCCATAAGGTCGGCTTCGTCCACTTGATTAAGGAAATGGACGGTGTTTTCGCCCTCGTCGTCCCGGTCAATGAGGATATAGAAGTAGTTGCCGCTTTTGGTCGTTACCGTGATAAGCTGCTTGTTGCCGCCGAAATCGTCCACAAGGATTGCGTTCCCGTCGGGGGTAAGGGGTGCGGTTTCTTCGGGTTCCTCGTAGATAACGCCGCTGTCGTCGGTGGTATCCTCCGGCGTTTGTGCAAAGGCGGTCATGGAAAAGCCGCCCATGAGCATAAGGGCGGCGCAAAGTGCGGTTACGGTTCTAAGGATTTTTTTATTCATTCTCGGTGTCCTCCTGTTCTTCGTCATAGTCTGCGGTTTCTGCGGGATAATCCGGCGCGGCGGTCATGCCGGGAATCCCGCCGCCAGACAACATAGCGTCAAGCTCGGCGGGGGTCAGCCGCATAGCGCGTACAAGCTGTACGATTTGCAGATTTTCCGCTTCGGTTTTCTGCGCTTCCAGTCCTTTCAGTTTGTTCTGGTACTCCGTGATTTTCTCACGGGTCTTTGCAATCTCTTTGTCGATACGTTCAATTTTGCTCATTGCCATAAAATATTGCTCCTTTCTTTGCTCAAAAATGGTTTAGTTCCAGTTCATCAGCCCGTACCCTTTGATACAGGCATAGTCAAGGGGATAGCTCTTTATCTTGCAGGCGTCGCCGGAATTGCCCTCGACGGTATAGACGCGCTCCCCGTCCGTCCCGATAACAAGCCCTACATGGTCTGCGCTCCCGTCCCCGTCCCAGTCGAAAAAGATAGCGTCGCCGGGGGCGATATTCTCATAGCCCCTCGCGCCCCATTGCCCGCGTGAGGTAAACCACGGAATCCCCTGTGATTGACAGGCGGCAAAGCGCGGCTCGGATAAGCCCATCTGCCCGTAGCACCATGAAACGAAACAGGCGCACCATTCCACGCGGCTTGAAAATCCGTACCAGTTCCAATAGGGTCGCCCGCCCACGTTGCCGACTTGCTGCTTCGCAAGCTCCACAATGGCGGTGTTGCCCGGTCGCGTCCCGTTCACAAAATCCACGCCGCTTAAATCCTCGGACGCGGAAGTATCGGGGGAGCCGCCGCCGAAAATCAGCGGCTTGTTGCCGCTTGTTTCCAGATAGACGCGGTACATTTCAAGCTGCTCCGCGTTCAACAACTCCGATACAAAGCTGTCTATCTGATGATTTGTCAGCGTGACATTTAAGATGTAATACTCGTAGGGTACTTCCTCGCTTGTCGTTTCTCCTGTTTCCGGGTCGGTGCTTGTTTCGGTGCGGTAACGGATTTCCACTTCCTCGGTCAGCGTAAGCTCATACTGCCTGTTGAAAACGCGGTCAAGCTCTGCCTGTGCGCTCTGCGGGGTGTAGCTCTGCAAAAGGGCGGTCAGATAGGACGCTAATTCGTGCGGGTTATGCCCGATACTGTCAAGGTCATAGCGGTATTCGTCATAGCCGGGATAATCGCGCTCGATAGAATCAATCCGCTGCTGAAGCTCGTTCTCCTTTGCGGCGTAGTTGTTTTCCGTCGCCACAAGGTCGCTGTCCTCCGATGTGTAGGACGTTCCAAGAACGCCATTTGTCAAGCCGGAGAACATAGCCCCGCATGAGGACAGCCCCGCCGATACCATGATGAATAAGAGCAGCGCGGCGACAGTGATAGCGATACCCGCCGGGTGCCTTGCCGCAAACGCCGCCGCTTTCCGCATTTCCTCGGCGGTTTTCTTTGCCGCCTTGCGGGTGTTCTCTGCGGCTTTCTTCGCGGTGGCTGCGCCGCCTGTCCTTGCGGCCTTTGCATACTGCCGCTTGATTTGCTGCTTTTGCAGGAAGCGGGAAAGGGGGTTGCTCGTAAGCTGCGGGTTGTCATGCAGCGTCTTGTGGTACTGGAAGTTGACGTTTGCCTTAAACGCCGCTTCCTCTGCCTTTGCCGTTTCCCGGTAGGGTTTCAGCTTATGGCTGCGGTAGCCCTCCCGTACCTTCCGCGCCCCGTACTTCGCGCCGCGCTCCGCCAGTTCTTCGGATTTGTGCGCCCCCTCCACGCCGGAATTGTCTTTCTCGACGCTGTGGATTTTGTTATGGACGAAAACGCCCGCTTCCTGTGCGGGGCGGGATAGCGGATTACTGTGGGATTTGCCGCCATTTATCGGCTTTTCCCGTTCCTCAAAACGTAGGCGGGTCTTGCCCTTGCCTGTGGCTTCGTCAAAGGTACGCTCCCCAATCAGTTTCTTTTCTTTCGGGATAGCTGCCCTTGCCGCGTCCAGACGGTCGGCGGCTTCGTTGGATTTTTTCACATATTTTTCAAGCTCCGGCGTTGCCAGTTCTTCGTCCGTGAATTGCAGACGGGAAGATTTCTCTTTCGCGGCAGCTTCGCGCTGCGCCCGCTGTGCGGCTTTCTTTGACGCTTTGCGGGTGTGCGCCGCGTCGATATGCTCCATGACGCGCTCGGCGGCTCCCGTGTCCTGTTGGTGGGGAAGCTCCGGCGCAGACGGAAGCGGGGAAGCGGCAGACGGTACGCCTTGAAGCTGCGCCGCGTCCTGTACCGCCTGTGGGGTGGATTCCTGTACCGGCTCGTCTGTCCGTTCCGGCGTTTGGGCGGCTGCGGGCTGCTCCGGCTGCTTCATGCGCTGCTTTTTCCGTCCTGTGGGCTGCTCCTGTGGTCGGGAAAAATCCGCGTCTTTTTCCCGGTTGCTCACGCGCTCGGCGGTTTCTTTGGTTTCGTTTACCTCGATAAGCCCGTCGCGGGTCATTTTCTGCGTGATTTTATCACGCGGCTTAT
>ENA-UOJC01001520-UOJC01001520.1-human-gut-metagenome-genome-assembly--contig:-C104-NODE-1520-length-30872-cov-11.761690_pt1 | contig 30872 bp, 20 predicted proteins | sample MGYA00242339_ERZ723886 | MGnify/ENA metagenome assembly ERZ723886 | reverse complement strand
GAGCGGCGCACCCCCGGGCGGCGTGCGCCTCCGGGGCGTCTCTCTTTTGTTTTTATGTATTCACTTTGCCCGTTCTTCCGGCACGGCGATCCGCGTGAAGATCACGCATGCCTCGGAGCGGAGAATCTCATCGTCCGGGCGGTAATTTCCCTTGTCGTCGCCGCTGACGATACCCGCCTGATACAGTCTGGTCACCGCCGCCGCATACGCCGCATCGACAGCGACATCGGGATTGATGCCGTCGCGCACCTTTTCATACGCGTCGTCGGGCAGGATGTTGGCAAACACCAGTGCCATCTCGCCGCGCGTGATGTTGCGGTCATAGGTATCAAACCGATCGGCAGCCGCGATTCCGTGCGCCGTGCAGTATTCCACATACGGGGCATACCACGCCTCTCCCGACTCTGCCGCGCGGACGCTTGTGCCCGCCTGCGCCTTGTGAATGTTGACGGCAACGATCAGTGCCTGTGCCACGGTGAAGTGACTGTCGGGTGAGAACGCCGTGGCACTCGTTCCGCTGACAAGCCCCTTTTCATAGGCAAGCGCAACATACCTTGCGAACCACTTGTCGACGGTCACATCCGCAAACGGCATCGCACCGATGGGTTTATCTTCCTCCGGGATCTCCGGCTCGGGCTTGTCTTCGCCGCCTTCTGTCGGCACGGTCCCCACATTGTAGGCATCCTTCGTCTCATCAAGGGTATGCTCACCGAGATCCAGCCCCTCCGCAACGTTGAAGACGACCTTCCCCGCCGTGGGGATACTTGCCGTCAGCTCCGGGCGCACGGTTGCATAGACGGGGCAGGCATTGAAGCTGCCGCCGGTGATGTTATAGGTCGCATGGATATTGCGCGCCGCATCCGGCGCCTGCGAATCTCTGCCGACCACGTTCAGCCCGTTGTTCAGCACATAGTTGCCGCCCGAAATGTTGTACACGACCTGCAATCCGGCCGTCGATACGATCTGGCTGGCTGCCGAAATCCCTCTGAACTTTGTCGGCGCGCCGGTTGCCCGGTTGATGACCTGCACCGTGCCGGACAGATTGACCGTCACCTTGCCGGACATGTCCGAAAAAGCGGATTCCTTCAGACTGCGATAGCAGCCGACATCCACACAGAGCCACATGCCGGAGTCGACCGTGATGGTCTGGTTCAGCCCGGACAGATCTGCCCCGAGGTAATTCACCGTCAGGAAATCGCCGGAAAGAATGCCGTACAGCGCCGTGCTGCGGATGCTTGTAATGAGCTTGTTCCCGGCGGCGGCGGAGAAATACCGCACGTCCGTAACGGTCAGATCATGCCCGTTCAGACCGATATACCTGCCTGCCTTGGGGTGCTCAAAAATCACCTTGTCAAACACCATGTCGTTGAAGCAGTGCACATTGGTGTTCCAGTACAGGCGCGCATAGCCGTTGTCTTCACTTGCGTAATCGACACCGTTCCAATCCGATGTGAAGGTCACCCGGTTGCCCGCGTCAATCGAGAAATCCGCCGCAGCGGAGAACACGCCGACGACCACAACGGTCATCGGCTGCGGTGCGCCGCCCGCCTTGTATGCACCGAGCAGCTGCTCAAGTGCTTCCGGCGTCACAAGTGCGTCGTCCGGGGTCATACCGCTGCCGTCCGCCGCATCGCTGTCTTGTGTGCCGACATAGATCACAGGACCGCCCTCGGCATTCTTTTCTGCCGTGAGCCGCACGGCGCCGCAGGTACAGGTGCACCGAAGCGCGCCGTCCGTCACCGCATAGTGCAGCGCGTGGTTGTTCCCCGCGCAGTCGGCAGCAGATACGCCGACAACAGCCAGCATCACGGCAAGCGCAATCAGACAGGCAGATAGTCCTCTTCGGAAACTCATTTTCATATTCCGTACCTCTTTTCTTTCAAATTTGCGTGTCTTACTGTGCGTCCTTCTGCCAGAGTGCGATTGCCGCACTGTAGCCCTGGTTGATCTCCCGGATCTGCATATCGGCTCTCGGCTCGTAAGTTTCATACATCGATGTGAAATTGGTGTCATAGGTTCTGAGCAGGTCGAGGATCTTACCGTTGTAGGTGCCGACACGGAAGATGAACCCGATATCGAACACCAGATTATCAAAGATGATGTCCAGCATCTCGGAGGACTCGTCGTCGCGCGTAGACTGACCGACCAGCGATACATCGTAGTACGCCGGCAGGACAATCTTCTGCCCGTGATACGCAAGTGCCTCGGTGATCACGCCGGTGCGATCCGCATCCGCCTGCACCAGCGGCACACAGGTATACATGCTGTTGTAGGGAGCAATCAGGCTGTTGTAATTCTGCTGTGCTTCATCCAGCTTCGGATACGGCAGAATACCAAAGTCGTCCTCCATTTCACGCTGGCTTCTGACCAGCCCCATGTAGGTTGCGATAAACACGCCGTGGTTGCCGCCGAACAGGGCGCTGCCGGTCATACCCGGGATGCGCTGATAGCAAAGCGCATGCTGCTTGTCAAACGCGAGAGAGAAATACTGCTCGAGCGCGCTGATGACGCGCTCATTGTACAGTGTGAGTCCGATCTCGCCCGTCGCGGGATCCACCGTGCAGCAGCGCTCACCGATCGCGCCGATCACGCCGATTGCTGAGTCGTCCCAGATCAGAAGCCCGTAGCGATCGTTCTCGTCCATCTCGCCGTCGTTGTTCAAATCCTCGGAGACCTGCTTGCCGAGGGACGTGAACTTTTCAAACGTCCATGTGCCGTCCTTCACCATATCATACGGGCTGACTGTATCCAGCCCATAGTCCTCCAGCAGCTTTTTGTTCATCAGGATGACCATTGCCGCCTCGTTGTTGGCGAGCGAAAGGTTGCCGGAGGTGAAAAAGGTGATGCCCTGCATCTGCAGTTCCTTCTGTGCCTTCTGATCCCACCAGCTCTTGGTGAGGTCGATGCCGGGAACAGAGCCCATGTCGTACAGAAAGCCGTTTGTCGCGAGATTGGAGACCTCGTAGGAACCGAGCACGGCAAGATCGTAGGTGTAGTCCCCCGAGTTGGCAGCGGTGCTGAGCGCCTTGAAGCCCGCACCCGTACCATTGGTGGAACCCGCCTTCATACTGGTTGAAACGATCGAAATGTTGTAATCCTGCTCCACCTTTTTCGTGCGCTTGTACTGCGCAATGTCCAGAACAACACCGGTGTCCTCAGACGCCTCAAAGTCGTCCGTGATGCCGCAACCGCCGTTGCTGCAGACCAGGATATTGAACTCATAGTTCTCATAGTCCGCAGTCAGCGGGACGCCGAGTACCTCCTCGCCGTCCGCGCCGGAGAAACTTACGCCTGAATTGTTCGTGCCGGCGAGCTGCTTGTCGCCGCACGCCGCAAACAGCGGTGTGAGCATAAGGCAGGCAAGCAGGAGAAAGAGTATTCTTTTGGTGTCCATAATGCTCCTTTATATTTCGATAAAACCGATCAGTTTGCCCTCTTCTTTTTCAACACGACTGCGACCACTGCTGCAACCGCCGCAAATGCGGCGACGATACAGAGGATCAGCACGATGTTGATGCCGTCCTCAGCTGCGGGTTCAGCAGATGCGGTTGTGTTCTTGGTCGATGCTGCGGTATCCGCTGCGGGCGCAGACGTGCCGGGCTGCTCCGTTGCCACGGTTGGCTCGGTTTTCTCGCTCTCGGCGGTGATCTCTGTAGGTCCGGTAGTCTTCTCGGTTACCGGCTCGGTCGCCGGCTCCGTGGTGACAGGCGGCTCGGTAATGACGACCGCCGCCGTGGTTGCGGCAGGACCGTCGATGCCGCCCAAAATGTCCTTGCTGTTGTCGATCTCCACGTCACCGAAATTCAGTCCCTTGGCAAAATTGAAGGCAACCTGTCCGACAGTGGGAATACTGTTCGACAGCACGTCCCGGATCGTTGCATAAACGGAGCAGCCGCCGAAATCGCCGCCCGAAATGTTGTAAGTTGCGCTTATGTTGCGGATGCCGTCCGGCGCCTGCGAATCTCTGCCGACGACGTTGAGCCCTTCATTCAGGACAAACTTGCCTCCTGAGATATTGTAGACCACATTCAGTCCCTCAGCAGACAGAATCTGGCTGGCTGCCGAAAGCCCTCTGTACTTCCACGGTGTACCCTTGGCGCGGTTGATCACCTGTGCGTCGCCCGAGATGTTGACTGTGACCTTGCCGGACATGTCCAGGAATGCTGCGGAGGCAATGCTGCGGTAACAGCCGACGTCAATGCAGATCCACATGCCGGAGTCGACCGTGATGGTCTGATTGAGACCCGAAAGATCGCTGCCCTCATAGGTGCCGTCCAGAAAGTCGCCGGACAGGATCGCATACATGGCAGTGCTCTTGATGTCGTCAATCAGCTTCCCCTTGCTGTAATATTGCACATCGGTCACGCGCAGATCATGTCCGTTCAGGCCGATGGCACGCGCCGTCGTAGGATGCTCAAAAACGACCTTGTCAAACACAATGTCGTTGAAGCAGTGCATGTTTGTCTTGTAGAGCATCCTTGCGTTGCCGCAATCCGAGCCTGCAACCTCGCCGCGGTAGTCCACCCCGTTCCACGCCGAGGTGAAGGTCACGGGAGCACCTGCATCCACGACAAAATCCAGCTCCGGCACGAACTGTCCAACCACGACGACCGTCACCGGCTTTGCGTTTTTGGACTTGTATGTACGGAAGATGTTCGTCAGCTCATCCTCGAGTTTGATCGCGCCTTCGGGGGTAAAACCGTTGCCGCCGGGGCGCGCCGTGCCGTCCGCCTTATTCAGCCCGATATAAAGAACGGGACCGCCGTCGGCGTTTTTCTCCGCTGTCGCATCGTTTGCGCCGCAATCCTTGCAGGCATTGTGCAGTTCCCCGTTCACGACCGAATAACGCATCGCGTGCTTTCCGCCCGCACAGTCGGCAGCACAAACACCCACCGTAGCCAATACCGTCATGCACAAGACGGTCACCGCCGCGAGCAGACCCGACAATAGCTTTCCAAATGTAGTTTTCATCGTTTTAACCCCTTATGCTTAGATTGTTATTCAATTTTACTACAAGAGACGGGCGGTTTCAATGCTATTTTCAGTGAATTTGTACTATTCCGCACTTAAAATGCAAAAATGCGAACCGCCGTATACCGACAAAACCGGCTGCCGCGATATAACATCGCGGCAGCCGGCAAAATTGGTTGCATTTTTCAGAACTGCTGTATATTCCTGTATTCGGTCGGCGTCATGCCGGTGCGCTGCTTAAACAGCTTGCTGAAATAATAGAGACTGGAAAACCCACACTTTTCCGAGATCTCGGAAATCGAGTCGCCGGTCAGGATCAGGCAGGTCTTGGCATACTCCAGCTTTTTGTTCAGGATATACTGTTTGGCACTGACCTTGTAGAAAAAGGTGAACAGCGTGGTAAAATACTTTTCACTGATCCCGCAAAGCGAGACCAGTTGCGAAACGCGGATCTCAGGGTCGAGAAAATGCTCGTCGATATACCGCAGCGCCGGTTCGAGCTTGTTGATGCGGTTTGCCGGCAGATAATCCGAAAGATCATTCCGCTGGATCCAGAAGATCGTCTTGTACAACAGCGAGAAGACCTCTGCTCTCGCGCCGATGCGCTGCTGCATGTAGGCGTTCACCATGGAATACATACAGTCCTTGATCCGCGAAATATTCTGATAGTCCGTGCTGAAGCCCGTGGTCGGTGCGGCAGTCAGCGCTGCGTCAAAATTAACCACAAGCAAACAGGTATCCTCGATCGGGTACACCTCGTAAGGGACGCCCTTCGGCATATACACAAACGGCGTAGCACTCTCGCAGTAAAAACTATTGTCGTCCGGGTATTTGTACAGGACCTTGCCGCTGACAAAAAAGACAAACGAATGCAGTCGCCGGGGCTTGAAGGATATGTTCCGCCCTGCGGTCAATGTGACCTTAGAGCAGTTCCGAATGCGGGTAATGCAGGCATTTTCAAAAAACGGCATGGCAGAACCTCCCTGATACCGAACTGCTTAAATTATAGCAAAACTGCCGCACTATGTCAAGAACAGGCACGCTGCCCCCCCGGAAAAGCAGGGCTGCCGCATACCGCGGCAGTCCTGCCTCTCATTTTGAATCCGGCTTTTTCCGCAGCACGACGATTACGACGACGGCAGAAGCAATCACAACAAGGACGCACAGAATCTCGACAATCAGCACCGTCGTATTTTGTGTCCGTGCAGTCGTCGGGACGGCGTCGCGCCGGCTCTCGTCAATCCCCTCCACGGTCTTGAAGCCGGAGATCTTATCCGCGACCGGCATGGAGTTGACCTCAATGGAAAACTCGGTTGCAAGCGGAGAAGGCGAATGATCCTTGCCGACATGGAAGCCGGTCTCATCCACATAGTAAGGCTCCATGAAGCAGTATCGCGGTCCCGAGGTGTCTTGTCCGAGGTAAGCGTGGTACAGCAGATAATTGTCCTCGCCGTCGGGTGAGGTGATGATGGAAGGGCCTCCGACGCCGCAGACCTCGCCGTTCTTTTTGAAGACCGGTGTGGGGCTCTTCTCCCAGTTGGCGATATCGAGGATGTCGCCGCCCTTGAAGGTCATCTGCCCGAGGCAATAGCCGGGCGTCCAGTAGCCGCTGCCGGCATAGACGACAAACAGATCGCCGTCCGCATTGTGCACGGGCGTGAGCCCCTCGATGACCGCCGGGTACCACTGCTGCTGGCTTGAGCTGTAGCCGTAACCCTCGCGCTCCCAATCATATTCGGGGACGATCAGCTCAAGAATTTCGCCGGTCACCGTCCACGGGTTCTTCATTTCGGCAAGGTAGACCCGCTGTGCGAATTCCGCCGTGCCTCTGCCCCGCTGCTCGATCCAAAGGCAGTAATTTTTGCCGCCGTGCCGGAAGGTGGTCTGTCCTGCCGTCCAGTCTGTGTTGTTGACCCAATCGTAGGTGTCGCTGCCAAAGCGTGCGGGAATGTTCTTCTCGCCGGTCTCGGGATTGACCCAGTCGCCCTGCAGGTCACTCGATGCGGCTTTCAGGATGTAGCTGCGCCGGTCATCGCCCTGCGTGTTGCCATGCTCGTCCTCATGTGGCTTGTAGGTGGTAAAGAGCAAATACCATCCCGCATCCTCCCCGAATTCCTCGGGGGAATAGTACATCAGCTTGGACGGCCAGATGTACTCGTCTCTGCCCTCCAAGGCTTCACTGACCTTCCGCGCGTCCCACACGGGTTCACCCACGGAATAAGCAAGGTCGGGAATGTTTGCCGCCTTGTAAACGCTGAGCACCGAGCCTGTGGTGTAAACATAATAGTACAGCCCATCGACCAGAATGATGCGCGGGTCCGCCATGCGGCGCAGCGGGTTGGTCCAGGTGAAGCTGCCGGACGGCTTCAGAAAAGCGTTGTAATCCGCCGCGACAGTGATCGTGGATTCCGCATTGCCGGCATACAACTCGTTGCCGATGATGTCGGTCAGATGCGAGAAATCGCCGCCCGTCACAATGACGTTGTAGCTGCCGTTGATCTCGCTGGTGCGGCGGACGCCGGGGGCGATCTTGCCGTAAAAAGTGCCGCCGCCGATGTTGATTGTGAGCGTACCTTTGAAGCGCTCCTCAGCGCCGAAGGTGCCTGTGCCGTACACGCCCGAATAGAAAGTGCCGCCGTTGATGGTTAACGTGGCGGTGCCGCTCTGCATCCCCTTGCCGCATGCCGTGGCCTTGCCGAGGAAGGTGCCGCCGTTTACGGTGACCGAATAAGCAATGCGGTTGTAGATCTCGGAGATGGAATGCCCGCCGAGCAGCTCGTTCCAGGTGCCGCTGTCCACCGTCAGATCGGTCGGCAGCGCTTCGCCGGAGTTGCTCCCGGCAACCAGATTTGTGTATTTCTCCACGTGCGACGCGCGGGTGGACACGATGCCCTCGCCGATATGCCCCTTGAAGCCGTTGAACACAAGGTTGACATCGTCGCCCGCCGTTTCGATGGCGATATACTCCACCGTCGCGTCGCACGAAAAGGCAATACCGCCGCCCAGAATGAGCATCGCGCCGTTTTCGGCATAATCCGTGCCGTCGTGCCTGCCGCTCAAGGTCACCGAACCGTTGATCGCAGGCAGCAGCACACCGCTGCTCAGCGTAAGTCTGCCGACGATCACGATGTCGCCGCCGGTGTTTTTAAGGAGATTTGCGGCTTTGTCCAGTGTGCCGATCGGCATCTCTGCGGACAGTCCGTTTCCGTCGCCGCCGTCGGCAACAAATACGACCTTTTCGCCCTCGCAGCTGTCAAACGCGGCGGCAAACTGTTCTGCCGTCTGCGCGTCGATATGAATTTCATTGTACTTCAGCTGCGCGATCTGCGGCTTGCCGGTCACGCGGGCAGCGTCGATATTGCCGCCTGCATAGCGCAGCAGCAGCCTGCCGCTGACGCCGGAGACAGCAATCTCGCCGACCGTGCCGCCCGAGATCTCGGCGGTCATGTTGGTGACTGCCGCCGAGCCGGCGGCTGCCGATGTGATTTTGCCGATCTCGCCGTCGCTCACGGCGACAAAGACGGAACCGCACGTGCCGCCGTCGGCAAGCCCGGCAACCATGCCGATATTGCCACCGTAAATCTTGACTTTGGCGTTGCCGAAGGTCATCCCCTGACCGCCGAAGCCCGCAACACCGTCAAAGCTGCCGCTCCGGATCATGATGTCCACATCGTTGCCCGTATGCAGGTCGGCATCGGCATCCAGTCCGCAGAGCGAAATGAGCCCTGTCGTGTGCACGCCATCGCCAATGCAAAGGCGGTTGCCGCCGCCGTTGATGCGCGCATTCTCCGCGCCCTCAATGGCGATGTTCTCAAATACAGTCTCGCCCGACGCGGTATATCTACCCGCCAGGATCAGCTTGCCGTCCGTGCGATCGCCGTGCGTGCCGGTGATGGTCAGTCTGCCCGTGCGGGGCATCTCCGTGAAATCGCCGAGACGATATTCGCCGAGGATTACGACGCTGCCGCCGCCGTCTGCGATGACCGCGATCGCGGCATTGAGATCGCCGGTCGGTGCGGCGGCGGATTCGCCATCGCCCGTGCCGCCCTCTGCCACATAGACGTTGCCGTAGTTCTTGATTTGGGAAAAGCCCTTGAATTCCCCGATCTCGCTGCTTGCGTGGATCACGGAATTGTAGCGGAGCGAGATGACGCTGGTATAAGCCGCCTGTTCCAGTGCGTCGGAGCCGTAGGACACACCCATTTTCCGCACGACGGCGGCATCGAGCAGCACATCCACGTTGCCCATGACGTTGTTGAGAAACACCTGCCCGATCGCGCCGCCGTTCAGATAAATCTCCGCTTTGCCGTTCAGACGGCGCGTGCCGTCACCGCCGGCATACAGCTTGGTGATCTGCCCGTCGTTGACCGTAATCTCGGTGCTGCCGGAATAATGGTTGTAGTTGGAGGCACCGTACAGCTCGCCGATGGTGCCGCCGTTTACGGTGATGTAGGACGTGCCGGTGAAGGTGTAGGTGGCAATCCCCTTGACATGCGTAAAGCCGATGACCTTCTTGAATGTGCCCGCGTCGATGGTGATGTGCGCATTTTTATCTGCAGGCAGATCGCGCGTTGCCGGTGCAAAATAGCCGCCGATGGCATACAGGAATTTGGTGGTGTCGCCCTTTTTGCAGACCGCCTCAAACCCCTCGCCGAAGGTCAGCTCGCGGAAGCATCCCGCGATGTAGGCATCCTCGGCATCGGACGTGACCGTCACCGCGGCAAAGGTTGTCGCGCCGCCGAGCAGATATGCCGATTTGTCGGGAAAATGCAGCGAAGCGCCGCTCTCCCGATAATCCCTGCCGCCGTACACGGAGGTGATGGTGATGGGTTTGTAGTTGGTGGGCGCATTGTAGCGCGGGATCGAATCCACAACCTCGCGCCCCGCGTCCAGCACATATCGGTCGGTCAGAACGACCGTGCCGCCTGTATAGCAGATCTCATCGATTGCCCGCGCCAGGGTCTCGAACGGCGCATTGCGGCTGCCGTCGCCGCCGTCGCTGCCGCGGGACGCGCTGACAAACACGACCTTTTTCTCCGCCGCCTCATCCGCAAATGCTGCGATGGCAAGCGTAAAGACCGCAAGCAGCACAAGCAGGATGCCCGCCGTGCGCAGAGCCGGTTTCTTTGCAAATCTCATGGTTCCCTCCGTGACTGTTCCTTTGGCTGTACCGCGCATACTGCGCGGCGTGTCAGCAGTTCAGACCGCCGTTGATATAGATCGGCTGCCCTGCGATCCGGTTGCTCTTGTCCGAGGCAAGAAAGACCGCGAGATCAGCGATCTCCTGCGGATATGCCATGCGCCCGAACGCGCTCGGGAAATCCGCGGGCATGCCTTCCGACCACTTCATCATGGAGGTGGTGACCGGTCCGGGCGCAATGTTGGACACCACAATGCCCTTCTTGAAAAGTGCCTTTGCATAACCCTGGCACATCCCCATCACGCTCCACTTGGAAACGCCGTAGGGATGTGCGCATGGCTGATGCCCGCACTCCGAGCTGATGACGATGATCTTGCCCTTGACCTCTCCCTCTCCGTGCTCGAGGAAGAAGTTTGCCGCCGCCTGCATGCAGAAGAACGCCCCCTTGACGTTGACCGAGAAGATCCGGTCAAAGTCCTGCTCCGTGATCTGCAGAAACGGCTCTCTGCCGATCACGCCTGCATTGTTGATGACCACGTTCAGTCCGCCCATCATCTCGCATGCGCGCTGCATGACCGCGGGCGCCTGCTCCACGTCGGAAACGTCCCACTCGATGAAGGATGCCCTGCCGCCTGCGGCGCGCACCTTTTCGGCAGCCGCCGAGCCGGTCTCGGCATTTCTGCCCGTGAGCACGAGGTTCGCGCCCTCGGCTGCGCAGCCGAGGGCAATCGCCTCGCCGATGCCGCGGCTGGCACCGACAATCAGAATTTTTTTATTTTTCAGCATCAGAACCCCCGATTCGGATTAAAAGCTGTGTACGTCACGGTCAATGATCTCCTGCTGCATCAGCGGCGGGAGCTTGCAGAAGTATGCCGAGAAACCGCCGACGCGAACCAGCAGATCGGCATATTTTTCGGGATCTTTCTGCGCGGCAAGCAGCACTTCGTTGTCAATGCAGTTGAGCTGCATCTGATAGCCGCCGCGCTCAAGGAACACCTTGATGAATGCCAGCATCTTATCCTCGTTCTCGCCGCTCATCTGCCCCTTGGCAAACTTGATGTTGATGGCGACGCCGCCGAGGTAGTCGATCTGCTTCCACGCCGTGGAGGACAGAAGCGCCGCGGTCGGTCCCTTGATCTCGCGCCCCTGTACGGGGCTCGAACCGGAGGACAGCGGATAGCCCGCATGTCTGCCGTCGGGCGACGCAATGGTCTTTGCGCCGAAGCGGGAATGCTCGACATACGAGAACACGCCCGGAATCAGCGGCTTGACGCCTCTGAAATTGGAGATGCCGTCGCAGCAGCGGACAAGCATATCCGCAAACGCCGCCGCAAGGTCATCCGTCGACTGCTCATTGGTGCCGAAATGCGGGATGCGGTTGATGATTCGCTGGCGCAGTACCTCATTGCCTGCAAAGTCGCTCTCGAGGATCTCCAGAAAATCCGCCATCCGGTACTCGCCCGAGAACACCAGTTCGCGCAGGACGCGCAGCGAGTCGATCACGCTGGCAAAGCCGAGGAAGTTCGGCTCCGTATAGTTGTATCTGGCGCCGCCCTCGTCGATGCCGTGCCCGCTCTCCAGGCAGTCATGCACCAGGCAGGACGCGCGCGTGGTCTCCGCGCCGACGCGCGAGCGCTCCATCTGTCTGTAGTTGAGGATCGTGTTGGCATCGGCGATCGCCTTGTGCGTCGTCTCCTCAAACTTCTTCCAGAAGACTTTCTCCCCTTCGCCGTCCTTGTACTGCTTCATGGTGTCGAGGAGGATCTGCATCAGGTTGTGGTAAGGGGCGACCACGTAGCAGCCCGAATGTCCGCAGGGGGTGACCTCCGCACAGCCGGTGTTGCAGTAGTCGCGCGCATCCTCCAGCGAAACACCGCGGCGGACAAACGCCTCAATGATCAGATCGTCGTTGAACAGCGCAGGCTGCGTCAGACCGGCGGCATTGCACTGAATGGCGCGGCGCAGGAGCTTTTCGGACGTGTCCTTCGAGATGGCAAGCGTGACCTTGCCGTTTGCCGTATGCGCATAATGAATGGCATCCAGCGCCGCATAGGTGACGTCGTTCTCCACCAGATTGCCCGCGCGGTCTCTGCCGCCGAGCATGGCGTCGATCGCCACATTGGGGAGCACATATGCCTCCGGCAGCAGCATAAAGCAGGTGTAGAGCTCGACTGCCTTCTCATAGGTAATTCTGCCCGCCTTGAGATCGGCGGTGTAATACGGCTCCAGATAGCGATCCACTCTGCCGAAATAATACAGCTCCCACAGGCTCATGTTGTAGAAATGGATGCACTGCAGCGCCTGGTGGAAGGTCTTTGCCGGATAGCGCGGCACAACCCTGAAATTCTCGGCGGTCGTGCGCAGCTCCTCCTTCCGCACCGGATCCGTTTCCTTTTCCGCAAGCGATGCGGCATAGTCGGCGTAGCGGTCGGCAAGATCGCAAAGCGCAGTCAACTCAATCTCGCAGCCCTCGTAAAACTCGTCCTTCGGCAGATCCTCCATGGCGTTGCCTACGATGTCGAGCCCCGCGCGGCGCTCCCGCACCTCGTCCAGCAGCCCGCTGATGCCGACACGCAGCAGTTTTTCATAATCCAGTGCCATGTGACCGAGCGTGAGCCCGCCCGTGTCGGGCGCCGCCTTCATCATTCTCTCCAGTTCATGATACTCCTTCAGCTCCTCGGGTGTCAAGCGGTCATGATTGGGAAGTCCGCTGATCAGCTCGCCGTCGTTAATGACCGGCGTCATGCCGTAGAGGATATCCGCCTCTGCATAGGCGCGTCTGAGCCGCGACGTGCTTGCGCCGTGCGGATTCTCGACGTATGAGCGCATGAAGCTGAGCTTCTGCTTGCGGCCGCGGTGATAGCCGAGCCACTTTTTGAAGACGTCGCTCTGATGATAAAAACTGCGGAGCTTATCCGCGCGTGCGCGGATCTGTGCATCCATCTGTGCCGAAATGGTATTCATGCTGTTACCTCACTTTTCTCTGCCATTATGCAAGTTTGACATTTTTGTTTGTATGAGCGGCAATCGCGGCAACATAACGCCTGGCGTCCTCGGGCGTGGGCACGGCAAACTGCGTTGCCGTCATGCCCACGTTGGCATATTTCACGCCGCCTGCCCTGTGATAGGGCAGAACTTCCACCGACCGGATCGCCGCATAGCGCTCGGCGACCGCACCGATATTTGCGAAGTGTTCCTCCCGGTCGTTGACCCCGGGGATGATCGGGGCGCGGAGCACAATGCAGGCACCCATGGACGCAATGCGATCCAAGTTGTACAGAATCAGCACGTTGTCCGCGCCGGTAAACTGCCTGTGCCGCGCAGGGGAGCTCTCCTTGATGTCATACAGAAAAACATCCGTGCACCCGACCGCCGCCTCCAGATACGCCGTCTTTGCCATGCCGCAGGTTTCAACCGCCGTGGCAATGCCCTCCGCCTTTGCCGCCTGCAGGAGCGCCAGCGCAAATTCGCCCTGATAAAAGGGCTCGCCGCCGCTGAGCGTCATGCCGCCGCCCCCCGTATAAAAGCCCTTATCGGCAAGCACGTTCTGCATGACCGCGTCCACCGTCATGCGCTCGCCGCAAACTTCCAGCGCGCCGGGGCAGACCGCCACGCACCTGCCGCACAGGTCGCAGCCGCTGCGGTCAAAGCCGTGCCGTCCGTCCTGCATGAAGTGGCATCCGTGCGGGCAGACCGCCGCGCAGCCGCCGCAGCCGAGGCACTTCATGCCGTCAAACGAGATGACGGGATCGGGGCTCTGCGTTTCCGGGTTATGACACCACCGGCAGGCGAGATAGCACCCTTTGAGGAAGACCATCGTGCGGATGCCGGGACCGTCATGCAGCGAACATCGCTGGATGCCCGTCACAATGCCGTCCGGCTGTCCGCTTTTGCTTAGCGTCATATTCGTTTCCTTACCGTTCCTTTTGGTTTTGCATGTTCACTATACCATAAACAGGGGGCGGGCACAATGGAGGTTTCCGCGCAATTTGTACTTTTCGGAGATTCATTTACAAAGCGAAAAAACGGCGTGTTACCGCGGTTTTCAGGCAGAATCGGCTTGTTTTTGCGGATTTTACCGTGTTTTCCCGTCCCGCGGCAAAAACCGCATTTGTAGGTTTTCCGCAGCAAAAAGCCGCCGTGCGGCGGCACAGCGGCTTTGGTTGTATTCTGTTTTACCGGACGTCCTTCAGCGCGTCGGGGTGGCGGGCTGCCACGACTGCAAAGGCGTCGTCGGCGATGTCGGCAGCAAGCGCGATGTCGGCATCGCTGAGTGCGGCGTTGATGAAGTGGTTGTGATGCGACGCGAGGAACAGCCCGCGCGAAACGCATTCGGCGACCCACTCCTGATGCAGCATCAGGCTGTCGTCATTGGCGATGCGCAGATAGAACAGCGCGGGCTCGCCCGAGACAACGAGGTCAAAGCCGTGCTTTGCACCCGCGGCGCGGAGCGCGGACGTGAACTTCTCACCCTTCTCGCGGAAGAGGCGCGGCGTGTCGAGCTTTTTCATCTTGTTGATGGTGGTGATGCAGGCGGCAAACGGCACGGCGCTCATCCAGTACGAGCCGGTGAAGGAGAGCGAAGACGCCGCCGCACGCAAAAATTCCTGCCCGCAGGACGCCGACATGTTATAGCCGTTGGCAAGCGCCTTGCAGAAGCAGATGATGTCCGCCTTGATGCCGTAGTAATGGTCGCTGCCCGCAAGGTCGAGGCGGAAGCCGGTGCGCACATCGTCAAAGATCAGCACGATGCCGTGCTCGTCGCAGAACTTGCGCACAGCCTGCCATTTTTCCTTTGTGGAGCAGACATTGTCGTAGAAATTGCCGTGGTCGTAGGGCTGTGCGATCAGCGCCGCGATGTCGCCCTTGTTCTCCTCCCAGACGCGTGCGAGCGCGTCCATGTCAAACCACGGGACGATGATATTGTTTGCCACGTCCTCGGGCAGGATGCCGGGGTAGTCCGCCTTCATCGCCCAGGGGTCGTTGCCGTGGTAATAGCCCTTGAAGAAGATCGTCTTCTTGCGCTTGGTGTGCGCACGGGCGCAGAGCACGGCGAAGGTCGTCGCATCGGTGCCGTTTTTCATAAAGTATGCCCAGTCGGCGCAGGCGACCGTATCCACCAGCAGCTCGGCGCACTCCACCATCTTGTAGGAGGGCGCGGTCGTGCAGTTGCCCGCCTTCAGCTGTTCCAGCGCGGCGGCGTCCACATCCGGGTCGTTGTAGCCGAGGACATTCGGACCGTAGGCACACATCATGTCGATGTAGCGGTTGCCGTCCATGTCCCAGAAGTAGGTGCCCTCGGCGCGGGCGCTGATGAGCGGCCACTTTTCAAGCGGCAGGAACAGCCCCTCGGACGGGCCGAGATGCCCGTAGATGCCGGAGGGAATGACATTCAGCGCGCGGTCAAACCACGCGCGGCTCTTCTCATGTGTGTATTCGGGAAATCTGCTCATTGTACTGCCCCCTTAACCCAGGTAGACCGCCACGCGGTCGAGAATGCGGTTGACGTTATCCACCATGGACAGCACGCCGGCAAGCCGGATGTTGCCCTTGCACATTTCATTGATGGTGGAGACCTTGCCGTTAAACAGTCCGTTTGCAAGGTCGATGTCGGCAAATTCCATCAGTGCGCGCGGATTTTCCGCCGGCGCTTTGACCGTGGTGAAGGCATGGTCGCGCACACGGATGGTCACGGCGGCGATGTCCCGGATGCCGAGCGAAATGTCGCCGTCCGGCGTATTTTCGGCGGAGATCATCGCGATGGAATCCGAATTGGCAAGCCCCGAGATCGCGCCCGCGATGACGTACATCGTCATCAGCGTGTTTTCTTCAAAGAATGCGCGGTCGGCAAGCGCCGCCTCGTCGGGGCGCAGCACGGCGGCAAGCCGATCGGTGAGCTTTGTGAACGGACCGGTCAGGAACGACAGCAGCGTGACCACGCCCTTGACCGGCACGCCGGGCTTGCCCGCGTCGATCATGCGGTTGAATGCGGCGGGCGACGCAAAGTGCATCTTGCAGGTGCAGCCGTCGCTCCCCTCTGTCACGCGGCAGCCCTCTGCGGAAAAGTGAAAGGTGCGGCAGGGGCCGTTCTTCACGTCAAAGCAGAGCGCCACGGGCTTTTTGATCGTCTGCACGATCGCCTTTGCCTCGGCATCCAGCACGCACAGGTTCTCCAGTGCGCCGAGCACGCCGTACATATTCACATACGCCATTGCCTTTTGTTCGGTCATCTGTATTCCCTCCCCATCGGGTGTAAAATCGGGCAAAATAAAAAATAATAATAAGTTATTATACAACGGATTTCTCTGCGCTGTCAACACGCTGCAAACAAAAAAAGACGCCAAAAGCGTCTTTTTTTCGTGCTACGGAATCAGCGGTGCGCGGCGCGACATGGTTGTGGTGAACTCATAGAGTTCGCCGACATGGTAGCTGATGACATAATATAACGGTTCTCCGCTTTCCAGATGCATCAGCGACGTCATCTTCAGAAGCGCGTCCGCCCCCTTGAGATGCAGCACCTTCTGATAGAACGGCTCTGCCGTTACGGCCTCCACCTTCAGGTTCATGCGGTCCATTTTCAGATTGTATTTTTTCTCATACAGCTCGTAAAGCGAGGTGTCGTTGAGCAGCATTGTATGCAGGTTCGGGCAGAATTTCTGCCGCACATAGTCAATTTCATACGACATCGGCACACCGCTTGCCAGACGCACACGGCTGATCCGGTAGACGCGCTCGCCCTCTTCCGGCCGCAGGACCGCGCCGACGCTGCCGGGCAGCTCGCTCAGGATCTCGATGGACTGAATCTCGGAGGAAGGCTCTTTGCCGAGGCGGCGCATCTGCTCGGAAAAGCTCTCGTGAATACGCGTCTGCATGTACTCCGCCTTCGGCGCTTTGACAAAGGTGCCGCGCGACACTTTGCGTGTGATCAAATCCTGTGCCTCCAGCAGGGAAAGCGCCTTGCGGATGGTCTCCCGGCTGACGGCGTAAGCCTTGACCAGCTCAACCTCGGTCGGCAGCTTGGCGCCGGGCTCGAGTCTCCCGTCGTGGATCCGATCCGCAAGGTCGGCGTAAATCCGCATATATGCATAGTTGTGTGCCATCTCGGTCGCCCCATTCATCAAACTATCCTTTCCATTATAACGCATTTTTGCAAAAAGTCAACCGCATTGCGAAAAAAGGACCGGGAGATGCCTCCCGGTCCTTCGTCTCTGTCACATCGCCAGAAACTCTCTGACGGCATCCTGCGCCGCTTTTTTAACCATATTGTCGATCGAGGTACCGATGACGAGAATGTTGACCTTGGTGTCCTTGAACGCACGGAAGTTGGTCGCATTGATACCGCCCTCGGCCAGCGTCGGCACACTGACGCTCTCAACCAGTGCGCACAGGCGCTCCTTGACCTCGGGATGGATCTCGCCTGCGGCGACGCCCTCATAGCTCATGCCGGTCATCAGGCCGATCATGTCGGTGCCGACCTCCTGCATCATCTTTGCGGTCTTTGCGACCTCCTCCGGCGTCTCGGCGGGCAGGCCGAACGTATGCAGGTCGGATGCCTTGCCGATATACGCATCGACGAGGAGACCGTATTTATGCGCCATCGTGACAAGCTCCTCCAGATCCTCGATCGAGGATTTGTGCGTGTGCAGACCGTCCGCACCCGCAAGCGCCATCATCTGAAAGTCCGCCTCCGTGAGCGGCAAGGGAACGATCTCGGTGAAGCCGCCGGGAATGGCGACCGTGATGTAGGTGTCCTTCGGGCAGACTGCGCGGACGCCGCGCGTGACTTCCGCCATCTGCTCCATCGTGATCTCGTGGCGCACCTGCTCTGACGCGTGCATGGCGACCACACCCTTGTGGCCTCTTGCCAGCGCAACCCCGGGATGGTTCGGCTCCAGCAACTTGACGCCGGCCTCGCAGACGGCTCTCGCCATGCGCGCATCGTCACCGGTCATGCCGGTGCTGAGAATGGTATGTCCGCCGCCGAGCTCAAGGGCGTGTGTAACCTTCGCGCGGGCAATTTCCATCCGCTTCTTCATGTCGTTACGAATCATCATTTAAAAAACCTCTTTTCTTTTTTCTTTTTTGGGATGCCCGATCGTGTGACCGGTCAGAGCGTCACCTTATTTTTTTCGATTTTATTGGCGATTGCGGTGAGCGCAAAGGCCAGGCCCATGCCCACGACCATGCAGATCGCAAAGTAGATGCCCTTTCCGGGGTTGGCGAGGAAAGGAGCCGAGAAGCAGGGAACGTATGCCGTGCCCTTGACATCGAACAGTCCGACCAGCATGCCGGAGACCGTCGAGGTCAGCAGCGCGCTGCCGAAGACCAGCTTACTCGAGAACATGTAGGGATATGCCGCCTCAACAAACGTGCCGAAGCCAATGTTGATCAGAAATCCGGGCAGTGCCGCGCTGGCATCGCTCTTCTGCCGCGGGAAAATGACGTTGGCGAGCGTGATGCCCGCGGAGACCATAACGAGACAGGCCATGTCGATGGCGCCGAGGAAGCTGAAGCCGGTGGACTCCATTTCAAGCAGCACGATCGGGAGGATTGCCGCATGGTACACACCGCCGAGGAGAGCCGGCCAGATCAGGATACCTGCGACCGCACCCGCGAGAATGGGACTGAAACTAAGCGCCGCGCTGATGAGATTGTTGATGCCGTTGCCGAGCCAGAGCGCCACGGGCGCCAGCGCATACATACCGACAAGCCCTGCCGCAAGACCGCCGAGGCCGCCTGCCGCAATGTTTGCCGTCGTCCCGGGAACGCGCCATCTGAAGCAGAGAATCGCAATGTAGTAGGACACGATGCCTGCCAGAATACCGGCTGCAAGGCCGCCGATGAGGCCGCCGCCGCTGGACATCAGACCGGCGACGATACCGGCGACGATACCGACCTCGTCAAGCCCCGAGATCTGCTTTGCCGCGATGGCGGCAACGATGACCGGAATGGCGCCGACCAGCGTGTCGAATACGGCGGACAGCCCGGACAGGGCGGGGATCTTACTGAGTGCGAGGACGATCGCCATGGCGATGAAGCCAGGGAGCGACGCCATCATGATGCCGCGGAAGTTGACACGCTTCCACACGTTGCCGTCCTGCTTGCCGCCCGCGCTCTTGCCGATGACGGGCATGTACTTGATCTTCCATTCCTTTGCCAGCGCGGAAATGAACGCCACCGCGCGGGTACGGTTGGTCGTACCGGTCGTGCCCGAGGCGGAAATGACGTTGCACCCCATCTTCTGGGCGATGCCCATCGAGGTGCCGCCCGTACCGACGCAGGGGAGCTTCTTGACCGCAGCCGCCGTCAGCGCCGCTTTGTTGACGCCGTTGGGATCGCCGCTCATCATGACGATGCCGTCGATGCCGTCCTGCTCGATCAGCGCCGCCAGTGCCGCATCGGATGCAGCCGCATCCGCATTGATCTCGCTGAGCTTCTTTTCCTCACCGCAGGCGACGCTGTCGCCCGACAGCGACCAGAGACAGGCCGGCGCATCCATTGAAATGCCGTCCATGGTACGCTTTGCGCCGACAAAGGAAACAAAGCCGACCTCGATGCCTGCCGATCTTGCCTGTGTGAAGATTTCCCCCAGTAATGCACGCGGATCATTGCCGCCTTGCATATATAGGTTGCCTCCGCTGCTGCCGATAATTGCAATCTTTTTCATTTGAGGTACCGCCTTTCTTTATTGTCTGTAATTACATTTTATATTGTACGGACAAATAAAGCAAGATGCATCTTGAACGAATTATTTGTTTTGCATATGTTTATTCTGCACAACTTTTTTATTTTTGTGCAGAATAAACAAGTCAAAGGATAAATACGAATATACACCATATGTATTTGTACGATTTGTTCGGCTCTTTCATCCGATCCTTTTCGGCGCACATTTCTACAAAAAGGAGTCCCTGCCGCAGCAGTGGCTTTTTGTTGATTCAGTATTCGATGCCGTCCGAGGCTTTATCGATGGCGGCAAGCTCCTCCGCGGTGAACGCGGTGTTCCGGAGTGCGCCGAGGTTGTCGAGGATCTGCTCGGGCGAGGAGGCGCCGATCAGCACCGAGGTGACGGCTTTGCCCCGCAGCACCCAGGCAAGCGCCATTTCGGCAAGCGACTGCCCGCGTGCGGCGGCGATCCCGTTCAGCGTGCGGATGCAGGCAAGCGTATCGTCCCCGAGCTTGGTCTGCTTGAGCGTTGCATTGCGCGCGGCGCGACTGTCCTGCGGAATGCCGCCGAGATAGCGGTCGGTAAGCAGTCCCTGCGCCAGCGGGCTGAAGCAGATCACGCCCTTGCCGGACTGTGCCGCCGCATCGAGCAGCCCGTTCTTCTCGGGCAGGCGGCAGAGAATGCTGTAGCGGTTCTGGTTGATGATAAAAGGCACGTGCAGCGACGCAAGGATCGCGGCGGCGCGCTGCATGGTCGGTCCGTCGTAGTTGGAAAGACCGACATAGAGCGCCTTGCCGGACCGCACGATCTGCGCAAGCGCCTCCATGCTCTCCTCGAGCGGCGTCTCAGGCGTCATGCGATGGTGGTAAAAGATGTCCACATAGTCCAGCCCCATGCGGCGCAGGCTCTGATCCAGGCTGGCGATCAGATACTTGCGGCTGCCGCCGCTGCCGTAGGGTCCCTCCCACATGTCATAGCCCGCCTTGGTGCTGATGATCAGCTCGTCGCGATAGGGGTGCAGGTCATCGCGCAGAATGCGTCCGAAGTTCTCCTCGGCGCTGCCCGGCACGGGTCCGTAGTTGTTGGCGAGATCAAAATGTGTGATGCCGTGGTCAAATGCCACAAGGCACATCGCGCGCGCATTGTCGTAGACGTTGACCGAACCGAAGTTCTGCCACAGACCGAGGCTGACGCGCGGCAGCTTCAGTCCGGAACGCCCGCAGGGGGTGTATTCCGTCTGTGTATAGCGGGTGTCGCTTGCTTTGTAAAGACTCATATTGACTCCTTTCCTAATCCGTAAGAAAGAGAGAACGCATGGCATTCTCTCTTTCTCTTTTGTATTTGGTCGATTTCAGGTTTCCGGGAGAGCGGCATCGACCCATTTCGCATAGAGCGTCATGCTGTCGGTGACCGTTTCGGTCGCGGGATCAAACGGATAGACACAGTCGCGATCCAGATACCAGCCGTCGAAGCGATAGCCCTCGCGCGTCGGCGTCTCGGGGGAAACGCTCTCGCCGTGCAGCACGCGCACGCTCTCCACCGGGGTGCCGCCCTGCGTGTCGTAGGTCACGGTAAAGCCGTTGTGGCTGACCATGAAAACGACGCAGAGAACCAGTGCGGCGATCAGCACGACAATGATGATGTCGAGCGTCTTCACCGACACCTTCACACGGCTGTAGAGACCGCCGCGCCGCGGTGCGGGGGATGTATTTTCGGTTCTGATTTCCGGACTCTGATTCATCTTGTGTTTTCCTTATGTTTCATTTCTTTACGAGGTACTTTCTCATGTCGATCGCGCAGGCAATGAGAATGATAAGACCCTTGATGATGTAGAGCATGTTCGCGGAGACCGAAAGGAAGTTCAGACCTGCGAAGATGATCTGGAGCAGCAGAACGCCGATGACGATACCGCTGATCTTACCCGTGCCGCCGACGAAGGATACGCCGCCGATGACGCAGGCTGCAATCGCGTCGCACTCGTAGTTCAGACCCGTGTTTGCCGAGCAGGATGCGATGCGCGCGCCCTCGATGAAGCCGGTGACGCCGTACATTGCGCCCGCAAGGACAAAGACGAGGACGATGGTGAGGAAGACGTTGACGCCGGAGACGTTTGCCGCCTCTTCATTGGAGCCGACAGCGAACATGTTCTTGCCGAAGGTGGTCTTGTTCCAGATGACCCACATCAGCGCCGTGAGGATCACGGCATAGAGCACATACTTCGGTACGGCAACACCGCCGACTGTGAAGAGCGTGCCGCGGACAAACTCGGTGTAGGACGCATCGAGACCCGACAGCGTCTGCCCGTTGTTAGTGCCGATCATGAGGTACATCAGTACCGAACCGAAGACGATCAGCTGCGTGGACAGCGTGACGATGAAGGGATGCAGCTTGAACTTTGCAACGAAGAAGCCGTTGACAAGTCCGACCAGCGCGCCGACCGCCACAACGATCAGGAAGACGAGCCACAGCGGCATGACGCCGAGGTTCGGGAACATCTTGTTGGAGTAGCTGGCAACCTGCAGGAGCGATGCCGCGATGCAAGCGGTCAGACCGACGCATCGCCCCGCCGAAATATCCGTACCGGTGAGGACGATGGCACCGCCGATGCCGAGCGCGATCGGGAGCTTCGCTGCGGTCAGCGAAATGATGTTGATGATGGACGGCAGCCTGACGAATGCCGGCACCTTGATGGCAATGAAGATCACCGCGATGGCGATGATAATGTACATGGCGTTGTTGATCAGCGCGCCGCTGATCACGCGGCGCTTATCCGCGCCCTCCATGGCTTTGAACTCGGCAAAGCGGTCGCCGAGTGTCTTTTTCTTGACTGCGTTGACTTCTGACATGTGTCCAACCTCTTTCACGCAAATTTGGCGGCGAGCGCCATGATTTCTTCCTGAGTCGTGTTGTTCGCATCCACTTCACCGGCGAGCCTGCCGCCCGACATGACCAGGATGCGGTCGCAGACGCCGAGCAGCTCGGGCATCTCGGACGAGACCATGATGACCGTCTTGCCCTCTTTAGCAAGGTCGAGGATCAGCTCATAGATCTCATACTTTGCGCCGACGTCGATGCCGCGCGTCGGCTCATCGAGCAGCAGCACGGTCGGCTCGGTCAGCAGCCATCTGCCGAGGATGACCTTCTGCTGGTTGCCGCCCGACAGCGAGCGGATCTTGGTCTCCTGCGTCGGGGTCTTGATGTGCATGGCGCCGATCGCCCAGTCGGTCTTTTCCTTCATCAGTTTATCGCTGAGGAAGGGACCCTTCTTATAGTTCTTCAGGCTGGAGATCGTCGTATTCTCGCGAATGTTCAGAATGCCGAAGATACCGGTTGCGCGGCGCTCCTCGGTGAGCAGCGCAAAGCCGTTTTTGATCGACTCGCGCGCGTTGCGGTTGCGGATCGGCTTGCCATCCAGTTTCATTTCGCCATGCTTGCGCGTGGCGATGCCGAAGATGTTCTCCAGCAGCTCCGTGCGCCCCGAGCCGTCCAGACCCGCAACGCCGATGATCTCGCCGCGGCGCGCCTTGAAAGACACGTCATTCAGCTTGGAATAGAGCGCCGTAATATGTTCTGCCTCAAACAGCACGTCGCCGATTTCGTGTTCCTTCGGCGGATAGCGGTTGGTCAGCTCGCGCCCGACCATGAGGCGTATAATCTCATTCATGGTCAGCTCGGCGGCAGGACGGGTTGCAACCCAGGTACCGTCGCGCATGATCGTGACTTCATCCGAAATGCGGAGGATCTCCTCCATCTTGTGCGAGATGTAAATGATCCCGCAGCCCTCTGCCCGCAGCATGTTGATGATGCGGAAGAGATGCTCGACTTCCTGCTCGGTGAGCGAGGAGGTCGGCTCATCAAATACGATCACCTTGGCGTTGTAAGACACCGCCTTGGCGATCTCGACCATCTGCCGCTGCGAAACCGACATTTTGCTCATAACGGTCTTCGGATCGACATCCAGCCCGAGTTTTTTGAACAGCTCCTTGGTCGCGGCATACATCTTCTTCTCGCTTGTCAGCGGGATGCCGGGGGCGACCTTCGGGAATCTGCCCAGCCACATATTGTCCATGACATTGCGCTTCAGCGCCTGATTCAGCTCCTGATGCACCATGGCAATGCCGTTTTCCAGTGCCTCCTTGGAGTTTGCGAAGTTGACTTCCCTGCCCTCCAGGTACACATGACCGCTGTCCTTTGTATAGACGCCGAACAGACATTTCATCAGCGTCGACTTGCCGGCGCCGTTTTCTCCCATCAGGGCATGGACGGTGCCTGCTTTTACGGTCAGCGAAACGTTGTCCAGCGCCTTGACGCCGGGAAACGCCTTGTTGATATTCTCCATGCGGAGCAGCACATTGTTCTCTGCCCGCGCCCTCTCTGTTCTTTGTTCCATAGCAACCACCTAAATCAAAGTTTTGTAAAAGGGGCGGAAGCCGCCCCTTTTACCCATTCGGGCGCGAGCGCACGCCCGTTTGTCTCTCTGCTCAGTTCTCGCCCGTATACGTTGCGTAAGGAATGTTGACTCTCCAGGTGCCGATGACGTTTGCCGCATCCACACCGTCGAAGGTTGCCTTGCCGTCACGGAAGTTCTTGGTGAGCTGCACCAGCACGTTTGCCATGCCGTCCGCATCCTGCTTGATCGTGCCGATCATCGAGCCGTTTGCGATCGCATTCTTTGCCGCGTCGGTTGCGTCCACGCCGAAGACCGGGATGACCTTGCCGCTGCCGGTGTTGTAACCTGCTGCCTGGAGTGCGGAGATCGCGCCGAGCGCCATCTCATCGTTGTTGGCAATGACCAGCTCGATCATGTTGCCGTTTGCCTCGCTGTACTGTGCGAGCGCCGTGCTGAGGTAGTTGGTCGCAGCCGCAGAGGACCACAAACCGTCCTGGTCAACGAGGTACTTATCGGTGTTGGAAGGATCGTAGAACTCGAGGAACGGCTTGCCTGCCGCCGTGAGGACTGCGTTGCAGTCGTCCACGCCGTACTGGGTGCGGGCGATCGCCTCCATGTTGCCTTCCTGACCCTTGAACATGACATAGCTGATTTTGCCGTCGCCGTTGAGGTCGACTTTGCCGTAGTTCTCAACAAGGTACTCGCCGATCATCTTGCCCTGCATGTGACCTGCCATCTCATAGTCGGTGCCGACGAAGACGCACTTGTCATAGCTGGATACGACCGACTCGTCCACCGAGCGGTTGAAGAAGACGACCGGGATGTTGGCAGCCTTTGCAAGGTTGACGATGTTCTGCGCCGCGTCGTTCGAGCCGGTGTCAACTACGTTGACGATCAGCATCGAGGAGCCCTTGGCGATCGCCGTCTGGACCTGCTCGGTCTGCGTGGTCTGGTTGCCGTTTGCATCGTAGTTGTTGAACTCGATGTTGTTTGCCTTCAGGTAGGAGTCCATCGCCGTGCGGACGCTCGAGATGTACGTATCGCTGAAGGTGTAGTAGAAGACGGAGACTTCACCCGTCTTGCCCGGTCCGCCGTTCTGTCCGCATGCCGCGAAGCTGAACACGAGAAGGGCTGCAAGAAGAATTGCCGTTAACTTTTTCATGGTCTGATCCTCCGAATAATTTTTTAGGGCGTCAAGCCCTTTTGACACCTTAATTATAAAAAATATTCGGTTTGATTGAAATAGAATTTCTTATGCACCTTGTTGAAAAATCAACGGCGAATTGTACATATAAGACGAATAAATGTTCTATTTTTTATGCAAAATTACTTAAAGCGATAAAGAATGCGCTGAATATCAGGGTCGTACATGTTCGATTTTGTCACAACGGTGGTTGCCGTGTCGACATTTTTGTCGAGGGTTTTGCCCGCGATCGCGTCGCAGGCGGACGCCACGCCGAGGTAACCCATCGCAAAGGGATTCTGCACGATCAGCGCGTCCATCTCCCCGGTCTCGAGCATCCCGACCGACACGACGTTGCTGTCAAAGCCGACGGCATAGACCCCCGCCGCCGTGCCCAGCTCGCGCATGGCGTAGCCGACGCCGAGCGTCATCCACTCGTTGAAGCCGACAATCACATTGATGTCGGGGTGCTCTCGCATCATGGACACGGCAGCGAGCTTGGCAATGTCCGCGTCCGAGGCGACATGCACCGAGGCGACAATCTCGATATTCGCCGCGTCGGCGGCGCGGTCGCGGAAGCCCTCCTCCCGGCTGCTGCCGTTTTCGGTATTCTCATCATAGTTGACAAGCCCGACCTTGAGCGGCTTTTCCGTGCCCATGCCGTCGAGCACCGCCTCGCAGACCATTTTCCCCGCCGCGTAGTTGTCGGTGCCGATGAAGCTCTCCGCCATCTCGGTATCGGCGCCGCTGTCGATCAGAATGAGCTTCACGCCCTTGCGCACGGCGTCCTCGAGGTGTTTTTTCGTCTCATAGCGATCAATCGCCGAAAAGACGATCGCGTCCGCGCCCGCCTCGACCGCCTCGTCGATCATGCGGTTCTGCGTGGCGTAGTCCTCCTCGCTGTCCGGTCCCTCATAGATCGCCGTCACGTCGTTTTCCACGGCGGCGGCACTGACCCCGGCGCGCACGCTCTGCCAGAAGTCGGAATCTGTCCCCTTGGTGATGACGTAGATCGTCGTTTCCTTCGCCTTATAGGCGGCACAGGAGGTAAAGGCAAGACAGAGCGCAAGGCAGAGCGCCGCGCATACAGACAGTCGTTTCATACATCGGTCTCCTTTTCCACGCGCGGCAGCCGCACGGTCACGCAGGTGCCCGCGTCAAGCTCACTGCGGATGGTGATGCCGTATTTGTCGCCGAAGAAGATCTTCAGCCGGTCGTTCACGTTCTTGATGCCGATGCCGCTGGAATCGCTGCGTTCCTTTTTGAGGATCGCGGCGCACTGCGCCTCGGTCATGCCGACGCCGTTGTCCTCCACCTCGATGAGGATGTCGGCAGCGTCCGGATCCGCCGCCTCGGGATCGCGGAAAACGCGCACGGTGATCACGCCGTCGTCAGGCATGTTGCCGATGCCGTGGTAGATCGCGTTCTCAATCAGCGGCTGGATCGTGATCTTATTGCACAGGCAATCAAGCAAACTCTCGTCGATCTCAAAACTGTAAGCAAAGCGATCGCGGTAGCGGTAGCTCTGAATGACAAGATAGCTCTCCGCATGGCGCAGCTCGTCCCGGATGGGGATCAGCTCGTGCCCGCGGCTGATGCTGATGCGGAACAGGCGGGCAAGCGCGCCGATCATCTTGATTGCGTCCTCGTTCTTCCCCTGCTCGCACATCCACTGGATCGAATCCAATGTATTGTAGAGAAAATGCGGGTTGATCTGCGCCTGCAGCGCCTTCAGCTCAGTCTTGCGGAGCGAAAGCTCCTCCGCCTTGATCTGCGCCATCAGACCCTGCACCATGCCGACCATGTGCCCGAAGGAATCCGACAGCGTTTGCAGCTCGGTGACGGGCTCGTCCGCCCCGGTATAGGCATAGGTCTCCGCCGCACGCTCAAAGTCCTGCATCGCGCGCACAAGACGGTTGACCGGGCGGTTGACGATGCGGGCATAGAGCAGCACCGTCGCCGCAGCGATCAGCACGCAGCAGAGCAGCACGGCAGCCACAAAGCGGACGACTGCCTGCCGCCGCGAGGCAGCAAGCTCATCGGTGTAACTGACGCCGACGACGCGCCAGCCGTCCGACAGGGTCGAGACCGTGCGGATCGCGTCGTCAAAAACATGCGCGCCGTCTTCAAGCGCCGTCATCTCGTCCACGTTCTCCTCGCGGATCCCGGCGTACAGCATCTGCTGCTGCGGGTGGTAGACCATTTCGCCGTCCCGGTCGATCACATAGCAATAGCCGTGCCGCCCGAAACCGACGTTGTCAATGTACTGCGCGATGCCCGAGAAGCTGAAATCCACGGCGATCGCCATATCGCTGCCGAAAACTGCGGGATCCATGCGGCGCGTCAATGTGACGACCCACGGATAGTAGTCCTCGTACAGGTTGCCGACGTGCGGCAGCGAAATTGCAAAGTCCTCCGCGCTGTCGAAGGCGCGTGCGTCAAAGGAAAGGCTGCCCGCTGCCTGCGTTTTCACCTTTCTGCCGCCCGCCGAACATACCGCAAGGCTGCCGTCCCGCCGCCAGAGCATGACCGCCTCCACATCGGTATACAGACGAACCGCGACGTCCAGCTCGCCCGTGTCGGTCAGGCTCTCGTCCGTGACCTCGGCAGCGATACGGTCCAGCTTTTCTTCCATATTGTGCAGATAATTTTCAAGGGCGGCTGCGGTCTGCCGCGTTGCCTGCTCGGCACGGGTCGAGGTGTCCGCCGTCATCGCCTGTCCGTAGACGGCGACAAAGCTGAACGCGCCGACGATCACAAAGACGGCGGCTGCCACGCCGAGCAGCGCCACCGTCAGCGTCGAAAGCCCAATACGCCGCGTTTTCCGCATTTCTTTAGCTTTCATCCGTACTCCTGCTGTTTTCTCTCATTTTATTCGGCGAAATGCCGTAGTGCTTCTTGAAGCAATAGCTGAAATAATGCTGATCGCTGTAGCCGCAGCGCTCCGCCACCTCGAGGATCTTCATCGTCGAGCAGACGATGAGATCGTAGGCGTGCCGCATGCGGCATGCGGTGAGCAGCGAGACGAAGTTCTCGCCCTTGTTCTTCTTGATGAGGGCGCTGAGATAGTTGGGGCTGACGGCGAGGCGTGTGCTGACGTCGGTCAGCGTGAGCGACTCGTCGGCGTAGTCCGCCTCGATGATCGCCACGGCGCGGTCGCAGAGCAGCTGCGAGCTCTGCGTGCGGTAGCCCGAGATGATCTTGCGCGCATCCATGCACAGGCGGCGCAGCTCGTCCCGCACGGTCTCGCTGCGCTCGGCGAGACCGACGCGCGCATAGATCGGGTTGTCCGCGACAAGCGCGGTCAGCGCCTCCTTCTGTGAGACCGTGCTGACCGTGCGGTAGACCGTCGCCAGGATCTGGATCACGAGGTAGTCACTGCTGCGCTGGTTGGACTCGCGATACAGCTCCTCGAGGAAGGACGCGAGCGCCTCCTCCGTGCCGACCTTAAGCAGTTCTTCCAGGCGGAAGACCGACTTCTCGATGTACTCGTATTCGTTTTTTGAGCCGTGCTCCTGGTCTGTGATGTAGCGCAGGGGCGTTGCCCCCTCGGTGGAATAGCGGCGCGCCGTAACCGCCTCAAAATAGGCGGCGGCGCTCTGTGAGATCGAGGTGAACAGGCGGCTGATACCAACCGTGCAGGTCTCGCTGTAGAGCTTTGCGGCGCTCTGTACGAGATCCTGCATCGCGATGCGGAAGTTCTCGCTGTTGTCCTTGTCGGAATAGGCAAAGATCACGACCCGTCCGTTGACTAAGAAGACGCAGACCGAAATATACTTTGAGAGAATGGTCTCGGTGAGCGGGATATGCCGCGCTGTAGTTCGGTTCTGCCCGTCCGCGCCCCTGAATTTCGCCACGGCGACGCAGAAGCGCTTCGGCGGCGTGGCAAACAGCCCGATCTCGGCGGCGCGGGCATAGAGCACCTCATCGCGCTCAAAATCATCACTCGTGCCGAGCAGGAGCGGCAGCAGAAATTCGGTCTCCGCCAGCCGCTTTTCCGTCTGCGGATCGGCGCCCGCATGGCGCAGCTCCTCCAGGCGCGCATCCATTTTGGCGCGGATGTGCCCCAGTTCCTCGGACAGCTCGGCAGCGGAGATCGGCTTGAGCAGATAGCTGATGACATTATAGCGGATCGCCTCCTGCGCATAGCCGAAATCGTCATACCCGCTGAGGAAGACGATCTGCGTCGCGGGGCAGACCTCGCGCACCCGGCGCGCCAGCTCGATGCCGGTCATCAGGGGCATCCGAATATCGGTGATGAGCAGATCCGGCTCGTACTGCTCGACCGCCTCCAGCGCTTCCACGCCGTTTTCGGCGTCTGCCACGACGGAAAAGCCGAGCCCCGCCCAGTCGATCCTTTGCAGGATCGCCTGCCGCAGCTCGATCTCATCGTCCGCAAATACGACTGTGTACATACCATGCCCTCCGTCTTTTTGGTTACTACCTATTATTATATCGGAAAGCCGCCAAGTTTTCAACATAAAAAAATCAGACGGTGATGCCGTCTGATTTTTGCGGGAGGAGAGCGCAAACCCGTAGAGAGCGACCGTCGAATCACCCGTCGCGTCCAAGCCTTCCCCCCCTTGGGGGAAACCAAAGATAGTGCCCGCGCTTTTAGTTCACGCCGTAGGGCTTATAGGGGGAATCGCCGACCACGGTCGTACCGTAGATCTCGCCGTCCGTGCCGAAGGCATATTCAACGCGCACCGACGGCACAAAATGATTGTCGTCGGCAAAATACTGCACGGTGAGCACATGTCGCCCGTCCGTCTCTATGCGATGCGCGGCACGCACGGCATAAAAAATGCCACCGAGGCCGCCGGAATACACCCATCGACGACCGTTTTCATCCGTCGTCGAAAACCTCCCGACAAGCTCCCGCGGGAAGCCGAACAGCCGCTCGGCAAGGTCGGCAAAGGTGTCCTCCGCCATCTTATCGTGGTTGCCGTAACGGTCGACAATGTAGTTTACCGGAAACACGCCGCAGTTTTCCGCATTCCATGCGCCGTATGCGGGATAGTGCCAGATATAGCAAGACGCAAGCAGCTCGGAGTAGGTCTCGGCGCAGCTGTCGCAGCTCTCTCCGTTCGCGGGATATACCGCGTCGCGCGGGTCGTCACCGAGGAAGGTCATCGCCAGGTCGCGCAGTTCTTCAACCACCGTCTCATACCGCCCGGGCGGCAGGGTGTCAAGCCCCGACGCATCGACCGTGAATGTAAACAGCAGCCTGTTGATGCCGACCTCCGGTTCGAGACGCGCGATGCGATAGTCCGAGATTTGCACCGTGTCAAACTCGGCGATCTCCGTAGTATTCTCGCCGAGGAACCGACCTAAGAAGGCACGCGTCCTGTCGGAATAAGTGCCGTCTGCATTCAGTTTTTCCCAGTCGGCAAGTGAGGTGATCGCATCCCCGGATGCGGATTCGGTTGTTTCGGTTGTTTCGGGCGGTGCGGTTGTTTCAGAGGTCTGCGCGGCAGGCTCCGTCTGTGTCGTCAGCGAAGTCGGCAAATCGGTTGCGGGCGCG
>ENA-UOJC01001512-UOJC01001512.1-human-gut-metagenome-genome-assembly--contig:-C104-NODE-1512-length-31015-cov-16.857171_pt1 | contig 31015 bp, 28 predicted proteins | sample MGYA00242339_ERZ723886 | MGnify/ENA metagenome assembly ERZ723886 | reverse complement strand
GGACTGGCGATAAACGGTGATTAGGCTGTACTTCTACAAGATGGGCAGAGCGGCAGCGGATAATAGGAGATAGTCAAATCGTCTAGCAACACCCAACGCGGCAACGCCGCGCGCAGGTATTCTCATTCCGGAGGCATAAAAGTCGTTCAAAATCGAGGCTGCCAATCAAAGCCTTTCTCTTGGGGTTCCAAAGGGGCCATTCTCTTTTGCGAAAGAGAATGGCCCCTTTGATTCGCACCCCTGCGCGGCGCAGGGATACCCCCGCTGCACCTGTGCGGCAAACAGTCAACTTCTTTACAATCTCTTAACACTCTGCCCATTCCATTTTCAAATGACCTGCGGTATATTGAAAATAGCAAACTGCATAGGAGTGAGCTTCTTGAAGCACATTTTTATCATCAACCCCGCAGCGGGGAAGAAGGACAGCCGCCAGCGCGTCTATACGATGGCCGAGGCGCTGAAAAAGAACCACAATTTAGACGTTGAGTGTATGCTGACCAAATCGCGCGGGCATGCGACAGCTTTGACGCGCGCGATCGCGGAGACGGGCGACTATGTCCGCTTTTACGCCTGCGGCGGCGACGGCACGGTCAACGAGATCGCCAACGGCATCGCGGGCTTTCCCAACGCCGCGATGACCTGCATCCCCATCGGCACGGGCAACGATTTCCTTAAAAACTTCGGTAAGGACGCCGAGCCGCTGTTTCTTGACGCGGAAAACCTGTGGAACGGTGACGTGACACCGCTCGACCTCATCGACTGCAACGGCAAATACTGCCTGACGATCGCCTGCACGGGCATCGACGCGCGCATCGCCGAGAGCGTGCACGAGTTCGGCGCGTCGCCGATGCTCTCGGGCCGCGGAAGCTACCTCGCGAGCGTCGCGGTCAACTTCCTCTTCCACAAGATCGGGCGCAGATGGCGCGTCACGCTCGACGATGAGGTGATCGAGGACACGTTCGCGCTCGTTTCGATGTGCAACGGCCGCTACTACGGCGGCGGTTCCACCCCCGTGCCGGAGGCCCGCATGACCGACGGCGTCTTACATACGGTGCTCGTCAAGAACGTCAGCAAGGCACGCTTTGCGACGCTTTTCGGTGGCTACAGCGCGGGCGACTACAAGAAGCTGCCGCAGGACATCATCCGCGTCTCGACAGCGAAGGTCGTGTGCATCGAGGCGCTTGAGGGCGACCTCACGACCTGTCTTGACGGCGAAAGCATGCACTCCCAGTGCGTGACGCTGAAGCTCGCGGACAAGAAGGTCAACTTTTTCGCGCCCAAGGGCTGCGATCCGGATGCGACGGCGCGGTAACGCGGCAGCTCAATAACGAAGTAAATGGCAAAAGAGGTCGAATGCTGCGGCATTCGACCTCTTTCGCCTCTCCGGTGGAAAAGCGGACGCAAGCGGGCTGAGGAGATTTTGAATAAGCTGTGAATTTTTGAAAAAATCCCCAAATACCCCTTGCAAATGCCTTGACGGTGCGCTATGATAACACCGTTGGTTAGCACTCGATAAGTTTGAGTGCTAACCAGCCTGAAACCGTTAAAAATTTTGAAATATACAAGGAGGCACCAAGCCATGAAACTCACACCGCTTGCTGACCGCGTCATCCTCAAGATGGTCGAGGCCGAAGAGACGACCAAGGGCGGCATCATCCTGACCGCCAGCGCCAAGGAGAAGCCCTCCATCGCCGAAGTCATTTCCGTCGGCCCCGGCGGCATGGTGGACGGTCACGATGTTGTGATGACCGTCAAGCCCGGCGATAAGGTCATCACCAGCAAGTATTCCGGCACGGAAGTCAAGCTGGACGACGAGGAGTATGTCGTCGTCCGTCAGAGCGATATTCTCGCTATTGTGGAATAATCGAGGAGGTAACGAATTATGTCTAAGCTGATCAAATCCGGCGACGAGGCGCGCAAGGCGCTCGAGGCCGGCGTCAATACCCTTGCCGATACCGTCAAGGTCACCCTCGGTCCCAAGGGCCGCAACGTGGTGCTCGATAAGAAGTTCGGCGCACCGCTCATCACCAACGACGGCGTGACCATCGCCAAGGAGATCGAGCTCGAAGATCCGTTTGAGAACATGGGCGCGCAGCTCGTGCGCGAAGTGTCCACCAAGACCAACGACGTTGCGGGCGACGGTACCACCACCGCTACCCTGCTCGCGCAGGCCATGGTGCGCGAGGGCCTGAGGAACCTCGCCGCCGGCGCGAACCCCGTTGTGATGAAAAAGGGCATGGCCAAGGCCGTTGAGACCGCTGTCGAGGCCATCAAGGCCAACTCCCAGAAGGTCAACGGCACGGACGACATCGCCCGCGTCGGCACCGTCTCCAGCGGCGACGAGTTCATCGGCAAGCTGATCGCCGAGGCCATGGAGAAGGTCAGCGCCGACGGCGTCATCACCATCGAGGAGTCCAAGACCGCCGAGACCTACTCCGAGGTCGTCGAGGGCATGATGTTCGACCGCGGCTACATCACCCCCTACATGGTCACCGATACCGAGAAGATGGAAGCTGTCATCGACGACGCTTACCTGCTCATCACCGATAAGAAGATCTCCGTCATTTCCGACATTCTCCCGATCCTCGAGCAGCTCGTCCAGAGCGGCAAGAAGCTCGTCATCATCGCTGAGGACGTTGAGGGCGAGGCGCTCTCCACGCTGATCGTCAACCGCCTGCGCGGCACGCTGAACGTCGTTTGCGTCAAGGCACCCGGCTTCGGCGACCGCCGCAAGGAGATGCTGCAGGATATCGCCATCCTCACCGGCGGCCAGGTCATCTCCGAAGAGCTCGGCTACGAGCTCAAGAACACCACGATCGATATGCTCGGCCGTGCCCGCCAGATCAAGGTCACCAAGGAGAACACCACCATCGTCGACGGTGCGGGCGACAAGCAGGCCATCGCTGACCGCGTGGCGCAGATCCGCAACCAGATCGGTGTGACCACGAGCGAGTACGACAAGGAGAAGCTCCAGGAGCGCCTTGCCAAGCTCGCCGGCGGCGTGGCCGTCATCAAGGTCGGCGCTGCGACCGAGACCGAGATGAAGGAAAAGAAGCTGCGCATCGAGGACGCGCTCAACGCGACCCGCGCGGCGGTCGAAGAGGGCATCGTCGCGGGCGGCGGCACGGCTTATGTCAACGCCGTCCCGGCCGTTGAAAAGCTCATCAGCAAGGTCGAGGGTGATGAGAAGACGGGCGTTCAGATCATCGTCAAGGCTCTGCAGGAGCCGGTTCGCCAGATCGCGGCCAATGCCGGTATCGATGGCAGCGTCGTGCTCGAGAAGATCAAGTCCAGCCGCAAGGTCGGCTACGGCTTCGACGCTTACAAGGAAGTCTACTGCGACATGATCGGCGCCGGTATCGTCGACCCCGCGAAGGTCACGCGCTCCGCGCTTGAGAACGCCGCTTCCGTCAGCGCCATGGTGCTCACCACCGAGTCCCTCGTGGCCGACAAGCCCGAGTCCCCCGCACCGGCCGCTCCCGCCGGCATGGGCGACATGGGCGGCATGTACTAAGAGAATACGCCAGACGGCGCCTGCTTTCAGCAGGCGCCGTTTTTTGCTGCAAACCCCAACCGTAAACCTTTTTGAAAATAATGGTTGACAGCGCGGACGCTTTGTGGTTTAATGCTACAGTAATCTTACTGTGGCCCGGCGATGGCCGGGGCGTATTCTGGGAGGAATTCAATTATGAGCGAAATGCAGCAGGCGGCAGTGGCCGCCAAGAAGTCGAAAATGAGCGTGCGGGACATCTGCTACGCCGGTCTCTTCGCGGCGGTCATCGCCGTGATGGCGCAGATCTCCATTCCGATGCCCATGGGCGTGCCCATGACCATGCAGACCTTTGCCATTACGCTGGCGGCGGTGGTGCTGGGCAGCAAGCTCTCCACCATTTCGAGCCTCATCTATATCATCATGGGCGCGGTGGGCCTTCCGGCCCTCGCCAACTTCTCCGGCGGCTTTGATAAGTTTGTCGGCCCCACGGGCGGCTTTCTGATCTCCTTCCCCCTGATGGCCTTCATCATCGGCTGGGGCGCGGAGCACCGCAAGGATTTCAAGGGCGCGTATGTGATCGCGCTGGTCGTCGGCACGGTGGTCAACTATGTGGTGGGCGTGGCGCTGTTCTGCGCCGTGGCCAAGGCGAGCGTTGCCACCGGCATCACCGCCTGCGTGCTGCCCTTTATCCCCACCGCCATCATCAAGGCGATCCTCGCCAGCGTGATCGGCTTTGCCATCAAGGCGCGCGTGCCGGAGCTGAAGAAATGATCCATCTGCGGCCGCATCACCTGCTGTGCACGCAGGGCTACTCGGGCAAGGGCTACGACGAGAAGTTCGTTGCCCACATGAACGAGGTCGTGCATGAGCTGAGAAATGTGCCCGGCACCAGGATCATGCTGACCTTCTCTACGGACACGCTCTGCTCCTGCTGCCCCCACAAGGAGGGCGAGGACCTGTGCGACACGCAGGAAAAGGTGAAGCGCTTCGACCGCAAGACGATCGAGTACTTCGGCCTTGAGGAGAAGGAATACGTCTACGAGGATCTCATTCGCGAGATCGACGGGAAGATGACGGTCGAGATGCTCGCGGACATCTGCCGGGACTGCGAATGGTTCCCCATCAGCGCCTGCCGGAAGAATATCTGCGGGGCGAAGGACTGACCCTCCCTCTTCCCTTTCGCGCGGCCCTCTCTGCGCATTGAAAAAAAGCTTGCCGTTTTTAAAACGGCAAGCTTTTTTCTTATTCCTCGGGGCGCAGCAGCACGAGCGAGAGGTCGTTGACGTTCGTCCCCGTGGGGCCGGTGAAAAAGAGCGCGCCCGCCGCGCGCAGGGCGTGGTAAGAGTCGTTGTTTTCGAGCGCGCGCTCGGGCGAAACGCCGCGCCGGCGCATTTCCGCCGCCGTGAAGCCATCGACGATGCCGCCCGCCGCGTCAGTCGGGCCGTCCGTGCCGTCTGACCCGGCGGAGGCGACGAGCGCGTTGCAAAGCCCCTCGATGCCGAGCGCGGCGGAAAGCGCGAGCTCCTGATTGCGCCCGCCCGTGCCCGTTCCGTGCAGGTGCACGACCGTCTCCCCGCCCGCGAGGAAGGCGAGCGGCCGCTTGGAAGAGACGTGCGTGCGCGCAACGGAGGCGAGAAAGCTGCCCGCCTCCCGCGCCTCGCAGGTGAGACAGTCGGTGAGCAAAACCGCCTCATAGCCGAGCGCGCGGCACTCTTTTTCGGCGGCGGCGCAGAGCGCGCGCACGCTGCCGGTGATCTTTGTTGTCACGTTTGTGAGCGCTTTTGGTGTTTCCTGACACAGCAGCGCCCTTGCGCGCGGCGAGAGATGCAGGCGGTACTTCTCCGCGACGGCGAGCGCCTGCGCGCAGGTGGAGCGGTCGGGACAGGCGGGGCCGGAGGCGATCATGTCGAGCGGGTCGCCGACGATGTCGCTCAGCACGATGGAAAAGACCTGCGCGGGCGCGCAGTGCGCGGCGAAGCGCCCGCCCTTGACGGCGGAAAGGCGCTTGCGCACGGTGTTGATCTCCACAATGTCCGCGCCCGCGGCAAGAAGCGCTCGCGTAATGTCCTGCAAGTCCGCAAGCGGCAGGAGCGGCTGTTCAAAAAGCGCGCTGCCGCCGCCCGAGAGAAGAAAGAGCACCGTGTCGTCCGCGCGCAGATCCTGCGTCAGCGCAAGCGCGGCGGCTGTGCCGCGCAGAGAATTTTCGTCCGGCACGGGATGGCCGCCCTCATAGCAGGCGACGTCCGCGATCTCGCCCTTGACGTGGCCATACTTCGTGACGACCACGCCGCCTGCAAGCGCGGGCAGCGTTTCGCGCGCGACGCTTGCCATCTGCCACGCCGCCTTGCCCGCCGCGACGAGAAAGACCCGCCCCGGAAAGCGCGCGCCCTCAAGCGCGCGGCGCACCGCGCTGTCCGGCTTGACCGCGCCGATCGATGCGCGCAGGATGGCCTCCGCGTCCGCGCGCAGGCGCTTTTCCAAAGTGTTCATGCGCAGCCTCCTTCAAAAAACTGTCCTTTTCTCCCATTATAGGGCGCTTTGCTGCGTTTGCAAGCAAAAAAGGCCCGGCCGCCCGGCCGGGCCTTTTGGCGGATGCGATTATACGCTGTGCTCCCGGCGATAGCTGCGCAGGAAAACAAGCGACAGGACGAGGCACATTGCCTCGGACAGAATGGGCGTGTACCACAGCGCCTCCCCGCCGAAGACGGCGGCGAAGAGCAGCAGCACCGCGCTTTGCAGCACGAGGCCGCGGCCGACGGAGATGCTGATGGCCGGAAGCGGACGCTCGAGCGCAGTCAAAAACCCGCCGATGACGATGTTGAAGCCGACGAGCAGATACGAAATGCTGTAGCGGCGGAAGGCGTGGATGGAGTATTCGACAAGCTCGCTCGAGGCGTGCGAGAGATAGGTGCGCACGATCTGGGGGGCGAAGAGGAAAATGAGCACAAACAGCACCGGCGCGAGCACGCTCACGGTCGTAAGGCCGTAGCGCAGGAGCTTGCGGCAGGCGGCGTGGTCTTCCCTGCCGTACTGGAAGCTCACAAGCGGCTGCGCGCCCTGCGAGATGCCGACCATCAGGTTGATGATGATGGTCGTCACATAGGCGATGACCGTGTAGGTCACGACGCCGTCCGTGCCGATGCAGCGAAGTACTGTGCGGTTGAAGAGGAAGATCATAAGACCCGTGCACAGCTCCGTCACGCCGTCAGAAAGGCCGATGGGCAGAATGCGCGCATAGAGGCGCGGATCGAAGCGGAACTTCCGCAGGCGGAAGGTGCACTTTTGGCTGAAAAAGTGGATAAAGTAGGAGATGCAGGTGACGAGCTGGGAAATGCCCGTGGCGACCGCCGCGCCGAAGACGCCCATATCAAGGTGGAAAATGGCGATATAGTCGAGCACGCAGTTTGTCAGGCATCCGCCGATGACCGTGAAGAGCGCGTAGCGCGGGTAGCCGTCGGTCTTGACGAGCACCTCGAGGTTGTAGGACACAAGATAGCACACGCTGAACGGCGCAATGCCGAGGAGATAGTGCCTGACATAGTCGAGCGTGATGTCATCCGCGCCGAGAAGACGCGCGAAGGGGTCTAAAAAGAGCAGCACCAGCGCGGTGATGATCGCGCCGATGACGAGCAGCGTGACAAAGTTCTGCGAAAAGAGGGTATCGGCCTCGTGCCGCTTTTCCTGCGCGATGAAGATCGCGATGAGCGTGGACGAGCCGACGGCAAAGAGCACGGCGATGGAAAAAAGCGCGTTGGTGAAGGGAATGGCAAGGTTGACGGCGCTCATCGCGTATTCGTTCACGCCGAGCGAGACCATCAGCCCGTCGACCATCGAGTAGAGCGAGAAGACGACCTGAGAGGCCATCGTTGCCGAGACAAAGCGGATGAAGTCATGCTTGAGACTTTTCCCTGAGAGTAACAAAATAACACGTCCTTAAAAAATGTAGCGCCCCCGGGACAGGGACAAAAGATAAAAAAATAGGCGCGAAAACGCGTCAATGCTTCACCGCGCCGCTGGTGGGCGCGGCAGGATATGGAACCTTCAGCCTTTTCCGGCGGATAAGACAGCGTAAGCGTGCAGAGCGGCCGCCATGCAGATCTCCCTCCTTTTCTTTGCTCCATTCTAACAGAAAAAGCCCTGCTTTGGCAAGGGGCTTTGTAAAAAATACGAAGCTGCGGCGGCGAATCCGCCGGACCGCTTCACCGCTTTGCCGGTGCGCGCGGCGGAGAGGAAAACCGCCCGAAGCCGAAGCTTCGAGCGGTTTTTTACAGAAGGAGCGAGGCTCAGGCCCTGGCCTTCTTCCCGCGCGCAAAGTGCAGGATGAGACCGATGGTCGCGCCGGCGAGCGTCGGGCAGACCCAGCCGAGGCCAAGCTTGGCAAACGGCAGGTAGGCCGCGCCGAACGCCTTGATGGCTTCACCGTTGATGGCGTTGAACACGCTCTCAGGCAGCGCGACGATAAAGTCGTAGATCGCGGCGATGAGCGTGAAGCCCATCGTCCAGCAGTGGACCGTGCGGTCGTGGCCGAAGAACCTGCCGAGCAGCGCCAGCGCGATGAGCGCGATGGAGAGCGGGTAGAGGAACATCAGCACCGGCAGGGAGTAGGCGATGATGGCGTTGAGGCCAAGGTTTGCAAGCAGGAGCGAGATGAGGCTGAAGATGACCGCCCAGGTGCGGTACTTCGGGCCCTTGGGGAAAAGCGCGGTGAAGGTCTCGGCGCAGCTCGTGATGAGGCCGACGGCGGTCTTGAGGCAGGCGAGCGTCACGGTGGCGGCCAGGATGAAAAGGCCCGCCGTGCCGAGATAGTGCTGCGCGATCTGCGCGAGCGCCGTGCCGCCGTTTTCGGAGGCTTCGAGCACGCCGCGGCTCTGCGTACCGGCAAGGGTCACGGCGATGTAGATGAGCGCCATGAAAAGGCAGCTGAAGATGCCCGCGCGGACGGTGCTGCCCGCCACGGCGGAGGGCTCTTCCACGCCGAGATCGCGGATGACCTGCACCACGATGATGCCGAAGGCGAGGCTTGCCAGCGCATCCATGGTGTTGTAGCCTTCAAGGAAGCCCGTGAAGAAGGGCTGGTCGGCGTAGCCGCCGAGCGGCGCGACCTCTGCGACGGAGGCGCCCGGCGTAACGAGTACCACCACCACGAGGATGGCGAGGAAGACGAGGAAGCAGGGTGTGAGGATCTTGCCGACCCAGGTGAGGATCTTGCCCGGGCGCAGCGCGAAGAAGAGCGCCGCGGCGAAGAACGCCACCGAGAAGAGCAGCAGGTAGAGCGTGGTGTTTCCGTCCTGCGGCAGCACCTGCTCAAGACCCACGGTGAAGGAGGTCGTGGCGCAGCGGGGGATGGCGAAGAACGGCCCGATGGTCAGATACAGCGCGCAGGTGAAGAACATCGCATAGGGGCGGCTGACCTTGCTGCTGAGGTCGAAAAGACCCGTCGAGCGGCTGATGCCGAGCGCGGCCACGCCGAGCAGCGGCAGGCCCACGCCTGTGATGAGAAGGCCGAGGATGGCGAGCCAGACATTCGAGCCGGCCATCTGGCCGAGGTGCACGGGGAAGATGAGGTTGCCGGCGCCGAAGAAGAGGCCGAAGAGCATGCTGGCAACGTAGAGGTATTCCTTTGCAGAAAGCTTATGTTTCATGGTGATAAAATCCTTTCGTGGCGGCAATGCGGCCCTTGGGACCGTGCCGAAAATGATCAGAGTAACAAAAAAACCGGCTGCTCCCGCTCCTTGCTCCCGCGCAGCAACCAAGCGCTACCGGGAACTCAGGCCAACGGAACACACCGGATCCAATGCTGCCGACCATTGCAGCCAACGAATCAAACCGGGCGAAGACCGGTCAAACCGCAGCGGGCTGCTCGGACAGCATAGAGGGAAACGTGCATTCCTCTACGCCTACGATCAGTCGCCGGTTTACACCAAAAACGGCTTTTTTGGATGTAACCATAGCGCGCATACGATCGCCTCCTTCACTGCGAAATTGTTGTTATTATACCACCACATTACACTTTGTCAAGATAAAATGACAAGATGATATACTAAAAATGCAATGCGGGAAAGCATAAAAATACGCCGCGGGATTTTCGTCCCACGGCGTACTTTTGCAGCACAATTTGTCCTTGTGGGAAGGGCGGGCTTAGCCGAGCTTTTCGCACAGATCCTCGAGCGCGGCGGTCATCGCCTCTTCAAAGGAGGGGTGCGGGCGCATGGCGAGCTGGAAGCTCTCGGCGCTCATGCGGTTGGCGAGCGCCTGTGAAACGCCGCCGATCATGTCGCTCGAATGCTCGCACATGAGCTGCGCGCCGAGCAGCTCGTGCGTTTCGGCGTTTGCGACGAACTTCATAAAGCAGCGTCCGGGGTCGGAGATGACGGTCTTGGCGTTGTCGAACATCACGTGCTTGCCGACCTTGACGGCAATGCCCGCGTCCTTTGCCTCTGCCTCGGTCATGCCGACGACCGCGATCTCCGGGCGGCAGTAGATGCAGCTCGGCACGACGGACATGGCGGTATGATTTTCCCTGCCGCAGAGAAGCTCGACGCAGGCAATGCCCTGCGCGGTCGCAACATGGGCGAGCTGGATCTTCGAGGAAACGTCGCCGATGGCGTAGATATGGGGAATGCTCGTTTCGTAGCGCTCGTTCACGGCGATGCTGCGGCGGTTCATTTGGACGCTAAGGCCGTCTGCAAAGAGTCCGTCGCAGTAGGGACGGCGGCCAATGGCGCAGAGCACGGCCTCGCCCGCGACGCACTCCTCCTTTTCCTTGCAGATGAAGTGCACGGCGATGTCCTCGCCCGCTTGCTCCACGCGCTGTACCATGGCGTTCGTGAAGACCTTCACGCCCTGCTTTTTGAGGATGAGCGCAAGGTTCTGCCCCAGTTCCTTGTCCATGTTCGGCAGCAGCCGATCCATGCCCTCGATGACCGTCACCTCGCAGCCGAGGTCTGCGTAGAAGGTCGCAAATTCGATGCCGATGACGCCTCCGCCGATGATGACGATGGAGCGGTAGAGATGGTCGCAGCCCTCGAGAAGCTCGTCGGAGGTCATCGCAAGCTCGAGACCCGGGATGGGCGGGCGCGCGGGCACGGAGCCCGTGGCGATGAGAATATCGTCGCAGGTGTAGTCCGAGGCGTTGCCCCCGGCGTCCGTCACGCGGACAGCGCCGGGCGCGGTGATGAGCGCCGTGCCGCGCAGCAGATCGATCTTTGCACTCTTGAAGAGGGACTCGATGCCGCCTGAGAGCTTTTGCGAAACTTCGCGCTTGTAGGCGAAGATCTCCTCGATGTTGGCGGTGATGTCCGCGGTGTGCACGCCGATGCGCGCGCCGCACTTGGCGTCGTGGTAGACCTGAGAGGAATGGAGCAGCGTTTTTGTCGGGATGCAGCCGCGATTCAGGCAGGTGCCGCCCGCCTCGCGCTTTTCAACGACGGCAGTCTTGAGGCCAAGCTTGGCCGCGCGCAGCGCCGCTTCATAGCCGCCGGGCCCCGCGCCGATGACGATGAGTTGATAATGAGACATAGTGTTTTGTTCCTTTTTCGGGCAATGCCGCCTTATTTCGGCGGCATTGCGGGTTGTTGTATCGGTTTTTCAGATGTCCTGCTCGCGCAGCAGCGCGCAGAGGTCGTCCGCGTATGCGCGGCATTCCTCCACCGACTGCACGCACGCGCAGAGCGCGTCGATGGAAAAGCGGCAGCCGCGCAGCGCGTCGGCGAGCGGCTTCGCAAACTCCGCGTCCATCGCGTCGGACCAGACGGCGGCCTCCGCGCAGACGGCGTTTTCCACCGCAAGCTCAATCGTCGCCTCGCCCCAGGAAAAGCGCTTGGCGCAGGAGAACGAGCACGGCACGCTCCTGCCGTAGACCCAGTCCTCGCTGTGGAAGCGATCGTAGCGGCGCTCGATCTCGTCTGCGTCAAAGTCCTGCTCGCAAAGCGCGGCTGCTTCAAGGCCGTAGACGCTCTCGAAGGCCTTGACCATGGCCGTTGCCATGGCGTCGATCGTGAGATCGGGCTTGAGCTCCGTTAAGTTGATGACGCGCGAGCGCACGGAGGCGACGCCCTTGCTCTCAAGCTTCGTTTTCGACGGCGTGAGGTACTTGCCAAGGTTTGCCATATCGACGTTCACGAGCAGCGTTCCGTTGTGGAACGCGCAGCCCGCGTGGGAGTAGAAGGAGTTGCCGGAGAACTTGCAGCCGTTCGTCAGAATGTCATTCCGGCCGGAGATCTCCGCCGGGATGCCGAGAAGGCGGCAGGCCTCGACGATCACGCTCTGCTGGCGGCGCAGGTCGTAGTCCGCTTCGCGCAGTGAGAAGGTAAAGTTGAGGTTGCCGAGGTCGTGGTAGACCGCGCCGCCCCCGGAGAGACGGCGGGCCAGTGTCCCGCCGTCGAGAGAGAGCTCCGTGGTGCGGCATTCCTGCCACGCATTCTGGTTGCGGCCGATGACGACCGTGTGCCTGTTCTGCCAGAGATAGAGGATGCAGGTATCCTCTCCCACCGTATCGGTCAGATACTCCTCGAGCGCGAGGTTGCGGTGGGGATCGGTGCAGGCACCGATGCAGTAAGCGATTTTTTTGATCATGCGAACGTGTACCTGAGGATGGTGTTGCGCGCTGCGCCGACCTCATCGAGGCGGCGAACGGGCGTGTCATGCGGCGCAGTGTGCAGCGCCTCGGGATCGGAGTGCGCGAGCTCGAAGAGCTTGCAGTAGATGTCGCAGACCTCGTCCATGGTCTCCTTGCTCTCGGTCTCGCAGGGCTCGACCATGAGCGCCTCGTGGACGATGAGCGGGAAGTACATCGTGGGCGGGTGCAGGCCGAAGTCGAGCATACCCTTGGCAAGGTCGAGCGCGGAAACACCCGTCTCCTTGTGCAGGTCCACGAGCGACATGACGAACTCGTGCATACAGATCTCGTCATAGGCCATGGTGAAGGTATCCTTGAGCTTGACGCGCATGTAGTTCGCGTTCAGCACGGCGTTCATCGCCGCCTCACGGATGCCGTCCCGTCCGAGCGTGAGCACATAGGTGAGCGCGCGCACGACGACGGAGAAGTTGCCGTAGAACATCTTCACGCGGCCGATGGACTTTTCAGGATAGGAAAGGCCGTATTTGCCGTCTTCCTTGACGACCAGGGGGCCGGGCATGTACTTTTTGAGAAATTCCTTGCAGCCGACCGCGCCCGCGCCGGGACCGCCGCCGCCGTGCGGCGTTGCAAAGGTCTTGTGGAGGTTAGAGTGGATGCAGTCAAAGCCCATGTCGCCGGGGCGGACGACGCCCATCACGGCGTTGAGGTTCGCGCCGTCGTAGTAGCACAGGCCGCCCGCATCGTGGACGATCTTCGTGATCTCGAGAATGTTCTTGTCGAAAATGCCGACGGTGTTGGGGTTCGTGAGCATCAATCCCGCGGTGTCGGGGCCGACGGCAGCGCGCAGCGCGTCCAGATCGACGCAGCCGTCCGCGCCGGAGGGGATGTTCACGACCTGGAAGCCGCACATCGCGGCGGTCGCGGGGTTCGTGCCGTGGGCGGAGTCGGGCACGATGATCTTCGTGCGCGCGGTATCGCCGCGGTCTGCGTGATAGGCCTTGATGAGAAGAACGCCAGTGAATTCACCGTGCGCGCCCGCGGCGGGCTGGAACGTCACAGCGTCCATGCCGAAGACCTCGCCAAGCTCCGTGCCGAGGGTGTGGAGTACTTCGAGCGCGCCCTGTGCGGTCTCGATGGGCTGGAGCGGGTGAAGCTGCGTAAAGCCCGCGAGCGCCGCCATGTCCTCGTCGATCTTGGGGTTATATTTCATCGTGCACGAGCCGAGGGGATAGAAGCCGTCGTTCACGCCGTGGATGCGCTTACAGAGGGCGGTGTAGTGGCGGGTGAGCTCATTTTCGCTCACATGGGGCAGGTGCAGCGGCGCGGTGCGCTCTTCGGGGAGGTGGTATTCCGGCACGTCGCACTCCGGCATGAGGGTCATGCCGCGCCCTTCGGCGCCAAGTTCGAAAATGAGCTTCATTTTGCGCACACCTCCTTCACGATCTCGGCGGCGCGGTCAAGCTGTGCCTTGCTCACAAGCTCGGTCACGCACCAGAGGATGCCGCCGTCCACCTCCGCGCCGCCGAGGATGCCGTTCTCCGCGAGCGCGTCGAGGATCTTCTTGCGGCAGTCGGGGCAGGAGACTTCGGTGACGAACTCGTGGAAGAATTCGTTCTTATATTTGAGCGTGCAGCCGGTTCTTTCGAGTTCAGATGCAAAATAGTGCGCCTTGGAGGTGCAGAGCCTTGCGCACTGCTTCATGCCGCCCTCGCCCATCGCCGCCATGTAAACGCCGGCGGCGAAGGCGCACAGCGCCTGATTGGAGCAGATGTTGGAGCTGGCCTTTTCGCGGCGGATGTGCTGCTCGCGGGCGGAAAGCGTCAGCACATAGCCGGTCTTGCCGTCCACGTCCGTCGTCTGGCCCACGATGCGGCCGGGGAGCTTTCTCGTCATGGCGCTGGTCGTGGCCATGAAGCCGAGATACGGGCCGCCGAAGGCAGTGTCGAGGCCGAGAGGCTGGCCGTCGCCGACGGCGATGTCCGCGCCCTCTTCGCGCGGCGTGGGCAGGATGGCGCAGGCGATGGGGTTCACGCCCATGACGAACTTCGCGCCCGCGGCATGGACGATCTCACCGATCGCCTTCGCGTCTTCGATCTGGCCGAAGTAGTTGGGCTGCTGGAGGTAGAAGCACGCGGCGTCCGCGCCGAGCGCCTCCTTGAGCGCGTCCATATCGGTTCTGCCGTCCTTTGCGGGGACGACGATCAGCTCAGTGTTGGAGGCGAAGCAGTAGGTCTTCATGACCTCGATGGTCTGCGGGTGTGCGGCGGCGGAGACATAGGCCTTCGTGCGCTTGCGGTCGCGGCACATGGGGATCGTCTCGGCCGCGGCGGTCGCGCCGTCGTAGTGCGAGGCGTTGGAAACGTCCATGCCGGTCAGTTCGCAGATCATGGTCTGGAATTCGAAGGTGCCCTGCAAAACACCCTGGCTGATCTCCGCCTGATAGGGGGTGTAGCAGGTGAGCAGCTCTTCGCGGGAGGTGACGGACTTGACAACGGCGGGGATGAAATGGCGGTAGGCGCCCGCGCCGCGAAGAACGGTCTTGAAGACGCGGTTCTTCTCGGCCATGGCGGTGACGGCCTCGCGCACCTCAAGCTCGCTCAGGCCTTCGGGGATGTTCAGCCCGCCGCTCCGCAGGAGCATTTCCTGCGGGACGGCCTTGTAGAGTCCTTCCAGGCTGTCAACTCCGATGAGCGTGAGCATTTCCTCCCGTTCCGCCGCGGTGGTAGGAACGTAGGAGCCCATCTCAGCCCTCCTGTGCGCAGTGCGCCTCGTAAGCGGCGGCATCGAGCAGCTCCTCGCTGCCGGTCACCGGGGAGACCTTGATGATCCACGCGCCGTAAGGGTCGGAGTTGAGCGTTTCGGGCGCGTCGGCAAGCGCCTCGTTCACCGCGCAGACGGTGCCGCTGACGGGGCAGAGCACATCGGAGACGGCCTTGACGGACTCAACGTCGCCGAGCGCTTCGCCGGCGGCGACCTCGTCGCCCTCGGCGGGCAGGTTGATGAAAACCACATCGCCCAGCGCGTCCTGGGCAAAATCGGTGATGCCGACAACGGCGGTGTCGCCGTCCATCTTGACCCACTCGTGGGACTTGGAATACTTCAGTTCAGCAGGGATGTTCATGATCGTTCCTCCTATGATCGTTTCAAAGATTGGGTGGTGAATGTTGTTTGTTGTTTGACAGTGGGAGACGGCACTTTTCAGCGCTCGAGCTTGTAGAAGGGCATCGGGACGATCTCAAGCTCGACCATGCGCCCGCGCACGTCGGCATTGAGGTGCTTGCCGAGCTCGATGTCTTCGGCGGGGATGTAGCCCATGGCGACGCCGCAGCCGATGAAGGGCGCGAACGTGCCGGAGGACGTCCAGCCGATCTTCTCGCCCGCCATGGTGTAGAGGTCGCAGTGCTCGCGCACGATGCCGCGGCCGATGACCTTCATGCCGATGCGCTTGAACTTCGGCGCGCCGAGCGCCACGAGCGCGTCGCGGCCGATGAAGTCCTTGCCGGTGAGCTTGCAGGGAAGACCTGCCATCTTCGGCGTGATCTCGTCGTTCATCTCGTGGCCGTAGAGCGGCATCGAGGCTTCGAGGCGCAGCGTGTCGCGCGCGCCGAGGCCGCAGGGGATGAGGCCTTCGCTCTCGCCCGCCTTCAGAAGCGCCTTCCAGAGGTCGACGGTGTCCTCTGCCTTGCAGTAGATCTCGTAGCCGAACTCGCCGGTGTAGCCGGTCTGGGAGACGAGGGCGCGGATCGTGCGCTCGCCGAGGTTCAGGGCAACATCGTCGGTGAAGGTGTAGTACTTGGCGGGGAGGTCGCTTTCCTCGCAGAGCTTGCACATGATCTCGTGGGATTTGGGGCCCTGAATGGCCAGCTGGCCCCAGTCGTTGCCCTCGTCGCGGTAGTCAACGTCGCCGGAGAGGTGGCTCTCGACCCAGGCGGCGTCCTTGTCGCGGTTGCCCGCGTTCACGACCAGCAGATAGTCGTCGGGCGCGCAGCGGTAGATGATGAAGTCATCGATGATACCGCCTTTTTCGTTGCAGAACATCGAATACTTGATCTCGCCGTCCTTCATGTTCGAAATGTCGGCGGTGATGATCTTCTGCACGTTGGCGACGGCGTCGGGGCCCTTGAGCCGCAGCTCGCCCATGTGGGACACGTCGAACAGGCCTGCCTTTTCGCGAACGGCCATGTGCTCGGCGATGACGCCGGTGGGATACTGGACGGGCATCAGAAAGCCGCCGAATTCGACGATCTTGCCGCCCATGTCCACGTGTGTTTGATACAACGGAGTCTTCTTTTCCATGAGTGCATCCTCCATGAATGAAAAAATCAAATGAATCCCATCAAAATTATTAAAAGCACAGATAAGAAAAAGCACAAAGTTTCCTCTTTGAGGAAAACTTTGTGCCTCCGTTTTATTACCTGAGAGATTCCCTGCTGTGCTTTGCATGACAGGTTGCACCTTCGGCGTGCGGCGGTCCGCACTTTTCGGAGTGTCGTCCAAGTTCGGCCCTTTTGCCTGAGAGCTTTTGCTTTCCCCTTCGGCGCTGCGGCCGCACGAAAGGCCACAGTCTCTCCCGAACTCTTCATTCGATCACTTTTGATTCATTTGTGCTTTTAAAGTAACACAGGCGCATCGCTTTTGTCAAGAAGGAATTATGCGAGTTTTTGCTTAAAAAACGAACGTCATATTGACTTTATCAATAATGATTGCTGAGCGGGACGGATAAGGGGCGGGCACAGCTCAGACTGCGCCCGCCCCTTCGGTGCGGCTTTGTTTGTTATTTCACCTTTCGCGCCAGCACACAGTACCAGTTCGACGATTCAAGGTCGAATGCGCCGAACTGCACGGGAAAGGCGCGCACAGTGACATCCTCATAGCCGAGCTGCGCGAGCTTGTCAAGCAGCAGCTGCTGCTCGACGGGATAATAGTGCTCTTCAAAGTGCTCCTTCTGGAAGATCTTGCCATCCCGCTCGAAGGTGTAGAGCAGGTGGAAGGTGATCGAGCCGTCACCGTGGTGATCCCAGACCTGCATGAGGTTCACGCGGTTGCCGTCCGGCAGAAACGCGGGATCATAGAAATAAAAGCGCTGCTCCTGCTGCACGATCTTGTCCCAGTTGCGAAGGTCAAAGTAGAGCGCGCCGCCCGGCGCAACGAGGGAATCCATCTGCGCGAGAACGTCCGTGATCTCGCTGTTCGGCACATAGGCGAGCGAGTTGCCGGTGCTCATCACGCAGTCGAATTTCTGCTCAAAATGCGCGCGCAGTGCGCGGAAATCGCACTGCCGCAGGTCAACGGAAAGACCTCGCTCCGCTGCCTTCTTCCGGCAGCGCGCGAGCATCGCTTCGCTTAAGTCCGAGCCGTAGAGCGATATGCCAAGCTCCGCGAGCGGCAGCGTGAGAGAGCCGGTGCCGATGCTCACATCGAGCGCCGTGCGCACGGGAATGCCGGAAAGGACATTCTCCCAGTGCGCCTTCGTCATTTCGTCCTTTCTGGGGGAGTCAAAGAGATCGTAGATATCGGTGCGGTCGTATACGCTGGCCATCGAACATACCTCCTGATAAAATTGGTCTTCGCGCGCGTTTCAGCGCTTTTTGCGCTGGGACGAGGCGGGGATATCCATGGACGTGCGGTATTTGGCCACGGCGCGGCGGCTGACCTCCACGCCGAGGGCGGAAAGGGCAAGGCGCAGCGCTTCGTCCGAGAGCGGAGAAGCGGGGTCCTCAGCCTGAATGAGGCTGCGGATGCGCTGCTTGACGGCGTGGGAGGAAACGGCCGCATCGGAGCGGATGGCGGTGGTGAAAAAGCTGCGCAGCGGGATGGTACGGCCCTGAAACTGGATGTACTTATTCTGCGCCGCGCGGCTGACGGTCGAGGTGCTCACGCCCATCTTCTCCGCTACCTGCTGCATCGTGATAGGGGCGAGCTCGCCGCCGCTGCAAAAGTAGTCGTGCTGCTCGTCGGCAATGAGGCGGATGAGCTGGAGGAGCGTATCGCAGCGGGTGTGCACGCCCTTGATGAGCGCCTGCGCCTCGGAGAGCTTTTCCTTCACATAGCGCTGCACCTCGGGGTCGTCGCTCGTGGAGAGGGCGGAATATTCGGCGTTGACGGAAAGGCGCGGCAGGATGCGCTCGTTGAGCTCGATGACGAGATGACCCTGCTGCATGGAAAAGACCGCGTCGGGCGCGACGTAGGCGATCTGCTCGCTGCCGGCAAAGCTGCGAGAGGGGATGGGATTGAGCGCAAGGATCTTGGCGGCGGCCTCCTTCGCCTCGCCCGTGCTCACGCCGAGCAGGGCGGCAAGGCCGTTGTAGTCGCGCCGGCTCAAAAGCTCAAGCCCGTCGCGCGCGATGGTCAGCGCGCGCTCGTCGAACGAGCGGGACTGGGCGAGCTGGAGCGTCAGGCATTCGGTGAGATTCCGCGCGCCGACGCCCGGGGGATCGAGCATCTGCACGGCGAAAAGCGCCTGCTCGAGCGAGAAGAGCGGAAGGTCGAACTCGCGGGCAAGATCCTCGAGCGGGCAGTCGAGATAGCCGCGCTCGTCAAGGCAGTCGATGAGGAAGCGGCACAGACGCAAAAGCGCGTCGTCCACGAGCTTCATCTGCCCGATCTGCTCGTTGAGATGGTCGCGGAAGGTCTTCTCACGCACGAGGAAGGCGGTAAAGTCGGACGGCGTGTCGCCGCCGCCGCGTCCGGCGGATACGCCCTGCCAGGCGTCGCTTTCGCGCACTTCGGCGGCTTCGCGCTCGGAGGGGGCGGTCTCGCTTGGGAGCTGCGTTTCGTAATAGGTGGGGGCCTGCACGTCCAGAAGCGGGTTCGAGAGCGCGATCTCCTGCACGTATTCGCTCAGTTCGGGGGCGGAGAGCTGAAGGCAGTCGAGCGACTGGCGCATGTTCTGCGTCAGCACAAGCTTTTGGGCAAGCGATTGCGTCTGTTCCAGTTTCATCCTTCGGCCCCCCTTTTTTCGCCGGTATACTCAATATAGGGTAGTATATCAATTATCGGGCCCGTTCGCAACATGCGAACACATGGAAAATCACGATAATACTGCATCAAGCTGACACGGCAGCACAAAAAAGCGCCCGCTGCATTTGCAGCGGGCGCTCTGACGGTATTGCTCAGGGCAGGGGGATATCCTTGCTGTCGAACAGGGTCTTGAGCTCGATCGAGGTGCGGGAGTCGCCGAACTTCTTGATGAGGGAAAGAAGCTGGTCGAGCTGCTGGGTATCGCGCACGGCGAAGCGCAGCAGCGCGTTGAACTCGCCGACGACGTGGTAATGGCTGATAACGGAGCTCTGCGAAGCACAGAAATCGCAGAACTTGTCGTATTTGTCCGGCTCGAGCGCCACGGAGATGAAGCCCGTGATGTTGCAGTCGAGCTTGGTGCGGTCCACGTCGATGTGGTAGCCGCGGATGACACCGTTCTCTTCCATACGGCGGATGCGCTCGGAAACGGCGGGAGGTGTGAGCCCCACAAGATCACCCATGCGGCGCAGTGTGCAGCGGCTGTCCTCCTGCAAAAGATTCAGGATCTGATAATCGGTCCTATCCATGGTGTTCCCCCTTTATTCTTCGTGTCTTACACGAGCTCGCCGCGCTTGATAACGGTCTTGGCGAGGTTGCTGCCCACGCGGTAGCAGATGTAGTCGAGGTCGGGCGCGTCCCAGATGACAAGGTCGCCGAGCTTGCCTTCCTCAACAGAGCCGACCTTGTCGGCCATGTCGATGGCAGCGGCGCCGTTGAGCGTGACGGCCGTGAGGACCTCCTCGGGCGTGAGCTTATACTTGAGGCAGCCGAGGTTGATGACAAACTGCATGTTGAGGCAGGGGCAGGAGCCGGGGTTGAAGTCCGTTGCCATCGCAACGGGAACACCGGCCTTCACCATGTCGCGCGCGGGCGCGAACACCGCGCCGAGGTTGAAGCTCGTCGCGGGCAGCAGGCAGGCGATCACGCCGCCCTTTGCCATCGCCTCGATGCCCGCGGGCGGGCAGACGATCAGATGCTCCGCGGAGATCGCTCCCAGCTCGCCGGCGAGCTGGCTGCCGCCGATGGCCTCGATCTCGTCGGCGTGGATCTTGGGACGCAGGCCATACTTGAGACCCGCTTCGAGCACCTGACGGGACTCTTCGACGGTGAAGGTGTCGGCCTCGCAGAAGACGTCGCAGAACTTGGCGATGCCCTGCTCCTTGACCTTGGGCATCATCTCCTCGCACACGAGGCGGACGTACTCTTCGCGGTTGGACTTATATTCCGCGGGGACAAGGTGCGCGCCCATGAAGGTCGCGACGAGGTCCATGCGGTGGTGATCGTTGAGATCCTTGATGACCTCAAGTGCCTTGAGCTCGTGCTCGGTGGCAAGACCGTAGCCGCTCTTGGCCTCGACCGTGGTGGTGCCGAAGCCCATCATCTCGTCGAGCGCCTTGGAGGCCTTGGCGGCGAGCTCCTGCTCGCTGGCCTGACGGGTGGCGTTCGTCGTGGACTGGATGCCGCCGCCCGCGTTCTGAATGTCGAGATAGCTTGCGCCGTGGAGCTTGAGACCCAGCTCGTTCTGGCGCCAGCCGCCGAAGATGAGGTGGGTGTGGGCGTCGACAAGGCCGGGGGTGACGAGGTGGCCCTCCGCGTCGACGATCTCCGCGCCCTCGGCGGCGGGCAGAGCGCCGGTGCCGACGGAGGTGATGATGCCGTCCTCAATGAGGACCCAGGCGTCCTTCAGGAATTTGATCTTGCCCTGCTCCTCGCCGCGGCGGGCGGACTTGCCCTCGGGCGTAGCAAGCAGGCCGATGTTTTTGACCAGTAACTTTTTCATAGTAAATGTTGTCCTTTCTCACGGTTGGAAAGAGCATTCTGTTCGATGGCTTGTCAAAAAAGCCTCGCAGAGTTTTACCCGCAAGGGGTACGCGGCATCCGTGAGGCGGCAGAGCCGCCAACGGCTGCCCAGGCCGCCCGCAGGCGGCAAATAATTTTGATCGTTTTCTGCCGCGACATGTGCGTGGCAGAAAACACTTTGCGCGGAGTGAGTGTCGAATTGTCCGCTTTCAGCGGACAACCGAGGCACAGAACGCAGCGAACCCTTCTCGGGAAAGTGGCTCTGCCGCTTTTCCGACACTCTTAGGGTGCATCCAGCTCAAAAAAGGGGCATATTTCTATGCCCCTTTTTTGAAGTAAATTTTAGTGCATGTATTCCTTCACGGCCTTCTCGCAGAGCTCTTCGTCCGCGACGTAAGGCATGGTGATGTGATCCTGACCCTCGTACATCTTGTTGTACTCGGCGACAGTGGTCATGGCGTTCTCGTTGCGCGCCCAGCTGCGGCGGGCAACGCCGACCATGGTATCCCAAGGCATGGACATGCGCAGGATGGTGTCGACACGCTCGGAGCCGTCGAGAACCATACCGAAGCCGCCGTTGATGGCGCGGCCGATGCCCGTACCACCGCCGTTGTGCAGGGCGATGTAGCTCATGCCGCGGGCAGCGTTACCGGCGTAGCACTGGGTCGCCATCTCGGCCATGATGTTGGAGCCGTCCTTGATGTTGGAGGTCTCACGGAAGGGCGCATCGGTACCACCGGTGTCGTGATGGTCACGGCCAAGGATGACGGGGCCGATCTCACCGTTGCGAACCATCTCGTTGAACTTGAGCGCGAGATTCATACGGCCCATGGCATCCTGATAGAGGATACGGCACTGGGTGCCGACGACCAGCTTGTTCTTCTCGGCGTCGCGGACCCAGACATAGTTGTCGTAGTCCTGATAGCGACGGTTGTGGGCCTTGATGTACTCGGCGGCAGCCATGTCGGTCTTGTGCAGATCCTCGGGGTTGCGGCTCAGGCAGCACCAACGGAACGGGCCGTAGCCGAAGTCGAAGAGGCACGGACCGAGGATATCTTCCACGTAGGAGGGGAAGATGAAGCCGTCGAGGTCGTTCTCGCCGTTCTTGCAGATGCTCTTCACACCGGAGTCGTAAACAGCCTTGAGGAAGCTGTTGCCGTAGTCGAAGAAGTAGGTGCCGCGCTCGTGGAACTTGCAGATCATCTCATAGTGATGCTGCAGCGTCTTGTCGACGAGGACACGGAAACCGTCGGGATCCTTGTCGAGCATTTCGGTGCGCTGCTCGAACGTGAGGCCCTGCGGGCAGTAGCCGCCGTCATAAGGCACGTGGCAGGAGGTCTGGTCGCTCATCAGGTCGACATGGACGTTGTTGTTGTACAGGTACTCGAGCAGGTCGACAATGTTGCCGCAGTAGGCGACAGCGCAGGGCTTGCCGGCCTTCTGGTGCTCAAGGGCGATCTTGGTGGCCTCTTCGAGGGAGGCGGTGCGGTGGCTGACCCAGCCCTGGGTGTAACGGGTCTCGATACGGGAATCGTCGACCTCGGCGATGATGGAGGCAGCACCGGCGATCTCAGCAGCCTTGCCCTGAGCGCCGCTCATGCCACCGAGACCGGCGGAGATGAACAGACGGCCGGCGAGGTTCTGGTCGTTGGGGATGCCGAGCTTCAGACGACCGGCGTTGAGCAGGGTGTTGAACGTGCCGTGGACGATACCCTGGGGGCCGATGTACATCCAGCCGCCGGCGGTCATCTGGCCGTAGTTGGCAACGCCGAGAGCGGCAGCGCGGTTGAAGTTCTCCTGGTCATCGAAGGTACCGACCATCAGGCCGTTGGAGATGATGACGCGCGGAGCCATCTTGTGGGAGTGGAACAGGCCGAGGGGGTGGCCGGACATGACGACGAGGGTCTGCTCATCGGTCAGCTCCTCGAGGTACTTCTTGATGAGGCGGTACTGCATCCAGTTCTGGCAGACCTGACCGGTCTCACCGTAGGTGACGAGCTCATAGGGATAGAGAGCGATGTCAAAGTCGAGGTTGTTGTCGATCATGACCTGAATGGCCTTGCCCTCGATGCACTTGCCCTTGTACTCGTCGATGGGCTTACCGTAGAGCTTGCCCTCGGGACGGAAACGGTAGCCGTAGATACGGCCGTGCTCTTCGAGCTCCTGCGCAAACTCCTTGGCCATCTGCTCGTGATGGTCGGGGTGGATGTAACGCAGAGCGTTCTTGATGGCGAGCGCCTTATCGGCCTCGGTCAGGTGGGATTCGCGGCGGGGAGCGCGACGATAGCCGTCTTCGAACTTCGGATACTCGGGAAGTTCGTAGTCCAGCTTGATCGTCATGGCTTCATCTGCAAGATTGATCATGTTGGTGCCTCTCCTTCAAAAAGATATTCTGTAAAAGTGCTAAAATTAAAAAGTAATTTCGCACTTTTCTTTACAACTTGCATTATAACAAAGATATGCTATAATGAAAAGAACTTAATTTATCGGCATAGGATACCTTAAAAGTATGGAAAGAGAGCGGGAATCATGAAATTGCGGCAGTTGGAATATTTTTGCGCGGTGGCGGAGGCGGAAAGCATCTCCGCGGCGGCGCGCGAGCTGCATGTGGCACAGCCGCCCATCTCGCGTCAGATCGCGCAGCTCGAAGAAGAGCTGGGCGTGCAGCTCTTTTTGCGCGGCAGCAAGGGTATGGCGCTCACCGACGCGGGACAGAGCCTCTACCGGCAGACGCAGCAGATCTTTCAGGATATCCGCCGCGTGGAGGACAGCGTGCGCAGCGTCGGCATGGGCATGAGCGGGCGCATCAAGCTCGGCGCGATCTACTCGGCCATGCCCTATGCGCTACATTATATAGATGAATACCATAAAACCTATCCGCAGGTGGAGCTTCTCATCCGCCTGGGCTCCCCGCAGGAGCTGCTCGAGCTTTTGAACCGCGGGGAGCTGCACGCGCTCTTTCTGCGCACCGCCGCGCGCGAGCCGTGCGACTTGCAGGAGCGCATTCTGGGCGAGGACGCGCTCGAGCTTATCATGCGAGAGGACATGGACCCCGCGCCGGAGCTTCCGGAGGTGCCCATCGAGCGGCTCGAGGGCGTGCCGATGTGCCTTCTTCGTTCGGATGACCTGTGGAGCTACAACGACTTTCTGGTGCAGGAGTGCCAGCGCAGCGGCTTTACGCCGAATGTGACCTGCCACTGCTACGATACGCCCATGGCGATGCAGATGGTGCTCTCGGGCTTCGGGCTGAGCTTTCTGCCAAAGTCCATTCTCAGCACGCATCCGGGCGCGCCGCTCAAATCAAAACCCGTGCGGGGACTGCCCATCCGCTCCTACGCCGTTCTCGCCTGGAGCAGCGCCGCCGGGAGCGCGCCGTGCGTGCAGCGCTTCGTGGAACAGAGCATCACTTAATAAATTTAAGCGGCCGCTGAAAAAAGAGAAAGAAAACCTGTTTACTCCCCTGTTGCGCCGCGATATAATGGCGGCGCTGAACAAAAACAGGGCAGATGAAACTCACCTGTCTGAGCAAAATGATGATTCATTGAAAAAATATATCAAACGGAGGACATCACAATGGCAAAGTTGATCGAATGCATCCCCAATTTTAGCTGCTCCAAGGAAAAGGACGAGGCCACCTACAACGCTCTCGTCGAGACCGCTAAGAGCGTTCCCGGCTGCACCCTGTTCGACGCGCAGACCGACGGCAACCACAACCGCTGCGTCTTCACCCTCATTGGCTCTCCCGAGGCCATCGAGGAGGTCGCCTTCCAGCTGACCAAGGTCGCCACCGAGCGCATCGACATGAACAAGCATCACGGTGAGCACAAGCGCATGGGCGCTACCGACGTTATCCCCTTCGTTCCCCAGATGGACGTGACCGTTGAGGAAGCTGTCGAGATGTCCAAGCGCGTTGCCCAGCGCATCTGGGACGAGCTGAAGGTCCCCTCCTTCCTGTATGAGGACAGCGCCACCCGTCCCGAGCGCCGCAATCTTGCCACCTGCCGCAAGGGCGAGTTCGAGGGTATGCCCGAGAAGCTCCTGCAGCCCGACTGGGCTCCCGACTACGGCGAGCGCAAGATCCACCCCACCGCCGGCATCACCGCCATCGGCGCCCGTATGCCGCTCGTCGCGTTCAACTGCAACCTCGAGACCAGCGACGTTGAGGTCGCCAAGAAGATCGCCAAGGTCATCCGCGGCTCCTCCGGCGGCTTCCGCAGCTGCAAGGCCATGGGCTTCATGCTCGAGGACCGCGGCATCGCGCAGGTCTCCATGAACATGGTCAACTACGAGGATACCCCGCTGTATGTCACCTATGAGATGATCAAGGCCCTCGCCGAGCGCTACGGCACCCGCGTCATCGAGAGCGAGATCGTCGGTCTGACTCCCGCTAAGGCCCTCATCGACTGCGCCGAGTTCTACCTCAAGGCCAAGAACTTCGACTGCAAGAACCAGGTCATGGAGTATCACCTGATCGACATGGAATAAAAAATTCAAAGAAGCGGCGCTGCCGCTCCTTTGAGAGCCCACTCAAGGCGGCTCGCCGCCTTGAGTGGAATTTTCAGCGCGCGGCATTCACCATGTCGCGCGCTGCGAAGTATCGCTGCGGACTCACAGGTCGTCCTCCGCGATGAATGAAAGCTATTTGCCGCCGGGAGGCGGCAAAGTCTGCGACGCTGTGCGAATGCGCATGTCGTCAGAAAAAACGATCAAAGCTATTTGCCGCTTCCCAGCGGCAAAGTCTGCGACGCTGATTGCGCTCTGCGCGTGCATTCGGCTGCCCCAATCGGGGCGGCAGACCGTAAAGGTGCGGCGATGCGCGTGCAGGGCAAATAAGCGCCACGAAATGATGAAAGGATATTATCACCATGAAACTTGCTGAAATGACCGTTACCGGCTTTGCCGATACCGTTGCTTCCGATGCTCCCGCGCCGGGCGGCGGCTCCTGCGCTGCTCTCTATGGCTCCATCGGCGCCGCGCTGACCGCGATGGTCGGCGGCCTCACTCAGGGCCGCAAGAAGTATGCCGAGTTTGCCGAGCATGCTGCCGAGGTCGAGAAGAAGGGCAACGAGCTGAAGGTTCGCCTGCTCGACGTGATGGACCGCGACACCGACGCCTTCAACGTCGTCTCCGACGCCTTTGCCATGCCCAAGGCGACCGACGAGGAGAAGGCTGCCCGCTCCGCCGCCATCCAGAACGGCCTGAAGGGCTGCACCAAGACCCCGATGGAGATGATGGAGCTCATCGACGAGACCCTGACGCTCGCTCAGTCCCTGCTTGGCCGCTTCAACGATACCTCCGCGAGCGACCTGGGCGTTGCGTTCCTGTCTCTCAAGGCCGGTATCCAGGGCGCATGGCTCAACGTGCTCATCAACGTCGGCTCCCTGAAGGATCAGGAGTTCGCCGCTGAGTACCGCGCCAAGGGCGAAAAGCTGCTCGCGCACGCGCTCCCCCTTGCCGACGAGTGCTACGCTGAGATCGTCAAGCTCATCGAGGGCTGAAAATGATCAGAACAAATGGCTTCGGTGCGCGCACCGGAGCCATTTGTGGTTTGCGAAGGAGTGTTATTATGACCATGCAGCATTTAACGCCGAAGGATTACATCACCACCAAGTGGTCGGGCGGCCTCACGACGCAGCTCGGCATCGCGCCCGAGGGCGCGGTGTACGCGGACCGCGACTTTCTGTGGAGACTCAGCTCCGCGACCGTTGAGGACGCAGAGTCTGACTTTACGGCGCTGCCCGACTATGAGCGCCTGATCTCCACGCTCGAGGGGACGATCGAGCTGAGCCATAACGGCGGCGAAAAGCTGACGCTGAACCCCTATGAGGTCCACCGCTTCGACGGCGGGGACAGCACCCATTCCTGGGGCTGCTGCCGCGACTTCAACCTCATGCTCCGCAAGGGCAAGTGCGAGGGCAGGATGCGCGGAGAGACCCTTGCCGCCGGTGAGAGCAAGACCGTTCGCGGCAGCGAGGGCATGATGCTCATCTACTGCGGCGCGGGCGAGGTCAACGTTATTGTCGGCGAGGAGAGCATCGCGCTCAAGGCCGGCGAGGCCGTGCGCCTCGACGGTTTTGCGGGCGAGGTGACGCTCTGCTCCAAGAGCGGGGCAAAGCTGATGCTCGCCAAGGCGAAGGCGATCTGAGAGAAGATCAAAAAAGGGAGAGGCAAAGCGCCTCTCCCTTTTTTCTTTCAGCATTCGAAATCACCGGAGTCCTTGTCCTGCGGTTTGCAGCGCTCGAGCGCGAGGATCAGGGCAAATGCCGCCGCGACGACGGCAAGAATGCTGATGATAAGAGTGATGCACTTTTTCATGATGATACCTCCTGTTGTCGCAAAGTGTGGGTGGGGTCAGGCTTTCGAAGAGAGAATGCTGTAGACCTGCTGCAAAAATGCGTCCTGATCCTGCACGGTGCAGCGGATGGTCTTGCCGTCGTAAGCGCGGAAAAGCGACAGCTTGCCAAAAAAGTTCCGGCAGGTGACAAGCACGCCCTCGCCGGTGCTGCCGTCAGGGAAATCGGTCGCGTCGAAGCAGAAGCCGACCTCCCAGAGGAAGTCGCCGTCCTGCGTGAGGTGGGTCGTGCCGCCCTGCGGCAGAAGATTGGCGAGCGAGCGGCGGAATTTCTGCTGCGCGAAAAGCGCGGTGAGCTGCGCGCAGCGCGTGTCGTTTGATGGGAATTCAAAGCGCGTGTCCTCCACCTGCGGCGCGCGGAAATGATAGCCGAAAACGGACTGACACTGTGTGACGTCCGCTTCGCAGAGCGCTTCAAGCGGCATCGGCCGCGTGTAAATGAGCGCGGCGAGGACGAGAAATGCAAGGATACCAAGGGGGAGAAACCGTTTTTTCTTCATGGGCGGCCTCCTTGAATTGTTGCGGCTCTCGCCCACAATGAGCGATGCTGCTGTACACAATATAACACGAAAGGCTGTGCTTTGCAAGATTGCATGCGCAGCCTTTCAAAAATGACAAATTATCCGCGTGCGCGGCCAAAGAGACAGCAGAGGAGAAACGCCGCGAGGTCGCAGACAACGACCGTCGCGCGGGCGGGCGTGGAGAGAAGATACGACCCAGTGAGCCCCAGACAGAAGCACACGACCGAGAGCGCGGGCGGCGCGGGACCCGCCTTTCAGCACTTTTTCGGAGGAAAAAGCGGACTGCCGGTTACTGCTCAGACTGCTTGCCTTTTAGAATGGACAGCGCATCAAGTACATCAGAAAGGGCAAGGGATGCGATCGATGCAAGGATGGCGTAAAAATAACGGTTAGAAGCAATGTCCGAATGATCGGCAACGGAGTAGCAAATCGTGGCGAGCAGCGTGCCAATCGGAAGAAGGTTAAATTTACTCCATTTGGCGCGCCCGAGATCACGGGCACGTTCCCTTACGATGCACCACAGCATGAGCATGATCATAGGCAGAAATGCAATGACGCTGATGGGGAGAGAAATAAATGCGGGGTTTAGGATAAAAAATGCGATGCTGGCAAGATAGATTATTAGTGCGACTGCAAATGTAATCAGGAAAAACCTGTGCTGCTGGGAAAAAGAATATTTCATGGCATCATTTGCTGCGATTGAACGAGATATTATATGCACCGTCCCAATCTAACGTGACAGTCGGGTGATCGTTCCAGCCAAGCAATACAACAGATTCTCCGCCGGAAATCGAATCGTAAACAATGGAAAGGCGGCCATATCCACCGGCGGCCCTAACATGCTCGCGGACAGCGAGATCTTGAATCGCCTGAGCAATGCCGATGGTGATAAAAATCGGAGAAAGGTCTCCCATGAATTGCAGCATAGGAATTTTACCAATAACCGGGCCTGCTATAGCCTCAATCAACGCGCCGACAGTGCCGTAAGCACCGGCAAAATAGGCGTTCGATGCATTAGGATCCATGTAGGTTGCGGAAACGGCTACATATCCGCTTTCTCCACGGTAAGTCCAGTCATAGGTGTAGCAAAGCACGCCGCCTTTGGGAGCGTTCCAGCTTCTTGTCACTCTGCTGGTGCTTTGGGTGGAGACTTCTTGGGGAAGTACTGCGGCGAGTTGGAGCTCAAAATGGTCCAGCTTGTTTTGCGCTTTTAACTGCTGGTAGATCGAGGTTTTCAAATCGGCGTAAGGGCCGGTAAAAACGGGGTCGGTTTCCGCAGCGAACGCGGGGATGCAAAGGCTCAGAACCATTGCGCAGGAGAGGACAAGGAAGATGAATTTTTTGAAATTTTTCATTTTTCTTTTCCTTTCTTGTGTAATAGATTTCCTGATTGATTAGTTAGTAAACAAATGCGGATACATCAGTTCACCGGAAACAACTCCTGTTTCTTTTGAAATTAAGTAGTTAATAGTTTACGGTCCCGGTAACTTTGATGGAAACATCGGAAGTGTTTTTGAAAGTTAATGAATAATTTCCGGTTTCGGTAATGTTGATCGTAAGGTTAATACTGCCGTCCGATGCGGTTGCATGGTAGAAAATTCCGCTCTCGCTTGTTATCCCTACCTCGATATTTTCGGAGTAAGGAGAATACGATGCTTTAATGATTACTTTTTCTCCCTTTGCCAGCGAAAACGGAGTGTTTGCCTTAGCGGTTCTGTGAGCGCCAACTTCAATCGAAAAAGAATTTGTCGCTCTTGCAACACTGTAGATTGCCGGTTCAAACTCAAATTGGGATTCGACCTCGGCAGCCTTAGCGCTTGTACACAGACCGCTGAAAATGCTGATACACGCCAACAAGCCGCATAAATACCTGCGCATTTATAGCACCTCCTTTCTTTTCTTATTGATCAAATGAGAATTCGTCAGATACTGTCTCGTCGATAACCTCCTGCTGCATTTCATCCGCAGCAAACTCGATTCCTGCGTTTTGGCTGGATTTATCAAAGCTTTGATGCAGCAATACCCCGACCCCGATCGCCAGCAGCAGGCAGAGGATGCTCAGGGCGATGATGATCGCTCTGGCGTGCGCGGGGGCGCTCGCCGCGGCGGGCTGCGGCGTGGGAGCGGGGGCTTCCGCCTTCGGCTGCTGCGCCGGTGCTTCCTCCTGCGGCTTTTCCGGCGGCAGCGCCGCGGAATAGCTGAGAAGCTCGTCGAGCGTGACGCCGTAGAGCCTGCCCAGGTGCGAAAGGTTATCGGTCGAGGGAACGGTGAACCCCGTTTCCCAGCGCGACACCGCCTGGCGGGATACGTTGAGCCGCTCGGCCACATCTCCCTGGGAAAGCCCCGCGCGCTTGCGCAGGGCGGCAAGACGTTCTGCTACATCCATGTTGATCTGCTCCTATCATTACAAAAAAATTGCTGTCACGTAAACCGCATCCAGTTTACATGATAGCAATTTTCAGTTGCTATTTCAAGCAATTGCACAAAAGAATAAAAAATGAAGTGGGCTAAACTGTTTAAAATAAATAATTATTTTCCGCGCCCGATCGCACAGCAGACGAGGAAGGCGATCAGGTCGCAGACAACGACCGTCGCGCCGACGGGCGTGGAGAGAAGATACGACCCCGTGAGCCCCAGGCAGAAGCACACGACCGAGAGCGCCGCGGCGAAGCACACGACGGAGCGGAAGCTCTTGAAAAGGCGCATGGCCGAGAGGGCGGGGAAGATGATGAGGCTCGAGAGCAGCATCGCGCCCATCATGCGCATACCGAGCACGACCGTCAGCGCCGTCAGGACGGAGAGGATGGTCTTGTACACCTCCACATGCACGCCCGTGGCGCGGGCGAATGGCTCGTCAAAGGTGACGGAGAAGAGCTTGTGGTAGAAGAGAATATAGAGCGCGAGCACGCACAGTGCGAGCGTGACGCTCAAAAAGACGTCCGAGCGCGACATCGCAAGGATGCTGCCGAACATATAGCTGTCAACGTCTGTCGTCATGCCGGTGGTGAGCGAGGTGACGATGACGCCGATGGCGAGCGCCGAGGCGGAGAAGACCGCGATCATCGCGTCCGCGCTGACGCGGCTCTTTTCGGCAACGTGCATGAGGATGAAGGCCGCCGCGACCACGACGGGGATGGAGAACCACAGGGGGGCAAAGCCGCAGGCGACCGCGACTGACAGCGCGCCGAAGGACACATGGCTCAGCCCGTCGCCGATCATCGAGTAGCGCTTCAAAACGAGCGGCACGCCGA
>ENA-UOJC01001496-UOJC01001496.1-human-gut-metagenome-genome-assembly--contig:-C104-NODE-1496-length-31286-cov-12.432327_pt1 | contig 31286 bp, 29 predicted proteins | sample MGYA00242339_ERZ723886 | MGnify/ENA metagenome assembly ERZ723886 | reverse complement strand
TCGCAATCGGTTCGCTGCTCGCTCCTGTCACACCCATTGCATGAAAGAACAGCACCACAGGATGATTCCTGTTGCCATAAGTTTGAAACAGCATTACTTGTTCCTCCTGAATCCGTTTTCGTCCCGGTATTCGGGATGTCCCTTCCAGTATGGGTCTTTGTCGCCGCAGATGGTGTAGTCGCATCGGCAGCCGTCCACGCAGGTGGTCGTCCGCACCAGTCTTGCGTGGAGCAGCTCCATAGATGCGTAGTCCACATTGCACAGGGCGGGCATGATATCCGTAAGGCCGTGCCGGATGGCAAACTCCGCTGCCGGACACGATGTAAATTTATAATAAATATCCCTCCGATTTCTCACACTCGGCATAGGTCAATGGGAACGAGGCTTTCAGCACAGCGCTTTTCCGCACCGTCCAGCCATTCTGCCTTAGGAAGCGCAGGTATTCCGCGCTCGTCCACCTGCTGTAGAGAGGGAAGCCTGCCAGCTTCATGAAAAATGCCCTGACCTTGCCGGAAAACGAGTTTCCCGCGTGGGTAAAGGTGGGCGCAATGAGCACGCCGTCGTCCTTCAACACCCGTTTGATCTCGGTAAAGGCCTTCTCCGGCTGCGGCACGATGTGCAGCGCGTTGGACACAATCACCACATCAAAGGACTGATCCGCATACGGCAGGCGGAACATATCCTGCACGGAAAAGTGCAGCTTAGCAGAGCGGTTGTCCCGCTTGGCCTCGGCAATCATCTCCGCGGAGGCGTCCGTCGCCTCGATGTGCGCTGCTGCGTTCACGATGTGCTTTGCGATCAGCCCTGTGCCGGTTGCCAGCTCCAGCACCGTCTTGGCTTTCACGACCGGCCGGATCAGCGCATACATCTCGTCATACGCTGCCCGATCCTTTCGCATGAAGCGGTCGTAACGCCCGGCGTTTTTGTCCCAGAAATTCTTGTGTTCATGCATGGCTATCGCCCCCTGGCAGTTAGATCGATCTAATCAAAGTGCACACGCCGCGCAGTTAGATGTGGCTAACTTGTGTTTCTTGGAAAAGCCGCATCTCTGCGGCATCCTTTCCAAAGCTATTCTTGCTTAATTTATCGTTTTCGGATGATTTTCTCAGGAAATCATCCCTTTCCGTTTCTGCTTCAAAGTATAGCACCGCTGGCAGTTAGTGTCAACTAACCATCAGATATTCTTTTCCCTGTCTTCGGAGAGCGTACAAGCAGGAAAGGAATTAGAATCGATGGAAACCGCTAAAAGCAGTTACAAAGTGCAGGAAAAATATTCCGGCAGCTCTTTGTTTATAGCGAGGCAGATTTTAACCCGCCCCGTGCTGGATCTGAATACTATTTTTCTTTATTCCCCGCATCTTCCAGCAGATTTGTAACCACTTCGATGAACTGCACAGCATTCTTGGAGGTAATGATCATTGACTGCCACGCTGCGCGATTTTACATTTATTTTACGAGATTTCACCTGTAAAATTCATATCGTTGTTATATAATTATACTGTACAAACAGCTCCGTCGGATCCTGGATTCTCAGCTGTGCGGCACGGCAATCACGCAGGTTTCTGGCTCCAGGTTTATCTGGATCACGGCGATGATCGCGCGGATTTCACCTGCGGCGGCACGGGCGAGATCCTCATCGACGGTCTTGCCTGGCGCGTCGGCTATTGGGGCGACCGCGCAGAGCTTGCCATGATGGCAGAGCTTGCGGCGATATTGAAAAAATAGCTTACCAGAGGAAGAACATCCAAAAGGAGGGGCCTATGAAAAAAGGCAAAACCATTCAGAACAATTTCTCACGAAAAGAATCGGTGCAGGCCGGCGGCAGCGGTCTTGCCATCGGACTGAGCCTCGGCGTCCTCGTCGGAATCATCATAGATGACATCGGTCTTGGCATGATGTTGGGCGTTGCTGTGGGGCTTTGCACCGGTCCGGCAATCGGCGTGCTACGGAAAAATCAGAAAACGGAGGAGCAAGCAAGCGATGATGAAAAGCAATAAGAGCCTTCGCAGATATGTGCCGCCTATGCTGCTGTTTCTGCTGTTTGAAGCGGTAGCAATCACACTGTGGCTCACAAAGGACAACCTGTTTTATCTGCTGAATTTCAGCTACATCGGCGGCTGCCTCGCAGCGGGGACGGCGCTCTTTACCGCCGGGAAACGCTATGCACGGCATTTTGTGCAGTTGTCGGTCGGGTGCTACATGCTGCTGTATCTCGGCGTCATCTCCCGTGAGAATATGCAGATTGAGGGCTTCTGGTACTATCTGTTTCTCGGCGTTTTTGAGGCGGCGACCATCCACTACGCGGTGGCGAAGATCTTTGGCCCGCTGCTGTTCGGGCGCGGCTGGTGCGGCTACGCCTGCTGGACGGCGATGGTGCTGGACTTTCTGCCCTACAAGCAGCCGCAGAAGCCGCGCAAGGAAAAGCTGGGCATTCTCCGCTATGTGATGTTCGTGCTGTCCTTGGCATTGGTGTCCGGGCTGTTTCTGATGAAGATGGCGCATTTGGAGCAAATTATGTTCTGGCTGTTCCTTGCCGGGAACACGCTTTATTACATCGCAGGCATTGCTCTGGCATTTGCGTTCAAGGATAACCGGGCATTCTGCAAATACCTGTGTCCCATCACGGTGTTCCTCAAGCCCATGAGTTATTTTTCGCTGCTGCGCGTCCACTGTGATGAGGATAAGTGTGTCCACTGCGGCAAATGCCTGCGGGTCTGCCCCATGAACGTAGAGGTCAATAAGGAATCCCGCAAACGGAAAAATGGGACGGAGTGCATCCTCTGCTATGAGTGTACGAAGGTCTGCCCCACAAAAGCGCTGCATTAGGCTGTATTCCACGCAAATTCTACCGCCGGGGGATGTTATTTCTCCCGGCTTTGCTCTATGCTCAAAGCATCCTCAACACAGGAGGCATTCCAAATGAACCAGACAGCCATCGGCAGCTACATCGCGCGGAAGCGCAAGGAGCAGAATCTCACGCAGGAGCAGCTGGCAGAGCAGCTCGACGTGTCCAAAACCACCAGCGGAACGGATGTACAGGACCTTATCTCGGGTATTCTGATGGGCCTTTCGGTTGTGGAAATCCTGGCGGGGATCGGAATCGTCGGAAAGCACATGCTCGGAAAATCGTTTTGATAAAATCTGCTATCAAGATTGAGAGAGGAAGTCCGGGCTGAAAGCTGTTCGGACTTTTCTCATATATTCCGAAGCTGCGCTGGAATTGTTCATAGACGCTGAGAAAACATCATACATTCTGCCACGGTTCAAGTAAGCAGCTCTTTCTTTCGGGCTTTGTAATAGAATAGGCCCGTCAGGTCCGCCAAGGCCCAGCCGATTGGGACCGACCACCAGATGCCGGTGACGCCGATGGCGGGGATCGCGGACAGCAGATAGGCAAGCGCGACGCGGGTGCCCAACGAGATGACCGTAAGCACCACACTCATGCCCGGCTTTCCCAACGCACGATACAAGCCATAGAGCAGGAACAGGCAGCCGATGCCGCAGTAAAACGCGCCCTCGATACGAAGATACCGCACGCCTTCCAGAATGACTTCGGTTTCTCCGGCGTCCACAAAAATCGCCATAAGGGGGCTTGCAAATACGAAGACGAGCGCGGATATGACCACGCAGAAGGCCATGGAAATACAGACGGCGCTTTTCAGCCCCGCGCGTATCCGTTCGCTCTCTTTTGCGCCGTAATTCTGCGCGATAAAGGTAGAAAAGGCATTGCCGAAGTCCTGCACCGGCATATAGGCAAAGGCGTCGATTTTCACAGCGGCGGCAAAGGCAGCCATCACAATGGGGCCGAAGCTGTTGACCAGTCCCTGCACCATAAGGATGCCGAGGTTCATGACCGATTGCTGCACGCATGTCAGCGTGGAGAAGGAGACGATCTCTTGGATACGTCCGCGCCGCAGGCAGCGGAGCTTCCAGATCGAGCGCATCTGCGGGAAGCGTGCAAGGGTGAAAACGGCGATACCGGCTCCCGAAACATACTGAGCGATCACCGTCGCCTCCGCCGCTCCGGCAACACCTCTGTTTAACCCGATGACAAACCAGAGATCGAGGGCGATATTCAGCACAGCGGAAACAGCCAAAAAGATAAGCGGGATAACGGAATTGCCGATTGCCCGCAAAAAAGAGGCAAAGTAATTATAAAGGAAAACGGCGGGAATGCCCATGAAAATCACAAACAGGTATTCACGCATATCGCCCCACACCTCGGCAGGAACCCGGAGGAAGGTGCGAAGCCCGTCCAGACAGGCAAACGATAAGATGTTCAGAAGCACGGTGACGAGCGCGATAAAGAAAAACGATGCACAGAGGTTCTCGCAAAGAGTCTTCTCATCCCGCTGCCCAAATCGCATGGAAAACAGTGCGCCGCTCCCCATACACAGGCCAAGGATGATGGAGGTCAGAAATGTCATCAGCGTAAAGGCGGAGCCGACCGCTGCAAGCGCATCGCGCCCAAGAAATTGCCCGACGATCAGCGTATCAGCAATGTTATAGCACTGCTGCAACAGATCCCCCAAAATCATGGGGATGCCAAACAGCAGCATGGACCTGGTGACAGGGCCTCGTGTTAAATCGCGGTTCATGGCGTGCCTCCGTATCGTAAGCAAAAGATTACACTCGAGAGCCATTATAGTGCGATGGTAGCGCTCCGTCAATCCGCTACACCGCCGCCTGCGAGAAGATGCGCGAGGGCAGAAATGATGAGAAACGCAAGAAGCTGTTCCGCCTGCCGGACGCACAGAACACATTGCCGGCAGAGTCCACACTGATGAGTTTCACGGCCGGCTTCAAGCCGGCGTGGGGCATCTCCGGAGAACCGGGAGCGCCTTATTCCTACGACCGGCGAAGAACAAACGTCTGTGTGCAGCCATCATAGCGCTTCGGTGCGCTCTTTCCGCGCTTTTATACCTTGGTGTCGCTGCCATTATTCTGGCTGTCCTCTCCCTCCTGCCTTTCCGGCGGGGTGCTGCCGTCCGGCTTTTGACCGCCAAAGCCGCCCTGTGCGGGACGCTCTTCCCCATCGGGACGTTCTTCGCCGCTGGGCGGTTCTTTCCCATCGGGCTGGCCGCCTGTGCCGGGCTGCCCGTTCTGCATATTCTCACCCGGCATTTCCGTCGTGCCGCCGAAGATGTTCAGTTCATAGGAATAGCCGCTCAGGTCGGCATTGGCGGCGTTGATGCAGTCGTCCGTGGACTGAATATTGATGCTGCCGGAAAATACATTGACCGCGGCGCCCTCCAGCCCCTCGTTGCAGGAGGTGATCGTCACGCCGGGGCCGTCCCTCCCCTCCGCGCCGATATTCAAGGCATACCATTCGAAGAACACAGAGTTGATAGGGGTGTACGTTTAAGGATATCACCGTTACTGCTTTATCTGACGTATTTCTGGTGTCGTCGCAACTGTAATTATGATTCTTTATCAAAAGTTTTCAGATGAACAAGCCGCAAAACGCAAAGGCTTTGAAACAGCAGATGCATAAAATTACTTGAAGAGATGGCGCTTGCGTGCGGATAAAGCGAAAAAGTAATTGCGTAGGGAAAATCGGCAAGTTTACAGCACATTTTTTAGAATAGATACGAGGCATCGCAATTTCAGCAGCTGTGCCGGCTTTTTCAGTTCTTCCGCGCGGCTGTCACGCGTTAAGAAAGTCGCGCAGGCTGATGGCTGTTCTGCCGCGGATGCCGTGCGTGGTCTCGGCGTGGTAGAGCGAGCTGACGATCGCCTCTTCGACCGCTTCCACAGAGGCCTCGAACACTTTGTCGATGTTATCATCGTAGAACATCCGGCAGGGCAGAATATCGTGGTCGCTGTAATGCGGAATGCGGTTTGCTGTGGTGAAGGCGATCGCGATATCGCCGCTGCCGTTGCCGCAGAACGATCCCACGCGTCCAAGCGAGATCATCGTGCGCTTGGCCACGCGCCCGAGCTGCCGCTCGGAAAGAGGAATATCCGTTGCCAGAATCATGATGATGGAACCGCGGTCTCTCGCGTCAGAAGCGCGGGCCTTTCTTGTGTCGTAATGCCGGCCGCCGATCACAAGGTTGCCGGGTGCGCCGAAGTTTGACATGACGAGCGCACCGACCGTATATTTTGTGCCGTCGATCTCCAGCACGCGCGAAGCGGAGCCGATACCGCCCTTGAGCCCGAGACAGCGCATGCCGTTTCCGCTGCCGACGCAGCCCTCGGCAAAATCCTGCGCTGCCGTTTCAATGGCATTGCGGACGTCTGATTCCTGCACGTGCATGCCGCGGATATCGTTGAGCGAACCGTCGTTGCACTCGGTGACAAGGCAGTTGACGGTGCCGGTGGTCACCCCGATGTCGGGATTCTGTTCCAGCATGTATTTGCACAGCGCCGTATAGGCGGTCCCGATGCTCATGGTGTTGGTCAGAACAATGGGGGTCTCTATCGTGCCGAGCTCCTGCACCTGCAAAAGGCCGATGCTCTTGCCAAAGCCGTTGATGACGGCGCAGGCGGCCATGACCTTGTCGCGGAACAGATTGCCTCCGTGCGGAAGAACCGCCGTTACGCCCGTGTGGATATCCTTTGCCGAGTCGGTCAGCGTGGTATGACCGACCAATACCCCCGGCACGTCCGTGATGAGATCCTTTTCGCCGCAGGGCCACTTGGCGTGCAGATCAAGGCTTTTTACATGATCAATTCCCATATATCGGATTCCTTTCTTTCGGCAGCAGCCGCGGCAAAAATTGCCGCGGCTGCTTTTTTGATTTCATCGGTGAAGCGATGCCGCCTATCACTTGTTGACGCAGGTGTCGGCGAAGCTGAAGCCGTTTTTCATCTGTTCGCTGGCGCTGCGCAGGACCTTGTTGAGGATCTGCGTGCTTTCCTTTTTTGCCATGGCGCAGAGCTCGTCGTTCGCCTGTGCGGTGAGCGAGAAGTCGCCGCCCTCGCGCATGAGCCTGTCGTACCTGAGGATGAGCTGGCGGCCGCGGATGTTCACCGCGTCCTGATAGCCCCAGACGCTCTGGATGCACGAGCCGTAGCATTTGTCGGCCAGCGCGCCGACAAAGCGGCTGACCCAGTAGAGATTGTCCGTTTCGGCATCGAGCGTCACCTTACTCAAGTAATCCGGCATCTGCGACACGTTCGTATACACCGGCAGCCATGCGGAAAACGTCGTGGAGCCAAAGCACACCCACTCGACGCCTTTGATCTCGTCAGGCACGTCGCTGCGGATCTGGCAGATCGTCGTCACACCCGTGCGGTTGATGCCGATGAGGCGGTAGATACCGCTCTTTTCTGCGCTGCGCCCCGCGTAGGGGTCGTAGGGCGTGCCCTGATAGTGGGACGAGAGCAGATACTGAATATCCTCGGCGGCAACCTTGCGCTCGGGCACATACGACCACGGGATGTCGTCGCTCTCGGGCGTAAAGTCCGCGTTCTCGCCGTCCCAGCGGTAGGTGTGCGGCGCAAGGAAGCGGCCCATGAACCATGCGCGCGGCGTGTTGTAAATATGATCCATATCGCGGTGCGAGCCGAAAATATCTCTCGGGTTAAACTTGCCGTTCTGGTTGAGATCCAGATGATATTCTGCGATGAACTCTTTGAGGTCTGCCGAGCAGAGGTGGCACTCCTGCGCGCCGAAGGCGTCTTCTAAATCAAACGAATCCATGCCGAACTGGTTCGGATTGATGACGACGCGGTCCTCAGGGATCTTTTTTGCGATCCAGTGGTGGCCGCCGATGGTCTCCATCCACCAGACCTCGTTTTCGTCGTTGAAGGCGATGCCGTTCGATTCATAGGTGCCGTACTGCGCGAGGAGCGAGCCGAGGCGCAGCACGCCCTCACGCGCGGAATGGATGTAGGGCAGGACGAGAACGACGATGTCCTCCTCGCCGATGCCGCCGCAGCGCTCCTTCTTGCCGTCCTCAGCCTTTTGCAGCTCGACCATCGGGTCGGCCGCGAGCACGCGCGGGTTCGAAGTCGTAGTCTCCGTTGCGGTCATGCCGACGTTTGCGGCGTTGATGCCGGTCGCGGCCCAGACGCCGTGCGTGGGGTCCACGCTCGGGCAGGACGTGTAGCGCATGGGATTTTCCGGCAGCGCGACCTCCACATGGGATTCCACGCTCCGGTAAACCTTCATCTGCTCCTCAGGGTTCACCACGATCAGACGCTTTTCATCAAAGCGGCCGTCGTCCGTCCGTGCGATCATCGTCGAGCGGTCATTGGTCGCCAGCCTGCCGGCCAGCACAGTTGTACAGGGCATATCGTTCGATCTTCCTTTCTCGTTCTATTTCGCGCGGCTTGCGATTTCTGCCAATTATATGCCGCAAACCGCCCGCTGTAAAGAGGGCGCGCGGCTGGAATGACGAATCATTGAAATAACGGCAGAAATCTGTTATCATGATTGTGTATCGCTTTCTATTACTTGGGGAGAAATGCAGCCATGGTGAATATCGACACGTTTACATTCAGCTTTCTTGATAACATCCTGATCGTTGACAAAAACTACAAAATCGCCTACAGCAACCGCTTCGGCGCAAACAACGACGAGATCTTCGGCGACTACACCACCTCCAGGCTCATCGGGCGCAATTTCTTCGATGCGTTCCCTGAATTCCGAACGCGGGAGAGTCAGATCGTCGAATGCATGAAAACCGGGCGGACGGTCATCGCAAAAAAGCAGCGCTGCAAGGACTATCTTGGCCGCGATTATTACACGAACAGCGTAGCGGTCCCGCTGATGCGGCGGGGCACCATCATCGGCGTGATCGAGCTTTCGATGGATGTCGACGAGCAGGACAATGCGGAAAACAGCGTCAGCAGCCAGAAATTTGACGAGGCCGTGCGTCGCTTTCAGGGCGGAATGGTGTCCTCGTCCTTCGACTCGATTCTGACATGCGACAAGGACACCAAAAACACCGTTGAGAAAACAAGACTGCTTGCCGACACCGCGCTGCCCATTCTGATCTGCGGCGAGACCGGCTCCGGCAAGGAGGTCTTCGCGCAGGCCATCATGGAGCACCGGCGCGTCCCGAAGGAAAAGCGCGTCATTCTGAACTGCGCCGCCGCACCGGAAAATCTCATAGAATCCATCCTCTTCGGCACGGTGAAGGGCGCTTATACGGGCGCAGAAAATCGCAAGGGCCTCTTTGAGCAGGCCGATGGCGGCACGCTCTTTCTGGATGAGCTCAACTCCATGCCTTATACCGTGCAGGCAAGATTGATGCGCGTGCTGCAGGACGGTACATTCCGCCCGCTCGGCGCTTCGCACGACAAGACCGTAAACGTCAAGGTCATCGCCGCAATGAACGTAGACCCCGAGCAGGCGGTCAAGGCGCACATTCTGCGAAAGGACCTCTTCTATCGCTTTTCCGGCGGGCTCCTGTTCCTAAAGCCCCTGCGCGAGCGGCCTGATGACATTGAGCTTTTTACCTCTTACTACATGAGCTTCTACTGCCGCATGTACAACAAGAAGGCTGCCGGCATCTCCCCGCAGCTGCGCCGCGCATTTCTCTCCTATTCCTGGGAGGGCAATGTGCGCGAGCTCAAAAACGCCGTTGAGGTGATGGTCAGCCGCGCAAGAGACGGGGAACTTCTGTCGTTTTCACACCTGCCGGATTACTTGCAGATGCGCATCGGACAGCCCATAGCGCCCGATGCAGTCCCGGAGCTCTGCGACGGGGATGTCTCGCTCGACTATGCGGCCGTCATGCGCAAAACCGAGCAGGCCCTGCTGCGCAGGGCGCTTGAAACCGCCAAGGGAAACCGCACCAAGGCGGCCGAGCTGCTCGGGCTGCCGCGCCAGACCTTCAACTACAAGCTTCGTTCGCTGGACGAGGAATAACAGCGGCAAAGGGCGCCTGTACGGGCGCTCTTTTTTTGGCTAAATTTCGCCGGTTTGGTGAAAAATTGCCGCTCATTTTTTGCCGCCTCTTATTGTTTTTCGACAAAACAGACAAAATCTGGCCGTTTTTATTGAGAATTCAGAAGAAAAACTTTTTTACATTGCACAGGCCGATTTGGCACGCCCCTTGCTATATGATGGGCAGAAGTTGTACAACTGATCTTTCACCCACCAAATAGAGAAGAGGGATATACCTTATGTTGAAGCAGGACTATCATTTTACCCCCCGCGCGCTGTACCCGGAGCTCAAGGGCAAGCGTGTGGTCGTGACCGGCGGCGCCTCCGGAATCGGCAAGGCCACCGCCAAACGCTTCGTGCTCGAAGGCGCGCGTGTTGTGGTTTTCGACTATAACGAAAAGGCCTTTGACGCGCTCAAAGAGGAGATCCCCGGCCTTGCCGGGACCGTCAAGGTCGATGTCAGCAGCGAAGAAAGCGTCAAGGCCGCCTTCGCAGAGATGGACAACATCCTCGGCGGCATCGACATTCTCATCTCCAACGCGGGCATCTCGATCCGCAAGAAGTTCATCGAAACCGACTTTGCCCAGTGGAAGCGCGTGATGGGCGTAAATCTGGACGGTATGTGCCTTTGCATCATGGAGGCACTCAAGCGCATGCAGAAGGATAAGAGCAAGGAAAACCCCGGCGTCATCCTCTGCACCGCCTCCACCAACGGCATGGAGGGTCACCCCTTCTATACCGACTATAATGCCTCCAAGGCAGCCGTCATCAATCTTGTCCGCTCCGTGGCGCTCGAGCATGCTCCGTGGATCCGCTGCAACTGCATCTGCCCGGGCTATGTGCTTACCCCCATGCAGGAGGCCGAGTACACGCAGGAGATGTTTGACGAGTGCAACAAGGGCATCCCGATGCAGCGTCATGCCGACCCCGCAGAGGTCGCCGCGCTCTATGCCTTCCTCGCCTCGGACGAGGCAAAGTATATCACCGGCCAGCACATTCCCCTCGACGGCGGTGAAACCGCCTAACCGGGCCGCCGCATCGACCTTCTCACCTCTTTTTCTGTCGAAAAGAACGCGCACAGGGCGCGGAGAAAATCGCAAATATCTTCCTGATAACATCCAAAAATCAGAACGTTCAAACTGAGGCTTTTTTAGTCTTTTACCGCGGACCCTCATGCATTTTTGATGGAACCGGACGCCGGACGGCGTAGGCCGTCCGGCCCTGGGATTCCAAATCTGAAAAATTTTACTGTGTTGGCATGAGGGACATGAAAGAAAGGACCTGGAAACATGGAAGAAACCAAAACTTATTTTACCCCGAAACTATGGGTGGCACTTGCCTCTATGGCATTTCTGATCGCGGCCATGTGCAGCGCGATCTTCATCACCGGCCAGCAGCTCCATACTCCTCCTTTGAAGAGAACATCAAGGGCACCATCACCGACTTTGCGAGCGCGCCAAAGGCACGAACGCCTTCCCGGGATCACATTCAAACAAAAAGAGGCACAATTCTTTAAAAGAATTGTGCCTCTTTCCGCTTTTTGATTCGATTGCCGCGAAGCGGTCCGCAGCGCAGCGTTTTTCTAAAAAACGTCCGTCTTCGCAGCCGCACCAGCTGCTTCTTTACAGCTCGATCGATGCAGGGAACGCCTCCTTGCGCAGGATGCCCCACATCTTATCGATATAGGAAAGCGTGTAAAAATTCTCGTAGTAGTGGTAGGAAAACGCGCCTTTCAGCGTCATTTCGTATGTGCCGTCATGCTCCGTGACAAGGCCGAGGCGCTTTGCAAGCCAAAGCTCCATCCCGTACATTTTCTTGAGCGGCACGCCAAAGAAGGCTTCAAAGTCAGCGGCGTTCACCCTTGTGCTGTACGCCGTCCAGAACAGCCAGTAGATCATTCGCTGCCGCCTCGTAAAGCGGAGCGTCAGCGAGGTCGCAAGGCTGCCCGAGCCGATCCTCTCGCAGTAGGCAGCTACATCAAAGGTGTTGATCTTGAACTGCTCTTTGAAAAGACTCGTGGCCGAGCAGACGAAACCGAGGAAGTTATCCCGGGTCATGGACGAGTAGCTCGCGTTCGGCTCGTTTGAGAAGGTCCAGATGGAACTGCGCGGATAGCCCCGGCTCATGCAGTAGCGCGTGATGGCGTCCAGCAGTTCCCGCTTTTCTCTTTTGGGCATTGCCGCAACAGGGCTGTCCGTAAAAGTAAAGTCGATAAAGGGATAGATGGCGACGTGATTCGCCCCCAGTGAGAAGGCCGCGTCGATGTCGGCGCGCAAGTCCTCGCAGGTCTGCCCCGGCAGGGCGAAGATGAAGTCCATCGAGACTGTTTCAAAGGGGACCGCCGCGAGGGCCGCCGCCATTGCCGCGGTATCGACCCCCTTCCTGCCGAGGATCCTCTGATACTTGTCCGAAAAGGACTGGATGCCGATGCTGATCTTTGTCACGCCCGCTTCCTTCAGCGTTTGCAGCACCTCGACCGTCACATTGTCGGGGTGAAGCTCAAGGCCGATCCCCTCGGTGATGATGAAGTGTTCGCCGAGCGCGTCTACGATCTCCTTGATGCGATTTGCCGCAAGCGCGGGCGTTCCGCCGCCGAAATACAGGCTGGTCGCCTTTTTCCGCCCCGGATGCTGCCCGCCAACAAGGTGTATTTCCTGAATCAGAGAATCAATATACCGCTCGCATAGCTCCTCGGAATAGCGCACCTTGCAGTAGGGGCAGAAGTTGCAGATGCTCTTGCAGAAAGGAATATGGACATAAAGCCCCAGGCTCTCGCACTCCGCAAACGGTAAAGTCTGATCATATTCACTTTTGAAGGTGAAAGGCCGCACGCTCCGCGTGAGCCACATTCTTGTTAAGCTCGTAAAGAAGTGCATGGCTCGCTCCTAAATGTACTTTAAGTAAGTGCGGAGCATCTCGAAGATGATCCTGGGATTGCCGCGGAACAAAAGCGTATATTCCGCAACAAAAAAGTACCCGCACTGCTCGCAGAGGCCGGGCACGTCGATGCAGCGCCCGCAGGTGGATATCTTTCCGTCCTCCATCACGACGCACTGGTGGCAGGGCGTCGGAAAGCGGTTCTCGATGAGATAGGGGAAGGCGCTTTTCAGGTTAAAGACCGGCGCGCCCTCTTTCATCATCTGCGCGATCACATCGCAGCAGGCGGCCTTTTCTTCTTTGCTCAAGGCAAGCTCCCTCGTGTCGGGGTACGGCGTATGGAAATTGAAGGACACCGCCCGCACGTTTTTCGTGTCGCGCGCGGCGATACATACATCGCGCACATGGTCCTTGTTGATCTGGTTGATCGCCATGTAAAAGCAGATATTATCCGCGCTCGCGTTGGCGATATTTTGCATGATGGTGTCGTACGTATCGCCGCGAATTGCATTGTGGCGCTCCCTGTCGCCGTCCAGGCTCAAAAGGATCAGATCCGCTTCTGGAAGATCGATGGGAAGCGTACCGTTCGTCACGACATTCACAATGAGAAAGCCCATGGTCTTCGCTTCGATGACCAGCTCTCTCAGCGTGCGCTCGCCGTCACGCCAGAGGAAGGTCTCGCCGCCGCAGAAGAAGAGGATACGCACACCCATATCGTAGAGCTGCTGCATCTCCCGGCGGATCTGTTCAAATGGATGGACGACCGCCGTGATGTTGTTGACCGAGCAGTGCTTGCAGTGCAGGTTGCATTTGTCGGTCAAAATCACCGTTCCGAGGATCGGCTCTTTTTTCCGCAGCAGGATCGTTTTTACGCCGAAGGCGGCAAAGTGCAGAAACGAGGATGGCTTCATGGTGTTCCTCCGTAAATATTATCGCGCGAGCGCTTCTTCGCCGCGGTGCAGCGCGTTCCAGTCGTCGATGAACTCGTCCGTGCTCCAGTCGATGTCGTTATTCTCGGGATGTTCGATGCAGCCGTCGGATGTTTCGGCGATTTTGGCCGCCTCATCGCGCGTCAGGGACGAAAGGTAGCGTATGCGGATCTCGTCGATCAGTTCCCAGTAGGCGGCGCGGGCGAAGGAATCGAGATCCGCAGGCTTGATCCCGAGAAGGCCGGCGATCGCCTCCTGCTCGCGCGCGTCGCAGCGGTCCTGAATGGCTTCGAAAATATCGTCCGCGTCGCCGCCGTACCGGCTCAGCAGGCCGATGAGGTTCGATTCGGGAAAAAGTTCCGCAAAGCGGGCGGAAACAGTCTTCTTGCTCATAAAAAGTTCTCCTTGTCGAGGCATTGTGTTGACCATAGTGTCACACAACAGCGCCCAAAAGTCAACACGGATGCATTTTTCTCTCGACGGGCGGGCACTTTCCTGCTATACTGAGGACAAGAAACAAGCAGGAGAAAGGACTTGCCGCCATGAACTACACTTCCGCCGAAGCAAATAAGCTCTTGAAGAAACTCAACGACGAATATACCGCGCTGCTCGACAAGGAAACCCGCAGCCGCGACTTTCGCGCCGCGATGGGCGAGGACGTTGCGTCCGTGCGCCCCGCCTACGATTACGTCGAGACGCAGGCACGCCTTGCAGCGCTCGAAGAGAAGATTCGCCGCCTCAAGCACGCGATCAACTGCTTCAATACGACGCATTTTGTCGACGGCTTTGACATGACCATCGATGAGATGCTGGTCTATATCCCGCAGCTCACAAGGCGCAAGAATAAGCTCCTTGAGATGAAAAGCAGACTTCCCAAGGAGCGTGTCGAGGAGCAGTACGGCCGGCAGTCGAACATCATCGACTACCGCTACGCGAACTACGACATCGCTCTCGTAGAGGCGGACTATGAAAAGGCCGCCGATGAGCTCTCCCGCGCGCAGCTCGCGCTTGACGCGGTGAACAGCCGGGAGACCTTTGAGCTTAGCGAATGAATTCTTTCCGTCGTCTCCATACGAATGCCGGACTATTTTGATAACAGAGTCACGATCTCCGTAAGTGTTTATGGTTCGGTGAGAGCATCGGTTATTTGAACGGTTATTTGTTATGCCGCCCCGTGTTCAATGTTCGGGGGACAACGATTGCGGCGCCGATGGAGCGAGAAAACTTTTTTGGGGGCCGAAGTACGGTTACAGGCTCCCCGCCTATAAAACGGACGCCGCCCGAGGGCAAGCGTCCTGCACAGGACTTATCAAAAAAATCTGCCGAACCGCATGGGGTTCGGCAGGCTTTTCTCTTTGTTTGCGGCAGCACAGCGGTCGGTCTTTCTCAGCTGCTCAGCTCGCGGATCTCCGTCTGAATGAGTTTGCCCGCCGCAGCGGCGAGCTGATCCATGCGGCGGATGCGGGCAAGGTCGCGGCCGTAGATGGTATTCGCGGCGGGAACGCTTGCATTCTCGCCCATGAAGACGGCGGCGACGCGCACGCCCTCAGCGCGCAGTGCGCGCACCTCCTCGGCGGTGTCGTCGATGCCGGCCTGCCCGTCGTATTCCCGGCTGAGGGGGATCCTGCCGCTCGGCAGAATTTTGTGGCTGTCGTCCGGGCTTGCGTCGGTCAGCAGGATGAGCAGGTGCTTGTCCGCGGGCGCGGACTTCATCAGCTCTCCCGCCGCACGCAGCGCAAGGCCGTCGCGGTTCCACCCGGCGGCAAAGTAGTCAAAGACCCTGCGCTCGCCGTTCTTGTCGCCAAAATCCTTCAAAATGCGCAGCACCGTGTAGCCGCGCAGGCTGCAAAAGCTCGTCACGCGCACAGGGATGGCGCAGGAGGCGAGGCTCTTTGCAAGAATATAGCCCTGAATGGCGATCGTCTCCTGGCAGTGCAGACGCGAGGCCGAGCCGTCGAGCATCACATCGACCGTGAAGCCGGGGTGCGGCTCTTCATCGCTGCGTAAGAATACGCGATCGTCGCGCAGCACCGGCTCGCGCCAGACGCGCGTGCCGTCCAGGCGGCCCTGCCGGGCCGTCACGTCCGAGGGCTGCTGGTGGATAAGCATGCAGTTGCGGATCTGCTCCGTCAGGCGCAGCAGCGCGTTCTCATAGAGCGCGTTGTCGCGCGAAAAGGCAGCGCGGTTGCGCTTGGCCTGCTCTTCTGCCTGTTCAAAAAGGCGCTTTGTGTCGGCACTCATGGGCTGATCCGGCGCGCTCTCCCCCTTGGTGAACCACAGGTGGCAGCCAAGGTGGTTGCCGGTGCAGAGCTGCTGCTCGATGCGCGCAAGGCGCTGGGGAGAATAGATGCTGCGGCCGAAGCAGCGCTCGATATAGTCGCGGTCCTGCCCCTCGCGCTCATTGGAGCGCAGGTGCGATCTCAGCGCGTTCGATGCGCGCACCATGCCGTTTTCGCCCGCCGCAGCGGAGCGGCCGATCGTCAGATCGTCCGTGCGGACGATCTCCGTCGGCAAAAGCTTTGTGAGCAGCGGCGCCCACTTGTCGCCAAAGTGCAGGCGCAGCGGCTCTTTTTTGTGCACGCTTCCGTCGAATTGCAGATACTTTTCAAAGGCCGCGAGCACCGCGGCCTCTATTTCGTCCCCGCTCATCGTACCATGGCAGGCAAGGGCCGTCGAAAGTCCCTTTTCCCACGGCGCGAGCAGCGGCGGCTTTTGCGAAAGCACCGCCTTCCATCGCGCGGACTGGAGCGCGTAGACGAGCTGGTTCTTGTCCATCCACTCCTGACGTGAGAGCTGATATTCGGACGCAAAAAATTCCGTGGCGTGCGCGCGCCGCAGCTCCTCGAGCACAGGCCGATCGGGGAGCTCTTTTTCATATGCGGCGTTTTCCAGCGCCAGCCATGCAAGATCGTCAAAGGTCGCCTGCCGCACATCGCCCGTCCAGTGTGCAAAAAGGCGGCGCGGCATCTCATCGCCGAACCACTTGTGCACAAATCCGATGACGCAATTCATATAAAAGTCCGGTTTCCCGTCCGCTTTGAGCGCCAGAAACTGCGGCTCAAAGGTATAGTCCCCGCACGCCGTCCATACGAGGTTGATCGCCCGCCGCTGCTGGGCGGAATAGCCTGCCGTCTCCATATCAGTCAGAAAAGAGGCGGCTTCTGTCGAGCTTTGCGGGGATGCGCGCGGCGATCACGTCGCGGATGAGCCCCTGCTCATAAGCGTCGAAGGCCTTGTTCGTAATGCCCATATCGAGCGCGGTTCCCGCGCTCACGCCACGCCGGATCAGGCGCAGCGCATCGAGAAGACCGCGCAGATCCAGCGCCTTTTCCGAGATCTCCGCGTTTTCGCACTTCTTTTGCAGGTCAAGGAAGAGCTGCACGAACTGCCCGCAGTATTTTTTCTCAAGTGTCGGGAATTCGTCGCCGAGCAGACGCGCAAGACCGCTTTCGTCGATCGGCGGCATCTGGATGACGACAAAGCGCGAGGTCAGTGCCTCGTTCAGCTCGCGCGTGCCCGCGTAACCGTAGTTCATCGTGCCGATGAAGCGCGCGGCGGGATCGACCTCCACGCGCTCGTAACCGGGAACGTCAATGGCGCGGCGGAAGTCGAGCGTCGCATGCAGCACGGCCAGCGCCTCGTTTTTCGCCATATTGATCTCGTCGAGCACACCGAAGCCGCCATTCTTCGCGCAAAGGTACACCGGCCCCGGACGGAAGCGGACCTCGCCGCCTTCAAAGGTGTCCATGCCGATGAGGCTCGCCGCGTCCATGTTGACATGGAACGACACATCCCACGCGGGGCGCGCGAAAGCCTGCGCGAGGTTTTCCGCCAGCACGTTCTTGCCCGTCGCCTTGCTGCCCGCGAGCAGCAGGTTTTCCCCGCACAAGATGGCGGCGGCGGCCGCCTCCCACACGTCCTTACCGTAATAATGATAGCGCGGCTTCGGCACGCGGTCTTGCAGCTCCGGCGGCGTCGGATACTGCGCGCGGAACGCCCGAATGCCATCGAGAAGCTCAGCGCTGAACCCCTCCTGCTTCAAAAAATCCAACATTTTCGATCACTCTTTTCGCTTGCGTGCCCTGCACGCCTTTTTTCGCCCTCATCATAGCACGCGAAAAGGAGTTTGCAAGGCCTATTTCCGGTTTTTTTCAAATCTCTAACACGCCGCCCTCCCTCCGCGCCGACGCGGGAGAGCCCCCGGCGGCACGAAGCGATCCTGTTACGTCTCGTCCGCAAGATACCGCATCGCGCCGCAGGCGAGCAGCGCGCTGCCGCGCGGCAGGATATCCTCGTTGAAAACGACGCTCTCGTTGTGCATGGGCTTTCCGTAGCGCGCGTCCTCCTGCGCCGTTCCCGCGCCCAGCAGCAGATACGCGCACGGCAGCTCGTAGGTGTAGGAGGCAAAGTCCTCCGAGCCCATGCCGCCCTCGCTCAGGCGATAGACGCTTTTTTCGCCGAAGAGCGCCTCCGCGCACTGCGCCATCCGCTCGGTGAGCGCCGCGTCATTTTGAAGCGGCGGCGCGCTTGCAAGCTCCTCAACGACCACGCTGCCGCGGAAGGCCTTTGCCGTCGCCTCCGCGATCTCTTCGATGCGGCGCATGATCTGCGCCGTCACATCGCGGTCAAACGTGCGGATGGTCCCCTCCATCACCGCCTCCTGCGGGATGATGTTGGGCGCCTGCCCCGCGCTGAAGCGGCCCAGGGTCACGATGGCGGGCGTCTTTGCGTTCAGCTCGCGCGCCGTGATCTCCTGAAGAGCAAGGTAGATGTGCGCTGAGATGTTGATCGGGTCAACGCCCGTCTCCGGCATTGCCCCATGGCAGCCGACGCCGGAAACTGTGATGCGAAACAGCGTGCAGCCTGCCATAAACGTTCCCTTGCCGCACAGCACAAGGCCCGACGGCGTGCCGGAGTTCACATGCAGCGCCAGCGCCGCGCCCGGCTTCGGCGCATCCAGAACGCCCGCTTTGAGCATGGCCTTCGCGCCCGTAAAGCCCTCCTCGTCGGGCTGGAAGACGAGCTTCACCGTGCCGTTCAGCTCCGATTGGTGCGCGCGCAGAAGTTCCGCCGCGCCCAGCAGCATGGCCGCGTGCATATCGTGCCCGCAGGCGTGCATATTTCCGTTTTCCGAGCGGAAGGCAAGGTCGGTCTTCTCCGCCACCTTGAGCGCGTCCATGTCTGCGCGCAGCAGCACGCAGCGCCCCGTGTCTTTTCCCATGATCTCCGCGACCACGCCGCCGCCAAGTCTGCGCGGCGCATAGCCCATCTCGCGCAGGCGCTGCTCGACAAATCGCACTGTCTGCGGCAGTTCCGCTCCCACCTCCGGCGCGCGATGGATCGTCCGTCGGTCTGAGAGGATCGCGTCCCTGTGCGCCATGCTCTCTTGCAGTAATTTCGTTGCATCCATGGTATCATTCCTTCTTTCTTATCGCTGTACGGCCTGGTTCTTTTCCCTTCTCCGCGCCGCCGCGTGCCGCACAAGCTCGCAAAGCGGCAGGAGATATAGATAGCACGCCAGTGCAATGCTCGCCGTCGGCGTGCCGACGGTCGAAAGCGGCGTCGCCCCCGCGATCGACCATGGGATGAGCGGCGCGACGAGCACGGCGCTGTTTTCAAGGTTGATGGCAAACTCCTCTCTGCCCTTTTGCGACGGCGCGCAGAGCTGATGCGTCAGGATGATCGTCAGCGTCTGGTTGCAGGCAACAAGCCCCGTGAGCAGTGCCGTCAAAAGCATCGAGGTATAGGGTGAGGTGCGCTCGCTCATCGCCGTGATGCGCTCGCAAAGGCGGTCGAGCAGCCCCGTTTCGCGGAAGATGCCGGAATAGGCCGACGAGATCATCACGATCATCGACACGCGCAGCATCGAGAGGATCCCCCCGCCGTTGAGCATCGCGCACACCGCCGCATCCGCCGCCGTATAGCCGAAGACTGCCGTTCTAAGGATCGTCAATGCGTCCATGTGACGCAGGATTACGCACAGCAGCAAGGATGCGAGGATGCTCGCCGCCATCGCCCGCTTGACCTTCACGCGGAAAGCCGCCAGCACCAGAATGAGCACCGCCGGCAGGCACATAATAGGAAGGAGCGTCATCTCGCGGCCGTAAAGCGGCCACAGATCCGCCTTTGCGCCGCCATCGCCGCGCGAGAGGCCCAGCGCAAGGTAAACGGCACAGCTCAGAAGAAACGGCACAAGCCCCGTTTTGACCATGCATCGGATGTTGTCGTAAATGTCGGTTCCCGTCAGCTCGCTCACAAGCAGCGCGCTTGTTGAAACCGGCGAGCAGCGGTCGCCGAAGTAGACGCCCGAGAGCATCGCCCCGCCCAGCAGCAGCGGGTCCATCCCCATCGACACGCCAACGCTCACGCAGATGGTGCCCATCGTCGCCGCTGTGCCGAAGGCCGTGCCCGTCAGCACGGACACGCCGCAGTTCAAAAGGAAGGTCATCAGCAGCAGGATCTTCGGCTGGATGAGATCCACCGCGCAGCAGATGATGAGCGGCAGCGCGCCGCAGGCGCGCCAGAAGGCTGTCAGCGCGCCGATGAGCTGGAACACGAGCAGCACGCTTCCCGACGTTTTCACGCCCGCACCGATCATCTTTCCCAGCGCCCGCCATGAATAGCCCTGTTTTTTCCCGTAGAAAACAAAAATCACCAGTCCCGCCGAAAGCGCATAGAGGATGTTCCCTCCCAGCGCAAGACACACCAGCAGTGAAGTGCAGAATGCTCCGATCGCGATCATAGCCGTCCCCTCCGTTCTCTGCCGTATTATACCACGCCGCTTTCTTTCTGAAAAGCGCAAAGAAAAGTGTGTGCTTTTTCGCCGCGATTTTACACGAATTTTACAATTCTCCGCTTGCAGATTTGACAAATGGGATTTATTCTCTATTATGGTCAAGAATGAATGTGAAAAAGGAAATGAAAAGATATGGATATCTTCAACGTACTGACGATGATCGGCGGGCTTTCGCTCTTTCTCTTCGGCATGAATCTCATGGGTCAGGCGCTCGAGCGCCGCGCGGGCGATAAGCTCCGCTCCCTGCTCGACCGGATGACGAGCGGCGTTTTCGCAGGCTTCCTCACGGGTCTTTGCATCACCGCCATCATCCAGAGCTCCTCTGCCACCACCGTCATGGTGGTCGGCTTTGTCAACTCCGGCCTCATGACGCTGCGCCAGGCGATCAACGTCATCATGGGCGCGAACGTCGGCACGACGGTTACCGCCTGGCTCTTGAGTCTCAGCGGCATCGACTCGGGCAATGTCTGGGTGCAGCTTTTGAAGCCCAGCTCCTTCACGCCCATTCTTGCGCTTATCGGCATCATCAACTATATGTTCTGCCGCAGCAGCAAGAAAAAGGACACCGGCATGATCCTGCTCGGCTTTGCAACGCTCATGTTCGGCATGGAGACGATGAGCGGCGCAGTCGCGGGGCTCAAGGATGTGCCTGCCTTTACGGATCTTTTCATTGCCTTTAAGAATCCTGTCCTCGGCGTGCTCGCCGGTGCGATCCTCACCGCCGTCATCCAGTCGAGCTCGGCGTCCGTCGGTATTTTGCAGGCGCTCGCCGTCACCGGCTCTGTGAGCTACGCCGCGGCCATCCCCATCATCATGGGCCAGAACATCGGCACCACCGTCACGGCCATGATCTCCTCGATCGGCACGAACAAAAACGCCAAGCGTGCCGCCGTTGTGCACCTTCTTTTCAATGTCATTGGCGTTGTGGTGCTGCTCACGCTCTTTTGCATCGTGCGCGCGGCGTTCGCTCCCGCGCTTTTGAACGAATCCGCCACGATGTACGGCATCGCCGTCGCGCACTCGGCGTTCAACCTTCTCTGCACGGCGATCCTCCTGCCCGCAGGCAGCCTTCTTGAAAAGCTTGCCTGCCGCATCGTGCCCGACGATGCGCGCGTTGAGGTCGTCACCGAACTTGACGAACGTCTGCTGCCCACGCCCTCGCTCGCCCTGCGCCAGAGCCGCGCTGTCGCCTGTGAGATGGCCGAGTGCTCCGTGCGTGCGCTGAACAATGCCCTCACCGCACTCACCGCCAACACGCCTGAGCTCGCCCAGAGCATCCGCGACGACGAGGAGCGCTGCGACCACTATGAGGACATCCTCGGCACCTATCTTGTCAAGCTCAGCGCGCAGAAGCTGGGCCGCGCCGAGAGCGAGGAATCGACCGAGCTTTTGAAGACCATCGGCGACTTTGAGCGCATCTCCGACCACGCCGTCAACATTCTCTCCTCCGCCGAGGAGATGACGCGCAAAAACCTCACCTTTTCCGCCAATGCGAAAAATGAGCTCATCACCATCACCTCCGCTATCCGCGAGATCCTCTCGCTCGCGCTCAAGGCCTTTGAGCGCCGCGACAACGACATTGCCTCGCAGGTGGAGCCTCTCGAGCAGGTCATCGACACGCTCAAAGAGCAGATGCGCACGCGCCACATTCTGAGAATGCAGCAGGGCCAGTGCAGCATCGAGGCGGGCTTTGTCCTCTCCGACCTGCTCACGGACTTGGAGCGCACCTCCGACCACTGCTCCAACATCGCCGGCTGCATCATCGACGCAAGCCACCACAACCTCAACCTGCACGAAACGCTCCGCGAGGCCAAGGCCGCGGACAGCGGCTTCCAGAGCACCTTCCACTCCTATGCGGAAAAATATCAGCTCCCCCTCCCCCCCACCGAACAGACGCTGTGATTTTTTCTTGTCAAGGCTCACATTCTCTGCTATACTATGTAGCCGAAATGTACGTGCGGCGACAGCGCCGGACGAAGAAAGGAAGATAGACTATGGACGCCATTTATGAGATCGACCTGCAGGACTGCCCCTATTGCCGCGGCACCGGCACGGTCGAGGATGAGCAGGGCTGGTGCGTTTATGTCACCTGCCTCGACTGCGGCGCGCAGACCGCGCACGCGAGCTACGAAACGCCCGAGGAGCGTTTGGCCGCCGCGCAGCAGGTCGCGCACCTGTGGAACATCGGCAAGGTCCTCAACCCCGGCGTGGGCGACTGAGCCTGCCGGATATGTAAGAAAAGGACGGAAAGCGCTGCTTTCCGTCCTTTTTGCCGCTCAACCGCCGTTTGAGCGTGCGAAACTTTCCCTCCATTGCGCGCTCAACCGCAATGGGCTATACTGAGCACATCAAGGACGTCCTCACTTTACAGGAAACGGAGTTTTGCCTTTATGAATATCGACATTGGCAGCAAAATCAAAGCGCTGCGCCTATCCAAAAGCATGACGCAGGAACAGCTGGCAAAAGCCCTCCACGTGAGTGCGCAGGCCGTAAGCAAGTGGGAGATCGGCAGTTCCCTGCCAGATATCCAGCTTCTGCCCACGCTGTCCGTCGCATTGGGGACGAGCATTGATTCGCTTTTTTCCCTCACAGACGAGAGCCGCTTTGCCCGCATCGACAACATGCTCTGGGACAAGAGATTCCTCATGCAGCAGGAATTTGACGAAGAGGAACGCTTTTTGCAGGAAAAGTGCCGTGAGGATGAAACGAGACCTCGCGCGACGCTGCTGCTTGCGCAGCTTTACTGCAAGCGCGCACGGGAATATAATGACCTCGCCTCACCCCTCGCCCGCCAATCGCTCGAGCTGAATCCCGACTGCAAGGAGGCGCACAACGCTATTTTTGACGCCGAAAACGGCGCATATCTTGACTGGAACGCAACGAATCACTACCGCACTATCGACTTCTACAAGAATTTTCTTGCCGCACATCCGGACAATCACAGCGCGCATCTGTGGCTTTTGGATCTTCTCATCGCTGACCGCCGCTGCGCGGAGGCACGCGAGGTCTTAGATCAGATGCACCGCCTGAAGCCGACGTACAACGACGACTTCTATCTCGGCTGTATCTTCATGCAGGAGGGGCACATTGATGACGCACTCGCCCAGTGGAAGGCCATGTGCGCAAGCTATCCCGACACATGGGAGGTCTATGTCATGCGCGCGAGCGAACTCGCCAAACTCGGATATTACGACGAGGCCATCACGGATTATGAGAAGGCGATGTCGCTCATGCCCTCCCCGCGCTTTATCGACCCCGACGAGGCCATTGCGCAGATCTGCGAGATCCGCGGCGACTATGAAGCAGCCATCGCCTGCTATGAAAAGGTCATCGAACTCATGCGCACCGACTGGAGCGAAATGCAGGGCGAAGCCATCGACGCCCCGCTGAGAAACATCGCACGCCTGCGTGAGAGAATGGCAAACAGCTGATGCTTCCGCAAAAACCCGCCCCGGCGTTTTTCGCCGGGGCGGGTTCTCCGTTTTGGAAGCGTTTTTTCACATATTGAAGCGTCTGCGCGCTTCCTCGCGGAGCGACGGGACGCGGCGCACGATGCGCAGCGGGATGATAAGGCCGATGCAGATGACGGCGACCACGAGCGACCACGACGGCTCCCATGCCTGAAGGAAATAGCGGTCCATGCAGTACTCCACGCCGAGGACGAGCAGCCCCACCGCGCCGATGCACATGGCGAGGGTCGAAATGCGCGACCTTCTCCCGTCGCGCAGGAAGAAGCTCAGCAGGAACACCACGACGCAGGCCCAGAGCAGCATCGGCAGCGCAAGGCCGCGAAACCACCGTCCGCCGTGCAGCGCGACGGAGATGATCCAAACGTAAATGCCGACGGCGGCCACATCCGCCGTCAGGCGGAAAAAGATCGGGATGCCGCGCGCGAGCATCGGCAGCGCAAACCAGATCCACAGCATCACCGCCGCGCCCGCAACATAGAGCGACCATGGATGCGCGGTCGCGAGAATGAGATTCAGCAGCCCGCAGCAGAGCGATACCGATGCGAGCATCGCCGTGAGCAGCAGCGCCGCCGCGCGCCGCGAGGCGGGCGGGACCACAGCAGGCTTGGTCGGGAAATAGCGCGGCGCGGTCTCATCCGGCTTCCACGCGGGCGTGCCGCAGAGCGGGCAGCGCGATGCGTCGGGCGCAAGCTCCACGCCGCAGTTGACACAGTATGACATCAAATTCCTTCTTTCGATCGTTCAGCGGTTGCTCTCCACGCGCACAGGAATGCCCGCGCGCACAAGAAAGCGGAAAAAGTCGCGCTCGGTGTCCGTCTCCGCCTGCGTGCCGGCGAAGGTGATCTCCATGGTGTCGCCGTAGCTGATGGACGCGCAGTGGCAGCGCGGCACCGTCGCCTGTCCGAGGATGACCTCCGCCCCGCGGATGTGCTCAGCCATCTCCGGCGGCACGGTGAAAGCGCCGGGATTGGTATAGGTGCAGGAATAGGGCCGCACGCCGTGCAGGCGGTAGTTGAGCGCCATGACGGGATTTTTGAGCGCGACCGGCACAAGACGCAGCACAAAATTCTTTGTAAAGCGGACGTTTCCCGTAAACGCCGCCTGCAATTCCTGGCGGTTGATGTGCAGCTTCATAAAATGGCGCACCTGCGAGACGATCTCGGGAAAGGTATAGTCGCCGAGCGCAGGGTCGATATAGGGCCGCACCGTGGTGATGAAGTTTCGCAGCGTTTCCGACGGGAACCAGCCGCGCAGGTTAATGGGCACGGCCAGCGCCACGGGGTGCAGGCGGTAGGGCTTCTCGCGCTTCTGCTTCTCTAAGATGACGTAGATCAGCACGGCGGAGAGATACTCGGTGATGGACGCGCCGTACTTTTTTGCCTCCTCGCGCAGCTTCGAGAGCGGCACGAAGCCCATCGTCACATGGAAGGTATAAAACGGCTCGGGCGTTCCGATATTCTGATAGGCCTTGGGCTGGCGGTGCAGGCCGATGGCGTACTTTCCCGCGTAGCGGGCGTAGGCATCCTCCAGTTCCTCTGCGCGCGGCGGCTCGCAAAGGTCGAGCACGCCGTTCCCCGCCGGGATATCAAGCCCCGTCTGGCGCAGGTACTCGGCAAGCAGCGTGCGGAAAAAGACGATCGCGCCGCCGCCATCGGAGAGCGCATGGAAGACCTCAAGCGAGATGCGGCTGCGGTAATAGTAAAAGCGCACGAGCCAGCCGTTGTCCTCCTTGAAGCGCACGGGCTGGCAGGGGTCAGATACATCCTCTTTCAAATAAGGCCCAGGCGCGGTGTTCGGCTCAAGATAGTACCAGAACGCACCCTTGCGGATACGCACGGCAAAGCTCGGAAAGCGCGGCATACAGCGGTCAATGGCGCGCTGGAGCGCGGCGGGGTCAACGTCCTTTTCCATCAGGGCGGAAAAGCGGTAGATGGCGGAGTATTCCTCCTTTTGCAGCGCGGAATACAAAATGCCCGCGTTGTCGAGCCGGTACCATTTGCTGTTCGGCCTTGCCATTGCCTCACCCCTCCCCTTGCAGTTGCTCATTTGCACGGTATTGTAGCACAAAGCGCCGCGCACGGCAAGGAAGACGATGATTTTCCTTTTCTTTTTTACAAAAATATGATACGCTGAAGCAAAACCGGAATTCAACACCGCAGGAGGCGCCTATGGAATCAAAGCTGCACATCATCCGAAAAAAGAAAAGCGAGGCGGAGCGCTCGCGCCTCGACCCGCTGATGCGCGCGCTCAAGGCGCTGCACAGCGCGGGCGCGCCCGAGAGCATGACGGCCGAAGAGCTGGAGCGCCAGCGCCGCAGTCAGGAGGTACTCGGCAAGCTGACCGCCCCGATGGCGGGCATGGCGTATGAGGAATTCTCTCTCTCCGGCATGAGCGCGGCGTGGACGCGCCTCAAAGCGCCCCACGGCAGCCGTCACGCCATCCTCTACTGCCACGGCGGAGGCTACACGAGCGGCAACCTCGGCTATTCGCGCGTGCTGTCCTCCAAGCTCGCCCACGCAACGGGCTACGACGTGCTGAGCTTTGAATACCGCCTCGCGCCCGAGTTTCCCTACCCCGCCGCCGTGGAGGACGCGCTGCGCGCGTGGGATCATCTCATGCTGCAAGGCTACGGCGCGCGCGACATCGTCCTTGCGGGCGACAGCGCGGGCGGCAACCTCGCCCTCGTTCTTTGCAGCCGCTTGAAGGAGGCGGGCCGCAGGCTCCCCGGCGCGCTCATTCTCATGTCCCCGTGGACGGATATGACGATGTCCGGCGCATCATATACAGAGCGCGCGGAGATCGACCCGATGCTCACGCCCGAGTACATCGAGGCCGTGCGCCTCGTTTATGCTGCGGGACGGGACTACCGTTCGAGCGACCTCTCCCCCCTCTTTGCCGACTTTGATGGCTTCCCGCCGACGCTCATTCAGGTCGGTGACCATGAAATTCTGTATTCGGACTCAGAATCGCTCTATCAGGCGATGAAGCGCGTGAATGTTCCCTGCCGCTTGCAGGTCAGCGAGGGGATGTGGCATGTATTCCAGATGTTCCCGATGCGAAAGGCGGCGGCCGCGATAGAAAATGTCGCGCGTTTTCTGCTGGAGCAGTAATAGAGAGCACTTTCCCGCGCCGCGAAGAGAAACATTCAATGGAGGGGCGGCCTTTTTGAAAAAGGTCGCCCCTCCCGCGCACAGAAAACCCCGGCCCTTTTGGCAAAATAAAAAAATGCAGTTTTTAAAAAAACACTTGACAAGCGGCAGCCGCGTGCTATAATTCAGCCAACAAGTAAAAAGCTTCAAACCTATGAGGAAGAGAAGTAGCCGATGCTGGCAAGCGCAAAGAGAGTCCCGGGTGGTGTGATCGGGGCGGCGGACGGTCGGTGAATGGACTTCGGAGGGCGGATCGAACGGTGAAAGCCAAGTAGAGACCGACGGGTATCCCACCCGTTATCCATCGGGGCGCGTATGATGGTGCGCGTAAGCGAGCGGGCGTTTTCTAAAGCGTCAATTTGGGTGGTATCGCAGAAGTTGGATGGCTTTTGTCCCATGTAGATGGGATGAAGGTCTTTTTTCTTTTTATTCCTCCTGTTCCGGCAAAACGGGATCTCATCTACCACTCAAAATCAAATCAATTTGGAGGAAAACAAAATGAAAAACAACATGGTAACGAAGTTCCTGACCCTGGCCCTCGCCGGTGCGATGACCCTGTCTCTCGCCGCGTGCGGCAGCAAGAGCGACGAAGGCAGCAATGACGCCCAGCAGGGCGGTGATGAGAGCGGCAAGACCTACAAGGTCGCCATCATCAAGCAGCTTGACCACGCTTCCCTCGATGAGATCGCGAACGCCGTGGCTGCCGAGCTCGACAAGATCGCTGCCGACAATGGCGTGACCATTGAGTACGACATCACCTCGGGCCAGAACGACCAGACCATCTTAAAGCAGCTCTCCGATCAGGCGATCGCCGATCAGGTCGACGCCATCATCCCCATCGCAACGACCGCCGCGCAGATCGCCGCCCTCTCCGCCGAGGACAGCAAGACCCCCGTTGTCTACGCCGCCGTCTCCGATCCCGAGGCCGCAAGCCTGACGGGCATCGACTATGTGACCGGCACGAGCGACGCGCTGAACACCGGCTTCATCATGGACATGCTGTTTGCCCAGAACCCTGACGCTGCGAAGGTCGGCCTGCTCTACTCTCTCTCCGAGCCCAACTCCACCAAGCCCATCGCCGACGCAAAGGCCTATCTCGACGCCAAGGGTATCGCGTACGTTGAGCAGACCGCAAACACGAACGACGAGGTCGTCGCCGCCGCTTCCGCGCTGATCGCCGACGGTGTGGACGCCGTCTTCACCCCGACCGACAATGTCATCATGGCCGCCGAGCTCGCCATCTATGAGGACCTCGCCAAGGCCGGTATCCCCCACTACACCGGCGCGGACTCCTTCGTTCGCAACGGCGCTTACGCCACCTGCGGCGTGAACTACACCGACCTCGGTGCCAAGACCGCCGACCTCGCCTACTCCGCCATCACCGATGGCATGGACGGCATGGAGGACTACTACCTGATCGACGGCGGCATCATCACCGTCAACACCGACACTGCCGCCGCGATGAGCCTTGACTACTCCTGCTTTGACAGCATGGGCACCGTCGTTGAGGTCACGACCACCAAGGACTGATTCTCATTCCCAACAATGTACTGCCGCCCCCCGGCTTTTCGCCGGGGGCATCGGCCTGAAAGGAGACTTTCCCCATGCTCATCATCACGCAGACCGCCCTTGAGCTGGGCTTCCTCTACGCCCTGGTCGCGATGGCGCTGTTTTTGAGCTACCGCATCCTCGACATCGCCGATTTGACGACCGACGGCTGCTTCGTCCTCGGCGCGGCCGTGTCCGTCACCGTGACGGCCGCGGGACACCCTGTCCTCGCCATCTTCGCCGCGATGCTCGCGGGCGCGTGCGCGGGCTTTGTCACCGCGTTTTTGCAGACGAAGCTCGGCGTGCCGTCGATCCTCGCCGGTATCGTCACGAACACCGGCCTCTACACCATCAACCTGATGGCGATGGGCTGGAAGTCGAACCAAAGCCTGCTCGGCGGCAAGACCATCTTCACGATGCTGCGCGAGACCGGCATCGGCGGCGACTGGTACGAGCTGCTGCTCGCAGCGTCCGTCACGATCCTTGCAGGTCTTCTGCTGGTGCTCTTTCTCGGCACGCGCATGGGCCTTTCCATCCGCGCCACGGGCGATAACCCCGACATGGTGCGCGCCTCATCCCTGAATCCTTCCTTTACCGTCACGGTGGGGCTGTGCCTTGCCAATATGCTCACGGCGCTCTCTGGCGCGGTCGTCGGCCAGTATCAGAAAACCGTGGATATCAACTCCGGCACGGGCATCGTCGTCATCGGCCTCGCCTGCCTCATCATCGGCGAGACGCTGCTCGGACGCAGAAGCGTCAAAAAGGGCGTCATCGCCGCCATCCTCGGCTCGATCGTCTACCGCTTCATTTACGCCATCGTCTTCTACACGAAGATCGTGCCCGTGGAGTGCCTCAAGCTCCTGACGGCGGTCATCGTGGCGCTGGCCATCGCCGCGCCGAGCATCCGGAAGTGGGCGGCGTTCCAGAAGCGCAAAATGACGGCCAAGCGGAAAGGAGGCGCGTAACATGCTGGACATTCAGGGCATTTCCAAAACCTTTAACCCCGGCACTGTGAACGAAAAGAAGGCCCTTTCTTCTCTTTCGCTGCACTTAGACGAGGGCGACTTTGTCACGATCGTCGGCTCGAACGGAGCGGGCAAGTCGACGCTCTTCAACGCCATTGCGGGCAGCTTTTATGTCGACGAGGGCAGCATTTCGCTTGCCGGCAGTGACATCACCTTCATGCCCGAGCATAAGCGCTCCCGCCGCATTGGGCGGCTCTTTCAGGACCCCCTGCGCGGCACCGCACCGAACATGACGATCGAAGAAAACCTCGCGCTTGCGTACCTGCGCGCGGCGCACGGCAATCCCTTCAGGTGCATCAGCAAGAAGGACAAGTCCTTCTTCGCCGAGCAGCTCAAGCAGCTCGACATGGGCCTCGAGGACCGCATGAAAAACCCCGTGGGCCTGCTCTCCGGCGGCCAGCGCCAAGCGCTCACGCTGCTGATGGCGACGATGGTGCCGCCGCAGCTGCTGCTCCTTGATGAGCATACCGCGGCGCTCGACCCCGCGACGGCGGAAAAGGTGCTCGACCTCACCCGCCGCGTCGTGGCGGAGAGCCATATCACCTGCCTGATGGTCACGCACAACATGCATCAGGCGCTCGAGCTCGGCAACCGCACACTGATGATGGCGGACGGGCACATCGTGCTCGATGTTTCCGGCAGCGAACGCGCTGGCATGGGCGTCGACGACCTCATCGCGCGCTTCAAGGCGGGCGCGGGGCACGAGCTCGACAACGATCGCATCCTTCTATCGGAATAAATCCAACCCCTCCGCCTTCTTCCCATGGAGCAAGGCGGAGGGGTTTTTCACAAACAGGCGATTTTGTCTGCTTGAGGCGCGCTTCGATCCGTGCTATACTGCTGTTACAATGTTACGAAATCTGCATCAAAGGAGAAGCGCACATGGAAAGCATTTTTGAGCGGGAGATCATCGTGACGCCCGACTACTGCGACGCGTCGGGCGCGCTGTCGCCGCTGGCGGCATTCACGATCTTTCAGGGCATTGCCGCGCAGCACGCGGAGGTGCTGGGCGTCGGCAGCGCAGCGATGGCGAAAAAGGGCGAATTCTGGCTCACCGTCCACACGCGCGTCGACCTTTTTGCGCGCGCAGAGATGATGGACTCTCTGACGGTGCGCACCTGGGCGGAAGCGTGCAGCGAGCGCGACATGCGCACCTACCGCAGCTACACGCTCTCGCGCGGCGAGACGCTCATCGCCCGCGGCAAGACCGAGTGGGCAGTCCTGGGGCCGGATAAGCGGATCATCCGCTTTTCTGACTACGGCTTTTCCAAGGATTATCCCTTCCGGGCGGAAAGCGCCATCCCCGAGACCTTGCAGCGCTTCCATGAAAAATTCACCGAGGATGACCTCTTCTCGCGCTACACCGTGCGCCCGACGGATATTGACCTCGGCCGCCACATGAACAACATTGCCTATGTGCGGCTGCTGCTCGACTGCTTTACGGCGCAGGAGCTTGCCAGCGGAAAGATCCGCTCGGTAGAGCTGCACTTTTCGACCTCCTGCTTTGAAGGCGAAGAGCTGACGGTCTATCGAAAGCTGCACGACGACGGCACCTGCCGCATCGGCATCGTGAAAGCGGACGGCAAGACGGCCTCGCAGGCCTGCGTGACGCTTGAAAATTGAATCTTGCAGAAAAAGCGGCGGCTCCCAG
>ENA-UOJC01001491-UOJC01001491.1-human-gut-metagenome-genome-assembly--contig:-C104-NODE-1491-length-31354-cov-23.137385_pt1 | contig 31354 bp, 33 predicted proteins | sample MGYA00242339_ERZ723886 | MGnify/ENA metagenome assembly ERZ723886 | reverse complement strand
TGCCCCTTTTGTGGGTACAACGTTTGTGCTTGTGTTATCCCGAACTCGCGTTAATAAGATACAAGACCATAGACAGATGCCTGAGGAACAAGTACAGGCGGTGGACTCTGGATGATCTCGTCGAGGCTTGCTCGGATGCCTTGTACGAGATGGAAGGTATAACCCGGGGAGTGTCAGTCAGGACAGTACAAGCCGATTTGCAGGTAATGAGGTCTGATAAGCTTGGATACGAAGCTCCAATTGAGGTTTACGAAGGCAAGTTCTACAGATACGCCGATGAAGATTACTCAATCTCCAACTCTCCACTGGATTCAGATATGTGTGACCTCATATCTGACGCAATCGACAAGTTGAGGCAATTTGAATCCGTTATGCCGGTCAACGAACTTGGCGACGTGTTGTCAAAAGTAAAGCACAAACTTGAGCTTCTTCTCGATGAGGCATAAATAAAAAGGCTTCGGTACTGTCGTCATGTACGACTTTATCGAAGCCTTTATGCTTTCTGTACTCCCGGCAAGACTCGAACTTGCGACCCTCCCATTAGAAGTGGGATGCTCTAATCCACTGAGCTACGGAAGTCAGTATTGGTATTTCCGGCAAGACTCGAACTTGCGACCCTCCCATTAGAAGTGGGATGCTCTAATCCACTGAGCTACGGAAGTCAGTATTGGTATTTCCGGCAGGAGTCGAACCTGCGACCCTCTCATTCGTAGTGAGACGCTCTAATCCACTGAGCTACGGAAACATATTTGTACTTCCGGCAAGACTCGAACTTGCGACCCTCACGTTCGTAGCGTGACGCTCTAATCCACTGAGCTACGGAAGCATTTATTTGTTGGGGCGGTAGGACTCGAACCTACGATGTCCGAAGACGGGAGATTTACAGTCTCCTGCAATAGCCGCTATGCGACACCCCAATGTATTGCGGAAGCAGAAAGATTCGAACTTTCGGAGCCTTTTGTGAGGCTCGGCCCCTTAGCAGAGGGCTGGTTTCTTTCTCCGAAAGCGGCAAGCCGATAACGACCGCTCACCCATACTTCCTTTGTTTTGACACTGCAAAGTAAGATAGGCCGGATGCAGCCTATCTGCGTAGCAAGAAAAAGTTAGAAAAAAATCAGAATTGTATTTATTCTTGAACTAATTCCTTTGCAGATGTCTCGTCAATGTATTCTGATATTAGATTACTCAATGCTATTTCAATATCTTCTGCACTTTTTTTAACTGCGTAGAAAAGATAATTATCATTTTGACCTTCTTTTCGTACTTTTCGCTTAATCCATGTATTATTTTCACGAACTATTCCAATATTATAGTAAGCATCCCAAAATAGGATAATTTTAGGGTATTGCTTGTCTATAAATCTAATGTCACTACCCCACCATAATGCAACAGAGTCATCTTCCGAAACCGGTTTATCTAAAACCTCATAACCTTTATTTTTTAAATGGCCAAGCACATGATTCCTATTTCTTGTCCATTCAGGATCAGTGTTAATTCGGTCGAACCCAATTCTCCAATCGTTTGACTGTCCACGATAAGGATATAAGCATTGACAATTATGGTACCAGCTAAATCTAAGGGCTTCTCCACCATTATGCTTCAGAATGCCTTCGATAACACCATTTTGGAGTAATGTTTCTTTGGCCTGTATTGCATCAATTTCATTTGGATTAAGCCATGGTAATTCTTCAAAATTCACCAGATCTTTGCATAATAAGCATTTACGAAAAATAGGCTCAAATCTTTGTTGTAGAAGTTTATCCCTTAAAACAGAACCAGAGAAATCAAGACATTTTATTCCATCATAAAGCTGATTCATACGGGTCACGCTTTTGGTAAAGGCAGTTGCAAATATAATCCTACGTGATAAAGAGCATGTGTCGTCTTTTACAAATTGCAAGCCTTTTCCATCCTCGCCAAACCAGTCAATAAAATTATTCCAAATAGGGACAAGAGTGTCGGCATTATAATGTTCTCCCTCAGCAATAAGGGGTCGAATACGACCACAAAGCAACGGATGTCTTTCTGATACTCGAATTATTTGAGCCAAATCGCGTCTATTCAGAATCACATAAGCCTTAAAGTACTCCTCATTTAGCTGTTCACGGTCATATTTCTCTCTGTCGTATTTACTTGCGAGATACGTCAATATGTCATTTGAGTGCGTACAAAATTCGTCTTTAATTCGTTTTGCAAATGCAAAAAAGGTTTCTTTGTCATCAACAGTATTTGAGGCATAATTAAAGACAAAGCGTTCCCATTCCTTGAATGCAATAGAACTGTAATCTGATCCTGCAAAGGATAATAGACCATATTGAATGGCTCTTTCGGGATAGTTCGCGGGCCTTCTTATAAGTTTTTGTACAACGTTAGAATTATCAATATTATAAAGGATTTTGTTTAATACCGATGCAATTCTCTCAAGAAATAAATGGCAATTTTCCCCAACTATCAAATAACTGTAGATGTATTTCCATGGCAAGAAGAATTCTGAATCTGAAAAATCCATATTCAACAGATTGTCAGTGAATTCGTAATCTTTACCGGCACCTGCCACTAAATAGTTTACAATAAATGCTATAAATGTCACATCAAAGTTGTGGCTCGATTTATCCCAAAAAATGTCGCTCCACTTACGATCTATACAATATCGCCATTTGTCGGCAAATGTAGATAAAGAATTAAGGTGAGAATCAGCATAAAGGTCGAATTTACACACATCAATATCTACATTTGACTTTGATAGTATCTTATCAAATTCAGATTTTATCTTGTCAAATTGCGAGAGTTTGCGACCCCTGGAGTTCATCTTAAGATATAAGGTCTCATTCAGATCAAGACTCTTTAAGTCAAGAAACTCAAAACTAATTCTATCGAGATTCTCAAATACATCCTTGCGATTAGCAAATCTATTATCAATGGATGTAAGCATATTTAGAACTGCATCAACTGTAGGATCGAGAAGCCAATAATTTAGAAACCATCCTTGGTTAATGATGTGTTCTTTTAAAGAAAGGTCATTTTTATCTCCATGCCAATTCTTCACAAGCCCTTCAATAAAATCTTTGGACGCATTGCGGGTTTCATAATTGAAATTCTGAAGATAATCGAAATCTATTTTATGGCGTTTGGCACCATACAAATTGAGTAGATATAAAGTCGTTAAACGCTGTTGTCCATCAATTGGAATAAAGCATTTTTTGTTAGAGCCATCTTCTATTATCTTATCTTCAGATACGCCAAACACTATGCCCCATGACAGAGGGCGTCCTGTTGAAACGTCATCAAGAATGTTATCCCGAATTACTCTTGCTTCTTCATTATACCTTCCTTGCGCGTAGTCTCGCTGAATACGAGGAATATATATATAATCATAGCAATCATCGCGAAAAAGACCGCTTAGAGTTTTTGTTGAGTTATTCTGTGACATGGTCGCAATATTCTATGAAGTCTGAAATCGTATTTTTAATCGCCGACAGATAAGCCTCCTGATCTTTAGTTCCCCAAAGAATGTACCCATCTGGATTCACAGTATGCCATTTGCTAAAGACATTTAAGGTTGAAGCTGGGATAAAACTCCCTTGTGATTGATACTCATTAAGTTTATTCCGTTTATCAAAGTAAAATTTATTGCCGATTCCCTTATTGTCGTGCTCAGTCAAAAGAGTAAGATTCCTCAGCAACATAACATCTTGTTTATCTGCTATAAGCTCTTTTGATAACGCAATAAATTCTGGATCAGAATTCAGACTTTCGAGATTATCCTTATTTGTATCCAGTTTATTGAATAACGCATCAACTTCTTTAGGTAAGTTATTGTTATACTCCTGTTTTAATTCGCATAGACTATTATATAACTTACTTTTATCTTTAGGGTTCTGAGGAGAAATATGCTCAACATTCCAATTAAGGGAGTGGAATACATGAAAAGGGAACCTCCCGATTGATGTATTATTGCCTTTACCTGATGATTTCTCATCCTTGCCCGTCTTATGTTGACTTTTATGATTTATCATCATAGCAACATTAAGAAGGAGCAAGAGATTAAACACTGCATTTTTATCGGTATCAAAACGAAGCTCTAAATAATTACCCGGGATTGAGTCCCTGCATAATCCTTTGATATACTTTAATAATTCTTGTTTCGTAGGTAATTTATTTTCTCCTTCTTTCAGTGAAGAATAACGATAAAGTTTTGCAATTAGTTCTTCGTGATATGGAGGATAACCTTCTCTTTGATTTCTGGGTATTTTTCTACCCTCCAAATAACCTATTAGATTATATAGCAGGGGGTCACTATACCACCCTGTGATAGTATAGAAACACTTTTTTATTTCTTTCCATTTTTCAAGCATTATTTTGTCGGATGTTATATCATCCTCTAACATAGAAAAAATAGGATAATCTATATCATTAGGAATTTGTTTGTAAGTCGCAAGATGCCATACTTTATATAGGTAGTCAATACAACTTGAGGGTTTATGTCTGTCTCCCGCTAGAAAATACCACATTTCATCTTCTCTAAGAATTCGCTCCATATTATCAAGCTCTTCAGCGATAGAGACCTGCTTAATTTCCTTTACAAACTTCTCTTCACCTATATTGTGTAAAAGAAGAGCCTTAATAAGCTCGCTTTCGGTTAATGATATTTTGCCAGAATTAAGGTTGTTAAATAGATCATGCTCCATGTCATCAAGAATATCTTGATCCTTAATGTCATTATCTCTCATTACATAGAGAATAAAAGAACAATTTTCGAGGATATTCTTAAGTAGCAATTTTTTCTGATTTTCTGGATCAGGTATATTCTTAAAAAAAGAGTCGATAGCGTTGAGAGCATTGGAAAGGTGATAAACCTCACATGTTTCATCTGGATCAAAGTTTTGGGTGTCAGTTAAAACTCGACTTAATACATTGTCACGCTCATATTCCAATGAGTAACCACCATTATTATAACTCAAATAATGCAGCAGTAGAAAAATTGAAGTAAGTCTTTGTTGTCCATCAATGACACGCCAATAATGATGGTCTCCTACTTGTATATGTCTTACCACAAGAGGCTGAAGGCAATAGAAATTGCCATCTTTCGCTTTATTGTAAGATAGCAAATCTATTATCAGACGCACGACTTCTTTTTCCGTCCATCGATAGCCCCTCTGATAGGATGGAATTACAAAATCGAATTTCTGATTACATAACTCTGCAACCGCAACGGGGATAGGTTTCTCTAAGTATTTATTTAACGACTCTTTACTTATTTCCATATTGCAATAATTATAGTCCTAATTTTCTGAAGAATATTGCGTTGCGCATTTTTGCCGTTTCGATGAGGCTACGATAACTCATCACTTCAACATAAGCATTGTAGCTTTTTAGATAACCAAAATACCTTTCTCCATCGGGGGAAAGGACAAGGCTTGTATCCGCTGCGCATTCCATAATCTTTGGTACAATGTCACACACTACATACACATAAACAGGAGTACTGTTTTTATCAACTTTAATTGGCTCAATACCGTCTGGCATCTCGTATTTCCCATCCAAAATTTTACGCGCATAATGACAGGCTTGTAAAATTGGGTTCTCACCTTCTTTATATTGCGTACGCTTCGGTCTTTTGAACTCAACAATACAAATTGGCGAGGTTGCGATGTTATCGCCTTGCCTGTACATCGATTTATTATCAAAGAAGATTGCAAGATCTGGAGCGTCGTGATCATCCTTAAAATTACTTTGATCTGAGGCAGTGAATGTAGAGAACACCAAACGCTCATCAAGAAGCCACAGGTTATGATCCTCGTATTCTATATTTAGCGAGTTTCTCCCCATAGGGTATATGAGATTGTGTATATCACGCTCCAATGATGCGGTACCATCGTCTTTTCTCTTTCTTAGAATATCAAATAAATCAATTACTTTCTTTCTCGTGCAAACATAATGCACCAAGTCATTTTTTGATGAATTTGAAATTTTCCCGACAAGTTCGGATACTTGATTGTCAAAATCTTCGTCAGTTTCCTCTTCCTGCCGAGACTCAATCTCTTTTATTTCAATCCAAATCTGTTGTTCTCTCTCAAATTTAGCCTTTTGGAACCGCATTTCCATCTCTTGTTCAGAGATGCCCATTGCCATAGACTCTAAGTCTATATCGGACATTAAAGTCCTATTCCATGGAGCTTTATGTGTCACATAGTTCTCAACTCGTTGTCTCTTTTCTTCAAAACGGCGAGACATCTCTTCAAAAAACTTATTTTTGACAACATAGGCAGCCTCACGTTCTATAGATTTTTCAGAAACGGATGATAACAATTCCCCTTCATCTTTACTAATTGTAAAGCCGTCACGTTCAACCGTTACATTTTTATCAAGAAAATCACCTATTACATATGCCTTGACACTATAATTCCTCTGTCTGCCATTTTTATCAACCTCGAACAAAGTCTCTTGAAATTCTGGTATATAAGCATGGAGAGCAGTATCTGTTACTTCGCGTTTATTCGCAGTCAGACTTACTCGGCTAACGGCTTGTGAGTAGTATATCTTGTAAATCTGAACATTAAAGTTCAATAACTCTCCACTGTCCTTATTAATAATATCAATTGGAGACGATCCAATGAAGACAATATCCTCATCGTCACCAATATAATCATTTAAGACAATAGCATCCGAATTGTCATCTTCTATAATTCTAATAGTCGGAGCGGGACTTTTGGGGTCAACGAAGAACACGAGTATTTTTTCAAGAAGTTTACGCGCAATAACTTCCAAACCTTTATCGGGTATTGCACCCTTTTTTACTCCAGCTAAATGAAGAATTGTGCCTGTTTTAGCGTTCTCAGCCGCCAAACCTTCTTTTTCATTTTCAATAATATTATTGCCTCTACCAAAAGTAAAATTACGGAATCGAAGTTCATCGTCTGTCCTATAAATACTTTCAATTCTAACATCGTTGAAATATTTCAAATACATAAAACGCCCGAAACCTTTACCGCCTTGCTTTACTTTCATGTCACTGCGGTATGTATCAAACGATTCTCTATTGTCCTCAGTAAAGCCTATGCCATTGTCTATAACATCAATGCCTATTATGTCAGCAAGAGCTCTACCTCCCATTTCCGGTAATATTTCTGCTCTTTTTATTACGATATCAACCTGACCATCGGCTTTTGAACCAATGGCATCGATTGAGTTACAAACGGCTTCGACAAGCGGAGTAATGTAGGTCGTTCTTGTACGAAGATCGCTTACGATTCTATCGATGTTAATCTTACTCATTGCTTTATTCAATTTTGCCGGTTAGGATGAAGCGACGCATAATGGCGTCAATTTTCAGTATCATTCTTTGGTACTTACTATTAAATCTTTAAGGTCTATATCCAACAGTTTGGCAATCTTACTTAATGTAGGTAAATCTGGTTGTGTCGAGTTGGTGCACCATTTAGATACAGTAACTGGACTCTTGTCTAATTCTTCGGCAAGCCACCTACTTGTTTTCTGCTTTTCTGCTAACACTGCCTTCAGTCGATTTAAAGTCTCCATATTAAAAATTAAAGTGAGACGCAAATTTAATAAGATTTGAGGATGCCACCAAAGAATAATTGCACTAAATTACAAATGATGTTATAAAACATCATTTGATTGGGTCTGTGCAGTATTGGCGGCGGCCGCAGCGGGCGCAGTGTTCTCCGCGCCATACGCTGTCAAACTGCTCACAGGCGACATCAACTAACGATGTTTCGTCGGTGAGGATTCCGGCCTCGAAGTTGCGGCGGTTGCTGCTCTTCATGCCTATGCCGGCTCCGGTGAGGTTGGCGGAGCCAATGTAGGCTGTGTCGAAGTCGAAGATGAGCATTTTGAAATGGACTCTCGGGCAAAGCATACGCTCCAGTCCGGTCTTTAGAATCGGGTATCGGTCAAAATCCTCGCGGAACGCCGGGCCCGGTTCTTTCGCATGTATAAGCCGTATCTCCACACCACGCTTCAACAGGTCGGCGAGTACTCCGAGAAACGGCTTTGTTTTGGTACCTGCTTTGACGTGCAAGTCTTTGATGTCGGCTGTACCAATCCAGAGCGACTTCTTCACAGAAGCCACCCGCTCAACGACCTTATCGTAATGGTCTTTACCGGATATAAACTCCACCGACATGGATATGTCAATCTATATTAAGGAGAGCGTTTAGCTCACTTTCATCATCGAAATCTATCTCTTGTGCGAAACGAAGTCCTATTGTAGTCGCGACTGACAAGTAATTGGAGAACCAAACATTAAAGGGGGTGTCAAATACTCCGGTCCGTTGCATGAAACTCCACAGTTTTGACGTTAAGACAACAATGCACCCAACTCGATTTGTCAGGATTTGCTGAATATTATATGGAAGATCCGGCTCATAGTAGTCGAAAACCTCTTGAACATTGAACGAGACGGAATCAGTTTCGATGCCGTTAAACTGCTTATAGAATATCTCGACAGCCCTATCAAAAAAATACTGAAAAATCAGTCCGGACTGAACTTGATTGGGAATAGTATCACGCTCCTCTAACAATTTTGCGATTGTTTGAGTTATTGATCTTAATGCGGTTGCTATCTCCAACAGTTCCTGTTTGTCAAGTATATTACAAACTTGTCCAGATATAAATCCCGTCTCCAGATTTTCTGCATTGATCAGAGACATATCAATACCTTTTTGTATGAAGGCTTTGTTTATTTCAATTTCTTTTTCAGTCATAGGACAATTCCTTTTTGTTATGCTTAAGGTCATAAAGTTACTAATTTTTCGTGAGATAGAGGTAATAATTATAGTAAGGTGACATTGCTATGTCGTCTTTTACCTTTGCCATCCTGGAGTCGTCTCCGATTAGCGTTGACAGATAATTCCAAAATGACTTGCGGTGATGCTTGTATCTGTAATGCGCCATTTCGTGCAGTATCACTCCGTCTGCCCACTCCTGCTTGAAAATCACAAGAAATGGCTGGAGAGTAATATGATTACTGTATGAGCATTGACCGAGCACATTTTTCCGGAGACGTTTCACGGTCACGCCTGTGCCATGCAATCCCTTTATATTCTCCCAATACTTTACCCTCGCCGGGAGGATAACTTTAGCCACTCGCAGTATTGTGTCGCGCATAAGTTCGCGAAGCCATTTCTGTATCTTCTTGGTCTCAAAGTCAGTGGAATCATGGTAAATCATATCCAATATCCCATCGTGATATTGAGCCAGCAAAACGACACCGCCCTTATCTTGGAAAACGAACCGGTCCGAAACCTTCATAGCAGCTTCGCACTCTACCGTTAATTTATCGACGCAGTGCCAGACTACCGACAGGTGTTTTGTCGTAAGCCGGAATCGTGGATTTATCTTAAATGTCGGTTCTTTTACACTTCCCATATTTTATCCATAATAAGTCTATAACCCTTAACTCCGTAATGACCTATTTTCAATCCATAGAAACGTGTGCCGAGTGACTTCTCCTTATTGATTTTCTCCATAGTTGAAGGATTCGGTACCGGGAACTCAAAGTCTGAGACTATAAGAACATCAGCCATCTCGTATGTGCCTTTTTGCAGAACGCGGATAGCCTCGGCAAGCATCTGTTCGCCATCAGTTCCTCCTCTAAAACTATGCTCCAGAAAGTTATCTATCTTCCCCCAGTTCCGCGGTTTGGCAAGATCTATTGACCTAGACCTGACAGAGAAACTGATTAGATAACATGGGCGTTTCTGTTTCTTTGCTATACGCAATAACTGTTTAAGCAGAGAAAAAGCAATTCTTTGAGGTTGGCCTGACATCGAGCCACTGGTGTCAATGCTTACGATAATCGGCCCTTTTGTCAGTCGTGGGTCTTTGCGATGTTCCTCTATCTTTTTCGGCTTGTCTTTGCCGGGACTTGAAAACTGCTGAAGCTCTTTCGTGGCATATTTCTTGAAGAAAAGGTCTTCCGGCATAGAAAGTTCAACCGGAAGAACGCGCTCCAGATTGTCTCCTGACTCTACTCGGTCAATCTCCTCAACCGAACTGTTTTTGGCCACAGTGGTAGGCATGAAACGATAGATAACTGTATCCTTTTCTTCTTTTGAGGAATCCTTGTCACGACCAATCAGATCCACAATCTCTTTAAGTTGCGGATAGCGATGGATATACTTCTCCACCTTCTTTTTGTCCTCATAATCTCTTGTGCCTGCCTCGCGACTTAGTTGTTCAAACTGCATTTTGGCACGATTCAGCATCTGACGCTCTTTTCGGTCAAGTTTTGCCTTGCAAGCATTTTCCCAATCACTTGTTAATGCCGAAAAGACCGCGCCTTTATCATCCGTCTTGAATTGAGCCGTGTATCCGGGAAGATTTATGTCATATTTGGAGTAACCGGCTTCAATGGTGCTACACACCTCCTGCCACATCCGGCGTTTCGCCTCGATGGGAGCTTCGTTGAACTTGGCAATCATGGCAAGTTCTTTCATTGCCTCTATCTGCATTGCCCGGAACTGTTCCAACAAAGCATTGAAGAATGAAATCAGGTCTTCTTTCAGCACCTCGACCCATGTCGGGTCTGAACCGTCAATCTGAGGATTATTGTCGATTACCTCCTGCATATATCCTGCAAGGCAATCATCGGGCGGCATTGATGGCGGCATCTCTCCACATTCCATATAGAAGTCGAAAGCCTCGCTATATTCCTCCAATTTAGCGTCAACGTCGGTATAGTCAATCATTTTATCAGCATAACTACGTTATTGAGTTTAACCTCGATGGTCTTTATCTGCTCACTGACATCCTTCAGCATTTTGTTGACCAGTGCAAGGTCATTTGGAGAAAGAAAAATATTATCGCAATCAGTCCAATTTGATGTAACCGATTTCTCCCACTCCTCGACACAGGTCTTGAATAAATCCTGAATCAATGATACTCGCTGATACACAGGCAAGGTCGGAATGAGTTCAGAACTTGTCGCTGATTGAGCAGCCTTCCGCCTGAATGCGTAGGGCGTTCCGTCGATTATAGCACCATTCTGGCATCTCTGAATCTTGACTTTTGTCAGATTCGAGGCGTTCTGCGATTTCGCATCAAATGGCCTACCCGGAACAAGAGTGTGAATGATTATTTTCTTGCGCTTACTGTCGTAATATCGAACTCCATCGCGCGGCTGGTTGGATAACGCCGCATAGTCCCATTTTGAGAAATAGGCATCTCCAGCCGGATAGTTCTCTACAAAATAGTAGAAATAATCATACTCGGCAAAGTCATTACTGTCAGAATTAAGTCGTGACGGGGCTGATTGCTGTGTGGACTGTTGTTGTGGAGTCATAAGCTGGCGAATTGATTTGTCAATCTTCGCCAGACCTTTCAGCACTGTATCAGATATACTTGACGTAAAAGCGTTAAGAACATTTGGTATACACTCCACATCGTTCCAGAAACTATGTATGAGCAACAGAAAGTCAGAGAGATTTATCTCACTACGACCATTAAGATATGCCGAGGTCTGCATCAATCTATATGCTTTACGCCAACGACGGTCAGAGATATAATATCGAAGTTGATTGCCGTCCTCTTTCTCCAATGAAGCCAGAATCTTACGAATGTTTTTAATAGCATTGACAACCGAATCCTGAATGCCTATTGTCTTTGATTCGTTCTGCCATGAGGAATACAACTCATCGGTAATGTATAAAGATTCCGACAATTCCGACATATCAATACCGGTGCCCTTCATCATCTTGAAAAAAGAGGCATCGCTCTCAATGCAGTTAGAGACCATCCTAACAAGAAAGCGATCCCATAACGCTTCAAGTCCCTCATCCTTTGCCGGGAGTTCGTTTGAGGCAGCGATAAGCACCTTCATAGGGGTTCGCATTATTCGTCCCCCGTTATGAAAGATATGTTCGTTTATCACTGTGAGAAGGGTGTTTTGAATTGATGGTCCTGCTTTCCATATCTCATCAAGGAACACAACATCAGCCTCAGGCAGATAACCGGCGGTAAGTCGCTCATATCGGTCATCATTTTTCAACCGTGAAATAGAAATCGGACCGAATATTTCATCAGGAGTGCTGAAGCGCGACATCAGGTAATCAAATGACTTTCCACCTTTGAATACCATTTTCAAACGACTCGCAACCATGCTTTTGGCGGTACCGGGAGGACCGAGCAGGAACATATTTTCTCCAGCCACAGCACACAGAAGTGCCACGGCTATAATCTGTTCCTTCTCATAGACACCCTGCGACATCCATTCAATCAACTGACGGATATGTTCTTTCGGGGTGGATGGAAATATTGATTTTGTTCTGACTTTCTTTGCCATAAAATAACGGAGCCAATTATGCTTGCCGCAAAATTAGCTCCGACGTGATGCAATTCGTGATACAGTAGGTCCTTTTATTGATTATTCCGGGAATATTTCATCAGAATTTTTCTTTGTGATATCCCAAAGTCCTTTAAGTGCCAAAGGGAGTCTGTTGCCAAGCAGCATGGCACCAATGGTCACTCCGATATACGCTTTAATCAATCCGTGATGCGGAGGACCGACAAAAGATGCTATACCGCCAATAATACCCATGAAAGCGGCATACTTCACAAGTCGGAAATACAATTTGAAAAAATCGTTATTCATAGTTCCTTCCCGGACATAATGATTGTGAATTTGATTACATCTTCCGGCAATGTATCATCAAAAGTCACTGACCAAATCACGTCGGTTGACTCCGGCAGACTGGAAATCATATTGGAGAGATGAACCATGTCCTCCATCTTTATTTTATCTCGTCGTTCGCGGTTGAAGTATATATGAGCTGTAAGGGATTCTATATCCTTGAGTGCTACATTCTCCAATTGTTCTTTCATACTTACCACAGCATCTTCAACAGTTCTACCGTTGGTGGTCAGAGTACTGAATGAATGGGAGTCCGTGAGAATAGTACACAGGTCATTAAAGTCAAAGCAGATATATCCATAGGAGACCACTGGCAGAAGCAGATTTTTAACTGTTTCGGGAAAGTCCACTGAGCTTGTTTCAGTTGCAACGCTATCGAAGCAGGAATAGTCTGCTTCAGGTACCAGTCCAATCGTAAGTACGCCTGCATCATGATAAGTTTTGGCAATTTTATTAGCCATCTCCATATTATCTGTGGCTACAATAATGGCCATTTTATCTTCATCACTGGGGACGCAATCGGCGGGGTCATTTGCGACTAAGCAACCAACACAGTCATAATCAAACGATTTTACCTTTTCGATTATACCGGTTGTTCCTGAGCCAATCCCAATTACCTTGAAACTCACAGGGAGAGGCTGTTGGAGATTTTCCAAAATCTCTGAATTATTCATCGTCGTCATCATCAATATAGATTGAATATTCCTTTTCTATCCTCGTCGGTGATTCCGCGATAAGTATCACTGCGAAGCCATACTAAAGGAAGATCCTTCACACGATATTCTTTGGGAATATACTCTTGTAAAGCATCATTCTTTGGGTCATTGGCAAGTTCTACCAAAGTCCTGTCTTTCAAAGCCGACTTAAGGGTCTCGACCAAAGGATTGTCTATGTCGTTTAGACCCAGCGATTCCACCTCTTTTAGTCTGTCGTTATTTTGCTGCACAACAAAATTTGAAGAAGCAATCAACTGCATACGGGCATTCATGGCACGTTTAGACTTTTGCTCTCTCTCAAATTCATAAGGCATTGAAAAGAATGAGCAGACAAATTTATCCTTCAATATTGCCTCCAGAGCTATCAAGGGGGCATATTTGCTGCCGGTCATTCCACCAAGTGTGGCGCAGATGATAACCGAGTCTGAAGCTTTGGCAACGATGTCCTCGACAATAGGCGTATCATCGGACTTTACTTTCCCGTTTAATTTTTCGAGTAGGACGGTCTCTGTCGCGTTAGCCGAGTGCTTTTCCAAGTCCTTCTCGTTGGTGTCACAAACTATGAGCCGGGAATTGGGGAATAATCCGGCGGCGATTAAGTCGGCGGCGAGGTTATATCCTCCGTTTCCGACAGCAATGATTGTTTCGTTCATATTCTTATAGGGTTAAAGGATTTTTAATGCTATGGCTGCACAAGCCTCGGCATCGCAGAGGGCGTGATGGTGGTTGGTCATATCGTAGCCACAGGCTGCGGCTGAAAGGTGAAGCTGATGGCTTGGAATGTCCAGACAGCGGCGCGAGGCAGCGAGTGTGCAATGAAATTCGTAATCCGGATATTCCATGTCATACTCGGCAAAGGCTGCTTTCAGGCAACTTTCGTCAAAGGGACGGTTGTGCGCAACAAGTGGCAATCCCTTAATTTTATCAGCAATCCGAGCCCACACCTCCGGGAAGGTCGGTTGACCGTCGGTATCCTTACGTGTAAGACCGTGGACTTCCGTGGTCCAATATGTGTAATAGTTCGGAGTCGGTTGAATAAGACTATAAAACTTATCAACTATCTCACCTCCACGTACAACAACTATACCGACACTGCAAACACTTGAACGACGGCCATTCGCTGTTTCAAAATCTATTGCAACAAAGTCCTGCATATCAGTCGTTTTTATAAAGTTCGTACATATCCGAAATCCAGCCCTTCATAGTCTTGCGAAGGGATGCCGGGCTAACGACCTCTATCATCGCTCCGACATGAAGCAACTTCATTATGAAGTCGTAAGTTGGGGAAAGATATAACTCAAAATCAGCGTATTCGCCATAGTCCTCAATAAGTCGCTGACTATGATGTAACGGGAGCGATTTCAGATAATGTTTGTGGTCTTCGTTTGCACGAATGACTATTCTTTCGGGTTTTACATCATAACCGATTACTATTCCGTATGCAGTGGAAAAGTAATCAGAAGCATCAAAATCCTTAGGCAACTTATAGGTATCGGAGGTAGTTTCTACACTTTCTACACGGTCAAGACCGTAAAGTCTTATGTCGTCATAACGTACATTATGCGCCAGCACATACCATCGGTTCTCAAACAGCTTTACGCAATATGGCTCAATCGGGAAGGTGTAGCCGTGCGACTTCTTGAACGGGCGATATGTGATATTCACAACCTGGTTTTCTTTCATCGCCTCCAGTATAGTTGTCAGATGATCGCGTCCCGAAGGAATCTCGTCAACCAATATGCGGCCCTTCAACGAGAGATTCTCTCCAATGATATTGCCGACTGCAAACGAATCGAGCATCCACTTTTTGAGCTTGTCCTCGTCAATGTCCTCCGGATTGGAAATATAATAAAGATAACCGCCAACCTTCTGACAGTCAATCATTATTCCGAATTGCTCATAGATTGCATCACGCCAGCGGTTGAACGTGGCACGATGAAGTTCGTGTCCGTCGCTGAAATCTTTATTTCGCGACCAGCGGTCAGAAAGGTCCTTGTGAGAAATCTTTCCGGCACGGCGGATTGTATCAATCAGCCAAGTGTATTTTTGCAGTTGGTTCATATCTGTTTGAGTTTTACACCGCAAAGATAATGAAAACCTGTATCATTTCGTGGTACAGCTATTAATAAAATGAAAAAATCCAGCCGAGTGTGTTGAAATAGAATTGACCGATGATTGGTATTGCTCTTTGCGACTCTTGACGAGTCCTATACACCATGCCCTTATACGCTATGCTGAACCGAGTACTGTGCAGACGTCCCTTCAGCTCAAAGGGTCATGACATTTCGATACTGATATAATCAGTGAAACACATCGCCGTCAAATCATTCTCTACAGTCGGCCGGATTATATTAAATCAAGTCTGTTGACCATCCAAGGGCTTGAATTTTGAGATCAAGCTCTCTTAAGCGCGATGCACTGTGGTCATGAAGTTTGCGAAATTCTTTTGCGTTGACCATTCGTACGTATTTTATTTCCATTCTGCCATAACGTGCCTCCTGTTCTGTCAGATATTTAAGCCCTTCATACAGGGTCTTTGTACGCATCGACAATACGTCACGCTCGGCAAGCAATGAAGTCAAGTTACGCCCGTCAACTACAGCGTTCGTGTTGGTCAGATTAATACGGTAGATAAGTTTCTGTAATTCATCGAGTGTCTGATCTAATTCCTCGATTACTTGATTGGCATCTTCTGTTGGTTCATCGCCCTCTTGAACCTTGATGCAATCCTTGAGGCGAGAACGGAGTTGCTGCGACTTCTCCATAAGAGCCGATCTACGGCTCAATGCTTCAGCGAGTTTCATGCTATATTGTTTATGTTTGATGATGCAAAATTATTTGATAGCTGTCTCAAATTTCGTGACAGCATAAATTTTCTCAGATTATTGAAAACGGAAGGTTATTTGTCGCTATCCAGAAATTAATCATAAGATTACTTCTTCGATATCGGAAATGTTTTCCTCTCCATAATCATGAATTGAAGTCAGAATATCATTTTCCTCAGCACCATGAAGACTGAATATGTTCAGATGGGTATTTGCGCAGGTGTCATCTTGCCAACGAATAACTTCACTGACAGTCAGGTGCCCGTTGTTTCCGGAAATTACAAAATACATCTCGTATTCTCCATAATCCAGCCACATATCAATATATGCGTATTCATGATGGAAACCCAACTCCATTCCCAACAAAGCAAACCAATGTTCTTTGTCCTTCACGAATTTATCAATTGAATTATACGGACTTACTATGTCGTGCAGAAAAGCGTGGCGCTTACGCATCCCCTCAAATCGTTCCTTATTACTCATTGCTACTAAATCCATGCTCCATAAAGTTCTTCGGGTTCATCCTCGGGTCGGGCATTTTCCTGTGCCTTTTGGAGGGCCTCAGCCAGTTCCTCTTCGGTCGGTGGCGGCAACTCGACCATATATACGTTGCAGGGGCGTTGCTTCATCCCGGCTTTATGGCGTAGCCATAGATTTTCCATAAGAAGTGCTACTCCATCGGGCGTTTGTATTGTTTTCATTTTGATGCCTTGAAATTAAAAATTGGACGAATGATTGTGTCGATGTTGACTGTGTCACCGATGTTGGCAATGATTTCTTCTGCGGGCTTATATACCATAGGCGATTCATCGCGGGTGAAGTCGTTGACCGACTCCGAATAGATTCCCTGCATCGAGGCCTCGAAATCCTCCATCGTGATTTTCTCGTATGCCTGAGTGCGGCTCAACACTCTTCCGGCCCCGTGAGGAGCGGAACAGTTCCAGTCGGGATTACCCTTGCCAGTGCAGAGCAACGAACCATCGCGCATATTCAACGGAATAATGCAACGTTCTCCTTCGGTAGCAGAGATTGAACCTTTGCGGATGATGTTATCATCGCTGATGTAGTTGTGGACGGATTCAAACTCCTCAATCACTTTCACTCCTGGAAAGAATCTCATCAGCAATAACGATATAAGTTTGCGGTTGAGCACAGCCCAACGCTGGCAAAGGCGCATATCGTGCAGATATTGTTTCCGGGCCTCACCTTCTACATAGCAGAATGCGGCAGGGAGATTTGGCTCCGCGTCCAGATGCTCCTTACGCATTTTCTTGATTACGCTCTGCAACTCAGAGCGGAGACCAGCCGCCTTGTATTCCTCGATGGTACGTTTGATTGTCTCCTCAAACTCGTCGGCTCCATCGGTGAGATGTTTCACAGCTTTTGCCTGATAGATGTCGGCCACTTGCTTGCCAAGGTTACGTGACCCGGTATGGATGACAAGGTAAACATTCCCATCATCGTCCTTGTCCAGCTCGATGAAGTGATTTCCTCCACCGAGAGATCCTATAGCCTTATTAATACGCCCAGAGTCTTTAATTTCGCGGTAGCAGTAAAGTTCGGTCACAAGTTGCTTTGCCTCACGGTAGATTTCCATTTCCTCTCCCACGAGTGGCTTGAATCCGAAACGGTCTTCACGTACTATCATACCTGAGGGAACGTTCCCGCATATATGCTCGTGGAAGGCGTGAAAGTCGATCTCCGGAAGTTCCCCGAGATTGAGTATGCGCATACCGCAGCCGATGTCAACGCCCACGATATTGGGTATGACCTTGTCGCCGAGGTCGCCGGTGAAACCTATGACGCAGCCTGCTCCGGCATGTACGTCGGGCATGATGCGTATCTTCTTGTCCGAGAAAACGTCAATCGAAAGCAGTTCTTTAATCTGCTCCAAAGCGTTTTCTTCGATGTTGTCAGTGAAAATCTTCACGTCGTATCCTTCTATTGTCTTCATATTCTGATGCTTTTATTCTGTCGGTGCAAAGATAGATTGATATTGCGCAACCATTCTGCGCACTAAAACTTATCTCAATCTTCTTTCACAAGCGCAAAATTAAACTAAGGGTGGCGCATTTTACGGTACAGTTCATGTCTTTGCATAGTGTTAATTATGCTTATTTCGTAACCCATTACAATAGATAGTGTTATGCAAGCGATATAATGATTAGGCATAATAATTAGGCTAAAATTAACTCTTGTTTGCATTTGATTAAATTCCTTCATCGTATTAAAAAGGAGTACCAACACTAAAAGAGTATATGAAATTAGCAATCGTTGGCACTCGAAATCCGGGTGTATCATATCAGGAGTGGGAAAAACTTCTGCTTGGCAAAATCAATCCTGACGAGATTCAAATGATAATCTCCGGCGGTGCAAAAGGTGTTGACACCTACGCCAAATTATTCGCGGCCCGCCATCACAAACCTTATATGGAGTTCACTCCTCAATACTCCATCTATGGACGATATGCAACCTTGAAGAGAAACACACAGATTGTCCGAGAGGCTTCGACAGTTGTCGCGTTTCCTTCGGCGGAATCAAGAGGAACTTATCACTCCATCAAAGAAGCGCAGCGGTTCGGTCGTCGAGTCATAGTCGTAAACCTCTAAAAAATTGTGGTGTCTCGAAAAATGAGACACTGCATTATTAACTTTGCATTGTGATTATGGAAGACCAATACATAAAAGAAATAGCATGGTGGTTCGCTGAACTTGGAACAGAGAGTGAAGTGGACAACTATCTCGCATTGTTTCCGGAACTTAATAGCCGACTATCTAAATTTGCTATCGGCATTTTGAAATGGAACATTGCGGGTCTTATCGACATCAACAATCCCGACGATGTAAGCCGGGTACGGCTTATTCTAAAAGTCCTTGACCAGACACCCGGTTTTGACTTCTTCGATAACTCTTTCAATGAGTGTGCTCCCGAGACTGTTTGCGAAATCATAGGAATGTCGTCTATGGCACCGGTTGAAGAGCCGGAAATCGAATTCAATTATACGGTCGATTATATTGGAAGTTATGCGGATGCTCGCCAATATCTCGATATGACGTCGTGGTTTATCGTTATCTCGGAAGAATCGTTCAAGGCATATACCGCCAATGGCAACCGCTTCTATTTCTGTGGTAACGGAGAATGGTAGGATGTTCCCTGCATACCGGGCAATGGCTTCCCACGTGACCGCTTCGGTTATTCCCTCATCGCAGTTGAAGTCACACCGGATAATCAAATCGCGTCAATCACTTCACGATGGAACACCTGCGCAGGTGATACCGGCGACTTTATTACCGAGTATGAACTCAAATCAATCCTCGGCACCGAGAATTACACTAAATTACTTTGTAAACCCGCTGAAAATCACTAAATTTGCAATAATAACACAAACGAATTTATGGCCAGAAAACTAACTCAAAAGTTCTTTGCATGGCTTCAAAAGCCAGTTGGGAGTCAAATACTTTCAACGATAGCACAATATAGATGCCTCTCATTAGCATTGGATGGCACCTCATTGAGAGTATATTTTCAAGGCTGCAAAGTCTTATCAATCAAGCACAACGAAATCTCTGACCTTTGTTGTCTGACACCCCTGTCTAACCAATATATAAAAACATCAGAGCCGGTTTTGGAATCAATCATCAACTCTGGAATAACTCAAGATAACTTGCAAAACTATCTTGATTTAGCAATTGGTTTGATTAGCAGACGGGATAACAAACGTCAGGAGGAGCGAATTCGTCAAGAAATTGCGACGGTCAACAACTGTAGTCGGGAAGCAAATGATACTGATTTTTTCGTAGTTGATCAAGAGTACGGTGTAACAGTTGAAGGTAAAACCTCAAAATTTGATTTGGTAACCGTCAAATGGCTTTCAGAGCCTGAACAACGGAAAAACTTTAAGAGATCAAATATTGAGATTGTTATCTTTGAATTAAAGTTGGGGAAAGGCGCTGTCGGAGGAACGATAAATGCAACGAGTGAGTCCGCTGATCTTAAAAGCCATATAAGAGACTTCTCCAATTTTCAAAAAGATTCGGTTCAACTGTCAAAATTTAAGGAAGACATAATCACTATGTTTGTCCAGCAGGCATGTCTGACCGGATTTTTCAGCTCCAAAATCAACGGATTAAAGCATGTAAAGGAGTTGAAGACAGACGATAAAACCATAAAATTACTTGCAGAAAATGTCCCTGTTAAATTCGGTTTTATAATAGCAGATTATAAACAGAAAAGTACAACTCTAACGGAGCAAATAAGCCAATTTGACAATGATTTCGTTTTTGCTACAAGTTCATTTATGGGCTATGGGCTCTATGAGAATTGCATACTCAATCGAGAACAGTTAATTGAAAAATTAAAATGAAAATCACAGTTCATCGCGGCTCCAATCAGATAGGAGGATGCGTAACGGAATACGAGTCGAACGGTTGGAAACTGTTTGTCGATTACGGCGAACAGTTGCCGGGCGCACCTATGTCTGACAAAAAGTTGGAGATAGATGGACTGACCTGTGGCGACATACGAAAAAGTGCCCTGCTGATTACTCACTATCATGGTGATCATATCGGTAAAATTACCGAATTGCCGGCAGAGCTTCCCATATATATGGGTAAGATGGCAAAGGAGATAGTTTCAGAACTCGCAAATCATTTAAGTGTAGTCAGTGAAGAACATCGTAAGATGGCCGAGCGTCTTAACACTGTCAACACCTTTACCCCCAGAAGAAAATTCAATTTCGGCGAATTTGAAATTATACCGATAGTTATTGACCACTCGGCATTTGATGCGTATGCGTTCTGCATTGAAGCTAAAGAACTGAAGGTTTTTCATACTGGAGATTTCCGCAAACATGGCTTCCGTAGTGGAAAATTGTCAACGGTTATTGAAAGATATGTGGAGAGGGCTGATTATATTGTATGTGAAGCCACAAATGTCGATAGGCCTGAAGCTACTCTTATGCCGGAGCATGAGCTTCAAAAGGAATTTGAAAAAGCTTTCACAGAGAATAAATACAATGTGGTCTATGTATCGTCAACAAACATAGACCGTTTGTTTGGTCTATATCATGCTGCCGTTAAAGCACATCGACCATTTTACGTGGATGCTTATCAGAAGCAGATTATGGATATAGTGGCCGGACGAGATAAAATCTGGGGAAAGTCTTCTCTCTATAATTACGTAGAGGGTAGAAAGCCTCAAAAGCTTATACAACGAGGTACTGAATTTATTGCAAATGATAAATTTATAGATTTTGTGACCGATCACGGATATGTACTTGTTGCACGTCAGGGAGAGCGCTTTGACAATCTACTGAATCAACTTCCAGATGAGGATAGAGTTAAATACCTTTCCATGTGGGATGGCTACCTCGATAAGTCGAAGGCTGCATATAATCCGGCTCTTGCAAAATCTGTTGGTAATGTCTATAGGTATATGCACACGAGCGGGCACTGTGACATGAAGAGCCTATATGAGTTGTTTTCAGAACTTGATCCTAAAGCCATTATACCTATTCACACTGACAATCCAAGAGCCTTTGCCGATTTATTCTGCGATAAATGGCCCGTTATTCTGCTCAATAACGGAGAGTCTTTCTCTGCAATAAGAGACCCTTGGTTCGACATTACGGAGGCAGTAATTTATGCGTATAAAACACCGGAGGAGTCAGACAAAGTAATTGACAATCCAGAAGGATTGCAATATTGGGCTCTTGATGAACGTAGCCTTGGCGAGTTCCAGTGCTGGAAGGATGCAGAGTTTGCATTACATCATGTAGTATATGCGCCTAATCGTTTGCTTGCATATTCCATTGAGACAGACGATGATATGGCTCCATCACTATATGTGCTTTACACCCCTGACTTCACTGAATACTCCGAGTATTCAGAGGGTGAGCATGAACCGGGTGGCAACAATTATCAGGAAAAATGTGCTTTTGCTTCTGGAGACAAAGTCCTTGCCATTATTCAAAATGAGCTTCTTATGCCATGCACATTTGTTGGTCCGACATCAGAGGAGTTCTTCAAAGAATGTCATAGGAAAAACGGAGTGGAAGATGAAGAAAAGATCGATAAATTCGTTTCTGACCTATGGGATTGGGACTGGGATTCTGTTATCGTTAGACCCCTTGTTAAAGTTAAGTCCGGATTTATAGATACATCTTCAGATACCGCAGCTCAGAGGATTTATGTCTTCCCATATCGCGAACTGAAACTATAATTTATGAAAATACTCCACCTCTCTGACACTCACAACTGCCACCATCGGCTTCGGAATTTGCCCGAGGCCGATGTGGTGGCACATTCCGGTGACTTCTGTATGGTAGGGACAGAACAGGAAGCCATTGATTTTCTCAACTGGTTTTGTGACCTGCCATATAAACACAAAATATTCATCTGCGGCAACCATGACGATTGCCTCTATGGAGCCAACATCGACGGGCTCGACAACAATGTACATTATCTATGTAACTCCGGCATTGAAATAGACGGAATGAAGTTCTATGGCGTATCGATGTTTCTTGAAGATTGTATAACCGACCGTCAAAGCCGTAATTATGCCAATATTCCCGACGACACGGATGTGTTGATAACACACTCTCCGGCTTATGGCATCCTTGACTTTGACGATGGAATCAACTACGGTTCTGAAGAAATCCTGAAGAAACTATCCGACCTTCATCTAAAAGCCCATCTCTTCGGTCATATCCACGCTCAACACGGCGTAATAGAACAGAAAGGTGTTATCTACTCCAATGGAGCAATAATGAACGCTGATTACTCGGTTCCTAACACACCAAATCAAATTTTAATCTAATCGGTACAAATGTTGCCGATTCAATTTTTAACTTTGCCACAAATTCTAAACAAGAAAAACTAATAAAATGTATTACGCAGTCAAAAATGGAAAGGTGATGCGACATGAATCGTCATCATCATTCAGAACTGTTTACAGTTCAAGCCCGAAAGCCGTGAAAGTTGTTCTCAGCCCCGATGAGAAAAATGTCCTTATTCTCTGTGATAACGGTAATGTGAAACTCATGAATACCAATAATCATGGGGTTCGGACCGTCTATAATCAGACCGGTAGCCTCAAAGCTCAGGACATAGCATGGGACGGAAACAAGTCTTATCAAGTTCAAGCCAACAATAGATGGTCTAAGAAGTCCATCTAAAGCCATCTGATATAATGATCGGCAGAAGGAATTTTGCCGATTATTTTTATCTTTCTTTTAATCGGAAAATGTATTGCCGATTAAACTACTAACTTTGCGGTGTAATAAGAACAACAATCAGTTATGAAGGAACAATCCCTCGTTTTTCTAAAACCGTTCTCAATCAAGAATCCTACTCTTGATGAGCAAAACGACTTCATGATGACAGAAATAGTCAATGAGGTTGAGTGTGCCAATCTCGGCAAGATATATAACAACGACATGCTTCATGGTCGAGATCTCGCAACCTTCATTCCAGAGCAGGTAAGGGAGAATAAACCTCAATGGGTTGTTGCCGTTGGTCAATGCGCTACGATTGCGCTGGGTATTCGCAATCAGAAGAAAGTGCTCCTGAACCCCAAAGTCAGTTATGACCACCTCAACAATGTTTCGGAATTTGATAGGGAGCATACTTATGGTTTCTTCGACGACCGACACGAGCAGGATTACGAGCGGTTTCAAACAGTGTTTCCCCATGCCGCATGGTTTCCGCAAGATGATGACTTGACATTATTCACAATAAAAGAAATAGTAGAGGAGATAATCAATGGTTGAACTGCTGCTTAAACGCTACCTATGGCTTATCGACACGTTGAAACGTGGCGGAGAAATGACCTTTGATGAAATTTCTGCCAAATGGGATAAGTCCTCGGTCAATGATAATAAGGCAGAGTTGACAAAACGGACATTCTACAATCATTGTCAGGCAATAGCCCGACATTTCGGAATTGACATTGAATGTCGCCGCGGACGAGGACTAAATCTATACTACATAACGAATCCGGAGGCTATCGAAGAGAACACACTGACGAAATGGGCTCTCGACAGTTTCTCTCTTGGTGAACTTCTTCTTGGCAACGCCTCCATATCCGAGAAGATCCTCATCGAATACATCCCGTCAGGGCGTGAGTGGCTTGAACCGGTTTTGCAAGCACTCCAACAAAATCGTATAGTTGAGATTACATACGAAAATTTCGTGGGAGTCAAGTTCACAGGCATTGTCTGCCCACTGTGTGTCAAGCTATTCAAGCGTCGCTGGTATGTTCTTTGTTTGACCGGAAATAACCGAAAGCGTATATTCTCGTTTGACCGAGTAAAAAATCTGGAGTTGACAGATAAGACATTCAATTATCCGCAGGATTTTGTCCCTGCCGATTATTTTTATGACGTATTCGGTATTGTTGCAGGAGTAGAGCGCAAGGTTGAAAATATTGTTATCCGCACTTATGCAGAACTTCCCGGATACCTCCGTTCATTGCCCCTACATCACAGCCAGAAGGAACTGGAAACGAAAGACGGACACACCGACTTTTCACTACGACTTGTCCCGACTTTTGACTTCATTCAGGAGTTGCTTCTCCATCGTGACCAATTGGAAGTGATTTCGCCACAATCACTGCGTGAAGAGGTAGCAGAGATTGTTACCCGAATGAATCATTTTTACAATTATGACAAGGAGCAGAAAGAAGAACCCTGTTGAGACATACATCGGTACATCGCAAAAGCGAGGTAAACAAAAGTGTAACCGAATGTTTCGACGAGAGTGCAAAGCGGCACTTTTGACAGATAAACTGTTGCCAATACGTCTCAGAGAAATTCTGGACCAGTAGCACTTGGGTGGAGATGGCAAACACCGAATTCAACAGGATGATAATTACTATATAAAATCACTTCGTAAATAGACATTTCTAATACGTTTCCGAATCGATATTATAACGGCGGGCTGCTATCTTTACGCTCTCTGCAATGCGGGTGCGGAATTCCGGTGGGGCTATGACCTCGGCATGACCACCATATCCGAGAATGAGACGCTCCAATTCGTTGTTTATAACCACCTTTAGAGAGATTTGTATTGAGCCGTCACGGAAACGTTGCTCAACTTTCTGCGATTTATGGAATGGCTTTGACTCAACGTATGGAGCCTGTTGGCGGTCAATCTTTATTACCACTCGACGCGCCTTATCATGTATTCCTTTTGTCACTCCAATTGTATCGTCAAAGAAATGCTCCGGGTCAAAGTCAACGCATTTCTTGAAAGCATGTTCCTTGTCGATAGAAACAGACTGAATGCGATCGAGGGCAAAGATATTGACCTGCGGAACTCGGTTGGTGTCTTTCTCGCCGATAAGAAACCATCGGTTGCGATACTCCTTCAATAAATATGGATACACCACCAGAGCCTCCGGCTGACGTGCCTTGAACGACTGATATTTAATAATGACAGTTTGCTGTTTCCGCACCGCATCATATATATCACCTATAAATTTTGCACCCGTGTAACCTGCCACATGCTCCATATCCATTGCCGGAACCGACATCCCGGTGTGACGTGAAATCTGCTCGTTGAGCTTACTGATAGTGTCAATCGACGACGCAAGCTGTGGAAAGTCCTGCAACTGGCGCAATATGTCGAGAGCCGAATTAAGGGCGTCAAGACCTTCATCATTCAGCGGAAGATGAGTAATGCTGAAATCAGGATCTTCATATTCATAATATTTGTTTTCCCTCACCACTATCGGGGCGTTATAACCCAAGCGGTCACTGCGCATCAAGGCAAGGTCGTTCTGAAACGTGCGGCGGCTCACGGGATTACTCCGCCCCTCAAATTCAGCCAACGCATCGGTGCAGGCATCAATCAGGTCGTTTATAGTCCAGCGGCGATAATGGTTCTGGAGACATTTATCTATGGTTGATATTCTAATCAGAGTGGCTCGATTCAGGGGCATGACAAGATTATTTTTTGCAAAAATATCATTTTTCTCATAAGTGCGCAAATCCGCTGCGCACCACCTTCTCAACTTTGCGACAAAATCAGAACAATATGAACATTACAGGAAATTTTACATCTGCTGAGATTTTCACGGACAACATTGATCAGTCAGCACTCAACTGGATAACAGAACTTTGCAATCATCCGGCAATGGAGGGTGTGCCAATAGTGCAGATGCCCGATGTCCATGCCGGAAGTTCATGTAATGTAGGCACAGCCTATCCAATAGGAATGTATGTAAATCCCGACCATGTCGGTGTTGACATAGGCTGTACCATCTCCATGCATCGGCTGTCGTGTGCGGTCAATCCCGATGATTTTCCACTCCTCGATCATCGCATCCGGGAGGCGATTCCAATGGGCACTAACATCTGCCTGAAAAACTCTCTCAACGAAAAAGAGCTGTTTCGTTTCTTAAACTCTCAATATCAGAAGGCCCGCTCGGCAGCTCCCGATCTTATCAATGAGGCGCCGCGCTTAGACGCACATTTCATCAGTGACTTCTGGCGACGCATCAAGCTTCAGGAAGGCATCTTCTACAAAAGTCTCGGTACGCTCGGCGGTGGCAACCACTTTATTGAGTATGGAGAAGATACAGAATCCGGCGACGGCTGGCTGACAATACACTGCGGTTCGCGCAATCTCGGCGTAAAGGTTGCCAATCATTGGCGAAATATCGCACAGAATCCTCGCCGGGCCAAATTCGTCGGCTATCTCTGGGGCGATGCTCTACACGGCTATCTGTCAGATATGATTATAGCCCAGGCATACGCGCTCTACAATCATCAGATTATCCGCGACCGAATATTCGCCATACTCAAAAAGTTGTGTAAGGCCAAATGCGTGGAGTCTATCTTCACTACCCACAACTATATATCGGTTACAGACGAATTGCCGATGCTGCGTAAAGGTGCTATTAACGCATCCGAGAGCCGAAAGGTGGCAATTCCCTTCAATATGCGCGACGGAATAGCGATTTGCATAGGCAAAGGAAATAAACAGTGGCTCAATACCGCGCCACATGGAGCTGGACGAATCATGAGCCGTGCACAAGCCAGAAAGCAGATCTTAATAAGCGACTTTGAAAATTCAATGGCCGGAATATACTCTTCTTCTGTCTGCCAAGGCACTCTCGATGAATCTCCAATGGCATACAAACCCACCGAGGAAATACTTGAATGCATCCTACCGACAGTAGATGTCGTCGCCATGATAAAACCGAAATTCAACATCAAAGACAACGGAGAATGAAACATTACATACAAATTACAGCCGGACGCGGTCCTGGGGAATGTGCCAGAGCAGTCACACTTGTGGCACGCGAACTGCTAAAAGCCATCCCTACACTCCAACTCGCCGATTGCGAGCCTCACAACCAACACGCCGGTTGCTTCATGTCAATGACTTTCGTTACCGAAAATTCAATCCCTCAGTCTATTGCTGCCGAATGGCAGGGCACCATACTTTGGCGCTCAACCCAAAATCCATATCGTCCGGGACACAAGCGCAGTAACTGGTTTGTCGGTGTCAACTTCTTCGATGAGGTTGAGCTACCACAGATTGATGAATCAGACATAAGTTATGAGACCTGCCGTTCAGGAGGGAAAGGTGGTCAGAACGTCAACAAAGTAGAAACAACAGTCAGGGCAATCCATAATCCTACCGGACTTTCGGTGAAATGCTCTGACGAACGCTCTCAGGCGCAGAACAAAGCTCTTGCAAGAGGACGACTCCTGTTGAAACTCCGTCGGCAAAATGACACAGTCATAGCAGAATCGCAAGCGCTTCAATGGAGCAACCACGACAATCTACAGCGAGGCAACCCTGTCAAAAAATTTTCAGGACCACTGTAAATTTTATATGCTGTGTCGCTCTTTGATACAGTAGAGACGTAATTTTGTGCCGTAACTCAAAGACAATTTAAGCGATGAGAGAATTAGACCTACATAAAGAAAAAGAGGTTGATAAGTCAAAACAGAAGAACGATGCCAAGAACGCGAAGCCTAAAAGCGTACTGGAGTCTTTCGAGTATATAGTTGAACTTGCCGAAGACTCTAATCTTGACAGAGACTTTTTTGAGAAAGCTTCGACACATGTAAAATACGCCTCCCGCAAGTTAAAACTCACTGCTATGCAAGTGGTTCTACTCGCGATGTTCGTTGACAGAAGCGAAGACAGCCGTATTATGATTTCTGAAATTGCAAGATACGCAGGTTGCCGTACTACTAAAATACTGCGCCTTTCAGATGACATCGATATTCTTGAATCTATGCACTATCTTCGTGCATCGCGTAGCCGTAAGTCGCTTAGCTACCGTGTTCCCGGTGCAGTTCTGAAATCACTGCGTAAGAATCTGCCATACATTCATGAGGCAGAACCGGTGCTTGATACTCAGACTTTCTTCGACAGATTCGACAAGCTGATGAACGAGAAAGATGATGATGAACTTACTCACGATTCCTTGATGGAGCAAACAATGGATATGCTCGAAGAAATCAAGGACACTACATTTGCTACAGAGTTACGGCGATGTAATTTCGGAGATGAAGACACTCTGTTGTTTATCTTTATGGCACATCTGTTTGTAGAAAATAACGATGACAATATTGGCTTCCATGACATTGACGATATATTCGATGACAATGAAATTCCAAGTTGGGTAAAACGGGAGTTTCGCACCCGTGATTCCGAACTTTTTGAAAAAGAGCTTATCGAAAATGTCAATGAAGATGGTATGGCTCGTTCAGATGCCTTCAAACTGACAGATAAGGCAAAAGATGAACTGCTTTGTGAACTGAATTTGAATAATGTCGGAAAATCCGACAAAGGACTTGTCAAAGCTGATACTCTTAGCGAGAAAAAGCTGATATACAATGCTTCTGAACTTGACCAAATAACAGAACTTTCATCGATTCTTTCAGATTCTCGTTTCAAAGAGGTCCAATCCCGTCTTCGCTCAGCTGGTATGAGACCCGGTTTTTGCTGCATATTCTATGGCGCCCCCGGCACCGGAAAGACCGAAACCGTATATCAGATTGCACGACGGACAGGCCGCGATATTATGCGTGTGGATGTCGATAAGATAAAAAGTTGTTGGGTGGGCGAAAGTGAGAAAAATATCAAGGCTCTCTTTGACCGCTACCGCAACATCTGTAAAACCTCAAAGCTCGCACCGATATTGCTTTTCAATGAGGCTGACGCTGTTTTGGGTGTCAGAATGGAGGGGGCTTCACGCGCCGTTGACAAAATGGAGAACTCCATTCAGAACATAATACTTCAGGAAATGGAAACGCTCGAAGGTATTATGATTGCAACGACAAATCTTACAACAAACCTTGACAAAGCATTTGAACGTCGCTTCCTTTACAAGATACGTTTCGATAAACCTACTCTTGAATCTCGGACAACAATTTGGAAAACAATGCTTTCAGGTATATCTGACGATGATGCCCGGGTACTGGCCTCGCAATTTGATCTCTCAGGTGGCGAAATCGAGAATATCGCGCGCAAACATTCAGTCAACGCGATACTGTCAGGTAAAGAATCAATAGATATTCAAGAAATTATAACGACTTGTAAGCAGGAAAGAATATCGCAGAATAATCGATCTAAAATCGGTTTCTAATACTTATCACACACAAACTCCCGCATAATTCATTATGAATTACACGGGAGTTTTTAACTTATGGAATATAAAGGGCGGCAAGCTCCGTGAGCCTGCGATTGTATAAGCCTTTGTGCCATTTGCCTTTGTAGTGGCAATGGGAAGTATATGCCTTGAAGATATTTCGGTCTCCGGCTTTTAGTTTTTTTATGACGCTAGATTTGTTGACCGCTCCGGGCCCGATATTGTAAGCGAGCGCAGCAAGAATATACTTGTCCTTACCATAATCTTCATATATCTCACAAAATTTGGCATAATCACGTCGAAGGAGAGCATCGGCTTCCCGTTCACTGTATTGGCGGCGTGTGAAATGTTCTCCGCGCTGGACTACATGGCCATAGCATATAGTCGGCCAATGCTTCGGCTTATGGAGCGTTTCAAACTTTTTGATTATCAAGACTGCCCGCTCAAAGAGCGGCAGCTCCATTATACTTCGCTTTGCGGCGAAAGCCGGCGAAGTGACCGCGAGGGTCACTATCGCCATAAGGAATATCAGGATTCTTTTCATAAGCCGATGGGTGTTATGGTTCCGGGATTGACGGGTGTGATGATGCCGGGAGTCTTGCCTCCGTTATCATCGCCACTGTCCTTACTGTTGAACTCGAAGGTCTGCTCCCACGGGGTTGAGTTGAAGTTATCCTGAATGACCACGAGAAATTTATGGGCGTCGGAAGACTGGGCGGTGTAGTTCAGTCGGAAAGTCTTGCTTTCGAGAAGCACACGGTCGTTGTTGACCAGCACCGGTCCGTCAACAAGTTTGAGTGTTCCCTCGCCGTCATACTGGAAGTATCGGATTGTGTAGAGTGTGTTGGCATAGTTGCCTTCGGGTTTGATTTCGAAGCGTAGTTCCACGGTCTCGCCCTTTGTGATTTTGTCGCCGTAGGGCATGACTTCCACTGTAAAGGGATAGGACTGCTGCACGTCGAGGTCGTCGGAACAGGAAGTCAGTGCGAGGACGAGAGTAAAGAGGATTGCCCAGAAGCCGAAGAAACGGCCGGGAGTGAGGCGGATGTCGCCGATTTTATTGAGAATTGTATTCATATTGTTTTTCAGAGTTTTATTTTTGAATTGTTTGAAATTTTGGGTTGGGTAGCCACAAGGTACTCGTTGAGGTCCTTGTGGTCGGGATAGAGAGCGGACTTGTCCATTACCTTATCGCCCAACTCCCGGCGAAGTCTGGCGAGGGCGGCTCGCCCCGCCTCGTCATTGTCGAGGTAACAGGCTATGACGGAATAGTCCGGAAGAACGGTCAGCGCTTTGCCGACATTGGCAACGGAATTGAGAACCACAGAGTCAAAGCCGTCATTCAGACCGAGGCGTTCCGCCGAAAGAAAGTCGATGAAGCCTTCAAACACGTTACACCGAGCGTTGCCATTGGCAATGTGGGTTATGTGCTTTGGCGGATACGACCCCTTGAAGAAAGAATTGCGCAGCTTATCCAAACGTTTGGATAAACTACGTTATCCGAACTAAAATAAAATCCAAACTTGCATGAGTAATCATTTGAACTTCAA
>ENA-UOJC01001486-UOJC01001486.1-human-gut-metagenome-genome-assembly--contig:-C104-NODE-1486-length-31449-cov-25.745174_pt1 | contig 31449 bp, 30 predicted proteins | sample MGYA00242339_ERZ723886 | MGnify/ENA metagenome assembly ERZ723886 | reverse complement strand
GGAGGATTAACTTATGAAGAAAAAATTAGCAGTCATTCTTATGTCATCTATCTTAGCAGTTTCATCACTTGTGGGTTGTGGTAATACCCCTGCTTCTGAAAGCGGAACAGAAAACGCTAATACCAGTGCAGCGGAAGCAAACACTTCCTCCGATGCTAAAACAATTACTGTGTGGGCCTGGGACGACAACTTTAATGTAGCAGTAATGAAAGAAGCTGCAGAAGTATATAAGAAGACAAATCCCGATGCTAATATCAATGTTGATGTTGTCAGTCTGTCCAAAGAAGATGTCTATGTAAAACTGCAGACAGCTCTTGCCGGAGGCGGCAGCGGTCTTCCCGATATTGTCTTATTAGAGGACTATGTATCTGGAAAATATTTAAATACTTTCCCCGGTTCTTTTGCTGATCTTACTGACAGTTTCGACTATTCTCAGTTTCTGGATTTCAAAGTTGATGCTGTTACCATAGATGGCAAGACTTATGCCGTTCCCTTTGATACCGGCGCAACTGCTTTATACTATAGAGAAGACATTCTTGAGCAAGCAGGTTACAAAGAGGAAGATATGCAGGATCTGACCTGGGATGAATTCATTGAAATCGGTAAAGATGTAACCGAGAAAACCGGCACTCCTATGATTGTAGAAATCGCAAATAACAAAACCACCCTGGTTCGTGCCATGATGCAGTCCTGCGGTCTCTGGTATTATGATCAGAACGGTGATATTAACATCACAAACAACGAAGCTCTCAAGGCAGCTTTTGAAACCATTTTGAAAATGAAAGAAGCAGGAATCCTTTACGAAGCTGAAAGCACCGAAGGAAGAGCTGCTGCATTAAATAACGGTCAGGTTGCTTCTGTCGTAAATGCCCCCTGGTTCATTTCCTCTATTAAGCAGGCAGAGGATCAGTCCGGTCTGTGGAGAGCAGTTCGTATCCCCAAATTTGCCAATATTTCCAGCTCTGTAAATGCGTCCAACGTTGGCGGCTCCAGCTGGTATGTACTGGAAAGCTCTGCAAACAAAGACGAAGCCATCAAATTCCTTCAGGGTGTATGGCAGGGAAACACAGATTTCTATGATACTATTTTGTTAAACCAGGGTGCTATGGGCTCTTATATCCCCGCATATTCTACCGCAGCATACGATGCAGAAGATGAGTTCTTCGGCGGGGAAAAGATTAATGCTCTGTTCGCAGAGATTCTGCCGGATGTAACTCCCGTTAATTTCGGTGGTTATGTAGCTGAGGCAAACGATGCCATTACTACCGCTCTTGCAGATCTCTTTGCCGGCAAGACAGATGTTGACGGTGCATTAGCGGAAGCAGATGCGCAGCTGCGTAACCAGTTAGGCAGATAGGATCTCATGATTCTGCGGAATAGGAATATTCCGCAGAATCTTTTCCATAAAACGTCTGTAATATCTTATATCCTAATATTTGTTTTTATAGAAGGAGTCATTATGAAGCGAAAAAAGAAAGCGGGCCCTAATTATAATATTTACGGCTGGATATTTATTTCACTTGCATTTTTGTTATACATAATATTTACGATTTATCCTGCAATCGATTCCCTTCTTCTTGCTTTCCAGAGTTTTGAAGGAGGCAAATATACCTTTGTGGGTCTGAAGAATTTCAAGAGAATGTTTGGTGATGCCATCTTTTTAAAATCTCTTGGCAACACTTTCCTTTATATGGTCATTCAAGTACCTATAATGCTGTTATTTGCTCTCATTATCGCTACCCTGCTCAACAGCAAATTTTTGAAATTCAAGGGATTTTTCCGCACTAGCGTTTTCCTTCCATGTGTAACCTCTTTGGTAGCTTACTCTATCATATTTAAAATGCTTTTTTCATTGGATGGTCTCCTGAATCAAGTATTAATCAAACTGGGAATTTTAGATGCGCCTTATCAATATCTGCAGGATTCCACCTGGGCACGCGCCGTTATCATTATCGCAATGATCTGGCGTTGGACCGGCTATAATGTTATTTTTTATTTATCCGCCATGCAAAATATCCCTAAAGAGACTTTTGAAGCAGCAAAAGTAGATGGTGCGAATGCGGTTCAGACATTTTTTAAAATTACAATTCCGCAGTTAAAACCGATTGTTCTGCTCACAACCATTATGTCTACCAACGGCACCTTGCAGTTATTTGATGAAACTATGAATATTACACAGGGTGGTCCTGCAAATGCAACCATTACTGTTTCACACTACATATACAACCAGTCCTTTGTCTATGCCCCTAATTTCGGATATGCATCCGCTATCTCTTACATGGTTGTATTTATAATGATTATTCTGGCAATCATCCAGTTTACTGTTGCTGGAAAGGAGGATTAAGTTATGCATAATAAAGAATATCGCATTTTTAAGAAAGTATTATTGCATATCGCCTTACTCATTGTTGTTTTGATTTCTATTTTTCCATTTATATGGATGTTAACCGGTGCTACAAATAAAAGTGTAGATGTTACCAGTGGAGCTCTGCATTTCGGAAAATCTTTGGGCGAAAATTGGGCTAACCTCCAGTCAAGTGCTAATGTATTTCTGGTATTTTTGAATTCCATGAAAATTACACTTATTTATACCTTTATATCTATTTTGATCTGTTCCATGGCAGGTTACGGCTTTGAAAAATATAGATCAAAGGGTAAAAACATAGTATATTCCTTGTTCCTTTTCTCGATGATGATACCCTTTTCCGCCCAGATGATTCCTTTATTCAAAATGGCATCTAAGGCTAATATGTTAAATTCACACACTGCGGTAATTCTTCCTACCCTGGCAATGCCGTTCCTGGTTTTCTTTTTCCGCCAGAGTTTCCAGTCTTACCCCACAGAGTTGATCGAAGCTGCACGAATCGATGGTGCCAATGAATTTACTATTTTTTTCCGTCTGGTAATGGCTCCGATGAAATCCACTTTTGCAGCAGGTGCCATTTACGCATTCATGAAACAATGGAACAACTATCTATGGCCTCTGATCGTAATACAGACAAATGAGAAGAAGACCTTCACACTCCTTCTCTCTTCCCTTGCCTCCGCTTATTATGTAGATTACGGTCAGTTAATGTTAGCCATTGTCCTTGCAACCATACCTATTATCATTGTATTCCTGACAATGCAGAAGCAATTTGTAGAAGGCATTGTCGGTTCAAGTAAATAATCTGGAGGTAACCATGCGACAGTATTCCATTGATGCAAGAAATATTAAAAATCCTATCTATCCCTGCCCGATACAAATGGGCGGAAAAAATGCAAATGGTCAAATGTTATCCATCGGAAATTACTATCTTTCTCTGGATGGAAAACCTTTCTTCGGGATTTGCGGAGAAGCCCATTTTTCAAGGATAAACCGGGAATTATGGGAAGACGAAATCATTAAAATGAAAGCCGGCGGCTTAAATATGATAGCCACTTATATTTTCTGGATACATCATGAGGAAATTGAGGGCACTTTCGATTTCTCCGGCAATAAAGATCTTCGACTTTTCCTGGAATTATGTAAAAAGAATCATATGTATGTCATCTTGCGTATTGGTCCTTTTTCTCACGGAGAATGCAGAAACGGCGGTTTTCCTGACTGGATCTATGGTCAGCCTTTCGATATTCGCTGCGATGATCCTTCCTATTTGTATTATACCAGACGCTTTTATGAACAGATCTATCAACAGGCTAAAGGACTATTATTCAAAGACAATGGTCCTGTCATTGGTGTCCAGCTGGAGAACGAACATGAGCACGCTTCCTGTCCCTGGGAAATGACGACAGAGAACAGCAAGGAATGGGTCGTCAGCGGACACGATGGCAAAAATCATATGAGCACACTGAAGAAAATAGCCAAAGAAGTGGGATTTGATGTTCCTCTTTACACGGCTACCGCCTGGGGAGGTGCCTGTGCTCCCGAGGATACCGTTTTTCCTCTCTGGGGCGGATATGCATTTCGTCCCTGGATGTTTTACGACGGAAAATTAAAAGAGCATCCTGCTACCGCCGAATATCTCTATGGAGATTTTCATAACAACAGTGCTCCGAAATATTATAATTTTGACCCTGAGTATGCACCGGAAGACTTTCCTTATGCCTGCTGTGAAATGGGGGGCGGAATGAACGTCTACTATCCTTATCGTTTTCAGTTGCCCTACGAAAGCGTCGCTGCACTTTCTCAGGTAAAATCCGGAAGTGGCTGTAATTTCCTTGGATATTATATGTATCACGGTGGCACACATCCTAAGGGAAAGACCGTTCCCTACATGAACGAATGTGATGTTCCAAAGTTTTCCTACGACTACCAGGCTCCTTTAGGTGAATTTGGACAAGTCCGGCTTTCTTACCATCAGCTAAAGCTTCAACATCTGTTTTATCAGGAATTTACCTCTGAAATTACAGCTGCTAAGACCGTTCTTTCCAAGGAAGCCGAAGTTCAGACTCCGGAAGATGTGGAAACCTTGAGATATGTTGTACGTGCAGACGAACAGGGACACGGTTTTCTCTATTTAAATAACTATCAGGACCATGTGGAAACGATCGATCAGACGGATTTCTGCGTTACTATCCAAAGTGACCTCGGAGAAGTACGTTTTCCTCAAAATGGAAGTCTAAATCTCGCCAAAGATGCCTGTGCAATACTTCCCTACTGGTTCTCTCTGGAAGGACATTTGTTAAAATACGCTACCGCGCAATTAATCACAAAAGCTGTTTCCTCTCATGCGACATACTATTTTTTCAGTAAGATTCGCGGGATGTCCGGCGAATTTGTATTTCCAGAAGACGAAATTATCCCTGTCAGCGGATGCAGCGTTCAGAAGCACAAAGTCATTCTGAGTAATTCCGAAACATCTGTATTCACATTTGGTCAGGGGAATCGCTGCATAGTTACCGTTTTAAATGTAAATGATGCAGAGCGTTTATGGCAATACGATACTCCCGAGGGACGTAAACTTTTCCTATGTGACTGTCCTGTTTTATATAAGGATAACGAATTTGAACTGGAATATCCCATGGGAGAAGAAGTCGCCCTTTCTGTTTTCCCGTCCGAGAAGGAAAGTATTGTCATCCACAACCGGGAGCTTTCACGGTCGGGCAACATTGGTCCTTTCATCACTTATACTGCTTTTCAAGACAAAAAGGAATATCATTTTTCCGTAAGAGATGCCAGTTCCGTAAATTCCGATGAAGAAAGCACTCTGAAGCGCCCTGTTGTCGGAAGCCCTATTACATCTTCAAAGGTTGTGAATGCAAGAGCTGTTCTGCAGTTTGAGCCGGATGTATTTACCGGAATGAAGCAGGTGATGCTTCGCATTCGCTACCGGGGCGATATCGGATATGCTTTTTCCAACGGTGAAATGTTCCATGATAATTTCTGTAATGGAGCTCCCTGGGAGATAGATCTGCTACCTTACAAGGAAAAACTGTTGGATAAGGGCATGTATATTTATGTTTCTCCCAAAAAATCCGGCGGCTTTATTGACTCCAGTTCAGCTATGGCAGCAATGGTAGAAGTATTCAAGGATCAGGTGGCTCATATTGATTCCATTGAACTTCAGGGCATTAAATCCCTGCCTGTTTCTCTTTGATTTTATTCTCTTTACCTGTTACAATTTAATTTATAACAGGTAAAGAGAAATTATCTGATCTGATTGCGAGGTACTTATTATGAAATGTTTTAATGTAGGAATTCTTGGTACCGGCAGTATTGCACAATCTATGGCATTCACATTAAATGTTCTCAAGGATAAAGGTGAGGTTGTTCCTTATGCAATTGCTTCCCGTTCCCTTAAAAAAGCGGAAAAATTCGCCCGGGAATGGCATTTTGAAAAAGCATATGGCAGCTATGAGACTCTTGTCTCTGACCCTGCCGTGGATCTTATCTATATTGCTACTCCACACTCTTTGCATTATGAGCATGCTCTGCTTTGTCTTAATCACAGTAAAAATACTTTAGTGGAAAAATCTTTTACCGCCAATGCCAAACAGGCACAGAAGCTCCTATCCTTAGCGGCTGATAAAAAAGTGTTTTTGGCAGAAGCTGTATGGACTCGTTATATGCCCAGTCGTAAAATAATAGCAGATCTCTTAGATTCTGGTGCTATTGGTCGGTTTACAACCTTGGATGCTACATTTTCCGTTCCAATTCACGAAATTCCCCGTATGCATGATCCCTCTCTCTGTGGTGGTGCACTCTTGGATCTGGGAGTATATGTTTTGACAACAGCTTCCATGTATTTTGGTGACGAAATTATAGAAACTGATTCTTCCTGCTCCTTATATCCTACCGGTGTAGATGCTACGGACAATATCATCCTCACTTATAAAGATGGAAAAAAAGCAACCCTGCATGCATCCATGACGGAAGAATCCCATAACTGTGTGAAAGTTTGCGGATCCGCAGGTTATCTTACATGGGAAAGTAATAATAATCCTCGTAATATTGAATTACACAGCCCTGACGGTACCCTACTTCAGAAAATATCGATTCCCGAACAAATCAATGGCTACGAATATGAAATTCTTGCCTGTAAAAGAGCCATTGAAGACGGAGAAACAGAATGTGAGGATATGCCTCATGCAGAAACGCTGACAATCATGAAGCAAATGGATGCATTACGCCAAGAATGGGGAATTAAATACCCTTTTGAGGTATAAAACGCTAACGCAAAAAACCGCTGCCCTTACGGGCAACGGTTTTTGTATTCAAAGATTATCCCTCAATGGCGATGTATTTATTGGTCTCCACTGCAGGTTTTGCTTCCTTCTTAGGAACATTCAGGGTCAGAATACCATGTTTGAACTCACCCTTAATATCCTCCTGGGTCAGATTGTCACCAACATAGAAGCTACGCTGGCAGGAACCTGCATAACGTTCCTTGCGGATGTACTTGCCGGATTTCTTCTCCTGTTCATCCTCATCCAGACCCTTGGCAGCCTCGATGGTCAGATAACCATCCTCCAGAGATACCTTGATCTCATCTTTCTTGAAGCCGGGCAGATCAACGATCAGCTCATAGCCATCATCGGTCTCCTTGATATCGGTCTTCATTACGTTGTGTGCATGTCTGCCATACAGTTTCTTCTCTATCTGATTCTCTGCTCTGTTGTCAAAGAAAGGTACATCATCAAAAAAGTCATCAAATAAGTTCTCTCCAAAAATGCTAGGTAATAACATAAGTCATCTCTCCTTTTCTATTAAACATATGTCGGTGTCTTTCGATACCTCTTACCTTTTCCATCCTCCGGTAACCACCATCGGACTTCCGAACCGGTCCCGGATTTCTGATCTCGATCTTCTTTCAATCTCTTGATCTTTCTTCCTCTCCCTTGTTCTATTTGTACTATAGCACCTATATATAAGTATGTCAATTAAGGAAAAATTATATAATTATAAATTAAAAATAAACAGCAAAAAAAGACCGGAGCACTGTGATCCACAGTACTTCGGTCCTTACTCTCATAAATAATATGATTGATCTTACTTATCCTTTGCTGTGAAATATACGAAGAACACATCTCCCTTGGTATCATTGGAGAACTGCTCCAGATAAGAAATAGAGTAATCCTTGGAATCCTCGGGTACTTCAAATACCAGCAGACCGGTTCTCTCTTCGTTGACACTCAGATCATACTCTTCCGGCAGCTGATCATCGCTTACGGCATCACTATAATAGGTGATCGGTGCATCAAAAGCATCGTCATCGTCATCATCGCCCCACTGGATCTGGAAATCGGTATCATACATGGTAACCGTAGAACGATCTGTGTTCTTAACCGTTAATTCTGCCACCAGAAGCTTATTTCCCTCTGCAGGTGTATATCCTTCAAATTCCTTGCAGGTATACGCACTGTTTACTGTGTAGTCGAAGAAATAAGTTCTCATTACATCTCCGATACGTCCCTCTGCATATCCGTCGTCATCTGCGGTTACCACACCACTGCCCTTGTTGGATGCTGCTCCTGCCAGGTTCTGAACAGCGCTGTCCACAGGACCACATGCTACCAGGCTGAAAGCCAGTACAGTTGCTACCATAATTCCTGCAAATTTCTTCATTTTTCTTTTCTCCCTCTCATAAATCCTAATTGCATGCGGCTATTCACATGCGAAGCCAGTATAACACACAAATCGACAGAATGCAACGCTTTATTGCACTACTCTGTGAATGTAAGCACTTACTCACGGGTCAGCCGCAGGATCACTTCCCGGTGTTCCGGGTATTTTTCCAGCAGTTCTTTCCGATCAAACAGTTCAAACTCTTCATATTTAAAACAGGGTGACACCATACATCCCACCAGGCTGAAGCCCTCCTCTTCCATGGCGGAACCGAAGATCATCCCCTTCGGTACCAGTACCTGGGGTACTTCTCCCTTCTCCAGATCCAGTCCCAGCTTTGCCGCTGTCAGCTTTCCTTCTTCATCGATCATATAAATAGTCAGTGCATTACCGTCATGGTAATACCATACCTCGTCCGATTTCAGGCGATGAAAGTGGGACACCTCTCCTTTTGCCAGCATGAAATAAATGCTGCTCCACAGATCTCTGTCTTCCTTTTCCAACAGACATTCCTTAAAATAGCCACCCTCCACATGGGGTTCCATTTCCAGATGTTCAATATAATATTCCGCTGAATGTTTCATAAATGCTTTCCTCTCTCCGACTATTTCTTTTTCCATGAAATTAGTGTATACTATGCAGAGAAAAAGCGCAATTGCAAAAGTACTGCATGGCGCGGAATGGAGAATATTATGGAAAAAATCGCAAGCTTCACCATTGACCATATCAAGCTACAACCCGGTGTCTATGTATCCCGTAAAGACCACATCGGTGCAGAAGTCATCACCACCTTCGATCTGCGCATGACCAGTCCCAACGAGGAGCCGGTGATGAATACCGCAGAAGTTCACACCATCGAGCATCTGGGTGCGACCTTCCTGCGTAATCATCCGGAATATAAGGACAAGACCGTCTACTTTGGCCCCATGGGATGTCGTACCGGTTTCTACCTGCTGTTAGCCGGTGACCTTTCCTCTAAGGATATTGTCCCCCTGATGGTGGAAATGTTCGAGTTCATCCGCGATTACAAGGGCGAGGTACCCGGTGCATCTCCCAAGGACTGCGGCAACTACCTGGATATGAATCTGGGCATGGCAAATTACCTGGCAAAACGCTATCTGGATAATGTGCTGTACAACATTGATGACAGCCGCCTGGTATATCCGGAGTGATTATAATTTTTTAAGAAAGAACAGGAAAACACTCATGAAAAAAATCGGAATCATCGGTGCCATGGAGCTGGAGGTAGAGACCCTCAAAGCTCACATGACCACCACCAAGATCACTACCAAAGCCCACATGGAATTTCACGAAGGCACATTAAACGGTACTCCCGTTGTCATCGTCCGCAGCGGTGTCGGCAAAGTCAATGCTGCTCTCTGTGTACAGATCCTGGCAGACCTCTTCGGAGTGACTGCTATCATCAATACCGGCGTGGCAGGTTCCCTGAATGCCGCCCTGGACATTGGCGATATCCTGATCTCCAGGGATGCGCTGCATCATGATGTGGATGCCACTATTTTCGGTTACAAGCCCGGTGAGGTTCCTCAGTTAGGCTGTCGGGAATTTATCGCAGATGAACATCTCGCACAAGTCGCTGTCTCCACTTGTAAAGAAGTCAATCCTGACATTCACGTTCATACCGGACGCGTGGTCAGCGGTGACCAGTTCATTTCCAGCAAAGAGGTCAAGACTCGTCTGATTCAGGAATTTCAGGGAGATTGTGCCGAGATGGAGGGGGCTTCCATTGCCCACGGTGCTTACTTAAACGACATTCCTTTTGTCATCATCCGTGCCATCTCCGATAAAGCAGATGACAGCGCTGAGATGGATTATCCTTCGTTTGAAAAGGCCGCAGCGCTCCACTCCGCCAAACTGGTAGAGGCTATGATGCCCCGGATCTAGAAAGGATATCATTATGAAAAAAGAAAAGAAATACATCGAATATATCTTAAAACAAGCGGAAGCCCTGCTGGCTATCGACAGTCCTTCCGGTTTCACGGAAAAAGTAACGGATTATCTCTGCGAGGAATACAAACGCCTCGGCTACAAGCCGGTCAAGACCAAAAAAGGCGGTGTTCTCGTAGAGATCGGCGGCAAAGGCAACGCCATTCTGACCATGGCCCATGTAGATACGCTGGGCGGCATGGTCGCTGAAATCAAGAGCAACGGCCGTCTCCGCCTGACCAGGGTAGGCGGCTTGAACGCGAACAACATCGAGACTGAAAACTGCCGTATCTACACGCTGGACGGTAAAGCATACGACGGTACCGTACAGCTGACCGACGCTTCCATCCATGTCAACAACGATTATCAGAAGTCCGAGAGAACTTTTGACTCCGTGGAAGTCCTGCTGGATGAAAAGGTATCTTCCAAAGAGGACGTAAAAGCACTTGGGATCGAAAACGGTTCCTTCGTCTGCATGGATCCCCGTACCCGTATCACTGAGTCTGGCTACATCAAGAGCCGTTTCCTGGATGACAAGCTCAGCACCGCTATTTTATTGGGATTTGCAAAATATGTAAAAGACGAAGACTTAAAGCTGTCCCGTAAGGTTTATCAACATATCACCGTCTTTGAGGAAGTCGGCCATGGTGCCTGCGGTTCTGTTCCCGAGGATGTGGAAGAGCTGTTGTCCGTAGATATGGGCTGTGTGGGAGAGGGTCTGGAATGCACGGATCGTCAGGTATCCATCTGCGTCAAAGACGGACATGGGCCTTATCATTATGATGTCGTAAAAGGCCTCATTCAGGCCGCAAAAGACAATCATATCGACTATGCGGCGGATGTATACCCCTATTACGGTTCCGATGCCGATGCCGCTTTAAGCGCCGGTATCGACGCCAGACACGGACTTATCGGCCCAGGCGTCTATGCTTCCCACGGCTATGAACGCTCCCACAAAGATGCCGTTGCCGCAACACTGGAATTGTTGAAGGCTTATCTGGCATAATAATACTTACAAAAAGGAGCCGGTACAAATCCGACTCCTTTTTGATTATATACTTTTCCATGTTAAAATAATTTTCTATTCGCCATATATTGATAATGACTCTTTTTCCAGCTCCATATAATTAATCTTATCAGCCTTTGTCCTTGGAAACTTCTCGACTACAGTAAAATATTTAGGGATTTCATACTCCTTTAGTTGAATAACCTCGCCATTGAATGTTTTTCTCTCTTTTTGTAATTCCTTTATTATGCGCTCACTTGTCATTGTTTTATCATTCAAAATAATAAATGCGTGTCCCACATAAAGCCATTTCGAATCCGGATGTTTTACTACTGCAGCAGATTCTATTCCTTCGATTGTATTCAATGCCATTTGCACATGATCACAATATACCTTGTTAAGTGTAGAAATAATATAAAATCTCGATGATCTTCCAGTTAATTCAAAGCTGCCATCTAAAAGAAGTCTTCCGTTCGTTCCCGTCTTGAAATATTCTTTCCCTTGATATCTAAACTTTGACTGTCTGGTGAGCTCGGGATTTCCATAGTACTCCTTAAATACATTCTTTCCGGAGATACAGAGCATCCCTTCCTGTTCATAAGGTAACTCTTCCATATTTTCATTGACTACAATAGCACTCACACCATAAAAAGGCTTTCCTACGCTTAAAAAAGGAACATTACAGCCATATGCGTTTGTATTTCCACCACATGTCTCTGCATTTCCTGAGCCATTTATAATCTCTACTTCTTTGCAATTGTGCTCCCTAAAAAAGCAGATTGCTCGCTTTGCCATTTGTTCATTCAAAAAATCTCCACCGGAAATAAATGTCTCTACACTTGATAAATCCATGTTGTCCGGAATATTTCGCATAGTCAATTCCAGGAGCGCCGGGCTTCCGAATATGATATTAGGTGATTGCATATAAAAGTCTGCAATTGTATCTTTGGAAATATCCGGGCCAATTATAACCGTTCTCCCACATAATAAAGACATTAATACACTGGTCACAAATCCATAAGGATGACAAAAAGGAACACATACCAGACTTTTTTCTCCGGATTGTTGGGTTACATGGGAAGAATTTTTTAAATAGATAGCGGTTGCTATAATATTCTTATTTGTTAATACCACTGACTTAGGATTTCCTGTTGTTCCACTTGTATATAAAATCATCGCCACACAATTTTTTATTCCAATGCTTCTTTTTATCCCTTTTAACTTCCTGTTTAACAATGATTCATATGTAATTACAGCATTTTTGGTATGTTGAGATGACATCTGCTCCAATGTAATAATACATCTGGTGTTTCCTTCTCCACACAAAAGTTTTTTATCCTCTTCTGTATATCTTTCCTTCACAAGAACAGAACTTCCGTACTTTTTTAAGTAGCGTTCCACTTCTTGCACTGTTGCATGTGAATTCAAAAAAGTAACTATAACTCCTATACTGTTTGCTGCTAAGAAAAGTTCTATTCCCTGATAACAATTTGGTACAACCATCGTAAGAATATCACCTTTTTGTAATCCAATACTATACAATGATCCTGCTAATATCTGTGCATTTTCAATTAATCTTTCAAAACTGATCTTTTTACCTTCATCTTCTATTGCAATTTCTTTTCTATACTTTCTACTTGTATATTTGATTAAAGAAAAAATACTACATCCGGGAATCACCGGATGTTTCTGAAAAAAAGTAGCATCTTTCTCATATTTTCATTTATTCTATATTCTTTCGCAGTACGAATTCTGGTTCTAAAGGATTCCTTTATTCCAATTCAAATTCCCTCTCATTAGCATTCCCGTCTAAGTGTAGACATCATATCCCGAGTTTCTGAATTCCATCTTTTCTTTTTCATAAAAATATCGTCTCAAATTCTCTACTACATTTTTCCTGTCCAGATCAATTTCCTTCTGAATGTATTCCCTGCTGTTCAATCCTGTTTCCAGCAGTGCATTTTTCTTTAAATACAAACCACTCAATGTTCTGACTACCGCCTCGTATTCCTGCTCTTCTTCCGTCTTCTTTGTCAGATACTCTGCATCAAAAACATCATGCTTCCAGTTAATCTTCTGAAACGTATCTGCCACATAAAAGTCAATAAAATGCTTTTCCAGATCTCCATAATCACTTCTTCGGATCGATGGAATATGCCTTTCCATCATATGCCAGACTGCGGTTGCCATCTGATCACGTACATAACTGCTCATGGATTTTATGCGGTATTTTTCATTTTCCTCTTTTCCCGGATAATAATCCTGAATGTTCAGATTCAAATTTTTCACATCAATGGGATTTCCTACATCCAGATATGCCACCTTATTTTCATAATCCTTTACCAGCACAATGGGAACAATCTTTTTCCCTGTCTTTAGTGCCAGATTCACAGGACCGTCATATAAGGGTTTAATCAACTTATTCAAATCATAATTATGTGAACCTTCCGGGAAAATCAGAATACTCTGAGTCTGTAAAACCCTCTCCATTTTTGCAGGAAGTGCACTTCTCTCATTCTGATCAAGAACATTAAAGACAATCATTCCATTTAACCACGACAGATAGACTTCCGGATTGTAGTTCAAATTTTCTACGGAACCCAGTATAAGATATGCATTACGGTCGATGATATTTAGCATAGTTTCAATATCTTCCGGGCAGACATGGCTCCCCACAAAAATATAGTTCTCACCATCTTCCAACTTAGGATAACGTTCTACCACAATATTGTTGGCGTTTTTCTTCTTTGATAAAGGATAGTACGATAAAGGAATCTTATCAGCACTCAAATTTATATAATATTCATCATTTGTTGTATCATCTGAAAACTTCTCCCTTATGATCGTTGCATTCGTGAACATATTGCATAGTTTTCGAAATATCCAATTTGTTTTTCGCCGCAGAAAGAGTCCTGTGTCAGTAGTAAAATGATTTACATCTTTTGTATTCAATTTACGAATCAATAAGTTTTTATAATTCATAGTTTGAAATTTTCCTATATTAAATTGTATTTTCTGGTGAGTTCTCTATAATCTATTTTTCCATTTTGGGTAATTGGCATTTTATCAAGAATTACTATATCCTTTGGAATAAAATGATCCGGTAACTGTGAATGTAACATTCTCAACAAATCATTCTTAATATCATTGTTCTGCCTATCTTTCTTCAATGAAACAAAAGCCACTAAAACATTTATTTTTTCCTTATCTTCTACTGCAATTGTTCCACAAAATTCAATATCACTATTCGATAAAAGTAATTCTTCCACTCTTGCAGGAAAAATCTTATATACTGTACCATCAGCACTTTTTGTCAGATAAATTCTTTTCAGTCTACCATCAAAAAAAACAAATCCATCTGTGTTAATGTGTCCTAAATCTCCACTTTTGAACCATCTTGTACCATTTTTGTCAACAGAAATTTCTTCCCCTTTGCTGTTTCTGTAACCACTCATAAGGCTCGGAGCAGCAAAACACAACTCCCCTACTTGATTATATTCCAAAGTATTACCCGTTTCGGTATCGATAACTTTAGCATTCGTCTTAGGAAGTGGAATTCCAAGTGACCTATCTCGTTTACAACGATTCATATTTGTACAAACAGTAGCACCAAATTCCGTCATTCCATAACCGGTAGTATATTCAATATTACAATTATGTGCTCTTAATTGCGCATTCAAATTCGCTTCCTGTTTCTCTGTAACCGATCCACCTCCACCGGCCATTGTTTTCAACCAACCCATATTTCCTCTACATACATTGGTTATCGCATTTATAAATGCGGGACCAATTATCATGTGCATTGGCTTACATTTTATAAAGCATTTTGCAACAGCTTCAGCTTCAGGAATAATATGTAAAATACCGTGAGTACCTAAACCAAGTTGTGTATGTATTCCTACACTAACACCAAATCCCAAAAATGGTGGAATAGCATTCAAATAGGTGTCCCCGCGATTGATGTTCATATCTGCAATACTATATTGAAATGCTACTGCATTCAGACTATTACTGGTGTGAACTACACCCTTGGGTTCTCCTGTTGTTCCACTTGTATAAACAATCACTGCAGGTAAATTTCCATTATATGAAGGTATATCTAAAGAATTTCCTAACTTGCCCTTTTCAATAAAAGCTCTATATGAAATAGTCCCATCAACTTTGGGCATTTTCTTCAAACTCACAATTATCTTCTTTATAAAAGGCATTGATCTTACTAATGGCAAAGTAATCATGGGAATCTGTATTTTTGACTGTATGTTTTTTACTTTTTCTCCTACTAATCCCAGATATAAAAACAAAACCGAATTTGTCTGTTTTATTGAATCAACGATTTCATTTTCAGACAATGTCATATAAATCAGATTTGCTATTGCACCTAATTTATTAAGAGCGTACAAACAATAAATCATTTCAGGTGTATGCATAGACATAATTGTAACAGTGCTTCCTTTAGTCACTCCCATTTTTTTGAAAGCAGTTGCTACTTTATCAATATTTTTGAATAAATCCTTATATGTAATTTTCTTTCTAAAATATTCAAACGCAATATTTTCAATAGACTCTTTATTATTTTCATATATATACTGATACATTGAAACATTTGGCATTTCTGCCTTTTGAGTCTCTTCTGAATACCATTTCAGCCATGGCTTATCAATAGATGGATAACCATTTTCTTTATTTTTCATTTTTCCGTACCTTTTTACAATTTGGACTTTTTTTTATATATCTTTTTCTTATTTCTCTTTAAATCTCGATATTTATTACTATTTATATAGTAACTATGTAAATGTAATTCGTCAAGTGATTACTTTTTTCATAGTATTGTTATATAACGTAATTTTTTATTATCTTAATCAATTCAGGAGTCATCATGCAGAATGTAGTTTTTTCTATGAAAGAATATGGACATATAGAAATTCATCTTAAAGAGTTAATGGAAGAACGTGGTGTTACGAGAAATGCTCTTGCAAGAGCTACAAATACACGTTTTGAAGTAATAAATAAATGGTATCAGGGACATGTTGAAAAAATAGATGCTGATGTGCTTGCACGAATTTGTTATATTTTAGATTGCAATCCCGGTGATATTATTTTATATACAGTGTCAGATGAAAACTATTAAAAACATTTTATAAAAAAAGCCAGAACCGACATTTGCCGGAACTGGCTTTTCTTTTCATAATTATTATTTTTCTTCCGCTTCGCCGTCTTTTTTCTTATTGAATACGAACAGCTTACTGAACACATAATTGCCAATGATGACCAGAACCGCAGAGATCACGGTTGCTACCAGCAGGTTTACACCAACTGCGGTCAACACCTGCATTACTACCATATCCAGGATCAGGGTAGATACTCTGGAAAGGACGAATTTCGGAGCCTCTGAAAGCATCGGCGCATTGCTCTTGAATACGAACTTCCGATTCGTAAAATATGCAAAAATAACACCGGCGGTCCAGTTAATAATACTCAGGACGATGTTCTGGAACGGTGTGGGATACATCGTATTGTCAAATAACAGGAAGTTCGCCAGGAATTTCGCTGCCCAGGATACTACCGTTGTCAATCCACCTACGATCAGGTACGCAATGATTTCTTCATATTTGATCCACAGTGCTTTTATCTTTTCTATCATGTTTTCCTCTTTCCTGTAGCATCCACGCTTATGCGATAATATCCTACATTAATCTCATTTTTCATTGTTGAAAGCCGTAATTACAAATATACACAAATATTCTTGGAAATGCAAGCTTCCGACTGACATTTGTGTATATCCTCATTCTTAAAATTCGCCTTGATGCCTTTAAATATGGTTCGAATAATGACGAATTACCTACAGATTCACCACATTCCTGTTTTCACCGCGCATAAATGCCTTGATGTTCTCATAGACACCCTGTACACAGCGAGTTCTGGCTTCCACGCTGGCCCATGCCAGATGCGGTGTGATGATCAGCTTGTTGCTGTCCTTCAATTCACTCAAAGGATTGGACAGTTCCAACGGCTCCTTCTCCAGTACATCCAGACCTGCTGCCTGAATCTCACCGGCTACCAGTGCTTCATACAGATCTGCATTATTTACCACAGGACCACGCGCCACATTGATAAGAATTGCTGTCTTCTTCATCTTACGAAGTGCTTCTTTATCAATGAAGTTGCGGGACAGATCACTCAGAGGACAATGCAGGGACAGAAAATCACTTTCTTTTAACAGAGTCTCCTTATCCACCTGCGGATAATCGGTACAGGTGCTCTTACCGGTAATGGAATAGAAGATTACTTTACAACCGAAAGCTGTTGCGATTGCTGCGGCTCTCTTACCGATATTTCCCATTCCTACGATGCCCCAGGTCTTGCCTTCCAATTCATAAAAAGGAAGATCAAAATTAGAAAAACGATCCTGCGCACTGTAAGCACCGGATTTTACATAATTATCATAATAGGGGAGCTTCTGGCCGAGAGCCAGTGCCAGAGTAAAGGTGTGCTGTGCTACCATAGCCGTAGAATAATCCACTACGTTTGCCACCTTAATGCCTCTGGATTTGCAATATTCCAGGTCGCAGTTGTCATATCCGGTAGCCAGTTCACAGATCAACTTCACGTTCGGACAATTTTTCAGGGATTCTTCTCTCATCGGAGCCTTGTTGCAGACGACAACATCCGCATCTCCTACACGCTCTGCCACTTCTTCTATCGTAACCGTATTGGGATAGGATGTTACTTCTCCCAGTTCATAAAAACAATCTACCGGCACATCCGTACCCGCACTGTTTCTCTCCAGCAATACAATCTTCATTTTTACCGTTCTCTCCTGTTCTTTTGTAGTATTTGAATCATCATTCTATGTCACATAAACATCTTCGTATCATGTTCATCAATAATACAGGCATCTTGATTCTCTTACACTCATTATTCCATAAAATATAAGCTTATAATACAACAACAGCGTAATGAAATCAATTCATTACGCTGTCTTTTATACTTTGCAGATATATGATTGCTTGTAACAATTACAGTCTCTTCAGCAGTTCTTCTCTCTGTGCCTCGTAACCGGGCTTGCCAAGCAGAGCGAACATGTTCTTCTTGTAGCTCTCTACACCGGGCTGGTTGAAAGGATTTACACCCAGCAGGTATCCGCTGACACCACATGCGAACTCGAAGAAGTAGAACAGCTCGCCAAGATAGAACTCATTTACCTCGGGAACGGTTACCATGAAGTTGGGAACCTGACCGTCGGTATGTGCCAGAATGGTTCCGTTCATAGCGCTCTTATTAACGAAATCAACGGTCTTGCCTGCCAGATAGTTCAGACCATCCAGATCAACAGGCTCCTCGCCGATCGTAAGCTCCTCTCTCGGAGTGTCGATGTTGATCACGGTCTCGAACATTACACGGGAACCGTCCTGAATGAACTGACCCATGGAATGCAGATCGGTGGTCAGATCCACGCTTGCGGGGAACAGGCCCTTGTTGTCCTTACCTTCGCTCTCACCGAACAGCTGCTTCCACCACTCACTTACATAGTGAACAGCGGGCTCGTAGTTCGCCAGGATCTCAACACTCTTGCCCTTGCGAAGTAAGATGTTACGCAGAGCCGCATACTGTAAAGCATCGTTCTCTTCGAAATCATTTTCCAGTGCACGCTTTCTTCCGCTGGCTGCACCCTCCATCAGCTTGTCGATATCAGCACCGCTGACAGCGATCGGTAACAGACCTACTGCGGTCAGTACGGAGAAACGTCCTCCTACATCATCGGGTACTACGAAGGTCTCGTAGCCTTCCTCATCAGACAGATGCTTTAAGCTTCCCTTCGCCTTATCAGTGGTAGCATAGATTCTCTCTGCCGCACCCTTCTTGCCGTATTTCGCTTCCAGCTTCTCCTTGAATACACGGAAAGCGATAGCGGGCTCTGTGGTGGTACCGGACTTGGAGATCATGTTGATGGAGAAATCTCTGTCGCCTACTACATCCATCAGGTGCTTCAGATAGGTGGAGCTGATGGAGTTACCACAGAAGTAGATCTCCGGAGTCTTACGTACACTCTTATCCAGCACATTGTAGAAGCTGTGGCTTAAGAACTCGATAGCCGCTCTGGCTCCCAGATAAGAACCACCGATACCGATAACCAACAGAACGTCGGAATCGCTCTGAATCTTCTTCGCTGCTGCCTTGATGCGGGCGAACTCTTCCTTATCGTAATCTACGGGAAGTTCGATCCATCCCAGGAAATCATTGCCTGCACCGGTCTTGGATACCAGGGTCTCCTTCGCATCCAGGGTAAGCTTCTTCATGTAACCGATCTCTTCTTCAGAAATAAAAGAGCCGGCCTTGGAATAATCAAATGTAACTTGTCTGCTCATAATGCTCCTCCTTATATCTTTCAGATATATCACATACTTAACAAAACTATTCTGATGTATATTTGCATAACTTTTTGTGAAGCTTTCTTTTTGCAAATATGCCTCAGATAGTTTTTATTTTAACAAAGTTACATTCCATTTTCAAGATGTATATCGAAATCGTTTCCATTTATTATACAGTAAGCAATTCCTGCAAAAGTGCCTGTAATTCTTCCTCCGTGACCCTTGAAGTTTCATCCTGCTGAGCCATGCCTCTGTCTTCCATTTTCCCGGGCATCTCATGTTCCGTGGAAAATACCTCTCTTCCGGTCTCCCGAACCATCTCCTGCGGCTGTGCAGTCCTCCCCCGGATCGGCATCAACTCCACTGTCCGCCTGCCGGGGAGCTTCGACGCTCCGTACAGTCTCTCGTAGTCCTGCTCCGTCACCGGGATCCTGCCGGACAGGTGATTTTCCAGATAATCGATCAGATTCGTCTTCAGTACCCGCCGCTTCCCCTTGATGTCCACCAGTGCCGACAGAGAAAAATACAGATACAGCCCCAGGAAGCTCGCAATATAAAAAGGCAGTATCTCACCTAACATCCTTCCGTCCAAAATCCCCTTACAGATCCCCACTCCTGCAAATATCACCGAGAACAGCATGCACTGCCCGGACAGATGATACCATGCATCAAAGGATAAATGTCCGAAAGACAAGCGGTTTAAGAACTTGTCCACAAACACCGGAATATTGGACACGCCTCCGTTTAACTGGTAACAATTCGCGAATTTGACCTTGCACTGTTTCAAAAGCCGGTTCCCCGTAGTTGCCATATTGTCCGTCTCACGGATCATTGTATGATACATCCACGCCAGCATCAGACGCACCAGAACGCTGAGACACAAAAATACCAGGATCCCCGCCGTGATCACTTTTTCTTCTTTAAATATCGTAAACATCCTCAAAACTCCTTTCCGTCGTTTCCTCAAGTATAACGTATATATGTCCTGTTTTGTACGGTTTTTCATCGTCATTCTTCTACTGCGTCAGACAAAAATTATGAGCTTTCTACATTTTTTATAACAAGAAAAGCATTCTGACATTATTGTATAAACCATAAAAATCTGCTATAATCAGTCTTTAGTAATTCTGTTAGAAAAGAGGTTGATTTACTTATGATATACAAGACAAAGGGTACTTGCTCCACTATGATCGACGTAGAATTAAAGGACGGCGTCATCGATTCCGTTAAATTCACCGGCGGCTGCAACGGCAACCTCCAGGGCATCAGTGCTCTGGTAAAGGGCATGAAGCCGGAAGAGGCCATCAGCCGTCTGAAAGGAATCCGCTGCGGTTTCAAACCTACCTCCTGTCCTGACCAGCTGGCTCACGCTCTGGAAGAAATGATCGCAAAATAATAAACAGGTTACCGAAAGGCATTGAGATTTTATGAAAAAAATAGTACTGACCGGCGGCGGAACTGCCGGACACGTTACACCGAATATTGCATTGTTACCGGCGCTGCAGGCAGCCGGCTATGAGATTGCCTACGTCGGTTCCTACGAAGGCATCGAGAAGAAGCTGATCGCCGACTTCAATATTCCTTACACGGGAATCTCCACCGGCAAATTCCGCAGATACTTAGATCCGAAGAACTTCTCGGATCCTTTCCGTGTCATGAAGGGATTCGTGGAGGCACGCAATTATCTGAAAAATTATCAGCCGGATGTAGTATTTTCCAAGGGAGGCTTCGTAAGCGTCCCCGTGGTCCGCGCCGCAGCTTCCTTACATATTCCCTGTATCATTCACGAATCGGATATGACTCCGGGGCTGGCGAACAAGTTGTGCATTCCCGTTGCGGAAAAGGTATGCTGCAATTTCCCGGAGACCATGAAAAACATTCCGGCAGACAAAGCCGTCCTCACCGGTTCTCCCATCCGCGCAGAACTGGCCGAAGGCAGTAAGCTTGCGGGACTTAACATGTGCGGATTTACTGCGAATAAGCCTGTGATCATGGTCATCGGCGGAAGTCTCGGTGCTGCCAATGTCAATAAGGCAGTCCGTGATGCCCTGCCGAAGCTGTTAGAGGATTTCCAGGTCGTACACCTCTGCGGCAAAGACAAGATCGACAATCTGTTATTAAATACCCCCGGGTATAAACAGTTTGAATATATCAAAGCGGAATTAAAGGACATCTTCGCCATGGCAGATATTGTGATCTCCCGCGCCGGAGCCAACGCCATCTGCGAGCTTCTGGCACTGAAAAAGCCCAACATCCTGATCCCCCTGCCTGCTGCCAGCAGCCGCGGAGACCAGTTGTTGAACGCTGCTTCCTTCGAAGCCCAAGGATATTCCATTGTCCTGAATGAGGATGATATTACGACGAATCTTCTGGTAGATAAAGTACATGAACTGTACTTTAACCGCCAGAATTATGTAGACGCCATGAGCAAAAGCCATCAGATGGATGCCGTTAAGACCATCATGGAACTGATCAACGCTGCGGCAGAGAAAAAGACGAATTAGCATCTTAACAATCTAAATAAGATCACTCAGCTGTGCAAATTGTTCCAGCGTCAGTGCCTCTCCGCGAACGGTAGGTGACAATCCCATCTGTTCGAGAGCTGCTGACGCTGATTCTTTTGTAATTCCGGGAAGTCTCGCATTGCCAAGACCGTTCACCAGAGTCTTCCGGCGTTGGTTAAAAGAAGCACGGATCAGGGAAAACATCTTCTTCTCATCCTTTACCTTCACAGGTGGCTCTTCATAACGGGTCAGACGGATCACCGCACTGCCGACATTGGGTCTCGGAATAAAACAGTTCGGAGGAACGTTAGCCACGATCTCCGGCTTCGCATAATACTGCACCGCCAGGGATAATGCACCGTAATCCTTCGTGCCGGGTCCTACCTGCATACGATCCGCCACTTCCTTCTGTACCATGATCGTAATGCTTTTCAGCGGTACACGGCTCTCGAACAGTCCCATAATGATCGGTGTCGTGATGTAATAAGGCAGATTCGCCACCACTTTAATGGGGCGTCCACCGTTTTTCTCCTCCACCAGTCGGTTAATATCCACTTTCAAAATATCATCATTGATCACCGTAACATTGTCATAATCCTGCAGAGTCTCCTCCAGGATCGGAAGTAACGCCTTGTCGATCTCCACCGCCACAACACTGCCCGCGCGCTCCGCCAGATACTGTGTCATGGTGCCAATGCCCGGACCGATCTCCAGCACACAATCCTCCTTCGTGATCTCCGCGGAAGATATGATCCGGTCTAAGACCGTCGTATCTATCAGAAAATTCTGTCCGAATTTTTTCTGAAAATTAAAATGGTATTTCTGAAGTACCGCGATGGTATTCTGGGGAATTCCCAAATAAGCCATGGTAAACCTCCTTAATTACTTATGTTAATAATGTGAATCCTTAATAGAATTTAAAATCCTCTAAAAAGTGAATGCAATCATACAGTACCAGCACATCCATGCCCTGCTCGGGCTCGTACTGCTCCATGAGCTGGAACAGTTTCCCGTTAAAATACCGAAGATCCACCACATAGATCGTCTCATAGTGCGCCGCAAGCAGCGGGATCATGCTGTTCGCATATGAATCCTTGATCACAAAAAGCGTCTTGCCAGGGTTATAGCCGGTATGAATCTCTATAAAGGCATGATTATCATTCAGGAAAAATCCGTACTGGTTCTTGGTCTCCAGATATTCCGGCGCATACAGAGAGTCCGCCGTGTCTGCGAAATCATAGGTGACCGATACCGGCTTTTTCTCCGTCTCGGGAAAATACTGTATCCTGTCCTTCGTCCAGGCCACATTGATCCGGGACTGCAGGGTCCCCTGAAAATCCTCCGACACTGTCTTCATGCCTGCCGTATTATACGGATAGGGGAATTTTCCCATGTTGTCTGCCCATGCCAGGAATCCGTAATAGGCTCCGAGGCTGGTCCAGTGATGATCCGTGCGGTAATAGATCGGTTCCCCCGCATGCTCCTGCAATGCGGAATACACATCGATATAGTGCTCCTCACCGACAGACTCCTTCACCTTCGCAAGCAGTCTCATCTCATCATAATGCGGTGCAAAAGCGGGCAGCTTATCTGTCAGAATATTATCCGCGGTAGGTACCAGCATGACTTTGGCATCCCACCGGTTTACCAGCTTTTTCAGGGACGCAATCCGGGAATCTTCCATCTGTTCCGTGTATTCTTCCGGATCATTTACCCTGATCAGATAGCGGTCTGCCCCCAGATAGACTCCGTTGATCTCCTTTTTCTGAAACAGAATATCCGCGCGGGTCTTTATTCCCACCCATTTATCACGTCCTACAAACTGGTCAGACATATATTCTTCGTAATCGTCGCCATACTCTCCCGACAGCAGGCTCTCCCAGGAAAACGTCGGCCTGGAAGCCAGCACCCTGTTCTCTGTCTCAGAATAAATTCTGTCACTGTTACACAGGTCGGCGATTCCCAGAATGAAAAGAACCGCACATATCAGTCCGACAGTCAGCAGAGCATTTCTCTTATCATCCACACACGGTTCCTCCTTCCCTGTCAGAATCGGAAATACAAAAACGGGTTATAAGATGCATCCACTATATATGCTACAGACAAAATCAGCAATGCCGCCGGAATGACTTTTTCACCTACGCGGTATAATGCCATGGCTGGCCCTGTCTTGCTGCTTTTGAGTCTGTGTATCAGCAGACTGCCGACGGGCAGACATGCCACCAGTGCAATGATCAGAAGCACCAGATACTCATTTCCCAAAAACATTGCCTGTGTGTTCATAAGTCCAACACCATTTAATCCAAACATCGCCTGCAGATATGCCAGAATCTCTCCCGGCTTCTCCAGTGCGAAAAATACCCAGCTGATCAGGACCGCAGCCAGCGTATAGACTCTGCCAAACACCACCGGGGCATTTTTCAGGAGTTCTCCCAAAAACAGTTTTTCCAGAATTAAAAACAGGGCAAACCAAAGTCCCCAGAACAGGAAATTCCACCCTGCGCCATGCCAGATTCCGGTCAATGTCCATACGATCAGTATATTGAGGATCTGTCTGGCGGGTCCCTTGCGGTTACCGCCCAGGGGAATATATACATATTCCTTGAACCAGGTGCTGAGGGAAATATGCCATCTGTGCCAAAAATCCGTAACAGAGGTGGCAATATAAGGATAATTAAAATTCTCCGGAAAATGAAATCCCAGAATTGCTCCCAGTCCGATCGCCATATCCGAATATCCGGAAAAATCAAAATAGATCTGAAAAGCGTATGCCACAATTCCTATCCACGCCATCAGCACACTCATCTGATCATTTTTCAGGGAAGATATCTGTGTCCACAAAAGTCCGAGATTGTTGGCCAGAAGAACTTTTTTCGCAAGTCCCGTCACAAAGCGTTTCGCTCCGTAGCTGATGGCATCCAGATCGGAACGCCTTTCCTGAAGATATTTTTCGATCTGATGATACTTTAGGATCGGTCCCGCGATCAACTGCGGGAACATGGTCACGTAGACACCGAACTGTAAAATATTACGCTGCGCTTTGGTATCTCCTCTGTATACATCGATCACGTAAGACATGGTCTGGAAGGTGTAAAAAGAGATACCGATGGGTAACGGAAGCCCCAGCAATGGGATCGATGTTCCGAACACTGTATTCACCGTCTGCAGCAGAAAATCGGCATATTTAAAAAATCCCAGGATAAACAGGTTGATAACAACAGAACATAACAAAAAGATCCTGGAGCGATCCTCCCCCCTATATTCCTCTATCAGCCTTCCCCATACAAAATCCGAAATCGTGGAAAAAAGCATCAGAAAAATATAGACCGGCTCTCCCCAGGCATAAAAGACCAGGCTCCCCAGAAACAGAACCAGATTCTTCATGTTCCGGGGAACCAGGAAATAGCAGATCATAAAAATCGGTAAAAACCGAAAAAGAAACAACACACTGCTGAATACCATTCACTCTACTCCGCATTTACTCCAGAGTCTGTCTGATAGCCTCCAGGGCAAGTTCATTCTGCTCCTGACAGTAAGTGATCACGGCCTCATCCCCCTGCTCTTCCACAGAGGAAGTGTCCGCGCCCAACTGTACAAAGCATACATAATCACCTATCCGTTCTACTCGGGATGCCTGAATCTTGCCAAGATTCATGGGATACTGCATCGTGTCATTCACCAGACTGTCACGATAGGCGTTCAATGCATTTTCTACATCCTCTACCTTACCATCTTTTGCGTGAATAATCAATAAAGTATCTACATTGACACTGATCATGGGACACTCACCCAGATAAGCATCATACAGATCTGCACTGACACCATAGGTCTCATTCAACATTTCCTCCGGGATCTCGGAATCCGGCCAGTAATCATCACCCAGCGCGTCTGTCACTGCTTTTTTGGCGCTCTGCAATGCCGATGCCACATCTCCATTTTCCTGCTGTGTGCCGGCATTTCCCGCCTCAGTGCTCTCTACACTCGTCCCGGTGGATTCTGCGGCGCCTTCTGTACTTTCCACACTGTTCTCTGTAGCAGCACCGGTATTCTTGTCCTGCCCGTTTCCGCAGGCCGCCATGGACAGTGCCAAAGTACCCATAAGTAACATACATGCTAATTTTTTCTTCATAATTCTCTCCTCATTTCTATGGGATATGCCCATATTTATTGTTGTAATATCCCCCAGATGGGGCTTCCTATACTATCAGACGACAGCTGATGTTGAAAAGTTTCAAAAAAAACAATTTTGCTTTCTATTTTTCTTTCTTTACAAACCTGCGGGCCGTAGGCTATACTTGCAGGAGAATACGGAAATGAGTCCGCTGCATACGCAGCAGAATATGAGGAATTATGAGTATATTAAATGTAGAACACCTGACCCACGGCTTCGGTGACCGTGCTATTTTTAACGATGTATCGTTTCGACTGTTAAAGGGCGAACATATCGGCCTCATCGGTGCCAATGGCGAAGGCAAATCTACTTTTATGAATATTATCACCGGCAAGCTCATGCCGGATGAGGGAAAAGTGGAATGGGCGAAAAATGTCCGCGTCGGCTATCTGGACCAGCATACCGTGCTGACTCCCGGCATGACCATCCGCCAGGTGCTGGCTTCCGCCTTTGACTTTTTATATGATATGGAATCACAGATGAATGAGATCTGCGACAAAATGGGAGATGCCACTCCCGAAGAGCTGGAACAGTATATGGAAGATCTGGGGACGATCCAGGACCTCTTAACCATGCATGATTTTTATATGATCGATGCCAAGGTGGAAGAAGTGGCAAGAGCCTTAGGGCTGATGGAGATCGGTCTCGATCGTGATGTCACCGAATTGTCCGGCGGCCAGCGTACCAAGGTACTGCTGGGAAAACTTCTGTTGGAGAAGCCGGATATCCTGCTCTTGGACGAGCCTACCAACTATCTGGATGCGGAGCATATCGAATGGCTGAAGCGTTATCTGAACGAATACGAGAATGCTTTCATTCTGATCAGCCATGACATTCCCTTCCTGAACAGTGTCATCAACCTCATCTATCATATGGACAATCAGGAGCTGACCCGTTATGTGGGCGATTACGACAAATTCCAGGAAGTCTATGCCATGAAAAAGTCCCAGCTGGAGGCCGCCTACAACCGCCAACAGAAGGAGATCGCCGATCTGAAGGACTTCGTGGCGAGAAACAAAGCCCGGGTCTCCACCCGTAATATGGCAATGTCCCGTCAGAAGAAGCTGGACAAAATGGATGTCATCGAGCTGGCTGCGGAGAAGCCGAAGCCGGAATTCTCTTTTAAAGAAGGACGTACTACCGGACGCATCATTTTCGAGACCAGAGATCTCGTCATCGGTTACGATGAGCCGCTGTCCAAGCCTCTGAACCTGTCTATGGAACGCGGCGAGAAGGTGGCGCTGATCGGTGCCAACGGTATCGGTAAGACCACTCTGTTAAAAAGCATTCTGGGTCTGATCCCTCCGCTGTCCGGTGAAGTGGAGCAGGGCGATTATCTGGAGATCGGATACTTCGAGCAGGAAATGTCCGGCTCCGGAGACAACAGCTGCATCGAAGAGATCTGGCAGGAGTTCCCCGCCTTCACCCAGTATGAGGTCCGCTCCGCCCTGGCAAGATGCGGACTCACCACCAAGCATATTGAGAGCCGCGTGAAGGTATTAAGCGGTGGCGAACAGGCAAAGGTACGTCTCTGCAAGCTGATGAACCGCGCCACCAACGTATTGCTGTTAGATGAGCCGACGAACCACCTGGATGTCGATGCCAAGGACGAGTTGAAACGTGCCCTGCAGGAATACAAGGGCAGCATTCTCATGGTCTGCCACGAACCGGAGTTCTATGACGGACTGGCTACCCAGGTATGGGATCTCTCCCGGTGGACCACGAAGATATAATATAGAGGGGGATTATTTTGAAACGATTATTGGAAATATGCTGCGGCAGCTTCGAAGATGTGAAAACCGCCTGGCAAAATGGTGCAGACCGGGTAGAGCTTAACAGTGCACTGTATCTGGGTGGTCTCACACCTTCTACGGCCAATCTGATCTGTGCAAAAGAGCAGTGCAACATCCCTATTATAACAATGCTCCGTCCAAGAGGAGGCGGCTTCTGCTATTCACAGGATGAATACGAGACCATGCTCTTAGATGCCCGCATACTTTTAGAGCACGGAGCTGACGGTATTGCTTTCGGCTTCCTGACAGAGGACCATGCCATCCATAGGAACCGGACGCAGGAAATGATCGACCTCATCCATAGCGCCGGAAAAGAAGCTGTATTTCACCGGGCGTTTGATTGTGTTGCACAGCAGGAACGTGCGGTGGAAGCATTGATCTTGCTTGGCGCGGACCGGATCCTCACCAGCGGTGGTGCACCTGATGTATGGTCGGGCAGAACACAATTGCAAAAGCTGCAAAGCCAATATGGTAAAGAAATCACATTTTTAGCGGGAAGCGGCGTGAATGCACAAAATGTAAAAGCTCTGATGGAATATACGAGGATAGAGCAGGTTCATACATCCTGCAGAAACTGGCAGCCGGATGTGACTGCCTCCCTGCAGGACGTTGACTTCTCTTATGATATAAGCCGAAAGAATGCATATGAAGCAGTAGATGCCGGAAAAGTGAAGGAAATGCGGGCAGCAATGCCTATATTGTAATCAGCCCATGTTCTAAGCAAAAATCGTAGACTCCGTCTTCTTCCACCGATTTGCACGTGCAGGTGGCGTGGGCTTTGATCTCATCCTTCGCATTCCCCATGGCCACACCGGTGCCGACTGCTTCCAGCATCTCGATATCATTGAAGCCATCTCCAAAAGCGATGGCTTCCTCCTTTGTAAAGCCAAAATGCTGAAGTACCGCGCGCACAGCGTTTCCCTTCCCACATTCCAGAGGAATGATATCAGCCGCTCTATCCCACCACGCTGTAATCTGTGTATGGTGCGTACCATAGAGAATCCTCTCATACTCTTCTTCCCGGCAGGCACACATCATCTGATAGATATCCTCATGAACCCGTTCATCGAATTGTTTATCTATTTTCAGCATCTCATTACCGAATCTGAAATACTGCTCCAGATCCGGATCTGTACCGTTGGTGATGATAAAATGTTCGTTACTTATTGCTACCGCCCTATGCATGTCTTTCAGATTCTGAAGAAGCTGAAGCTTGTCCACCCGATCAAGCGGGCACTTAAAAATAATCTCGTCTCCTACTGTTACATAAGAACCGTTAAAGGTCAGAAGAGCATCGAAATCAATTCCCGGAAAACGCGGCGCCGACAGATATCCTCTTCCGGTCGCCATACACAGCTTTACCCCATTCTGACGAAGAGAAGTTAACGCATGCAGTGTCCGCTCACTTAACTCTTTATGCCCCATCTTCAGAAGTGTCCCATCGACATCAAAAAATGCAATTTTAATCATACTTGCCACCTCTATCCGGCTCACAGGATATATTCCATCTGCCGTTCTTTTGTCTTCATTCCCATCTTTTCATAAAAGCGCTCTGCCGAAGTGTTGCCTGCCCAGACGTTCAGGGTTACTTCATAGCAGCCCAGTTCTTTTGCCTGCTGTTTCACATATTCAAACAGGCTTTCCCCGATATGCTGCCCCCGTGTCTGCTTGTCAACGCAAAGGTCATCGATAAACAGTGATTTGAAGGGCACCATATTAGTGGAAAAGGGCTGCTCCCTGAGTTGACAGAATGCATAGCCCATGCACAGATCGTCCTCGTCTACGGCAACATAGATAGGGTGATCCTCCTGTTGTAATAGCTCTGCCAGCTCGCAGGGAGTGTATTTCGTAGTACCCGGTATAAAAATATCCGGACGGATCTCCGCATGTATCTGTAATACCTGCCCCAACAGTGCAAGAATTCTTGGAATGTCCCTTTTTTCTGCCTTGCGAATCTTCATTTCTATTTCGCTCCTTTATTCGACAAATCCCGTTTTATTACTTCTCCCAGTGTTATAACCCTTCCATGTCTAGATCCACGATTAACTTTCCAATTTTCCGTTCTTTTAAAAGATAGCACATATAGATAGGAAGATATACCACGGATCCCTCCTGTTCCATATTTGCTACCGATAAAACATATGCTTTCTCAATATGATAATCAGAAATTTTCATAAAGTTATCCAAGGATTTGTGTGCCTTGTAAGCTTTCCCGGATTTCACCTCAATGGGAACCACTTTCCCATCCATTTCGACCAAAACATCCAGTTCCCCTATATTTTTCTTTTTACAGAAATAAGGTTCCAAACCATTGGCCGTTAATTGCTGTGCCACAGCATTTTCAAAGTGAGCACCGTTATTTACTTCGCTGTTTTTATTGATCAGTTCCAGTTTGGTTTCCGCCGGATATGCACTGGTAAGCAAACCGGTGTCATTGGAAAAAAGTCGGAACACATTACTGCTCTTGCTCGCTTTGAGAGGAATAACAGGAGCTTCCACGTTATACACCGGTAACGCAACTCCGGCATCTTTCAGCCATAAAAAGCTGTTTTCATATCTGTCAAACTTTAACTCTTTATTCAGCATTGTAAATACAAATTTTTTATTCTGTTTGTTCAATTCTGCCGGAATGATATCATAAATAGATATCAATTTCAGTTTTTTATCTTCACTCTCATATTGAGAGAAATCCTCTTTATATAGCGCAACGATATCCCGTTGTACCTTATCCACTTCCCGGATATCTTTTGTAGCAATATAGATTTTTACCGCATCTGGCATGCCTCCGACAATTAGATAGATAAAAAACAGCGACAATAGCTTCTGATGTATGAATTCATCCACGGGCTGACATGTTTCAAATTTCGCTTTCAACATTTCCAAAGTTGTTTTTGACACATTATTTGCTATCATGAATTCTTCAAAATCCATCGGATACATTCTCAAAACAGTTAAATATCCAACCGGAACCGACGTTATTCCCTTAAGCTCTACTCCTAATAAGGATCCGCTCATTACATATTTGAAGCTGCCTTCTTCTACAAGGAATTTTATTTTTGTCACTATTTCCGGACATTTCTGTATCTCATCAAAAAAGACGACCGTTTCCTGCGGCTTACAATCCTCCGGCATAATCATTTTTAATTTCACCAGGAACTCATTCGCACTCATTTTTACATTGAGATAATCCACCAAATCCGGCTGATCTATAAAATTAACTTCAAACTTACAATATCCGCTTTTGGCAATTTCCTCTCTTATCAGCCAGGTCTTTCCAATCTGTCTGGCGCCTGTTACCAATAATGCTTTATCCGATCTTTTCAACCATTCTTCTATGATAATAGAGTCTTTTCTATACATAAATTCCCTCCTCCCTTTTTAACAGTATCTCTTTTGCCCCGTTTTTTCAATATGATTTGTAATATTTTGCCCCGTTTTTTCAATTTTATTATATATATTTCGCCCCGTTTTATTCAATTTGCCATTCCAAAGGTATTTTTTTGGTATTTTTTTCTTTTTTCCATGCAAAAATAATTGTTGTATCATCCCTATAAACTGGAATTGAGATTTCACCTGTTTTAAGAGATTTAATAACTGTTATATTTTGTTATT
>ENA-UOJC01001481-UOJC01001481.1-human-gut-metagenome-genome-assembly--contig:-C104-NODE-1481-length-31508-cov-23.076368_pt1 | contig 31508 bp, 24 predicted proteins | sample MGYA00242339_ERZ723886 | MGnify/ENA metagenome assembly ERZ723886 | reverse complement strand
TTACATTCGATGTGGTAGGGACTCCATTTCACAAACTCTTCCTCAAAGTTAGCAACCCATGCCTCCAATTTCTCATAGGGCGCAGGAATCTCAATCTGTTCTGTAAGAATAACCATTATCAGTTTCTCCTATTCTGTTAAAGCGGCATTGGCACTCCGGCAAGCTAATGATTACGACAATAGCAATCACAAACGCGGCAAATCCAATGACCTCTGTCTCTTTTGATTTAGTTTTGTCTGCTCCGCAACTAATTCCATTATAGCATATTTTACCGACTTTTTCAATAGTTTTAGCATCCGGACTAAATAAAAAAACCATTACCCGTTTTATTGGATAGTGATCTTCGCTTAAATGTTTCATGGATATCAACTCACGAAGTGAGATTTCATCACTCAAAGAGTGATTTCACTCGCGCACGCGAATTTCATTGAAAAAGCCAAGTCGCTTTGACTTGGCTTTTTCTTGGCTTTCACATACGAAATAGCTACAAGGCTATCTCATTAAAATACACTCGATTTAACCCCTTCTCCTAACGACTATAATTATTATAGCACTTTTTATGATAAAAGTCAATAGAAAAATGCTTCCGATGTCGTGCTTTTATTATTTATAGAAAGAAGTCCGAAACAGATGTTTCAGACTTCACCTTTTTTAGATATTTTCTTGTATTTGCATTCCGCCTTTCAGGACAATGATAATCGAATTGTCTTTCATAACTCGGATATATTCAACAAGGCGACGAATCGTCACATCGTTATATTCCGAAAAGTCAAGACTGTCGGCTGACAGGCATTGCTTTATATTTTCTATTTCTTCATTTACTTTCTTGTTTGAATCAATCCGCCCTTTTATAATTTCAAGTTGCTCTCTTAAAACAACCATTTGAGAACTCAACGACTTCATTTCTTCCTGAAACCGCTTTCCGTCACCCGTCGAACTTGCGGCAAGTTCCATCGTTTCGTCCATTATTCCGCTTAACGTTTTTAACTGCTTTTCGAAGCATTGCCATTGTGCCGAGAAGTGCCAAAAAGAACTTTCCGACGATAGTCGATACGTTCCGTTGCGAGTTAATCATATTCTTAATAAGCGCGGCTATTGTAAAGATACAAGTAAGTCCTATCGCTAAAATGAAAATGCACCAAAATATCGTATTTACCGTGCTATCGCCCGCCAAAAATTCGATGATATTGACCTTTTCGCCTTTATACGTTACGTCCGTGATTCCCGATATTGCCGAGAATATCTCCATCAGTCCGTCAACGAGTTTTAGAAGCCACAGAAAAAGAAGCAAGCATAACTGTTGAAAAAATATAAGCATTCTGCTCCTCCTTAAAGTTAAAAATATAGGGCGGCAAAAAACTCTGCCGCCCCGCGCAAAATATCCGCCCTATGCGATTACGCAGTTACCCAAGCGGAAAGACCGTTGATAAGAAGCGGCGCACCCATTGCGACAACGAAGATGATAATGATACCGATAATAAGGTTTTTGACCATATCACGAGCATTGATCTTTTCTTCGTTCTTGTGTGCGATTGCAATCTTGATTCCTACGAAAGCACCCCACACGACAACTACGCCGGCAAGTGCCATTACGATATAGATCCAAAACGAATCCATAAGGGTTTGAAGTTTGCCGACGATTTCGGCAAGGTTTTCGTTAAGTCCTGCTGCAAGCAATGTATTCATATATTATTTGTTCTCCTTTTCGTTTTCTTTTTCGGTTTTCTTAATTTTTCCTGTTTTCTTTTTCTTAATGATGAAGAAAGTCACTCCACCGCCAATGCCCAAAACAAGCAAAATCGGCAATAAGATAGCGGACGCTGAAACTTTTTTCTTTTCTTTTACGCTATCGTTCGGCGTTTCGGTATTGTCTTTACCTTCCGATTCTGTCGGAGCGGAAGGTTTGTCGGTTTCTTCCGGGCTTTCAGGCTCTTTCGGTTGTTCAGGCTCGGTCGGTTTATCCGGCTGTTCAGGTTCGACAGGTTTAGGTTCGTTTTTCGCCAAATTCACCTCGTAAACCATCAATTCCTCGCCGTTATCGTTCGTTACCGTAACGATATATTTCCCTTCAAGTACCGCAAAGTCGAGTTCTCCGTTCTCGCCCGGAATCAGCACAACGCCGCTTCCGTCGTCTGCACTCGTAAATTCCGCTTTCACGAACTCGGTGCGATTATCCCCGCACTCGCAAACGTAAGATACCGTCATCGTCTTTTCCTGTTCCTTTACCACCGCGTCGAAAACGTAAACGTGCGTATGCTCTTCGGGATTTTCAGGTTGATTCGGATTTTCGGGTTTATCGGGTTCGGTCGGTTTGTCGGGCTGTTCAGGATCGGTCGGCGTATCGGGATTTTCTTCGATATAGCCGTCGTCGCCGCTCGTTACAAAGTCCGAAACATAGTTATAATCGCACGTTTTGCAGGTGTATTTCGTATAACCGACTTTTCCCTCTTCCGCTTTTACGACAGTCTTTTCATAGTCGTGTCCTGCGGGTTTTACATAGTCGGTAACGTATCTGTCCGCGCAATTCTTGCAGGTATGTACGGTATAGCCGTAAGATTCGCACGTTCTGCCGACCGTCTTTACCTCGTAATCGTGTCCGATTGCTTCTTCGCCGTCTACTGTATATTCGTCCCCGCAGTTTTTACAAGTGTAAACGGTGTATCCTTTTTCAGTGCAAGTTGCAGGATGTTCGTCAGCCTCGTATGCGTGTCCCGTTGCGGGAACGTAACTGTCCGAATATTCATAACCGCAATCTTCGCAGTAATGAATGGTATATCCGCGGTGCGTACAGGTCGGTTCGATCACAATTTCCCCAAATTTATGCCCGTTCACTTCGGTATAATTATCGGTGTAGGTATCGCCGCAAAGCGTACAGGTATATTTCGTGTACCCTTTCGTAGTGCAAGTACCTTCCACCACCTCTTCCGTGTATTCGTGCGTACACTCGGCTACGGGTTCTTGCTCTCCCTCGTATGCAAACGCGGTAGCTCCGCCCGCGCCGATAAACGCGCTCATACACACCGTCAGCATTAACGCCGACAAAATGAATTTTAGTTTTTTCAAATGATTCCTCCTTTCAAGCTATTTTGTTGCTTGTTCCTGATATTCTTTCATTCTTGGCAACAGTTCGAGTTGGATTTTGTCTGCCGCCACTCTGATTTCGTTTGCTATACTCCTGTTGTAATGTTCGGTAATTGCAAGCAATAGTCGTACTTTGTGTTCATACGCCGCTTGCCGCACCGCCTTTTCGTCTTTACCGTCAAGGTACACGCAAATATTGTCCACCACGCGCTGAAGCTCGGCTTCCACGTCGTCCCATTGTTTTGTAAGTTTCGCAACGCGCTTCGCCTTGTCGTTTTCATCGGCTCTCGCTTCTTCCGCTTCCTGCTCTTCGATGAGTTCGGAAAGCTTATCTTCGATTTTTTGTCCGATGTCGCCCGTGATGTCGAAAACGTAATTCTCTTTTTCAAACAGCACGGCTTCGCGCTTACCGATTGCCGCTTTGCCTTCTGGGAAATAAACCTTTTTGAGTTCGTAAGACGGCGTAAACACCGTCCATATCGGTTCATAACCTCTGACAGAAACAATCGCGTCGCCTTTCTCGTCACCGTTCAACCTTTCAAGCATACCTACCGAAATGAGCGGTTGCAAAGTCGCTCCCGTTGACGAGCTTGCGGGATTATCCGCATTGGTATTGACCGAGAACTGCTTGATTTTCTTCTGTCCGCAAAGTTCCGAAAACTCTTTTCGGGTTTCGCTGTCGTCCGAGCCAATAAAAATTTTGACGTTGCAATTTGTCTTTATGATGTCCCCGACGTCCCTGCCGTACTTTGCGGTCAGTTGCGAATACGACTGCAACACAAACAAAAACCGTATGCCGCGCGAACGCGCTACCGTTACCATTCCCTCGATATTCTCGAATTTCGGAAGGTTCGCAAACTCGTCTAACACAAAGTAAGTATTGCGTTTCAGAATTGCCGTTTCCGTTTGGTTTCGGCGCAGGTTCAGATTTGCCTTTTCGACAAGTTCCTTGTACATCTGCGTAATGAAAAGCGTTACGAAACGGTGTCTTGTAAAACGTTCGTCCGGCACGATAATAAATACCGCGTTCGGACTTTCGTCCATATTCACAATGTCCAAATCGTTCTCGCTCGTCATAGACATAATGCCGTCGTCCGAAAGTTGTTGCATATAGCTGTTTACTTCCGAAAGATACGAAGTAAGCGTTTTGTCCGAAGTGATAAGCACGGTATTTACCAAGCCTCTTACTTTTGAAAACTCGTCGCGTCCCTCAATCAGGTAGTTACGAAGCGCGGTCGTATCTTCCGAACAATACTTCGTGATATTGTGGTAGACGTTAAATAGCACGAGTTGACTCTCGTCGATTTTACCCTTTATACAGTCCTCACACATTGCAAGGACAAAACCGAAGATAAGGTTTCTCGCGCCCTGCTCCCAAGTCGGCTGATCTCGATTCTGCACCGGGCAAAGCGTATATACAAGGTCTTGCGCGTTTTCGTATATCTCGTCTTTAAGTTCCTGCATACGCGTTCTCGCGTCCCTGTAAGACAAGAACACTTCGCCCGCTCCGTAATACTTGCCGTCTTTCTGCTGTAAATTGTTTTCAAGGTCTTTCACAAGCCTGATACGGCGAAGAAGCACGTTCATCGGATTCCATCTCTCCGACGAATACGGTTCTCTAAGATCCAACACGGATATTTTGTACCCTTCCTTTTCAAGCGTTCTCGCGTGCTTTTCGTAAAGTTCCTTTTTCGGATCGCTTATAACGATTGACGGTTTGCCCTTGCTTTTGCCGAGTACCGCTATATTCTGATCGACAAAGCCCGTTGTTTTACCGCTACCCGTAGTGCCGACGATTAAAGCGTGCAACTGACTTGTCGTGATTACCTCAACGCTTCCGCCCTTTTTCTCCGCGCCGATGACGATACCGTCCTTTTTTTCCTCTGCCGATTTATAGTCGTAAACCTGAAATTCTTTGAGTTTCTTCAAACGTTTAACCGACAGCCATTCGGTATCTTCCAAGTCGTTTTCATCAAGCGCTATGTTCTGCGCGTCCACCCGATACATCATAAGATAGCCTATGAGTATCAGCCCGTTTGCCACGCCGACGGAAAGCCAATAGTTTTTGTAGCTTAATATCTCGCCTATGCTTTTCCCGCCGAGCGAAAACAGATACATAACGAGTACAGCTACAAAGGCGAAGAGTATTCCCCAAAACAGAAGTTTGAGTTTATTCTTTTTTCTCTTTTTGTGCCTTGTTATATCTTTTCTGTTCAATCTTTATAGTTCACCTCCTTGTATTCTCCGTTTTCTCTTTTACGCTGTTCTTCCATTTCTTTTTCAATATCCTGCAAGCGGTGCGAAAAATCTCTTTCCAAGAGTTCGCTTTCGCTACCGAACGATAAGAGAAATTTTCCGAACAACGACTTTATCTTTCGGCGGGACATTGCTAAACGCCGTTTATGGTTTTTATCGTTCGGCTTCGTTTTTCCGTATCTCGGTTTCTCGTAAATCTCCGGCTTGATAAACTTTGCGAGTTTCAGAACGAGATTTCCTTGCCGCCTTTTATAATCGGCTTCTATATCCTGTATAATCGACAGCGTTTTTTCGTCGATTTTGTTATGGTACTTTGGCAAGTCCCGTTCTACTTCTTCAACCTTTACGTTCCTGTCCGTGAACGCAAACGGTGTCCCGCAAATGTTCTTAATCGCCTGTTTGTGCTTTTCGAGTTCGTTCAAAAACCTTAAATGCGACTTTCGTGCTTTCCCGTCATAGCCGATCAGCATTTCGACTATCTTATCTACCCGCCCAACGTATGCTTCCATATCTTTACTGCCGTAGGAAAGCCTGCCCGTTTTCGGCAGGTCTTTTGCAAGCGATAAAATCTCCTTTCTTATCTCATCGCTACTGCCCATTGCCGCTTTTACGGAAGTCATACCCCTAAGCGCGCGAATCGCCTCCACCCTCGTGTTAAAAAGCCTGTCCCTGTTTTCATCTATGTAAAGTCCTGTTCGGACGAATAGTTTGTTGATGGCTTCCATATTGATTTTGCCTTTTCTTCGGTAGTCGAGCGTTCCGTCTTTCTTCGACTTATACGTCGGCTCTTTCTCCCAAAAGACGAAATGGATATGCAGATGGTGCGGTCTGTCCAAGTGCAACGCGCACATCAGGTCGATGTTCTTTTTGTTGAATCCTGCGTCGGTTAAAAACTCTCCGAACGTCCGCTTAATCAGCCCGATACATTTTTCAGGAGTGTCAATTTTATGCGATTGTTCTTCGTTAAGAGATATAAACCCGTGCCAAATGTTGCCCTTGTTGTTTTTCAGCCGTTCTTTCATTTCCGCGACTTTTTCTTCCGACAAAAGTCCGTTGCCGTTGAATACGCCCGTTGACTTTTGCAAGTATTCGAGCGCGGTGATTCTGCCCGACTTCTTTCCCGTAATTTTTCCTTCCGTCGTAATGTAGTCGTAAACGTTCGTGTTGCCCGTCATATCGAAGAACGAGCGTTCCGCTCTGTGGGCTTCCGTTTCAAGCCCGCTTGCATTTTTCGGCAACCGATACGGTGTATACTGTATGTTGAATACGACGGGTTGATTGTTTCCTATGTTCTTACCTCCCCGCTTCTTTCAGCAACCGCGCTTCTTCCTTTACGATGAAGTCCGGCGTGTCTTTGAGAAAACCTTTTTTGAACGCCTCGCCCATTCTCGCACCCTCGCCCCATACGGCAAGCAGATTGAATATGGAACAGACCAATCGTTTCAGCACCACCTGATTTGCAATGTTTTCGCGCATAAGTCTGACGAGTTCAAAGTACAACGCGTCCTCGCTGTATTCTCTCGGAACGCTGACCGTTTTTTTTTCGCCGTCGATTTCGACTTTATCGAAAAGCCGTCTGTGCAATTCCGGTAGTCCGAACATCAGCGCGTCGTTGACGATAGCGTTAAAACTGTTTTTGTATCTGTCAACCGTCGCTATCTCTCGGATTAACGCCCACTTCTTTTCGTCGTCAATCGTAATGAATTTACTGCCACAGTTGCCGTCGAGTTTCATTTTTCTTCCCATTGTTATCACCTCCCTGAAAAGTCGGTTTCCGACTTGTTCCAAACACCTTTGCCCAAATAGTTTGGACAAAGCTTATCCTGCTTCTCAAAAGCCCCCTTTTTCAAACTTATTTTCAGTGGGTTCGTCATCTTCGTCCGACTGTTCGTTCTGACTTTCAAGGATACTTTTCAGCATCTCGCCTGCCATAATTCCGCCGGCGATAACCTTTGCCACGCTCGGCTTTTGATCCTGTGCCTTGCGGATTTCTCTGCTTTTGATCCCGCCGCGTCTACCGTTCTCTCTGTCCGTTTTCTCGGCGTCCAACGTAACCTTTACGAGCGTGAACGCCGTCTTGATCGCCGTGTCGTTTCCGTCGTAACCTCTTCCGTCAAAAACGTAATCGCATACCGCTTTGATGAATTTGCCTGCCTGTTTGTCGTCCATCACTCTGATGACTTCCGCAAAACTTTTTCTGAATCTGAAATTTCTTTCTTTCATTTTTCGTCTCCTTTTCCTTAAATGATTTTGCTTATGAAATTGACGTACCACCGCTTGTCCGAGGTGAAATCCAAGTCCGCGTCTGTGGTCTGTTCTCTCTTGTATCCGACCGCATAGAGCGCGTTGTGCAAACGGAGTTCTCCGAGCATATCCGTAAATTTTCTCTCGATATGTATTTCCTTTTCCTGTGCGTAGGAATATATGAACGCTGTCAGATATATCTGCCCGGCTCTGTCCTTTACTCTGTACGATTGCTCCGCTTTTACCGCTTCTTTATCAAAGCGCAATCGCACGGTTTCTCCGTCTGACATCTCAAGCTCGACTTCGCCGCCCGCCGTTTCGGTGTACGAAAATTTTTCTCCGTAATAACGGTTGATTTCCTTTTTGTCCGTCGCCGTCTTAATCAGAAAGAACAGCGACAGAAGAAAAAGAATTACGTTTATCGCTATAAAAAACCGTCTTATCATTTCTGCTACTTCATTTGGTTACCTCTTTGAATTGATGCCGACTTTGCCCTTGGAAAATCCGCTCTGCTCGCCCATCGGTGCGAAAGAACGCTTTGTGTCGCTGATGAATTTCAGACTGTTTTCCGCCATTTTCTCGTAATAAGCGTTCGGCTTTTCCTCACGATATTGCCCCGATGAACGGAACACTCGCAAGAGCCTATCTTGATCGCCGCCGCAGAACATCGCAAGCCGTACCATCAGTCCGTATTCGCTTTCTTCTTCGCTTTTGAGGACGTTCTTACCGTGATACAAGTCGGAGAATTTGCCGTCTTTCCCGTAATAGGTTTCCGCTCGCGAAAGCGTTTCGCGGTCGCTCATGCGGGTAAGACTTTCCAACCCTCTGCCGTCCATACTGACGGGCAAGGCTTTTGCCGCAACTTCCGCCGCTACAAGTTCGGAAGGTCTGATATATTCCGTTGACTTCTCCTGTTCTACCTTGCCAGCTTTTTCTTTTTCTTCGCTTTTGGCTTTCAGTGCTTCTATTCCGACTTCTTCAAAGCTCTTATCTTTCCAAAGGTCAAGTTCTTTGATTTTATCGAGTTCTTTTTCAAGCGCGTCCTTATCGGCAAAGCCGTAGTTGATAAGCGGTTTCACCTTGCCCTCTTCATCGCAGATGTAACACCTGTAAACCTGCTCCGAATAAGCGTTCGTTTCTTCCACGATCGCGTAATATTCGACGTCTTTGGTCTGCCTGTACGCCTGCTCTTTGCTTGAAACATACCTTGCAATTTTGTCTGCGTCAGCGATTGCCGTAAACAGTGCGTTCGGATTTTCCTTGATTTCGTCTTTCCACGACTGTATGTATGCCGCGTTATTCTGCAATCTATCTTCGCTCGGCTCTATTCCGAGATCCTGCGCCATAAAGATAGAAGCAATCTCTGCCCGGAGTTCTTCCATCGCATAGCTTTGACTGCCGAACCCACCCGATAAATCACGGTTGAGGCGGCTTTCGTGTCCCGTGCTGTGTCCGATTTCGTGAAACGCCGTATCATAGAACGACTGCGTTGACTTGAACTTTTCACGTTCGGGCAAATGCACTTCGTCCGTACTCGGACGGTAAAACGCCTGACTGCCGCCGTACACGATTTTCGATTCGTTCGCGTTCCAATAATCGAGGATCGCTTCCGCTTTTTCGATACGGTCGTTGACGTCGATCATCGGCATTTCCTTTGCAGGTACGCCGTCCATTAACGAACAGTTGAACACGCGGTAAAACTTCCTGAGCCAATACACGTTCTTATCCATGTACTCGCGTTGCTCGTCAAAGGTCATACCGTCCAGAACGCTTCTGTCAAAGCGGCGTTTGGTTTCCTTATCGCGCATTTCGTAGTATTCGACGGATACGCTTTTCCCCTTGCCGAGCGTATGACCTTCTTCGTCCTTTTTGAACGTCCACCCCTTTTCTTCCATCTGCCGAAAAGTCGCCCATCGGTTATCCCCGTAGTTTTCCGCCATTGCGACAAGGGAAAGATACAGATTGTTTATCCCTCTGTATTTCTTGCCCGTTACCGCAGATTCCGGCGCGCCTGCGGCAACCCATCCTTGCGTCCAGAATAGGTTGCCTTTTTCGAGGTTTGCAAGAACCTGATCGACGAGCTGTTTTCTCTGCGGCGTTAATTTTTCATACGCGCTGCTTTTCGTTTCATTCTCGCTCAAAAGTCACTTTCACCTCCTCCACAAGTACAGGCTCGCCGTTTTCGTATCCCTCGTCGTCAAAGTCCAAAAGGTCGTCTATCCCGTATCCTTTCGGAATTACGATTTCAGGGGTATCTCTGATATGTTTTTTCTTCAACTTTCATCCTCCTTTTAATCCGTTTCTATCCGTGCTTTTGCCGATTGAAAATAATAATCGTCTGCTTCGATTCCGATAAACTGTCTGCCTGTATTTCTGCAAGCCACGCCTGAACTTCCCGAACCCATACAGTTGTCCATTACGACTTCGTTTTCTTTCGTATAGGTTTTAATCAGATATTCGAGAAGCGCGACGGGTTTCTGCGTCGGATGCACGGCGTTCTTATCTCTTGAAAACTTCAATATATCCGTCGGGTAATTCGCATAATGCGTGACGTATTCCGTATCGGAATTGAGTTTATTGTTTCCGCCGTATCCTTTGTCCCGTCGCCACGTCGAATTCGGTCTGTTTCGCTTCACTTGCTCTCTTTGAATAAGTCCTTGCGGGTAATACCGTATCGGCAGTTTGCTCTTACTGCCCACCGTCCCTTTGCTGAAAACAACAATATCTTCAAACAGGGACAGCGGCTTGTAATTAGAGTTCAGAAATCCCGTCGGACTTTCCTTTTCCCATACCATTTTGTAACGAAACATATCCGTATTGCTCTGAATCAGTTTGCTTGTAAAAGGCTCGTTTCCGAATAAGCAGACGATACCGTCCGGTTTCAAAAGTCGTCTATACCCTTTCCAAAGTTCCGTCAGGTCGATTTCCCTATCCCACTTATGTTTTGTCTTGCCGCAACCATACGGAAGATCGCATAGAATAAGGTCTACGCCTTGCGCCGGTAGTTCTTTCATCACTGTCAGACAATCGCCGTTGTAAAGTCGTATCATCGCTTACCGTTACCGCCTGTATTTTTCGGAATAGTCGGCGTATAGGTCGATTTAACGGGCATTGAACGCAAGGCTTTGATTGCCGTTCCCTCGTAATAGTCCGGCGATTTATTCGGTCTGAATAAGCCGCTCGTTGCAAAGATACGGAGCATCTGTTCCTTGTCGCCGTTGCACCAATAAGCAAGAAGATTCATAAGCGACATATCCGAATTGGAATGGTTGTTCTGCAAGTCCACACCCGAATACAACGCCTTGAACTTTTCGCCGTTTTTCGCCGTGCTTGCCTTTTCCACCACGTCTTTATCCGACATGGTAGAAAGCCCGGATACGCCTTTTCCCGTGCCTTTCCATTCGGTACGCTTCTCGCATTTTCGGGAAAGAATCTCTTTCATTTCAGGTCGGTCGAAACTTTCGAGTCGGGAATATCCTGCGCCCTTGCCCGTCATAGCGATAAAATGCTCTTTCTGATAAAATTCCAAGTCCCCGTCTTTCGAGAACGAACGCAAGTCCATACCTTCCGTTTTTCCGAAAATATGTAGCCCGTTGCCGCTTAACGAAAGTTCAACGTAGGTCTTACCGCATTTGGAAAGAATCTCGTCCACGAACGCCGACGGCTGTTCTCCCTCGCGGTAGCAACGGTCAAGGTCGATACAGGCAATCTTGTCCTTGCCGTCCAAAGCGTAAGCAACGGTCGTTGCGCCGTTCTCCCTTGCGTACTTTAATGCGTTTTCAAAGCTCGTCCACGTTGCGGGGTTGTCGCTTTCGGCATAATCGCCCGTATTACAGTTTATCGGGCGTTTTTCCACTCTGCCTTTTGCCTCGTTCCACCAAGTCTTGACTGCCACCCAATTCGGGCGGTCTTTCATCTCGTCGGGAACGCAGTCGCGCAAAGTCTTTTCACGCTCTGCAAACGCAGATTTTTGTTCTTCGCTCGGCTTTTTGTATTCCGCTCCGTATGCGCTTGCGTCTTTGCCTTTGACCGCTTCGACAAACTCTTTTGCGTTCAGCTCCACCGTTACTTTTTCTTCGCCCTTGTTGTTTGCAAGGCGAACCGTAAAGTCGTTATGCAAACTCAAACGCAACGTTCCTTTCTCGGCGTTTTCCTTTACGCATTTATTCGGAATGTAATAGCAGAAATCCTGATACTCGCCGTCGGGCATTCTGAAAAGCGTGCTTTCTTCGTACTCCGCGATTTTTGACTTTTCGGGAACGGAAACGTAGTTCCATTCTCCCGAAGTACCGCCTTCCTGCGCGTTTTCAAACTTTTGGTATTTGTAATCGTCGGCGGTCGTATAGTGGCAGATCTGATTGAAGTCGTATGCGGTAAATACTTCTTTCCTGTCCCCGTCGCGGCTTTGCGCCTTTACGGTAAAATCTTCGGGCAAACGAATGAGAATACGTCCGTCGTTGCTTGCCTTATCTTCTCCAATAAATCCGCTCGGAATGAAGTAGGAAAGTCCGCCGAAGTCTTTTTTATTCGGCATGACGAACAGTACGCTGTTATCGTATTCTTTTCTGAACGCTTCCTGCGGAACGCTCGTATTAAGCCACTTTTTATCGGTGTTGCCCTGCGTTTCGTAGTCCTTGTTTGCCGTGCCGTCCACCGCTTTTACAAACTGTTCGGCGGTAAGCACGATTCTGTCCTCGTCGTCGCCCTTCTTGCGAAGTTCGATTTCCTGTTCGGGGCGTACCGAAAGCTCATAACAAAGTTCCCGACTGTCGCTTCTTAAATCCGTAATCTGACGCGACTGTTTGATTTTGTCGTTGAAAATATAGTAGGCGTATCCCGCATACTCTCTGCTCGTCGGCATCCTGAACAGACTGCTCGTCGGATACTGCTTAATCAGCGCGTCCGTCGCAACCCTGACTTTCAGATAGCGTATTTCATTCTGATTCTGCTTTCCTGCGCCGTATTCCGCCTCGCGCCATTGTTCGGCTTTTTGGAGCGTATCGAAGCCGTACCTGCCTTGCTCCCAATCGCCCGTTTCCGTGTGATAGCCGATTGCCACGACAAAATCTTTGTTCGCTCTTTCCGTTCGGTCGATAATGGCAATCTCTCTGCCATTGCCGTCCTTTTTCATATTGACTACCTTATCGCCCCTTGCGGTTACTTTCGTGTAGTCCTGCGTGTTTTGATTGTCCAATTCTTCTTTGTCCTCCTTGTCTGATTGTTCTTTGAATGTTTTCACGTATTTACGATAGGACGAGATAAACCCATCCACTACCGCAGGGTGCGACTGAACGGTAAATAACCTGCGGTCATCTTTACTGTTATTCACGGTAAATGTTTTTGCCCACGCTTTATTGTCCGGGCTGAATCTGCCGTCATAGTCCAACTCTTGCACGGTGTTTGCAAGAACGTAATTCATACGCTCTTCGCCGTAAAGGGCAAACAGGTCTTTGATAAAGTCGGTGTTCAGGTGCAACCCGTCGAAATTTTCGCCGATACCCTTTTCGACGTCCAATCTGCAATTTCGGTTTATCCCCGTCGCTTCGAGAGGAAGCTTTCGGTTATACGCCGCTTTCATTGCAAACCGTGCCGCGTCAACGCCCAAGTTCAATTCGGGTTCGTCAATATCCCTTTCAAGTTTCAAAAACGTGATGTTCTTTTCTTCGAGAGAGTCCGTTGCCATATAGCAAACAGGCGCGGCAACGATATACTCGTCTGCCTGTTCCTGAATCCTTGCAAGCGTATCTACGCTCAACTTATCTTTGAAATAATAGAACGCCGTATCTTCCTCGTCTTTACCGAAGTAAACGGTATTGTCCTTTGCGAAAAACTCGCTTATCACGTCGGAATGATAATGATCGCAGTACCCGCGAATAAAATCTACCGTATCTTCGCCCGTGTTCACGCTTGCATATTCCGAGCCGATGAAATCGTCGTAGAGGTTTTGCAGTATGCCGCCGTGATCGACTTCCTCATACAGAGCGCGTAAATATTCTTCGTCAAAATCGTAAGATTCGATTGTTTCCATAAGCTCTGTCTTAACGTGAATCTCGTAATTGTGATAGAAAATATCTTCGGCAGGCTTTGCCGTAACGCTCGCCTTGAACTCGTCGAATTCCTTTTCCACACTTTCCCTCACGCGTTCCGAATAGCTTTGCGATTCCTCTTGTAATATGCCGTTTATCGGCTTATAGCCAGACTTTTGCAACTTTTCTTCGAGATACGGTTTGAGTTTTTCTTCCGCAAAATCGTCATACCATTCGTCATACGGATAATTCTCGTCGCTCTTGTTGAAATACGAATCCTCGAACTCAGGCTTTAAGTCGCAGACAATATCTTCAAACTTATCATCCTCGTCGCCGAGCCTACTTAGCCAATGGATTTCTTCCAGCTTTTCGTCCATAAACTCGTCGAAATTGATGTCGTTTACGGTATCGATGGCATATTCGTTCAATACCGGATCGCTGATATTCTCCGCCAATGCGGTATAGACGCTGTCATTATCCCAACCATAGTGTTCGTAAAGAAGGTCGAGAGGAAAACGCTTGTGATAGTTTTCAAGCAAAGGCTTGATAAACGGTTTTGCTTCTTCGCTCGGCGCAAGCTCCCCGTGCAACGCTTTTTCGATTGCTTTTCGTTCCTCGTAAAAACGGTCGGAGATCGGATCGGCATATCCTGCGTCCACATAACTCATCTCTTCATTGATAACGACGCCTGCGCTTTCCACAACGCTACGCCAAGCGGTCAGATACGCTTTGCCTTTTTCGGAAGAAATAAATTCTTCCCAATCAGGTTTTTCCACTCCGTAAAGACTGTCCGTATCTTCAAACTTATCGTCCTCTACCAAACTGTCGGTATCGTTTCGATTGAGTTTATGGAGTTCCACGCCTGCGGCGTATAATACTCTCGCCGTTCTGACTCTTACGGGCAACATACCGTCCCAAGTGTAACCGTATTCGTGCATTTGTTCGCCCGTTACGGTATAATCGGGAAGTAAATCCACCTGCATTTCCGCGACTTTGTCGGTTTCGTCGATAAACGCTTTTTCTTCTTCCGGTTCGTCGAAAAGCGAAATCTTAAACCCTGCGTCCGTAAGAACGTTTGCAAAGTCCTGAAAGTCTTTTTCGCTGATCGTCAGCATTTTGACTTCTCCGTTTTCCGCCTTGAAATAATCGGGCGACATATCCGAAAGAACGATGATTTCTTCCGCCGTTTTACCGAAACAGGTGTACTCTCCGTTCTTTACGGAGAACACGAGCGATTCGGGGTTCTGATTTTCTATTTGCTTGTATTGCCTATAAAGGCTTTCTGTCATTTTTGCTCTCCTTTTTTTAATTTTCTTTGCGGGAGCGGTCGGCTGTTCCCGTGTTTGCGGCAACGCCGTATAATTATCGCTCGTTTCCGCTTGTTCGTTTTCTTCTCCGTCGTCGATAACTACCTCGTCGCGCTTGTTCAGGTCAAGTTCGGCATTGAGCTCGGAAAGTTCCTCGTTGAGCAGTATAATCTTCTCTTTATGCTCGAACGGCACGGTTACCTGCTCTTTGGCTACTTCAAAATCGGCTTTTGTGGCTTCCAAGCGCTTTACCGCTCTTTCCTCTCGCTCCGCAAACTCTTTTACGAAGTTCTCCAAACGCGTCAGATTACCGCTTGCGCTTTCGCCGATGTCCATTCGGTACTGTCCTGCGCCCGAAAGCGTTATACTGCGCTCGTTCGTTAAAAGTTCCAACGGGTTCAGACTGATTTTGAACCCGCAATACTCCGCCACGACCGTATCCGTCTTGTTATGGAACAATGCGTCCATAAGGGCAAGTCCGCCGTTCTTTTTTCCGTTTTCCACGCTTTCCGAATACACCGTTCCGCCGACGTTTATCTCAAGCGTATCGGGCTTGTAGTTCGCCCGGATCAGTTCGATGTCTTTACGTACCCTTTCAAGATACAGTTCCTGTCTTTGGATCTGTTCGGGAAACTCTTTGCGGATTTTGTCCTGCAAAGCGTACAACTCTTTTTTGTATCGGCTCTCTAAATCGCGCAATCTTGCCATTTCCATATCGAGTTCCATCTTTCGCTTAATCTTGGGGTTTGCGGAAGTGATTGCCTTGATTTCGGCATACGACAAAGTTGTTTCGTCGATGTCGTCAGCTTCTCTCACCGTCATATCTCCCTTTTCAATCTGCGAAATGAAACGCTGTTTGTTTTCGAGAATCTGATAGGAATAGCTGTCGAAGGTACGCTCCGTCGCGTAGGTGTAAATGCGGACGCTCTTATTCATATTGCCTTGCCTGATCCCGCGCCCGTCGCGTTGCGTAAAGTCTCGCGGACGGTAAGGTGCGTCCAGATGATGCAGAGCCACGAGCCGTTTTTGTACGTTCGTTCCCGCGCCGCACTTCTCGGTGCTGCCGATAAGAACGCGGATTGTGCCTGCGTTTACCTTATCGAAAAGGTCTTGCTTTTGCTTGTCCGTGTTCGCGTCGTGGATAAAGGCAATCTGTTCTTCGGGGATTCCGCGCTCTACGAGCTTGTGCTTTAAGTCGTTATAGGCGTCGAAGTCCTTGCCGTATTCGTAATCGGAATATGCTTTCTTCGGCGTGGACAAATCGCAGAATACGAGTTGCGTGCCTTTGATTTCCGCAGAGCTTTGCCACTCCTCAAACACGTTCTCCGCGCAATAGTTGAGTTTGCTGTCGTTCTCGTCCGCCATCATCGGATCGATACATCTCGGATCGAGGGCGAGTTTCTTGCCGTCGCCCGTGACTTTGAGCATATTGTCGATATGCGGATCGACACCGCCGCCGTATATTCTGTCGGCGCGCTCGGCAATCTGTTCCGTCAGTTCGATAACCGTATCCGTCGGCTTTATCGTTACGACTTTCCGCTCCGCTTCCGGCACTTCGAGTTTTACGTCCGTTTTCACGTCCGCAAACGAGTGGTACAGCGTTAAAAGTTCGGGCAGGTTCGTGAATTTCGCAAATCTCGTTCTTGCCCTGTACCCTTTGCCCGACGGCGCAAGTTCAAGCGCCGTTACCGTTTCGCCGAAGTCTGCCGCCCACGCGTCGAAGTAGTTGATACCGAGCCGTTCAAGCGTTTGCTTTTGCAGATACGTCTGCATCGTGAACATTTCCGTCATACTGTTCGATATGGGCGTTCCCGTCGCAAACACTACGCCTTTGTCTCCGCCGTGCAATTCGTTGATGTATTCGATTTTGAGTTGCAGATCGCTCGCTCTCGCGCTGGCGGCGTTGGAAATACCCGCTACGTTGTTCATCTTCGTAAACAGGAACAGGTTTTTATACGCGTCCGCTTCGTCCACAAAGAGATAATCAACGCCGAGTTTCTCAAAGATAAGCACGTTGTCTTTCTTCGATTCGTCGAGCAACTTTTTGAGTTGCGCTTCACGGTTTTTCTTGATACGCTCCAAGTTCTTAACCGAGCCTGACGGAGCGTTGCTGTTCTCCCACTGCATTTCGATACTGCGCTCGATCGATTCGATTTCCTCCTGTATCTTTCGTATCTGCCGCTCGGAAGAAACGTTGATTTTCGCAAAACTGCTCTGCGCAATGATGACTGCGTCCCAATCGCCCATCGCCACTTTGGAAACGAATTGTTCTCTGTGGTCTTTGTCCAAGTCGTCTTTGGTCGCAATCAGGAGTTTCGCCGTCGGATACAGAAGTCTGAATTGATTTGCCCATTGCTGTACCAAGTGGTTCGGTACGGCAATCATAGGTTTCTTTGCTAATCCGTACTGACGGAGTTTCATTGCCGCCGCGCAGATCGTAAACGTTTTTCCGCTACCCACGATATGGTGCAAAAGCGCATTCCCGCTCGTGATAATGCGGTGTACCGCGTCTTTTTGGTGCGGGCGCAGTTCGATAGCCGGGTTCATTTCGGGGAATTTCAGATAGCCTCCGTCGTATTTCGGCAGTTTTATTTGGTTGAACAGTCTGTTGTAGATCGCTTCCAACTCATCGCGCCGACCGGGACTTGCGAATATCCAATCCTTGAACGCTTCCTTGATTTTGTTCTGTTTCTCTCTCGCCGCTACCGTTTCCGACTGATTGAGTACGCGCTTTTCTCTGCCATCCTCGTCTAAAACCGTATCGTAAATCTGCGTAAACCGCTGATTCAGACAGTCCTCGAATAGCCTGTACGCATTTGCGCGGGAAGTGCCGTAAACGTTCGTTATCTTCATTGAGCGGTAATTTCTCGCATAACTCGTCGTGCGGTCCACGCGCCAACTCGAATCGTGTTTGTTGTAATAAAGTTCGATTCCGTCCCGCATATAGTACGGCATATCGATGAGCTGACAGAAAAATTCTTTGTATATCTCCTTATCTATCCAGCTCGTGCCGATTCTCACCGCTATGTCCGACGCCTTAATGGGCGCGGGTTGCACTTCTTTCAACGCGGCAACGTTCTTGTCGTAGTCGATAAGGTCGGGAAAGTCCTGTCTGTAACGCTCCGCCGTCTGTAACTTATCCACCACTCTGCCCGAAAGGTATTCTTCCGCCGTTTCAAAGCCCGAATATTTATCTTCGGGATTGACCGCAACGGGGTTTCGGAACACGGCGTTTCCGAGTTCGGAAAGCACGGTATCGTAATCCTTTTTCGTGAGTTCTTCGATATACGAAATATCTACCGCGCCGCGCTCGTTCTTACTGATCTGCAATGCTTCAAAGCAGTCGTCCGTGCTTGTTACCGCCGTGTACGGGCGGATCGTGCGCTTGAAAAATATATCCGCTTTCGTGACCGTTTCTTCATCTTCGGATACGTTCTCGCAGGCAAACAGCAATGCGCTGTCGCCGTCGGGTTTGAAAAGCCGCGCGTTTGTCTTGCCGTTGACGTTGCCGAAACGCTTTACGAATCTGTCGTACTGTGCGTTCAGTTTCCGCTGTTCGCGCTCCAAGATTTCATCGGAACAGCCCTCCACCTGAATATCCAAAACGTAGCGCAGTTGTTTGCGCAGGTCTATCATATCGGCGATACGCTGATATGCGTCTTTCGGGAAAGGCGGCAGAGGTTGCTCCACCATTCTGTCCCCGACGCGCATATACACCTTGCCGTTCACCGCTTTCAGGTTCATCGGCTTGACGTCGTAATCTACCTCGACTTCTTCTTTTGCGTCCGCTTCTTCCGTATATTCGGGATTGATATAAAAATCTTTCGGCAATCGGCTTATCGCTTCGCTTATTGCTTCCGATAACTCTCTGCCGTCAGGCTTTACCGTAACGTCCTCCGCGCCGTAAAGTCCCGTTTCTTTGGCAAACGTGCCGAGTACCATTTCGGGGTGTTTAAGATAGTATTTGTTTACTTCAAACCCCTCTTCGGTCTTGCCCGTGGAAAGCCATTCCGTGTTTTCCACGTTTGCATTGATTGCTTCTTCACGTTTCCGAAAAAACAGAATATCCGTTACGACTTCGGTATTTGCCGTTTTCTTGAACGCCGTATTCGGAAGTCTTACTGCGCCGATAAGCTCCGCTCTGTCCGCGATGTACTTTCTGACGGACGGATTGAGTTTATCCAAAGTCCCTTTGCTCGTGATGACCGCCATAAGTCCGTTCGGCTTTATCTTGTCGATGCCTTTGGCGATGAAATAGTCGTGAATCAGGAAATGGTGTTTGTTGTAATCCGGATCGAATACGCCGTAACCGCCGAACGGCACGTTCGTTACCATAAGGTCAAAGGAATTGTCCTGAAAACAGGTTTCTTCAAACCCCTTGATTTGTATTCTTGCCTGCGGATACAGTTTGGTAGCGATTCTGCCCGTTATGCGGTCAAGTTCCACACCGTACAAATGCGCGCCGTCCGAGATTTCCTTCGGCATAAATCCGAAAAAATTACCCGTTCCCATTGCCGGCTCTAAAATGCGATTGTTGCCTTTTACGCCGAACCGGGAAAGCGCTCGGTAGATGCCCTCAATGACTTCCTTGCTCGTATAATGCGCGTTGAGAACGCTGCCTTTTGCCGCCGCGTATTCTTCGTCCGTCAGAATGTTTTTCAATTCCGCGTACTCTTTTTGCCAAGCGGTATTGTGTTCGTCAAACGCTTGCGCCAAACCGCCCCAACCGACGTATCCTGACAATACTTTCCTTTCTTCCGCCGTTGCCGCTCTGTTCTCACGGTGCAGGCGATTGACGAGCTTTATCGCTTCAACGTTGTTTCTGAAACGCTGTTTCGCTCCGCCAAGTTCTGATTGGTCGAAACCGATTTCGGTAAGGTCGGTGTTGCCGTTCTCGATAGGCTTGAGTTCTCCGCTTTCGATACGCCTATCCCATTCGGCATCTTCCTCTTCGTCCAAGTCGTGAACGATAGTTGTATTTGTTTCAACACTTTCGTGCGCTTGCCAATATTGTGTGTTCCAATGCGCAAGGGATTCATTCAGGATTTTGTCCCAATCTTCATAGAACTTATCCTTTTCTTCGTCCGTAAGTTCGTTGAACTGAATATACCTGCCTTTCATATCAGGTCTGTCCGTGTTCACATAACTACTTGTGAAATAATCGTTATTCCTTTTCAGAATTCCCTTATCGTACAATTCTCGTAAAGGCACGTTTTTATCGGCGTCCTCTTCGTAACAGTAATAGCCCTGTTCGATAAAGCCTTCCGATAACGCCTCTGCCGACAGAATATGCGGTGCGAGAATTTGAGGAATCATAATGCCGCCGTGACCTGCCGTCGAAACAAAGTAGATACCGTTCTTGATTACCGTGCAGGACTGTACTTCACCCCAAGGCGAATCATACGGTTGACTCATATCCTTTGAGAAAAACTCTTCTGCAAACACCCTGTCCGTTTCGGTAAGCTCTTTGAAACGGTTAAACATAGTAACCGTTCCCTGATGTTCGTGCTTCCTTGTGGTCTCTTCCCCTGATTCAGGTTCGTCCTTGTAATTCCAAAGATATTGCGTGTAGTAATTGACGTCAAAGCCGTCGTCATTCATTTCCACGTCGGATACTTCTTCACGACGACACAGTTCTTCGGCTATTTCCTTTCTGTGGATACGGGCAAATTCTTCGTATTCTTTGAGTTCGTCAAAGAACGCACAATAGTTGCCTTCCGTGCTTTCCCTTATCCCTTCGGAAATGATGCCGTTTGCGATTTTTCGGATTCTGCCTCTTTCTTCGGGCGTTTGCTCGTTTCCTGCAATCAGGGATTCGATATACCGTCTGTCAAACGTTATCTCTATCCTTTGCATGGAAAGATCAACGTTTTCTACGCCCTTTTGCTTTAAGCAATATTTTGAAAATTCGTCGCGGTAGTCTTTCAGAAATAGAAATTCGTTTTCGGGAAGTTCGTCTGCCGTTACCGTCAGGACAACGTTTTTTTCGTTTGACGGTTTATACCCGTCTGCGCATTGCCTTGTAAAACGGTCAACGTAGTCTTTCACTTTCTCTTCTCTTTGACGGATTCTTTCCTCCCTCGCTTGCCATACCGGGCAATAAGGAAGTTTGAACGATATGCTCAGATAGGGATAATTCGTATTTGTGGCAGAAATTACTTCGTCGTATTTTTCGACTTCTTTTATAATTTCTTCCGTATGCTGAGAGAAAAATATCAAGCCCTCGTCCAAAAAGCCCGGATAATCGCTATACTTTTCGCTGTATGTATGCGCCGTGCCGTATTCGACGATTTGCCTTGCCATTATTTTGACAAGTTCGTCATCTCCGTTCGCACTCTTCCGCTCGTTGCGGAATCGGACAAGGGTTGCATACTCTTTTGCTTCTTCTTCATTGAGATAATTGTCCTCGTCAATAAGGTTAGCTATTTTGACTGCCGCCTGTTCCCATTTCAGCGATACGGCTATCGTTTCTCCCGTTTCCTTGTTCTTTTTACTGAAACGGATGCCCTTGCCGTCGTGCATTTCATCAATGCCGTCAGGACCGCCACGCCCGCCTACGCCATACTCTTTACTCAAAAAGCGAACAAAATCCTGCTCATACGGGTTCTTCTGATACTCATCGTAAATGCGTATCTTACTGCCGCTTACGTTGCTCCCGCCTTTGAGTATGTATTCCGTCAGCTCTTCTTCCGCCGTCTTTGGTTCCAACTCGTCAAAGAACGACTTTTGTCTGCTCGGTTTGTTTCGGCGTTCCCATATCGGTCGCCCTTTCTTTTCGCTTTTTTCCTCCTTTTTGGCTTGCTTTTCTTCTTCGTAATCGTAGTCGACCGTTTCTTCGTCCCCGTTGTAGTCCGATTCTTCGGCTTCATTCCAATCTTCTTCGTCGGGGTCGTCATCTTCGTCGCCATAGTCGTCCGTTATAGGGAAACGGGTGTCAATCTCTCCGACGTAATCGGGCTGCTCCTCGTCCGTTAGTTCCTGTTCGGTATCGAACGGGTTCGGTTCATCGTCGTCTGATTCGATGAGTTCGGGTTTCGGTTTCTTCGTCTCGTCGGTTTGTCCGAGAGCTTCGGCACGAGATAGAATTTTTATCGGCTCGTTTTCGCCCTCTACTACCACCACGCTACTTTGTACAAGCAGTTTTTCAAGGTATGTTTCCGTAACGTGATACGGAAAACCGCACATCGGCACTCTTTCGGGAAGTCCGACGTTCCTGCCTGTGAGGGTTAAACCGAGAATATTTGCGGCTTGTTCCGCTTTTTCGCCCATAATCTCGTAAAAATCGCCCATTCGGTATGCAACGATACTGTCGGGGTTGTCCCTTTGTACCTGCAAATACCTACGATAGAACGGGGTAACACTGCTTTCTTCTTGCGTTTTTACGGGTGTTTCGTCCGATTTTGGAATCACGGGTTCGTCCGTAACCGTTTCTTCTTCCGTATCGTCGATAACGGGAACTTCGCTTTGCTTGTTCGCTACCGCGTCGTTAATGTCTTGCTGTAAGACCTCCGTCGTTTTCAATATTTCACGGAAAAGGTCTGCGTTCTCGGATAAACCGTAAGGGTAACCCTTTAAGGTAATTCCTCTGTCTTTCGGAAAACCCGTCGTAGAATAAAGCAAATAGGTTGCGCCCTCTGCAATCAGACGGTTCCTGTCCTCGTCCTCGGTAAAAAATTCGTTCTGACCGAGGTAATTGACTACGCCCGAAAGCATAATCCTGTAATCGCCGCGGTTGCTGCCTGCTATCTCCGTGCCGTTTACAAGGTCTAATCCGTCCAAAATCTTTTTGACGGGATTGATACTTCTTCGGTAGCGGTTGTCGCCGTGCGTGTCCGACACGTCAAACACAAAGTGTTTGCTTCCGTCGTTGTCGTAATACGGAATCCCTTTTCTGCCTTTTGTTACTCTGCGCCCTTGCGCGTTCCATTCTTCAAATGAAAAACAGATGCTTGCGCTTGGTCTTTCAATGACGATCTGACACGCGTCGTGCAAGGCGATATGCGGATTGTTCGCTACAAATCGGTAAAAGGTTTTCAGTCCCTCGCCGCTTGTCAGCATCTCCTGTATCGCCCGGTTTCTGTCAGACAGTCTTTTCATCTCACTCAATTTTTCTTCCACCTCCTTTGTCTTTCTTTCTGTAATGGTAATTCTTTTCCAAACACTTCAAAGTAAACCTGTTGTCGGAGTTCAAAGGTCGGAAAATAAATAACGAAACACGCCGACGACGCTCCCATGAGTCTGATCAGTATCCGCAGTTGTTCTCTATTGAAAAGTTGTTTTTCTTTGAGTTTGCAGAGCAGATCTTCCTCTTTCATATTAAGACGTGCCGCTATTTGGCTCGTTGTATAGCCGTTCTCTTTTACCCAAGAGGTAAACGCTCCGATCCGAAGGGAATATCCCTTTATTTTCGTTCTGTCGATTTCTCCCTGTTCGGGTAAATATGTATTCTTGCTTTCGGTCATTGCTTTGCCTCCTGTTCTGTCCGTTTTTTTGTTCGGGTGTTGTACCCCCTCACTACTATTGGAAAGTTAGAAGCGTTTTGCGGGGGTGTTTTTCAAAAAAACTTCAAAAATTTTTTCATTTTTCCTTTTGCGGCTTCTAAAATCTCGTAAACCGTCTTGTTGTCTATCCCCAATTCCAAACCAACTTGACGCAATGTTTTTTCCTCCCAAAATGTTTTATAGACGACTATTCTTTGTTTCTCAGTCAATTCTTGCATGGCTTTACTTACGAGTTGCTTGATGGCTTTTTTCCGTTCATTTTCAAAGAACTGTTCTTCCGGCGACGGCGTATCATCCGCAGGCTCGAAACCTGTTTCTTCATACATCTCGTCGAGTGAAGAACATTTTTCGTAATATGTATCTTCCGACTTTGCAAAGCGATCCGTTTCACGGTTCAGTATTTTTACTGCTTGTTCCTGTTCTACGCTTTCTACTTCTACTTTTGCTACTTTGTAGCGGTTGAGTTTGTAATAGACTTTCTTTTTCATTTTGAAATCCTCCGATTTTTGATTTTTGTTTTAGAAAAAATCGCAATCGGACAGATTTCTGCCCCAAATAGAAAAAGCCCGACTGCGAGGTAAAATCCTCGCAATCGGGCATAATAGGCATCAAAAAAGAAGCCTGACAAATAGAATAACCCTATGCTTTCAGGATTTTACTATCTGTCAGGCTCCTCTTAACCTTCTCATTAAGTCCAGCCTCATAACAAGATGTCAGTAAAGGAATACAACGGCACTCCTTTACCCGCTGCTATTCAGTTTTCTTTTTTATTTAAGCGTGTTGCTTTAACTGCTTGTCCTGCGTTGTCGTAAATATCGGCTTTTTGCTGATATGTATATCATCTTCTTCGATGATAACGGAAGCAAATTCTCCGCACTTCGGACACTCCATTTCCACCTTGGTTCCGTTTTCGCCTTTACAAAGACGTCGACCGCATTTCGGACACATTGCATATTTCATTGAATACAACCTCCTTCCTCCCAAGCCTTACATCCGATTTGAATTTAAGCAACTGTTCAAGCACGGTCGGGATAACTCCAATGCAACAGTCGCTCATCGTCCGTAATTTCTATATCTTTGCGCTTTCGGGGCGTAAAGCGCATCAATACCTTAATCATATATCTTGATACAACTGACCAAGACTCCCTGTATCTCGCAATCCTTTACGACAATATCTTTCATCTCTTTATTTTCGGGATGCAGAATAACTTTGCCGTTTCTTCTGAAAATACGTTTCAAAGTCGTTTCGCCGTTTATCATTGCCACGACAATTTCTCCGTCCTCCGCCGTGTTTTGCTTGCGGATAACTACGAGGTCGTCTTTTTTGATACCTATGTCAATCATACTGTCGCCGAACGTGCGGAGCATAAACAAGTCGCCGTTTCCGAAAATAGAGCGCGGAAGCGCAAAACTTTCTTCGATATTTTCCACCGCGTCAACAGGTTGTCCGCAGGCGATAGAACCCACAAGCGGTGCAATCGCAACTCCGCTTGGCTTCAGCTTCGGCGGCACGGAGATGTTGCCGATTCGCGTCCTTTCGATTCGTCCCTCTCTTTCAAGCGCCAAAACGTATCTCTGCACAAGATTGAGAGAACTCATCCCCACGCCGTGCATAATCTGACGGTAGCTCGGTGATTTTCCGTTCTTCTTCTGATATTCGGTGATATAGTTCTCCACCCGTTCCAAGGTGTTCGGGTTTAGCGTTCTCATTGGTAAGTCCTCTTTTGTTCTTATATTGAACTTTGCGTTCAATTTAGGTTGTGAGCGTATTATACCATTTCTTTTTGATTATTTCAAATTTTCAGTTCCAAAAATTTGGCATTGAAAGACTTTTTTATGAATTTTTTCAAAAAAATTTGCTCCCACCGAAGTGAGAGCATCTTTTTTACGGGCTAATATACTTCTTTTATCTTTGCTACAAAGTCTGAAAACTCCGTAACTACCTTTTCAGGAGCTTTGATTTTTACCTTTCCCTGCGTTCCGACGATCCACGCAAAAAACGTTTTCGATACCTGAACGGCTACGTCAACCGTATATGTATTGTCGTCAATCTTCCTGATTCGTATATCGTCCCCGAAACGATCGAACATATCCGAAAGAATTTTCGGCGTAAAAAGAAGAGTTACTTTTTGCGTTTCTCCGCCGAACATTGAAAACACCTGCTTTCGGTATTCTTCCGTATTGAACAACTCGTATTCCGGGTGCGGTTCGCGCTCCGCTTCTTCGACCTTTACGTTCTCCATTTTGTCAAGGCGGTACGTTACCATATCGTCGTGTCCGTTTGAGAAACACAACATATAATAATTATCTCTGTTCCACACCATAAACGCAGGATTGACCGTATATCTGTCGCCGTTCTTTCGATAGACTTTTTTGTGCTTCTCGTCATAGTCGAAATACAAGAAAGAAATTTGCTTGTTTTCTTCTATTCCGCGCTCTATGGCATCCACGTTGTAAATCAGAGACGAACTTCCTTTTCTGCTTTTATCCAACGAAATAATATGCTTTGAAAGATTCTCCGCCTGATGGGAACACAACGTGCCTGACAATTTTTCTATCATTATATTTTTCTGCGTAGAAGTCAGTTTGGACGCCTTGATGATGTCTGCAAGCATAACGACTTCCGCCGTTTCAAGCGGACGGCTTACGACGTAATAATAGTAATACTTTTTCTTATAGGATAAAACCTCATAACCGTATTTATTTAATGCGGCTATGTCCGTTGCAACCACTTTGCGCATTACGCTGATTCCGCGTTTTGCAAGTTCTTCGCGTATCTCGTCTGCGTTCATTGCGTGATTTTCGTCTGTGTTTTTACACAGAATATCCCATAGAACAAGCAATTTGATTTTATGTACGTCGTTTGCCATAGGATTCTCCTTGAATTAAACGTAAATGGATTGTCGTTATTACAGTATTTATTCGGGTAACAGCTCCGCGGTAATTTCAAATGTTTTTAAGTTGACAATCACGTCGTACGTTCCGGGTTGCTTAAAATAATTGCTCATCAGCACGTTCATAGTGTCCACGACGGTCAAATCATACGTTCTGTATTTTGCCGTATGAAAATCCGGTATTCTCGTGGTGTACTGCGTCGTTACGACTATTCTTTGACGGAAAACGTAAGGAACGTCTGATTCGTAAGGCTGTAACGTGATAAAATCCGTACCGTCGTAATAAACGCAACTGTATGTAGCCGTGTCGGGATTGAGCAGCTCAAGGCGCACGACGTAAGTTTTTTTATTGATATACACATTATAAAGACCGCCGACGTTTACCGTAACGATCGTTTTTCTTGCCGATGCAAGTTTGTTGTTTATACTTTCATCTAAAGTTACCTTGTAATTGCTAACGTGCACGTTATTGTAGAAGCTTACAGTTTCTCCTGCACCTATGCTGAAATTACTGATAACGAACTCGTCTACATTGGCAGGGTTTACGCTCATTTCCACCCAACTTGTCGCTTTGCTGTAAATACTGCAATTTCTAATAGAATAATATACGGGTGTTTCGATTTCCGCTTTGTATTCCATATCGAATTTTAGCGTTTTAACGTCAAAGGTAAGTTTGTAAATACCCGCTTTTTTTACGTTAATTTGAATATCGTAACCTTGCTCTTTTTCTTCTTCGGCGTACTCCAAATCGGCGCTATCGCCGAGCGATGCGTATAAATCTTTATAGTCGTCGGTAACGATATAAAAATAATCGTCAACATAAAAGTACAAGTTATCGTAAACACGCTTATCCCCGTCAAGAGAGAAGTAGTCCATCTCCATAAACGCACCGTTTACTTCCATCCACAAAGAGAACCCGGGCGAAGTGTAGTACGTCGTATCTTCTTCTGCGATGAAATTCTCGACGTCAATATTTTCAGGCTCAACAACTTGAACGTCGGCGTTATAGTCGGGAATGGCAGGAGTGCCCGTTCCCATGTCGCAACCGACAAGAGATATTCCGCTTATAAGAATCAATAAAGTTGCTATAAAACATAAAAATGTCTTTTTCATACATATTCTCCTTTCTGCTTTATCGGCGATTAGCGAGATGCGTTGATAGATTATTCTCTTCAAGACAGAGGCTTTTGCAAATTTAGAAACCGTCTTTCTCCAATCGTATGACAATTCCGAGGCGACCTGCTTCCGCCACGAGTTCCGTGCGGGTGTGGAACCCTGTTTTAACAAGCATATTTTCAATATGCCGTTTTACCGTTCCGGACGAAATACACAATCTTTCGGCTATCTGCGCATTGCTATCGCCCGACATCATCGCTTTTAATATTTGCAATTCCCGTTCCGTCAGGTCGTGATTGGTGGTGTACCCGAGTTTTATACACGGGGTATTGTCCGGGTAGATATTCTCGCCTTGCATCGTGCGGTCCATCACTGCTAAAATGGTTTCCTGATTGACGTCTTTATACCAGAACGAATCCACCCCGATTTCTTTTGCTCGTTTGATCCACGAAAATTCGGGCATGGAAGTAACAATAATGATTTTGACCGACGGTACTTCTTTTTTTATCTGCTCGGCAGCGTCCAACCCGCTGCTGTTTTGCGCCGTACATACGTCCATCAAAACCAAATCGACCTTGCGCGTGCGGCAAACCGTCGGAGCAAGCGACGCGTCGGAAAGGGATGCAACGTGTACGTAATTTTCGCTTGAATTGACGAATATTTCAAATAACTGCTTGGGCATTTCCTGATCTTCTACAATAAGAACGTTATATGGCATTACTCTTTCACCTCCAATACGACGGCAAAACCGTCGTTATTTTCAACGGTCAGTTTTCCGCCAATATCGCTGACCATTTTTTCAAGGGTATGAAGTCCTCCTCCAAAGACGACTTCTCCTTCGCAAGTCCCGTCGTTTGCAAAAACGAAGCGACGAACACCATCTTTCTTTTGTACCGACACCGTCATTGTTTTTGCTCCGCCGTGCTTTACGGCGTTAACCATTGCTTCACGCGCAACTTGCACAAAAACTCTTCTGACGCTCACGTCCGAAAGTTCGGGTAAATCGTTACAAATAAACCGAATACCGAGACTGTCGGCGATGACCGATAAATCTGCAAGAAAGTCAATCGGCTTAGATTCGCTTGCCTCCTTGCAAAGTAGCAATGCGTTTCTTTGCCAAAGGCGCAAAATTTCCTTGCGTTTTGTTTCGTCCGTTTCTCCGAGAGCATGCACTGTGGAAAGCATGAGTCGGTTCATTTCGTCGTGAATATTCGTTTTGGCGGACAATATTTCTTTCCGACGAATACTATCCTGCATATCGCGGTTATAGTCTGCAAGTTCTTTGTTGATCCTGCGCAATTTCTCGTTGTCATCGGATAATTGTTGGTTTTTTATCACCGTTTCGGTAACGTCTGTCGCAATCAATTCGTACACGCCGATTGATTGCTTTCTTCCAAAGCGCATACGTTCTTCAACGTTCAGTCTCCTTCTTCTGAAAGACCAGACTTTTCCATCGGGCGTCTTAACCGTATCTGCCCCAAGTGCTTTGTAAAATTCTTCGCCATTGAGCAACGGCGCCTCGGTAATGCTTTGCGCAAGTTGATTCATAACGTTATTGGAAAGCAAGCAAAGTCCGCCTTCTACGTAGAATAAAACACCTACGGATACGGAATTGAACGCTTTTGCAAACGATTCCGGAGAGATATGCGTTTTAGACCAACGCAACAGTTTTATGCCTAAGCCTACCGCAAAAACGGAAAGCAAAACTAAAAATGCACACCACCAAAAGTCCAATTGCCATATCATACTTATTAAATTGTCATTTCTCTTTTTTTTCACATGTTTCCATTTTTGTTATTACCTCCTTCGCAAAATCGTCCATGTGGACTCCAAAAAGAAAACAAATTTTTTTCAACGTATTTAAATCGGGTTCATTAACATCTCTCTCCCAATTCGATAGCGCCTGCCGGGTAACATTCAATTCCCCAGCCAGTTCTTCCTGTGTCATTCCCGATTGTGTTCGCAGATGACGTATTTGCTTTCCTGTTGTAATATCCGTCTGTTTCCAGTTCAAAATAGTTCCTCCTCTCTAATACTGATTTTATCAATGATATTGCGCAATAGCAAGCAATGAACGCTTGCATTGCGCAAGACATTACATTATCTTCTGAAACATATGGCGAACCTTATCTAAACGGCTGTTCGGGCGGCGTGGCTGAAACACAGGCTCGCCGGAAGTTTCCTGATACCCTTTTAATTCTGTAATGCAGACACTTCTTCCATTTGTATAAAAATTCAAATCATTCCTATATTCACCGATACAACGGGCAGGGATTTCCCCCTTAAAAATAACTTCATCTTTTTCAAGTCTGGTTGATTCAATTATTGCGCAATACTTTGGTGCGTCATTATAAGCCCGTGAAAGATATTCCTGCGGCGCAAAAAGAGTAAAGGAAAGGTATGGTTCCAACAGCTGTGTTCCTGCTTTTTTCAATGCCTGTTCCAACACGATAGGTGCAAGAAAACGAAAATCAGCGGGGGTACTGACCGGACTGTAATAAACTCCATAATCAAAACAAATTTGGCAGTCTGTCACTCCCCAGCCATATAAGCCCTGCTCCATTCCATAACGCACCCCCTCCATGACGGCATTTTGAAAACTTTGGTTTAAATATCCGAGAGATACCTCGCTTTTATATTGTGTTCCGCTTCCAATAGGAAGCGGTGTTACAGTCAAACCAATAGATGCCCAAAACGGATTCGGCGGCACTTCAATATGAATCGTGCAGCTCGCTTTTTTTTGCGGTCTTTCCAGATAAATAACCGAAGGCTCTTTCGTAACCACGCCCACATGATATTTTTCTTCTAATAGCGAACAAATAACTTCTAACTGTACTTTTCCCAAAAAAGATAACATAATCTCATGGGTAACAGTATCAATGTCAAAATGCAAAAGAGGGTCTGTATCAGCAATCTCTGCGAGGGCATTTAACAGGGCTTCCCTTTGCTCCGGCTTTTGCGGCTCTACCGTTGTCCGAAGTAATGGCATGGGATCATCGATCCGTGTTTTTTGAGGTAAGAGTTTTTCGTTTCCCAGAATGTCGTTCAGTTTCAAAGTATCATCAGCTAAAACAACAATTTCTCCCGGATCAGCATGGTCAGCCGGGACGATTTCACCATTTAACGGAATACACATTTCTGTAATCTTTATTTTTTTCTTTTTTGACAGCGGCAGCTCATCCCGTAAATGGAGCGTCCCATGATACAGGCGTAAATAAGTAAGCCGTTTTTTCCGGTCTGTATACTCAACCTTAAAAACATATCCACATAATTCAGACTGAATATCGTCTGTTTCTGTAATGAAAGTTTCTGTAATCGCTTCGATCAGTTTTTCTGTTCCTAAATTGTCTTTTGCACTCCCATGATAAACAGGAAACAAAGAGCAGCATCTGGTTCTTTTGCACTTTTCATATTGTAATTCCTGTATATCCAAAGGATCCTCTGCAACATATCGTTCTAACAGTTCATCGCTTCCAGAAATAACAATATCCCATTTGTCCAAATCAGAAATATCGGTTATGGTTATCTTGGGCGACAAGGCAACCTCCTGCATGACAATCATATCACTGGTAAGTTTATCTTTGATGCTTTGGTAAACACGCCGCAGGTCGATTCCATTTTGGTCTATCTTATTTACGAAGATGATTGTCGGGATGTTCATCTTCTGAAGCGCATTGAATAATATACGTGTCTGTGCCTGTACGCCGTCTTTTGCCGAAATGACTAAAACAGCTCCGTCAAGGACAGATAAAGAGCGGTATGCTTCGGTTAAAAAATCCATATGACCGGGAGTGTCCACGATATTGATTTTATAATCATTCCAGCAAAAAGAAGTAACCGCTGTCTGAATGGTAATTCCGCGCTGCCGTTCCAAAATCATAGTGTCTGTTCTTGTAGTTCCTTTATCCACGTTTCCTTGTTCCGCAATCGCTCCACTGGTGTACAGCAGGCTTTCCGTCAATGTTGTTTTTCCTGCGTCTACATGGGCGAGAATTCCAATATTGATTATTTTCATGTGATTGTCCTCCTTTTACAGCCCCAAAAGGGCATAAAAATCCCCAGCAGTAAAATACTTTTACCACT
>ENA-UOJC01001480-UOJC01001480.1-human-gut-metagenome-genome-assembly--contig:-C104-NODE-1480-length-31519-cov-13.898900_pt1 | contig 31519 bp, 26 predicted proteins | sample MGYA00242339_ERZ723886 | MGnify/ENA metagenome assembly ERZ723886 | reverse complement strand
CAGACAATAACAATGACAGCAAATGCAGCAGGTGGTACTGCTCCTTATAAGTATAGATATTATTGCAAGCCAGAGGGCAGCTCAAAATATACAGCACTTACAGGCACAACAACAGCTACAAGCTTTAGCCATAAGCCTGCAAGAGCAATTACTTATCAGTATGCAGTTAAGATTGCTGATGCTAATGGCAAAACTGTTACAAAGTATTTCACAGTAACAGTTAAATAAAAATTAAATTTCAAAAATTCCTGCAAGATTATTCTTGTGGGAATTTTTATTTTGAATTGAGAATAATTGATATATTTAAAATTTAAAATATATTAATAAAATAATTAAATTACTTATAGTTCTTATACAGAATTTATATTTAAATTTTGTATGATATAATGCTTTCTAAAATACGAAAAAAGAAATATTTGTATTTTATGTGCTTATTAATGAAAGGAATTTAATTATGGCTGAAGAAGGAAAGAAAGTATTTACTGTTAATCCCAATGGAAAAAAAGTTAAGATTATTGTTGGCTTTTGTGTTGCGTTATTACTTATTGTGGCAATATCTATTGCATCAATAACAATAGTTCCAGCTGGTCATAAGGGTGTTACACTCAATATGGGAGCGGTTACAGGGGCAGTTATGAATGAGGGTATTAATTTTAAGATACCATTTGTTCAAAACGCAGAGATTATTGATGTTCGAGTTAAGAAATATGAATCTAAGGATAATTCCTCTGCGAGTAAGGATTTACAAACAATTAAAAGCTCTATTGCAGTGAACTATCGTGTAAACCAAGACCATGTAGCAGACTTATACCAGAAAATCGGTATGAGCTATGAATCTACGGTTATAAATCCAGCAATTTCTGAGTGTATAAAGTCTGTTACATCAAGATACACCGCCGAGGAGCTTATAACAAAGCGTACTGAGGTTTCTGAAGAAATGAAAAATTTTCTTCAAAAGAAACTAAGCGAGAAATATATCCTTGTAGATAGTTTTAATATCATCAATTTTGACTTTACAGATGCTTTTAATACTGCAATAGAGGAAAAGCAGATTGCAGAACAAAACGCCTTAAAAGCAAAATATGACCTTGAGAGAATAAAAACTGAAGCAGAACAGGCTGTTACAAAAGCAAAAGGTGAGGCCGAGGCAATGAAGCTCAAAAACGAGCAGATTTCTCAGAATATTATTTATCTTGAATTTATAGACAAGTGGGACGGAAAGATGCCTACATACTATGGCTCAGATAACCTTTTCTTGGGCTTAGATATGAATAATATACAATCTGCAAATACAGGTAATTCAACAAAATCCGAATAAAATTAAATCTGAATAAACTTTAAGGGCTATCGTAGATGCGACAGCCCTTAATATTTGTCTTTTTTAGCCTTTAAGCATTGCCTGCACATTATCAAGAAGGCTTTCTACGGCATTCACAGCGTGTACAGCCTTCTTCTTGGTCTTTTTTGGTTGTTGCTTCATCTGACTACCTACATAACCTACAACAGCTCCTGCAATAAGACCTGCACCGATACCTTTAACAACATTCATTGTATTCTTAACCATAATTGTTGACCTCCAAATAAAAAGTATGAAATTAATCATATTCATAGTGTTCTTCCTTTTGCTGAATTTAAGCCTTGAAAAATTTACCAGTTTTGAACTTCAAGAATTAAGGCTCTTGATTTATCCTTTGCAAAGTATTATCATTTATTTATGTTTTATATGGAGGAAAATTTTATGGCAGAATTAAATATTGTTTTAGTTGAACCTGAAATTCCGCAGAATACAGGTAATATTGCAAGAACCTGTGCAGCAACAGGTGCAAGACTTCATCTTGTAGAACCTATGGGCTTTAAAGTTGATGATAAAAAGCTTAAAAGAGCTGGTCTTGATTACTGGCATTTTTTGGATATAACCTACTATAAGAGTCTTGATGATTTCTTTGAGCGTACAAAGGGCGGAAAATATTATTATTTCTCAACAAAAGCTCCGCAAAAGCATACGGATATTTCATATCCTGACGGCTGCTATATACTTTTCGGTAAAGAAACAAAGGGCTTGCCTGAATGGCTTTTGCATGATAATCCAAAAACAACAGTTCGTATTCCGATGATTGATGAGGCAAGAAGTCTGAACTTATCTAATTCAGTTGCGATTGGAGTTTATGAAATACTCAGACAATGGGATTATCCAGAGCTTCTTGAGAATGGCAAATTGAGAGAGTTTGAGTGGGAAAAGTAGTCTTAAAAAATTTTTCAAAAAAATTAAATTTTTTTGAAAAAAGTGTTGACAAACAGAATAGAGTGTGTTATTATATATGAGCGTCAGGGAGATGCTGGTGTAGCTCAGCTGGTAGAGCAGCTGATTTGTAATCAGCAGGTCGGGGGTTCGAATCCGTCCACCAGCTCCAGACTAAAAAGAGGGCTGTTCAAAAGACAGCCCTTACATATGGGAGAGTTCCAGAGCGGTCAAATGGGGCAGACTGTAAATCTGTTGTTTCGGCTTCGGTGGTTCGAATCCACCCTCTCCCACCAAGATTTCAAAGGCAATAGGTGTATACCTGTTGTCTTTGAGCAGTATCATCAAGTCGAGATGGTATTGCTCAAAGGCAACCTTGAAATAAGATTACCTTAAAAGAGAGAAGAACAAAGGCTAAGAAAAATCTTTGCCCTTGAATAAAGATATACAGCGTGTATCCTTATTCAAAGGCAATCCCCTTTTGATGAGTAAATAGAATGTGGGGGAAAGCCTTAGATTAAGTATACATTTTTCAGTGACCGTACCGACGCATAACCCGCTAATCGTTATCGTCCTGAATGTGGGAATTATTCTCCACGGGAGAGCCTTCCACAGGCACCTCCACTACAGCGTGTGTAAACACATAGCCTTAAAACCGGTTTGACTTGTATACTTGTGTATTTAGTTTTTGACAAAAAAATCAAGTCCTGTGCTCGTTGCAATCAAAACACAGGACTTGACAAATCTATCAAAGCGTGTTAGAATTTACACGCAGATTTAGCTTCACAAGTTCTGAGCAAGGCCAATTGCTCGGAGCGCATGCGATTTTGATATTGTCAGTATCAAAATCGCTGTGGGGCTTTTTTCTTTTGTTTAAAATAATAATACACTCAATAAGGATATTTGTCAATACCTTTTATAAAATTTGAGTGTATTTATTATTAAACTATATTTTATAGGTTTTAGAGTGATTTTTTAAAAAAATTTAAGCAAAAACATCTGCAAACCCTGATAAATACTAGATATATGTTTTGGGGCATATGCCCCAAAACATAGGGCTGTTATAATCACGGAAATTTTTATATAATTTTTAAATATATTTATGTGATTATCTTGATATGCTATTACAAAAATGGTATACTTAGATTAAGATATTACAATATATAAAGGATTGATAATTAGGCAAGATAAAGGAAAGTATGGATTGATGTGATGAAAGGTAACAGAATGGATAATATCGTGGAATGTACTTATAACATAGACAATGGTTATGTTGAGGTATAGTTTACAGATTGAAATATGCTTCGGATAAAGTGTTAGGAAGTTTATGCTACTATGATAACCACAGAGCAGTCACTGGCGAAGCTACATAGGTTGTTGGATAACAAACCAATAGAATATGTGGCAATGGCTTTGCCTGGGGAGATGCAGGCATATTGTGATATTGAGGATGATTATAGTTAAGGGAATGTTTGGAACGATAGTGCATGGGTATCTGAAGAAGAGATATAAGTGGGCTATGGTGGAGATGACAAGTATTTATTTGAAAAATCATGTGGATTTTGATTGAAATATGGGGTATAATTAAAAAATATAATGGAGTGAATGAAATGAAAAAAGTAATCTATCTAAATGATTCTATTCATGGACTGATATCATTATCAGAATATGAAAAAAGAATTATATCTAGTGTAGGGTTTAATCGTTTGCATGATGTGTATCAAAATTCAACGGTTTATTTAACTTTTCCAACAAACAGAACGAAGAGGTTTGAACACTCGATTGGAACAATGAAATTATGTTCAGATATGTTTTATTCATCAGTCTTAAATGCAATACCGAAGAACTTAGAAGCTTTTTATAATATCTTTTATGACGAATATAAAAAAATGATAGATGAAATTGCAAAACAGCATGAATTTTGTGAGCAAAAATTAGGTGGAATTACACCTGATGCTATACCAAATATAGAATTGGATAAATTTCGACATTCTTTGATACCACATAATGTAAAGCATAAATTTGAAATTATACATTTATTATTGATTCAGTCAATTAGAGTAGCTGCACTATTACATGATATAGGTCATCCTCCTTTTAGCCATATTGTTGAATATGCCTTGAAGGCTGTGTATAAAGAGGGAAGCAATGCAAATAACAATAGTGAAAGTAGATGGGCAGATTTTCTAGATACAATGTCTAAATATTTCGAAGACAATAAAAAACTACATGAACAAATGGGAGATGAAATTAGTGATAGCATATTAAGAGGAATTATTTCAAATATTAATGATGAAGATGAAACATACAATGAAAATTTATATGAAATTCTTGTTTATGAAAGTGTTAAGAAAATATTTGGTGAGATTTTTCCATTTAACAGCCTACATAGAATTATAGATAGTAGTTTAGATGGAGATAGACTTGATTATGTTACAAGGGATTCATTAAATTCGGGAATAGATTCTGGAAAAATTGATTATAATAGAATTATAAATGATATGCAACTTATCGTTGATGATAAAGAAATATTTTTTTGCGTACCATTAAAGGCTGTTAACTCTGTAGAGGATTTTATTAAGCGGAGATATAATATTTATAAAAATATTATATATCATCATAGGGTAATAAAAACAGATTATTTGTTGGAATATTCTGTAAAAGATTTGGTGAAAAAATATTTAAATACTAAGAGTGAAAAAAACAACGTTAATAGTAAGATTTTGATTCCGTTCGATATTTCTGGATTATGGTTTCCGTTAGGAGAATCAACAACGGCGGAAAAGTTTAATGCATTATCACAATGGAATGATTCTTGGTTAATGACTGTTTTGAAACAGATATATTATACAGAATATTATAGAAAAAAGGATATAAAATCAAATACAAATGAATATATTTTAAAACAAAGATTATCTGAACTTTTAAGAAATACAAAGTGTTATTATTCGCTGATAAAACGTGGTGAGAATTTTAAAATAATAGACGATGAAGTTAAAATGGTGCTATCGGAAAGTAAAGATGAAATTGGCCAATTGGTAACAAATATTAATGAATTATCTAATAAATTAGGAAATACAGAATCTACCGAAGGAGTTACTGTTGACATAAAAGGCACTTTAGACTTTATAGATGAAATTTTGAACAATATATCAAAAGCACCAAAGGGATTTGTTTTATCTTTTATAGCAAGGCGATACAAGGCAATTAAAATAGAATCATTTGAAAATTTTGTTAAAGAAGTGGTAGAATCGGAAACGCAAGTAATTTTTACAAATATTAAATGTTATGATACCATAACTGTATTTAAAAATATTTCAATTGGTCTTGATAGCCCTATATATTTTTACAATTATGATGGGCATGTTTGTACTTTAGATGAGATAAGTGGAATTTCAGATATTTTACGGTTGGATTCAGATTATCTTCCAGTTTTTTATATTTATATAATGATAGAGAACGGAGAAGATATTGTTAAAGAAAAAAGAAATGCTTTTTTACAAAAAATAGGATCTGAACTTGGAAGTAAAATAAAGAATCAAATAGTATCAGAATTAAAAAAACAAATTGAACAAATGGAGGAATGATTATGTGTAAAGTATTGGTAAAGGATTCAAAGAAAAATGTGGATTTTATAATTTATAATCATTTATTTTCTCAAGATTTGTCATATACTTTTACAATTAGACAATTAGTTGGAGAGTTAAGCAGGTATAATTTAGATATATCTACTGAGTATGTCAAAAAAGAGGTGGATAGTTTTGTTAGATCTGGGTTGATTATCCAAAAGTTTAGATGCTATTCTATATGTGGACGATAGCATATGTATGACTCCATTTTGGTTCTAAAATTTTATATGAGGTACACAAAAATGCAAAATGGGATGAATATGAAGAATAAAACGCACAAATGTTGAAAAATATAAATGCAAATATTATTATTCCAAATCTTCTTAGAATATAATATATTAAAAGATTCCGTTTTTTTCATTGTCCACTTTTTACGGACTTGTGCACTATAAGGGTAGTGTTGATTTTAATTATAAAGTATTGTGCAATTATAATTTGACACCTCTTGTAAATAATTCAACTGTTAGTTCAATATCAATTAATCTTGGCTCGTCGGTTTCTTTGACAGCTAAGGCAAGTGGTGGTACAGCACCTTATAAATATAAGTATTTTTATAAACCTGCAGGAAATACAAGCTATACTGCACTTACTAATACAACAACAAGCGCAACATATACTCATAAGCCTGATAAGGTAATGAAATATAGCTATGCTGTTAAAATTGCAGATGCTAAAGGAAAGACTTCTACTAAGTATTTTACTGTAACAGTTAATACTCCTCCGCTTACAAACAAATCTACAATCAGTGAAATAGTAATTGTAAAAGGTGATGTAGTTAAGCTGACAGCTAAAGCTTCAGGAGGCAAAGCACCTTATAAGTATAGATATTATTGCAAGCCTGCTGGAAGTTCAAAGTATAAGCATTAACAGGTGAAACTACAAAAACAACTTATACACATAAGCCAGCTCGTTCTATTGAGTATAAATATGCTGTTAAAATAATTGATTCAAAAGGAACAACTAAGACTAAGTACTTTACAGTAAAGGTTAATTCTCCTAAAAATAACTAAAATTTAATAATAAAAAAACGAGGACGATAATTTCGTTCTCGTTTTTTGTTTAATAATCTTATTTTATGACTTGTTGTTTTTATCAATATCAAAAATTTATTAAGTATAGTATATCAAACGACTTAGTTAATATCTATAAAGATTAATTGATAGCAGAACATCAGTTCGGAAACTTTTTGTTGAATTCATATTACACTCAAGAATTTTACTAAAATGCTTATTTCTATATTTGCAGGATAAAGACTTACACGCAAAATGCGTGTAAGTTTTTTACAATCCCCCGCAGTGCTGGGGATTAAAGCCTTTAAAAAATAACTCAAAAATTTTGCTTTAATATTAACTTGCACCTTATTTTTTTATAATAAAGCCTTTAAATACTGTATTTATCAAGGTTTCGCTTTAATTGTGTTTTTAATTTATTTGAAAAAATAAGTGTACACTCAAAATATTGTTTTATTCATTACTTGGGGCATATGCCCCAAGCTCAGTTACAATAGATTTATTATTTAAAGTTTTATAAATATCGACACATCAACTAATATGTGATATAATAATCATGCTGTCGACTCTTTCCAGCAGGAAGGAGGTGTGCCAGTTGGATTCATTAACTTCTTTAATTATCTCTGTTATAGCAAGTGTAATTGCCTACTACATTTGCAAATGGCTAGATGGAGATAAATAGACAGCAATAGCCTAACGGATGCTCTGCCGTAAAAAGAGAAGTCCCCCTTGCAAGATCCGACCTTGCAAGGGGGACAATTTTGTCCAGTTGGACATTAACTTCTTTGCCTAAGGCTATTATATCATATGCCACAGACTATTTCAAGTATTATCTTTTTCTAACTGCTTATTCATAAATTTACAGTTTTATTTATAACATTTAGATTTTTCAAGAATTTTAGCAAAGAGTTCATTATAACTTATGTAAATATTATGCAATCTTTTATGATTAAGCTGTAATTGAGATAAGATATGTTTTAAGCTCATTTTCAAGGCAAACTGACATATATGCTCTATAATTTTTTACTTGATGTTCTTTGAAAATTTTTGTATAGTTGAATACAAACTCAATAATAAAATCTTCAAGAGAAATTGAGTAACCCTGGCGTTTATTATCTATGCAAATGTTGTTTATACAGGATATTATGTGTTCAGCACAACTTGTTTTTCCTCCACATAAGGCAAGTTCAGCAAGAATTGCAACAGTTTGATGATAAAATTCCTGATTTGCATTGTTATTCCAATAATCTTTATTTGAACGCTCATTGAAGTTGCAAAGTACCTTAATTGCAGATACAATAATCTCTGGTGATTGGCAAATTTTTTCAGATATTCCACAACATTCATCTATCATTTCTTTAATTTCTTTTAAATTTGATTCCTGATGGTATAGAATATTGCTGATTAATTTTTTGATTGATTGATAATTATAGTGTATGGTATTGTTATAATCTTGTCTTTTTATTATGTCTATATTTTTAATATGCGGTTTATTAGTATGCACTTTATTTGTGTGCGGATGATTTTGAGTATTATATATATCATTAGAAGTGGAAGGAATTATAGAAATATTTTCAAGATCTTCCTTATCCATAGAAATGTTTTGATTTTTAATATACGGTGCATTTTCTTTAATATCATCAGATATATTAAATTGCTCTGTTATATCAGAGTTTAAATAATAGTAATTTGTACTAAACATACCATTACTTTGTGTTCTGCTTTGAAAAACTGTAATATAGTTGGATTTGACTAGTTGGTGTATTAATTTTTGATATGTACTATCTGATATATTGAGGTGATAAAGCATAATTTCTTTTGATGGATGTGCAGTTTCTCCCACTGCTGCATAGGTACATAGATAACAGTATAATGCTTTTGCACTTATATCAATTTCTCGGTTTATCATAATAGACTTACAAATCATACCATAACCCTTAGATTTAATAGTATCATTGTTATTAATAATATATCTATTATGTCTGCCAATCGCAGATATAACTGTAAGAATATTATTTTCGATAAGAGAGTTATAATGCTTATAGTAAGCTGATGTGCCTATGTTGAGGTCATAGAGAATTTTACTTCTTGATGGATAAGCATAGCCATTATGTCCACAATAAGATGCTAAATAACAATATATTCCCTTTGCTTTTATTGATATATGAGGGTTTCTCATTACATCCTTATATACAATGCCATAACCTTTAGCCATAACTGGTGGGATCTTTTTAACTTCACTCATCATTTTATCTCCTTTAAAAAAATAAAAGAGGTCATTATAAAATGACCTCTTTTGTTAATAATCTGCTGCATTTATAATTTTCAATGAATCTTCTTCATTCTGTAATTTTGTACCATATTTAGCCTGAATTGAACATATAAATTCATCACGGTTTGCATATTCTATTGTATGATAAGGTTGTTCTTCCATGGTATATGGTTTATCAATCTGTATTGCTTTAGTTGTGGTATATCTTTCAATTTTTATTTTTGTTGGATAAAGTCCAGATTTCATTAAAATATAATGTCCTTTTGGCATTGCTCGTATTGCTTGTGGTGACATAAGAGCTTTGCCAGTCATTTGTATAGTTCGGTTTTTGCTATCTTTTCCTGAAGAAACAGATGCAGATGATACAGTTTGATTTCCAAGCATTTTTGATAGGTTATCATTGGTGTCTGAAAGAGGTGCCAGCCAACCTAAGATTGCATTTTGAGCACAATCTTTAATGATTTTCTCACCACTCGTTTTATAATTTTTTTCCAGTTGTCCAAATGATTGTATAAGTGGAATTTGTATAAGTCCTCTCGAACGCCCAGCAGAGAACATATCTTCAACATTATTAAAAGCAGGAAGAGTACCGAACTCATCTTCATAAAAATAAACTCGTTTTGGCAATTTATTATTGTTTTTTGAAGCTACTTCAAGAAGTTCATCATAAAATTGCCTTATAATTAATGATACCAGAAAGTGTTTTGTGGCATCTTCTTCAGGAAATACAATAAATACAGCAACTTTATGATTTGCAAGATCTTCACCATTTATATCTGAATCAGAGCAAATAATTTGTTCTATGTCACTGTCTATAAATGAAAGCATACGGCTCATTGCCGTTGATATAACACTCATCATACTTTGATTTGAACTATTTAAAGCAGGGGAGGCAAGCCATTTTGCTTTATGTTCAGGTGGTAACATATCCATTATTTTTTTAATATACATTATAGGATTTTTTATAATCTTGCCATCCTTATCTCTTTTTTCTGTACTGCTATCTATTTCAAGAAGTTCTTGACACAGTTTGAATACGGATACAATATGTTGTTGAGAAGGAATACACAATTCAGATACAAGTAAAATAACAGAAGCTATTAGTCCTTCGGCAGCATCATAAAAAAATGCGTTTTGTCCGCCACCATCAAAGCCTTTTGTGTATACAATTGAATGTGCTATATTTTTAGCTGCACGCTCTGCAAATGCTTGGTATCTTATATCACCTGTTTTTATGTATGTGTCCATATACTTATTAACATTACTTATTATATTTTTGGGATGAGATTTCGATGAATTACGCAAATCAATTATATATGGTAAATAACCATAGTCATTTTTTGCTATTAATGCCCAATCTCTATATAAATCTCCTTTTGTGTCCGTACAAAGAAAAGATGCTTCACTTGCAAGACAATATTCTATATTATGATAAAGGAAGCCAGTAGTTTTAAAACCTCCAGGAGCAGAAATCATCATTGTATTTGAATCACTAGTATCTATCATTGCTTTGCATCTGCCGTGACCCTTGATATTTAAAACAATAGCAGGTTCGGATGGAAGGTTTTTCCCTTTACGCCATAAATAGGGTGTATAATCAATATATTTAAATGATTTTGAAAGTTCCTTTTTTGTTGCCCATCGGGCATTTCCAAATTGTCCATCTCCAACAGTTCGTGCTTTTGTTTTATTAAGGCTCTGGCTGTTATTGAAGCATGAGAGAATTCCAAGAACAGCTACTATAACAACAATTATAATAATAGCCATTATTTGTGAAGAATTCATAATTTAACTTATCCTCCTTTAAATCATTATTCAAATCAAAAGTAAGAATTTTTATAATATATCCTTACAAAATTACAAACTTTGTTCTCTTTGCTGTTTTGAATAATAATCTAAATCATAATAATCATCTGCTTGCTGACCAGCAAGCATTTTTTCTATCTTTTCTCGTCTTTGTACTTTACTGTCAGCTTTATAACTTATATTATAAATACTTTGTCCTGTATTGTTGTGTAAAGCTGTTGCAAGCAACCTGAATAAATCATATGCAACATTAGCTGTGGTTTGTTGTTGGTAATCTTGTATTGCATCAATGCGTTTTTGTGCATAATCCAAGCCATTCTCAACTGCTTTTGTATAAAAATCAAGAGCTTTTTCAATATTTTGTTCTGTACCTTTACCAAATTCATAAAGCATTGCTATTTTATAGGCAAGCTGTGGAGATTGTGTTACTTCATATTCTGTTTCAAATATCATAAGGGCCTTTTTATAATATTCTTGTGCTAATATTTTGTTAGCCTCTATGACTTCTCCCAGTTCGGACATAACCGCATATTTGTACATTGCAAGGCTATTTCCATTGTCAGCAGCTAATTTATACCACTTAGCAGCCTCAGTTTTATTAGCATCTGTGCCTTTACCTTTGTAGTACATATCAGCAATTTTGAGCATTAAAACAACATCTTTTTCATTTTTCTCCGCTTCAATGAAGGCAGAAAGTGCTTTACTATAATATTTATTTGCAAACTGTGTATCAGGGTTCACACCACAACCATAATCAAATATTTGTGCCATTCTATACCAGTCAGAAGCTTTGCCATTTTCAGCAACTAACTTGTACCATTTAGCAGCTTCCATTTTATCAATTTCTGTACCAATACCATTTTTATACATTTGTGCCACCTTTACAGTAGCATGAATGAATTTTTGACTGTTATGTTCTGCACATTCTTTGTATAAGTTGAAAGCTTTTTCATAATCAGGATTTATGCTTTTGCCATAGTAATACATATTTGCAAGACTGTACTTTGCCTTAGTGCAGTCATTAAAATTAGCTGCATTGAAATATAGGAAAGCTTTACTATAATCTTTTGAATTTTCAGAAAGTTCGCCCAAATAATTAATACGACCACAAAGATATTCAAGATAACCAGTATATTTATCTACTTTATATGCTGTTCCATCTTCTATAAGTTCACCTATAGGTTGACCTGCTTCAAAGATTTGTGCTTTAAACTCAGTATATGCTGTGTTTATAAGCTCATAACCCCATTTTTTAACAGTTGAATCAAATTCGACGCCTTTTCCATAAAGATACATCCTGCCAAGCTCATATTTACACAGACTTTCATTTGAATTAGAACCTATTGTAAACCACTGCAAAGCTTTTTCATAATCTTTTTCTATGGGCAGTTTTTTATCTTGGCTCCCATATAAATACATCATACCTAACTTATATGCAGCCTTTCCATCTCCATTATTCGCAGCATTAGTAAGTTTAAGATAATCCATGTTGAGATAAAGAGAAGATATTACAGAATTATTTTCTAAAGTGTCAATATCTAAAGATAAATCATATTCATCAAGATTTGTGTTTTCTTGAGTATGGTTTTGTTCATATACATCTAAAGAACTATCATTTTTAATATTAATATTAGTCGCTAATTGTTCCTCTTTTTCAAAACTTTTTTCCTCATTATTATTAATATCCTCAGTATTTATCACATTTTCGGTTTGGGGCATATGCCCCAGACCGAAATCATATGGTATAACATTTTTAGAAATTTTAGAAGCATACGCTATAATATTATTTTTTATAGATTTAAAATCTTCTGCTTCAGATAATTTAGGCAATGAGATTTTTTCTTTTGAATAATGCAATTTTTGCTGTAGTTTATCATCACACCAAAGATTGTACAATTCTTTTATATCATTACATTCAGAAAGTCCATCGACAATATTGTCAACAAGCTTTTTTGCTTCTTTATTTATATAAGCATATATTTGACGCCCTTTATAGTTTTTTAAATAATCAGATAATTTCAAGATATTATCTTTAATAAAAGCATACTGTTCTGGTGTAAAAGCTTCAGAGGCACTGGTAGGCAAATTTTCAAGTATTTCATTTGCTTTATCCTTAACTGCCTGACGATTTGAATCTTTATTTTCATAAAATTCTTGGGAGTATATTTGTTCATTTTCGAATATAACCTTTGAAAATCCAGACTTTATTTTTTCTATTCCTTTTGCGTCAATATATCCTTCTTTAGGGTTAGAGGAATAAATAAAAAGGTGTATATGCGGATGATGACCTGTATTATGCATACCCGCATACCACCTTAAATTTTCAGGCTTAATTCCATGCTGCTTTGCTATATTGGGAAGCTGGCTTTTTACAGCGTCTTTCCATAATTTTTGGCTGTCATATCCAAGCTTATCTGCATCTTCTCTATGTAGCGATACAACATGTGTCCATATTTTTCCTTTATGATTTGATATTTCATTTTGCACAGCCTCTAAATTAATATTGTCTTCTGCACCAAAGAGTCCATGTTCACCTACTTTAAAAACACCTGGTCGTTTTGCAACATATTCAACCAGATTTTGTGCTGTATCTTCAGAAAGAATACTTTCTATATTAAGTTCAGAAAATTTCGATATGAGTTCTGAAGCATTAGAAATAGTTGTATTATTTATATAATCTTCATATTCAAAAGTGTTTTTTAATTGTGGCATAATCTTTATGATTTCTTTAATTGTTTCTTTTTGTTTTAGAGTAGCAGGAGAATATTTATACTCAGGAGCATTAAGAGATACGGTTTCACGAGTTGCAACATAATTAACTAGTGATGCAGCTGCATTTTTAGGTAAAATGAATTTACCATCCGCTTTTTGCCCTGGTTGTGCAACTGAAAAATATCTTGTATTAACAATTATTCTTGTATTCATTATTTATCACTGTTTGATTCAATAGCAGCATTATATATATCAATGCTACCATTTAATCTTTTAACATCTTCAACGGCTCTTGAACGCATTTTATTAAAATCATCTTTTGAAAGCGAAAGATCTGCACAGAGAAGTCTTACTAACATATCAAGTTCAACTGCTGCTTTGAAATCAAGGCGTGCAAGTCTATTTGCCATATTTTTTATCATTGCTTCGGTTTGTTGTCCATAAACACTACAGAGAAAATCTTGGCTGAGTTCTGAACTTATATATCCAAAATAAAAATTTATAGCACGATCTATAGCATCATTACGGCTTTTTGCTCCTGTAAGCTTTATAAGTGTATCAGCTTTATTAATACTTCCTTTTTGGAGGTATAAAGTTACTTGCAATTTGTCTGTATCTGCAATAGCAATATTTTTTAATCTTTCTTTATTAGCAGTTTTCATTTTTAGTCACCTCATTTTATATTTACTGAACTTAAGCAGAAAGTTCAGCATTTGACTTTTCCATAAGATCATTAAGTATTTCTTTTACATCTTTAGAGTACGAATTTATTGCATTACGATCATTTTCATCAAGCTTACAAGATATGACTTTTTCGATATTTTTAAATATCTCATTCTTATTACTATAAGCTGTATAAACCATTTTAGTTTTCTTCTTTTTATCTATAGAGCTTGATTTATTATTAGATTGATTTTCTTTTTTAGAATTTGTATTTGATGCTTCTTCTTTAATTTCCATTTCTTTTATTTCGTAAAAACATAAAAGAAAATCATCTCCAATAGTTTCTATCAACAGTATAGATTGTTTATCACCACTTGACTGTTCAGATGATACTTGGTTTAATATTTCAGGCTTATAGAAAGTTTTTGTGCCATCAAGAATAGAGTTATAATAATAAATAACAGAAGAAATATAAAATGCAGAATCAATTTTGGTTTGATTATCTTCTATTTTATTATTTATAACTTCTACTTTTTTATTAAGAGTATCAATGCTATTGTAGGTTGATGCCATATAACTAACACTCATTGTTGTACATGATGTACATGAAATACAACTTGAGGATAGAAATAAAATTAAAATCAATATAACAAATATCTTTTTTTGATTTTCTTTATCTGTAGCAAGTGAAACAATTATTTTTGCAGTGCGTACTGTCATGTTCTATTTTCCTCCAGCATTGCCAAACAGATCAACCTTATATTTAGGTATAATAACATGTAAATAATATCTTTCATTTCCGCAACGATATAAGCAATATCCCTGATGAGGTTTGCTATGAACTGAAAATTCCGATGATGTTTCAGACATTATACGACAATATTCCTGTTCATCAACAGTTCCTGGAAAAAACAAAAACTGATGTGTTGGAATTGAAAGAAGCGGTTTCGTATATTCAACTATTTCAGGAAGAAAAAAGTCTGATACATTTTGGCTTGCTAAAACAACATCGCTGTTTTTCTTACGCCCTCGCTTTATAAAAGAACGGAGATAATTTAAAACTATCTTGTTTTTTAGAAGTTCATGTAATTCATCACAACATATAACTGTTTTTCCTTCAGTAAGAAATTTATGGCTCATAAATGATAATATGTTAAAATACATTGCATTCATCAATTTTTCATTTGTTGTCAACATATCCTTAACTGCAAAGTTTATATGATTTGCATTTTTAATATTTGTTGTGCCATTAAAAAATACACTTTCAGCACCTACAGATATTGAATATATTCCAAGGCAAATTTCTCGCAGAATATCTTTTGTATATATAGTATTTATAGTTTGTTTTTCAAAGTTATCAAGCTTTTCTTTTGCAATAGTATAAAGATCTGAAAGAATAGGGTAATCTTCAGCATTAAGTTTTGAAAAGTCTGTGTTATCAGAAATATGGAATCTTTTATACAGTTCTTCTAACAATATTTCTATTGTATCAAGCTGTGCGGTGTTAAAATCTTTATATACAGAGAAAAAATCACGCAAAAAAGCAATATGTTGTGAAAGCAAGGTTTTCTTTTTGAAACTTGCAGGAATTATGTAATCATCACCTTCATTATCATCACTTCCATTATTCCAAAGCTTAGGCTCAAGAACATTAATTATATATTCGCCAGACATCATATTAAGATTATCTCCACCAAGATTTACAGTTAGATTTTCTAACTCATTTTCTGGATCAAGAGAATATAATTTTTTTCGAGCCTGTCGAAAGCAAGTAATAATGCCCTTTAACAAATAACTTTTTCCTTCACCAGAATTACCAAGTATAAGTATATGACCATTTGTTTTATCAGTACTTCTTCGGTCAAAATCTACAACAACATTTGTACCATGAACATCTCTACCTATCATAAATCCATTTGGATCAGTTTTTCCGCTATATGAGAATGGGAAAAAATTTGCAACTGATGAAGCAGGAAGTATTCTTTGAAATTGTGAGCCAAACAAATCCTTTCCTGAAAGTTGTACAGAACGAAAGCCTTCTTGTTGTTGTAGCCACAATACATCATATAAAATATTATTACAGTTGAGTTTGGAAGCTATATCTGCTTTTAAGTTATCAAGTTCTTTTAATGAATGTGCTGTTATTTCTATAAATACAGAACAGCATACCAATGGTTCTTTTGTTGTTTGCATACGCAGTATAAGGTCTGTAATATCTTCAACATTTTGGCTACTCTCAACTGCTTCTTTTCTGTCATGAGAAGTATTTGCTGTGTGAGTATATCTGCGAGAAGCTTTTGTAAATATTTTACCCTCATCAATTGAAGGTATAGTTTTTATATAAATATGTAGTGTAACACCATCAGCTTCCCCTAAGTTTCGTAAAATAGCACTATTTTTGGTTTCCGATGGATAGTCTTTTATAGCCCAAACACAGCGATATGTATTACCAAATACATAGTAACTTTGGCGAAAATCAGCAATAGATGGAGCTATACACTTAAAAAATGATTTTACTTCAAGCTGCTCTTTTTCAATCTGAGTTGGTTCTACTTTTTGCTTAGTTTTCATTGTCATTTTCCTTTCTATCAATATAGAATTCACCATCAAAATCCGGCAGTTTGTCATAACTTGCATTTTCATAATAAATTGCACATAATTTTTTAATGTTTTCTTTGTAAGAGATTGTTGCAGTGAACTGATTTTCAAAAAGATACTGCCTTATTTTATTCGCTTCAGAAATTACACTTTCATCACTATCATTAGAAGAAAAAGAGGCAACAATCAGAAATTCTCTGCTTGTTGCCATTTCCATCTTTATATTATCAAAAAATTGCCTATCCATTTCATCAAGCATTTGTAAATTTAAATTCTTTTCACATGCAATTAGATCGTCAAAGTATTTTTTATTGCTATCGTAATTTTGAAATGAATTAAGTACAATAATTTCAATAGTTCCACTTGAAACTATAACATTTTTAAGAGCATCTACACGCCTTTCAATTACAAGAGGTGATGAAACACTCATATTAATTGGTTCTACAAGAATATAAATCATTTTTCTATTATCATCAGTATAAAGTATATTTTCGCTAATTCTTGTAACATTCATCAATTCAAGCGTTTTTGCTTTCTTTTTTCCTATTTTATCAATAATACTCATAGATTTACCTCCAATAAAAACGCTGTTGTTGTGTTACAAAATAATGTGTTAATCTTCTTGCATATTGATATATAGATATTTCACCATTAATATGTAATGTCATAAATGCGTATACCGCTGTTGCCGCAAGTGGTATTACACTTAAAAACGATATAATAATTGCAATAGATATAAATGCAAAGATTGCTGTAAGTATAAAATCCCTCATTTCCCATAGAAAAAACATTGGTGGTTTGTTAAGATCAGCAGGGTAATAATAAGTAATTGAGTTTTCTACCATAAAATATTCCTTTCTACTTAACAGGTATACGCATACTGCGAGAAATCATGCAGACACTTGAAGCCATTGAAACTGCTGTTGATATATTACTTTTTGCAGATATATCAAAACCAAACTGTTGAGCTATTTTGGGTACTTCAGTAGCTACAAGTGCAACACCTAAGTATGTCCATGTTAATTTTGGTTGATATGCCATTAAATAAAATGTTCCAGCAAAAAGAATGCTTTGCATAAAGATTGTGAAACATAATGCTACAACCTGTTTGCACCAACCATTAAAAGCATCTGTATAACCTCTTGGAACACTAAACATATGCAAAGTTCCTACAGTTACAATAACAAGTAATGTTCCACCTCGTTTCATCATTCCAAAGACTATTTTTATTACACAGAAAATTAAAACACATATAACCATTATATCAGGATTAAGAATAGCTGACAGATTTGCATTATCAATATTGTCAATTGTTAAGTCCCCTTTGCGTACATTGATAAGATCCTGTATAACTTGTAAATTTGCATAATCAAGGTAATGATTGGCTAAATAAAGACATGCACGAAAAAGGATAACTGGTACAGATATATAAAGAAAAGTGGCTATAAATCCTTTAAAAATATTGAATATTGTATCTTGAAAGTTTCCTTTACCTCCATCATTCTTGTATTTGATACCAAGCTCAAGTATAGCAAGGATTGAACCAATAGCGAATAATGCCCACCCCACATTTTGAACAAAGTTTAAAAACAATTTTGTGAATTGACTATCAAATAGTGCGGTTGAACAATAAGTGAGCTGTTCAATAAGCCATGTAACTATTGCTCCAAATCCTGCATACATCAGATTACCAATATATTGTGTTCCATATACAAATATATAGTTTAAACTACTTTGAATAAAGTCCATGATAATATCACCTCATTATCAATTTAGCTAATTATATTTCATAACAGTTAGTCTAAACAAAATTAATATTATAATAAATTCCATACCCAAAGTGGAGCTGTACCTGCAATAATAAGACCAACAGCTGGAAGAGCAATAGACATCCATTCAATATCACCATTTTTATGATATTCTTTGTAACAAAGAACTGCTTTTACAACCATAACAACTAAACATATTAAAGCAACAGCTGGAAACACTACCCAATTACAAATATTTTTAATTTGTGGGAAAATGTAATCATTAAAACCATCTTGAACGGTACCAGCTATATCAGGAGCACTGGTTGTATTTGCTGCTAAAGCAGGTAATGATGCTAATGCCATCATTGCATTTACAAATAAACAAGCTATAATAGCCTTTAATGATTTTTTGCCTTTTAAAAATTTTTTCATAATAAAAATCCTTTCTTACGATTATTTAATTACTGTTACAGTACAAGTGAGATTTTTACCTGTGCCATTTATGGTTGCGGTTAAAATTGTTGTACCACTGTGATTTGCTTTAATAATAACTCCTGTTATATCTGCTGATACAAAAGATATTACAGCATTATTGTCTATGTGCCATTTTGCACCATCAGCAGAATTTATAATTTCAATTCTCCTTGTATCACCTTCTTTTACAGTTATGTATGTATCACTAAGTATTACTTCAGGAAGGATTGGAGCTTGAGAAATTTCATTTATCTTACTGCTTTCTACAGGTTGGCTAAATACAGGTTCGTTACTAATTTCTATAGGTTTATTTGATATTGGCTTAGTACTGCTTTCTATAGGTTTATCTGATATTGGCTTAGTACTGCTTTCTGTAGGCTTATTTGATATTGGATTACTGCTAATTTCTGTTGGTCTACTTGATATTGGCTTACTTTGTTCAGAAGTTTGTTCTTTTTCTTCTGGATGGTGTGTTTCATTAACTTCATTGCTTTCTGTTGATTCTAATGATGAAACTTTTTCGTTAGTTGAAGAATAAGAAAAGCCCGAAAGCTTAGATGAAGCTTCGGGCTTTGAATTATTCTCTTTTTTCTCAGTTTTTTCAGAAACTTCATCATTAATTTCTGAATCATCTTTAATTTGATTTGAAATTTCAGGCTCTGAAATAATATTCTTTTCTTGTGATGAAATATCTATTAAAACTGCACCAACAATTATTGTAAGCACGATTACAACTGCAATAATGAAGAATGAATAATTTTTCTTCATTATCTATCATTCTTTCTTTTCTTATAAATGAAAACTGAAATTACAAATGAAACAGCTGATAAAATAATAAGTTCAATAACCATTGCAAAGTTATCTCCAGTTTGCACAACATCTGGGATTGGATTAGACTTAATTTCTTCAGGCTTAGGTGTAGGTTCTATATCATCAGGTATTTTCTCATCGGTCATTTTAGCTTTTATTATTTCTCCATTTTCTTTTATTTCAAAATAATATTTTTCTTCATTAATAAGATAACCTTCAGGAGCTTCAAACTCTTGATAATAATACTTACCATATGAAAGAGTAAATTCAATAACACCATTTTTATCAGTTTTACCTTTTACAACTGCATTTCCATTTTCATCATAAACTGCAACTCCACAATTAGGAAGAAGTTTACCATTAGAAACATCTACTTTTGTAATATGCAATTTACCTTTGGAAGGCTTATTGATAAAAAATTTTCCAGTATCTTCATTGCTTACAACATATGTTTTACCATTTTCAGTAATATCTATAGGATACCCTGTTTTGTCAATCGCAAAACCTATAGGAGCTTTTGTTTCTTTAATTATGTACTTGCCATAAATCAGGTTTTTAAAGGTAATAGAACCGTTTTTGTCAGTTAAAGCAGCTTTAACAACATTACCATTAGAATCATAGAGTGTGAATTCTGCACCTTCAAGATTAATTGTCTTATCCTCATTAGTTTTAATAACAGATATATTGCCTCTAATAGGAATGTTAATAAATACCGTATTGTCACTAACATTGCTTACAGAATACATTTTTCCATCTGTGTCAATATTGATTTCATACATATTATTATCAATAATATAACCTTCAGGAGCTTTTGTTTCTTTTACAAAATAATTACCATAAACAAGATTTTCAAAAACTATATTTCCATCTATACCTGTTGTCTTAGTCAAAATAGCTTCTTTATTATTATCATAAAGGGTGAATTCTGCACCTGCAAGTTCAAGCTTCATTGCTTCATCGGTTTTAATGATGCAAATAGAACCTTTAATAGGTTTATTTAGAAAAAGCTTACCATCAGGTTCATTAGAAACTGTATATGTTTTGCCATTTGTATCTATATTAATTGTGTATTCATTATCATCACATATATAACCTTCGGGAGCATTTGTTTCCTTGACTATGTAAGAACCTATTAAAAGATCTTTAAATGTAATTTCTCCAAATTTATCTGTTGTTTTAACTGAGATAATATTTCCCTCTGAATCGTAAAGTGTAAATTCAGCACCTTCAATCCTGTTAGTTTTACTATCGTCTGATTTTACAACAAGTATATTACCTTTAATAGGAAAGTTTACAAAGCCAACATTTTTTGCATTTTCGATTTTAACTATCTGTCCATTTTTTGTAATATTAATAGGATATTCTGTATTATCAATTACATAGCCTTCAGGAGCTTTCGTTTCTTTTACAAAATAATTACCATAAACAAGTTGTTCAAAGCTTACATATCCATTTGAATCTGTTGTTTTTGATTCAATAGCTTTATGATTTATATCATATAGTGTAAATTCAGCACCTTCCAGAAATTCCTTATTATTTTCAGAATTTATCTTAATAAGTTCTGCTACACCTTTTTTAAGTTGATTATAAATCTTCACATCAACAGTTTCATCAGCTGTAAGAGTTACCTTTTTAACAGCAGGAATAATATATTTATCTGGTGTTTTCCATTCCTTTACAGTGTAGATAATAGCTTCATTGGTATCTGTTTCAACATTATAAAAGTAAACAGGGAGGTTATCAATGGTTGCATAGCCGTTTGCATCTGTCGTTAATGTTTTTGAAAAGCTTACATCAGCAGAGCTTGTAATTGTAAATTGACGACCTTCTATTTCATTATCTTCTGCTGTTTTAATAATTCTTAGTGAACCTGTTTTTGGAGCATTGTAGAAATTTAAAATTGTTGTAATATTATCCAAAGTGGTTGTTTGAGCATTTGGAACAATATATCTTCCTGAAACATTTACTTCTTTAATTGTATAAGTGGTTTTAATAAGTTTTCCATCTTTGATATGATAGGGGAGAAGTCCTTCATATTTTATATAGCCGTTCTTATCGGTTTCTTTGATGATTTTGATTCCAGCAGGATCATCACTTGTTAGCTGAAATTTCATACCTTCAACCATATTATCATAAGAAGTTTTATGAATTTGAAGTTCCTTCATAATAAGAGTATTTTGGAATTCAATAGAAGCTGATTTGCCAGATTCAATATCAACAGACTGAGTTTTGCCATCTACAGTTTTAATAGCAACACCAACAATACCCATTCTTTCAATTATTTTATAAGTACCTGTAGGAAGCCCGTTTATTCTGATTTCATGACTATCAGTTCCAAGCTTAAAATAAACAGCCTTATCAGATGCAATATAATTTTTTCCATCATATTCACCAGAATTAGCATTAATTGAAACTGGAGTTACATATTTGCCATTTGAATCTTGAACTGCAAATTCGAGAATATCAAAGTATTCATTTGAAACATCCATAGCTGACAAAGTACCGTCTGTATTTTCTGTTACAAATTCTTTTGTAATAACTAAGTCACCAGGTTTTTCAGTATTAATAAATTCAACATTTACAGCCTTACCATTGACAACGCTATCTTCTGTAATTTCAATATCATAATAACCTTTCTTTGCAACCCATGTTTCTGAATCTGAATTAACTTCTATTACTCTATATTTTCCAATTGGAAGATTAGTAATCTTGAAGCTGTTACCGTTTTTAATTGTAAAGTATACAGCTTTGCTACTTAAACCATTATATGTGTAATTTCCGTCATTTGTAGCTGTTGCAGATATATATGAATTTTGGCTTTGATTATAAACTCTAAATTTAAGCTTAGAATAGATTTTCTTATCTTCAGCTGATGAATGAGTTTGTCCATCAGAATACTTTAATGTTTTAGTTACTTGAAGCTCACCAAGATTTTTTGCTTGGTTTATAACTGTTACAGAATTTGATGTAGAATTATCAGAGTTAAGAAATACTGCGTATTTGGAATTACTACTTTGGTAAAGTTTTTTTGCATCTCCTGTGCTTATTTCATATACAAAATATGGTGCGTTACTGCGAGGCATATTTTGTATTATAGCAATATGCGATTCAGTTCCAAGCTTAATTTCAGTATTTGAAGAACTTGAATCGTATTTATAAATTCCCTTTGTAGCATCTATAAGGGTTACAGGTATAGGATTATCACCATCACGCTGAATATTGAATGAAATATTGCTATATATATTATCTGAAGGTGTTTGTTCATTACCGAAGAAATCTACAAATTTTTTAGCAATACTCAAACTTTGACCAGATTGAGTATTGACAAAATTAACGGTCTGTGTTTTATTATCAACGATTGTTTGTGCATCAATTTTTACTGTTTCTGTCTTAGAGATAGCAGTCCAATTTTTTGCATTTTTTGATTCTGTTATTATATACTCACCAACAGGTAAGCTTGAAATAATAAATTCAAAGCCGTTTGTAATTTTAAGTACGGAAGCTTTTTCTGCACTTGAAACAAATGTTCTGTAGCTATAATTTCCATCATCAAGAGAATTAACTACAAGGTATCCATTCCTATTTTTTGAATATACAGTAAATTCAAGTTGTTCTAAAACATCTTTATCATTATGAGTTGTAGAACCTGAATAAATAAGTGTTTTTTTAATTTCAATTTTACCAGCATTTTTTTCTGTGTTTGTAAGGGTTACAGAAGCTGTGTTATTTTCAAATGCTACTGTTTTGCTTGAACAAGTAAAACGCTGTGTAATTTCGTTGTCACCAGATTCGAATATTGAATAATTTCCATATGGAAGATTTTTGATTGTAATTGTGTGGGTATCTGTTCCAAGTTTCATTACTGTATTTTTTGAAGTTGTATCGTATTTGTATGTTCCTTGAGCAGCATTCTCAAGTTTTACAGGAATATATGATGTTCCATTTTTAACTTTTATTTGAACTTTTTCATATGTAGCATCACTAGCAGTGAAAGATTCACCAAAATAATTTTTAAATGATTTCTTTATAGTTAGTTCACCAGTTTTAAGCTTATTAATGGCATTAATTGTAATTATATGATTTGGTGTATTCTTATCAAGTGTTACAGTCCAAGATGATTTTCCACTTGCTTCATAATTCTTTGGAAATTTTGTTTCTACAATGGTATATGTACCATAAGGGATAGAAGGTTCATTTTTACCACCCTCAGAAATAGCATAGCCATTAGAATCTGTAGGACCAATATAATATACTTTGATACTATCTTTAGTGTTAGTAGCCTTAAATGTTGCACCACTTAAATTTTTGCCATTAATATCCTTTTTATAAATCTCAATTGAGCCTTTATCAAACCAAGTTGTTGGTGGGGTGACAATCATTTTAACACTTTCATATTCTCCAAACTTTTTTAAACTATCTATAGCTTGAATAACTGGTCCTTCATCGCCACCAACATGTGTAACAAAATGATGACCGTTATAATAACCTGCGTATATAGCAACATGTGCATAGCTATATGAAGCATTTTTGAATAAAATAATAGAACCAATAGGAATATTTGAAGATGGATGTAAACTTCCATCATTATCTTGTGTAAAGCTTATCTTTTTAGCTTTATTGTTTTTAACCCAACTATTTACTGCATTTTCCCAACCAGATACAGCTCGTGGATTATCTGGTTTAGCTATTCCTGATACATCAATTCCAGCTATATTTGGCAAATAGTTAAAATAAACATATGTCACATAAGACGCACAACACAGACCATTTTTTTCAAAATATGAAATATCTGGCTTTTTTGAACTTGTTGTTTCATAGCCGCTTGGACCTGTACCATAACTTATATTAGATCTGATATATTTTGGAGTTCCAGATGCACCATATTCTTTGTAAATAGTTTCGTCTTTTATCTGTTTTTTCACATCATATCCTGTATATGCAAGTGCATCAAGAAATTTGTTGTTAAGCATATTCTCTGGAACTTCTGGGCTTTGTGCCGAAACAGTTAATGATGTTGGTATTGTTAAGAAAAGCATCATAGCCGACATAACGCCTGCTACAAGTCTTCTTTTTAGCTTAGAATGAAATTTCATTATTTTTATCTCCTTTCGTTCGTTACAAGGCGAATATAAAACCATGTTTATATCCTTTTAGGCTAACTTTAAAATAAATAAAAATGGTGGACTTCTAATAAGTAAATAAATAATCAATTGTGTATAACTCCTTTTTAACTGTTTTTAGATAAAAGTGTATAAAAAAAGAACCTCAATTTATAATTGAGATTCTTTTAGATTTATATTTTATTTTTGTTATCCATATTTATTGGTACTAGAAACGCAGATACAGCAATACCATAATCCATCTTTATAACAAGTACCTATTGATATATAAATATTATCTGGATATCCTACATAACGCCAATGGTCAGCACTATTATAAACACCATCTGCTAAACATTTAGCTACATCATTTATGGTATATCCATAACCCTGTCCAATTGCTTCACCGCAAGATGGTTCCCAATATGGATTATAAGAATCATCTCCATAATCAGATGGATTAATATATTTTCCATATTTTAGTTGATTAGCTGCATTTCTTTCATCTGTAGTATCATGTGCAAAATTAGTAGTCAACTGCTTAGCTCTATATTCTGCGTATGCAGTCATATTTGGTAACATAGAAGCTTTTTTTGAGCGATATTGGTTAATATAGTAAAGAGTTCTTTCAGAAATTAATTTTGCATCGTTGCTTGTAGCAACATCATCATATTTATTTTGTATCTTTATTTTATCAATGATTTTTGATTCGACCTTGTTACAAATAGTGCAAATATGTTCTTTTTTACCTTCAGAAGATTCTGTTGCTTTTTTAACAGTTTTCCAATCAGACCACTTGTGACCAGTAGCATCTGTATAACTATCAGTATAATTTGCACCACAAGAACAGGTATGAACTGTATAACCACCACTTGTGCAAGTAGCTTTTACAGTCTTTGATGAATAACTGTGGCTATGTGATGGCTTTGATGAACTAATACTGGAACTTGAGTTATTTTCTGAAGATGTATAATCACTCGGTTTAGAGCTTGTGGAACTACTTGAACTATTACATGGTTTTGAAACTGTAGTGTTTTCTGAATAACTACTGCTTGAACTTGAAGTATTTGTATTGCCAGTAGTGCTTGAATTTTCTTTTAAACTTTCAGATATTTGTTGTACAGAACTTTCATTTTTATGTGAAGTGTTACTATTTTCAGAAAATTTTATATCCGATATATTTTCAGAATTTTCTTTAGAAATTTTATTGTTGGAAGATTCATCATTATTTATTGATGAATTTGTAGAGCTTTCAGTTGATTTTAAAACAGATGAACTTGTAACAACCGAAATATCAGAAGTTTGATTATTACAGGCTGTAAATGTGAGTAATAAAGCAGAAATAAGAATTGTTGTCAAAAATCTTTTCATTTAATTTCCTCCTTTTTGTTTTAATTTATTTTATCATATGTTAATAATAATTACAATACTTCTGCTATGCTTTTAAAAAAGTCACAAAATTATGTTTTCTATATTAAGTAAATGCTTTGCTGACTTTGAAGTATATATCACACTAAATATTTTTCATATAGTTAATCAATTGTTGAATATGTGCAATTTGCGAATTACTGATTCCTGTAATTTGCAAATAATCCTTATCAAATTCTAAAAGATAATCTGTACTAACAGAAAAGAAATTAGCAATCTTTATAACCATTTTAATTGGTGGATAAACTTTTCCATTTTCCCAATTAGATATACTTTGCTTTGATACAGAAAGGCATTTTGCAAATTGAGATTGCGATAATCCTCTTTCTTGTCTTAATTGTTTGATTCTATTTTTCATTATTTTCTTACCTCATTCAAATTTTTAATTATTTTTATGATGCTTTACATATTGAAATCTAAATTCATCGCTTCTGAATTATTGAGTTCTATGTCAACAGTGATAGTGTCAGCATTTTCTAATTCATGAATTGAATTAGAAAACTGGTTATTATACAATAAATTAGTTTGTAATTGAATTTCCTGTGTTTGTATAGCTTCATCAATTGAATCAACTACATTTTTAAAATGTGTATATGCGTTTTCTACTGCTTGCTCTAATGGCGGTAGCTCTACATCATTTTCTAATCTATTCTTATAACTTTGGTAGTAATCGGAAAAATGTCGTAGTCTACCATCCTCAATTTCTTCTCCAAGATGATTTGTTAGCATGATTCCCAAACAATCTGCTTCAAATTCTACCTGTATAATATCTGTTTTTTCTACTATTTTTGGATCATTGTGAAGAATTGCATGCCCCAACTCGTGTGTAAGTGTTGAAAGTTTTTCGCTATCTCTTAATAACATATTTATCACAATTTTATTTTCACCAGAAATATAATATCCTTGTCTACTTATAGATTTTACATCGGCTTCTTCAACAGAACATTTCAATTTTTCTTTAGCAAATTTTTTAATAGCTTCATAAAGCATTGATTTGTTACTGTTTTCATATCCCATGCTATAATATTTAGGGTAATCAGAGGGTGGACAAGTTGTCTGTGAAATATCAAAAACCGTGCCTACTTTGTAATAGGTCACGGTTTTTGTTTCAACCATATTATGTTTTGCAAGTTGAACTAATGCTGGAGAAGCTTTTGATATAGGAATATAATCTCCTGCTTCATTGGAGAAAACATAATCTACTCTGCAAGGACAAAAGATATTCATTCCTTTTTCACCCTTTAATACTGAATATCCCATTTTTTTGAATCTATCAAATCCTGCAACAAATGTAGCAAATTTGTTTTGTTTGAAAATTAAAGCATTATTTCTGTATGAGTATTCATGAAATTTCGCCTTAAACTTTAACACTTCAATAATGTTTTCAGGGGATTCTTGATAACTTTCAGCAAGATTTTTAAGGCGTTTTGTCATGGTATCTAATTTTTCTTGTTGTATTTTTGATTTTTCATATGGCAATTTAATCATCCTTTCAACATAATTTTTATATTTAAAATAGAAAATCAGTAGTCATATCTTTTTATGATATGTTCTGCTATTTCTTTATCATTAGTTGAAAGTTTACCCTCAAATAAATTTATAATCATATATTGCTCATTTTGAGTAAATACAGTATCTAATGATTCAAGATTTTCAGGAAGGAACATTTCAAGTGGTTCAAAAAATTCTTCAGGGATATTAAGGCAAGCCCAATGCTCAATATTTAAAAAACGAATAATAGCATGATTTTTGTAGTAACCTACCGCCTCATTATATTCATCTGGTTTAAGTTCTTCAATAGTTCTATTTTTATTCATTTTAATTCTCCACAACTGCTTCATTTATTGCTGTTGCAATATTTTTTGCTGTTTCTTCATCTGCTCCACACTCAATAAGTTTTTCTGTGTTGTAAAATATATCATTTTTATTAGACATTTCACAGCCCCAACCGACATTTGGTATACAGCAGAAATAACCATTGATATGTTTACCATATATTACTAAAAAATTGTAATCACAAACTGAAACCGAAATTTCACAAATAGCATTGACATTATATTTTCCTTCAATTATGTATTCCATAATGATTTTTCCTTTCATTCAAGTATTGACTTATTATTCTTCGTTTTGAATTAGTGCTTCCTCCAAATAATTACACTCAATTAAATTACAAACATCTTCAATTAAATCAAAATAACCTTGTTTATAACCAGTTTGATAATCTTCCGATTTTTCACCTATTCGAAGTTCAAATAATTCTTGTTCAGTTCGATTCCTTAGTAATTTACAAATTTCAGTAGCACAATCATCAATAGTTTTTAGTTTTTCTTCTTGCAAAAGATTTCTAAGCTTTTTGTTTGGTTTTTTATCTGCTTTTGTTTTTTGATGTGGTTTATTGCTTGCATCAAATGAAGGATTTGTATTAGATTCATTATCTGATTTCTCAGATTTATTTGAAGAATTATCATTACTTTCTAGTGTATCAGTATTATTTATAGATTGTGGAATTATTGTTTCTGCTGGTTTTGGATTAAAAAATTCATCAAGAGCCTCAAAGTAGAAATGAGATGAATCGAAACTCCTTAACATTTCAGCTTCTTTTGTTGTTACACTACAATTATTGCGTTTTAAATATGTAGCAAGTCTTTTTTGTGATGCAACATCTATATGTGATAAACTTACCCCTGCAAGAAATGGCAATTTTTTATCATCTACCATATTTAATAAATCAGGAATTAGAAAGTTAAGGCGTTTATATCTGTATATTTGTTTTCTATCAGTTTTAAATCTCTCTGCTAATTGTGCAGAAACAGCTGTTTTATTATCAAGTTGCTTTATAAGTTCTTCATATTCTGCATAAGCCTTTGCAAGTTCTGATGGTTTATATTCATTATTACGATCCGTATTTGTAACAAGCAAAATTGCTCTTGCTGTATTATCATCAACATCTTTAATAACTGAATTTATTTTGTCAAATCCTAATAGCTTACAAGCTCTGACTCTATGCCGACCTGCAAGTATATCATATCTATCTTTTTCATTTTTACGAACAATTATAGGATCTGCAAGCCCTATTTTTGTAATGCTTTTTGCAATGTCCTGTACCTTTTCATCATTTACTGAAAATGGTTGTTCAACTTCATCAAGAAGAGAAATATCAAGTTTAATGATTTTTTCATCATCAACAGCACCTATAAGACTATTATAAGCTTCCTGTGGAGTAGGAATTTTAGGTTGTTTGGGTATACCAAATTTCATATTATAAGCTCCTTTTAACCATCTTTGGGGCATATGCCCCAAAGTGAAAATCTAGTATTTATCAGCATTTTGGGCTAATTTTGCTCGAACTTTTATTTTTATGTTCGTGCAATTATCTCATACACAATACGCATATATTCTTCTCCTACATAACTGTTTTTATGATTAACAAGACTTGTTCTTGTTGCTGAACTATTTTTTACTTCAACTCGGTAAGAAATAGCTGGTTGAAGAACATAGTCTGTATAACTCTCTTTCAAAGCCTGTAATATTTCATTGCTTATTACTGTATTTTTTGCATACATTGTAGGAAGTATCCCAAGCATAAAATCTCCAATATCTGTTCGTTTTTTAATTCGCTGAAGTGTTTGAAGCATTTGATTAACACCTTCATATGCAAGTAAATCTGCCTGTACTGGAATAAGGAGCTTATCACAACAACTAAGAGCGTTACTTACAAGTAAGTCAAGTGATGGCTGACAATCAATTATTATGTAGTCATAAACTGTAAAAAACTTATGATTAAAGATTCTTGTAAGTACATTTACACTGTCACTATCAGCACCTAATATTCCAAGAACACCAGCAAGCATATGATTTGAAGGGATAAAATCAACATTTTCTTGTTCACTGTGTCTGATAAAATCTGTATGATTATTACTATGGACATTAGAAACTTCTTGATATATCATTTCACTTATTGTTGGTTTTCCATCAGCAGAGTAACCAAGCCATCGACTAAGATGATTTTGACTATCTATATCAACTAAAAGAATTTTTTTCTTTACTTTGGCAAGTCCTGCTCCAATATTTAATGCAGTTGTTGTTTTACCAACGCCACCTTTTTGATTTGCTATGCTGATAACTGTTGCTTTTTTCATAATATTTTTGTCCTTTCATTTAGATATTTACTAATTATTTCTTTTTCTATATAAGTCCTTGTTGATTGATTTAATGGAACAATATATGGGTGTGCGGAATCTCTTTTATGACATGGAAATTCAACAAAGATTCGCTTATTATTTTTAAGAATCATTATGTCATTAATTCTTAAAACATTATCAATGACAATATGAGCCTTAGCCAACCTTCTTTTTGGTTTAGCATTTTGAAATTCAGGTTCAATCACTATATCTGTAATCGTCATTTTTTTACCTCCCATAATCGAAAAGCCGTTCTGATTTTCAGAACGGCTTTAAATATTTTATAATTATTTAACTTTATTAAATTTCATTACCATTATTATATTTTTTAATCCAATATGAATGTATGATAGCTATACAAGTAGAGATACCATTTATTACTATTATAGGGAATATAATATTATCATATGTTTTACCAAGAGTATTATCTATATCATAGCTTATTTTATACAACTCTTGAATAGATATACTATTTATATTTGTATTTGTACTTTGCAGATACCAATTTAGTAATATATCTAATATATATCCCTTACAAAATGAAAGTATTGTTGCAAAAGCTGCTATAATACCATTAGCAGTTGTTGATACATTTGTGTTTGCTAACATACTTATTAATATCCAAATAATAGTAAATATTATTAAAAATATTGCCAACAAATAGTTGTAATTATTTGTTGCACTCATGATAAGGCTTGCAATTATTATTGAAATTAGGAAATTTGTAAAAATTCCAAAATATAAAAAACTTATTAATGATGTTAAAATTTTATAAGCCTTTCTTATAAATACCTCTATATAAATTATAGCTGCACATATATATATAACAACAATATAAACTATAATA
>ENA-UOJC01001477-UOJC01001477.1-human-gut-metagenome-genome-assembly--contig:-C104-NODE-1477-length-31580-cov-9.271562_pt1 | contig 31580 bp, 30 predicted proteins | sample MGYA00242339_ERZ723886 | MGnify/ENA metagenome assembly ERZ723886 | reverse complement strand
TTTTACGGGGAAAGATCTCGCTTAGCTAGCTGTTCAAAAAACTGGAACCACTTCTTCGCATGTTTTTTCCTTGGTTCAGGCATTAGGCAAATGCCGGACTAGCGCGCCCACCGCTAGCCAGCTTGGTAAAGACGTTTTGGTACTCGCGTTCGATCTCTGCGAGAGAGAATTTTTTGAGTCTGTTGGGCAACTTCGCGGCGTATTCGTCGCAGAGGCTGTCAAGCAACTTGATAGGTAGGTTCTTGAGCGCCAGGACGGCAGAGGCACCTGCTGTATTCATGAACCAACGTACGTTGCGCGTGACTTCAGCAGCTACGGTTTGCACCTGGACACGCTTTTCACACTTGACCGGCTCGGGTACAGCCTGGGCCCCCAGCTCTCTCAAGATGGATGCATGCCACTCACTAGCACCGGCAAAGAAGTCAGCAGGGCGGCGAAGCATGTCAACGGGCAACAGGCGTTTTTGATTGCCGTAGCGCAGCTCGACACGAATCCATTTCGAGTCATCCTCTTTGCCGAAAAGCTCTTTGCCCTTTTCGTAGATATTGGTCAGCTTGCCAGCAGCCCTCGAACCGAGATAAAAGCTGCGCCCTTTCTTTTTAGAGAGATGGTCGCCACCTAAGTTGTCATCTGGACGATGACCGAGGTGATCCATCAAGCCGTTCTTGTATTCCCAAAAAAGACGTTGAAACACGTCACCATGACCCTTATCGTCCATGCCATCCATCAGATCTGCAGCAAGGTCTATACGAGTGATGACACCGCGATGCTCTTCGATGTAGTTGGCCATCACGTCATTCCAACCACGCTGGGCAAACGTGCATGCCATACCTTCGAGATTCACGTGCAGCGTGTTGTTCTGGTTGTCTTTGCGCTTGCCATTGCCAGACGCCAGGAATCCGACCCAACCGACCGGGTTGCCTTTGCGCAGGATGTCGATACGGAAACGATAGAAGTCTTTACCCCGCTGAATCAATGGATCAGCGGTGTAGTCTTGGCCAAGGATTTCCGCGACCTCTTCTGCAAGGGTGAAAGCTTGCGAGCTGGCCTGATAGTCAGGATCTGGAAGATCACGCAACAGGTTTACAACACGCTGGCGGCGAGCTCGAACTTCACCATGTGCTGCATCGATCTGGTGCTGGCTCCAGCCATCGCGAGCGGCCTGATAATCAATGGCTCCATCAGGTTCAGGAAATAGCAATTCAACGCTTGGAATCGGCGCGTGACGGCGATTGATGGTGAATCGCAGCCAATCGATATGGATGTAAGACCACTCTTCAACCTTCGCCGCGTGCAGACGCACCTTGATTTCATGGTTAGTGGCCAACACTAGGTCATTTCGGCGCTTGCTCATACACCCAGCCCTGTAGAAGTTGTCCCCGTGTTACCTACGGGGACAGAAGAGGGATACGCGCCGCAGTACCCACCAAAATTGATAGCAGAAAGCGCATTCAGAGAGGTGCTCTGGCGGCTGTCCTCGCTACGCTGCGGGCAGACGCCAGAGAACCTCTCGTCTGCCTCAATTGCAGCTGATAGATCGGCAGGCACAGCAACGTGCATGCGACTCAGCACGACCATCGAGCGGTGACGAAGCTCAGGCCAAAAATCCGTCTGTGCTGACTGAACACCTACCCGCCCCGCTTTGCGGGAGAAAAAAGAGGATCGCTTTGTCACACCGCTGGCCCTCACAGCACTGCCTCTTGTGCTCGTGCAGCAGCCAGGACGCGCACGGCCTCAACATTGATGAAGACTCGGCGACCCACCGTAATTTGCGGCCAGTAGCCCCGCTCCGCTTGGGCAGTCAGCACACCAACAGGCAGGCCAATTGCCTGAGCAAAAGCTTCGCGCGTCATTACAGGGACAGGGAGTAAGCCTTGCAGCTGAGGCGTCTGGAGATTCATAATCAAGCACCATCTACACTTTGATGGTGCTATTTTTACACTACTTTAGTGTTTTTTCAACACTACCAAAGACTATGGAAGCAGAAAACTCAATTGATGACCGCATGCGTCTACTGATCGCGGCGACTATCCCTGGTCGGATGCGCTACGTAGAACTTGAAGCAGCCACGGAAATCAGTGCTGATACTTGGAAAAATTTCTGGTTTAAACGCCGCAAAGCAGATGCACTCATGGTGGAGCGCTTGGGCAGGGCTCGACCTGAGTACGCTTTCTGGCTAGCAACAGGAGGGACTGATTCACTGGACGGCCATAGAAGTCCAGCAAGCGCAGGCTGCCTGGAACTACAAGCCGAGTCTCTACAAACTGCTGAGTCTGTTCTGCACAAATCAGTCAGTGCAACCAAAGCTGTTGAGGCGCTATACGCGAGTGCACCAGAACATGCAGAAGAAATCTCTCAAGTCCTAAGTGGCTTCCTAAAAGGTGGCTTGGTACATGCAATACCTAAACACCTAAACCACGGCCTGATAGATGCAGCCTTTAAGGCAATCAAAGACTTCAACCGAGCCATTAAGCTTCGTGAAGAAGAACGGAAGCTCAATGCATGAGCATCGTAAAAAAAGATGGGAAATGGAGCGTTGATATTCAGCCTGGAGGCAGAGGTGCAAAACGATTCCGTAAGACCTTCGCCACCAAAGCTGAAGCCCTTGCGTGGGAAGCATGGCTAAAAACACAAGTAGCACAAGACGCAAAGTGGCAACCCGAAAAGAAAGACCTTCGACGCTTGAGCGAACTCATCGACCTCTGGTACACGCACCACGGGTCAGGACTGAAAGCAGCGGCAAATACCTATGGGCGGCTCAAACGTGCATGCGAAGCGATGGGCAACCCAATTGCTGATCGTTTCACAGTCAACACATTCGCGACCTATCGCACACAACGTCTAGAAGCTGGCATTGCACCCAACAGCGTGAACCGAGAGCACGCATACCTACGCTCGGTCTTCAATGAGTTACGCCGTCTGGGTCATTGGAAAAAAGACAACCCTTTAGGAGAGCTACGTCAGTTCAAGATCGAAGAGCGCGAACTCTCGTTTCTCACGAACGAGCAAATTCGGGCCTTGATCTCCGCACTTGTTGAAGGCAGAAACAGGCATGCAGCTCTGGTTGCAAAAATTTGCCTATCAACCGGCGCGCGCTGGGGTGAAGCTGAAAGCTTAGAAATTCAGCACCTCAGAAATGGGCAGTTGCAATTTGCAGGCACCAAGTCCGGCAAGGTGCGGGCTTTGCCTATTTCTCCTGAGCTTTCTGACGAGCTGAAAGCACACTACGATCCAAAAGAGACAGGAAACAGGCTGTTTGCGCCGTGCTACTCAGCATTCCGAGAAGGCATTGAGCGAGCCAATATTCGCCTACAGGAAGGCCAACTCACTCATGTCTTGCGCCACACCTTTGCATCGCACTTCATGATGAATGGCGGAAATATTTTGGTTTTGCAGCGCAGCCTGGGGCACGCCAACCTCACAATGACCATGCGCTATGCCCATCTCGCGCCCGACCACTTGCAAGAAGTTGTGAAGCTCAACCCTTTGTCTGCGTTGACACTTGGTTGACAGCAGCAACAAAAAACGGGCTACGATTTCTCGTAACCCGTTGCATTCTTTGGTAGGGCGTGGCGGACTTGAACCGACGACCAAGGGATTATGAGTCCCCTGCTCTAACCAACTGAGCTAACGCCCCAACCGGGCCTCGCCGCTCCTTGCGAAGGACGAAGCCCGCGCATTGTAACGGCTAGCGATGCTGACTGAGCGCATTGCTGACCAATTTCGATGTGATGTCCACTATCTGAATCATCTTGTCGTAGTGCATGCGCGTGGGGCCGATCACGCCCAGAGTGCCAACCACCTGACCATCCACTTCATATGGGGCACTGACAACCGACAGCTCCTCAAAAGGCACGACCTGGCTTTCGCCACCAATATAGATACGCACGCCTTCGGCCTTGCTGGAGACATCGAGCAGACGCAGGATCTGGGTCTTTTGCTCGAACAGCTCAAAAGCACGGCGCAGATTACCCATGTCACTGGAGAAATCGCTGACAGACAGGAGATTGCGCTCTCCAGAGATGATGACCTGTTCCTGGGGCCCGGGCATCATGGCTTCGGCGCCCAGATTGACAGCAGACTGCATGAGTTTGACCACTTCACCCTGCAAGCGCACCACTTCCTGCTTGATGCGCTCGCGCACCTCTTCAATGTCCAGACCGGCGTAGTGTGTGTTGATGAAGTTGGAGGCGGTGGTGAGCTCCGAGGCATCAAACTCCACATCGGTAAACAGCACGCGGTTTTGCACATCGCCCTGTGGAGAGACGATGATGAGCAGCACCCGGTGCTCGGACAGCTTCACAAATTCAATGTGCTTGAACACCGAGCTGCGGCGCGGCGCCATGACCACGCCCACGAACTGGGACATGTTGGACAGCAGCTGCGCCGCATTGGCAATCACTTTCTGGGGTTGCTCAGCGGGCAGCTCCGGGGGGGTGAGTTCGCTGCCCTGGACCGTGAGCATGGTGTCGACGAACAGGCGGTAGCCACGTGCCGTGGGCACCCGTCCGGCCGAGGTATGAGGACTGGCGATGAGCCCCAACTCCTCCAGGTCAGACATGACATTGCGTATGGTTGCAGGCGACAATTCCAGCCCCGAGGCTCGCGACAAAGTGCGCGAGCCCACCGGCTGACCATCCGCGATATAGCGCTCGATCAGCGCTTTCAACAATAACTTGGCACGTTCATCGAGCATGCTTTGATTTTAATGATGTAATTTCCGGTATGACGTCCAAGTTTCGCCATGTCGCACTGGTAGGTAAATACCAGTCTCCGAGCCATTCTAGTTCTGCTACCGAGCAGTCCAGCACAGTGCTTCACGGTATTGCAAATTTCCTGCGTACACAAGGATGTGAAGTCGTCCTGGAGGCTGAAACCGCAGCCCACACGGGCCTGCAGCACAGTTTTCCTTCCATGGATGTGGACCAGCTGGGGCAACACTGCGACCTGGGCATTGTGGTCGGCGGCGACGGCACCATGCTGGGCATTGCCCGCCAGATGGCCAAATACGGCACGCCACTGATAGGAATCAATCAAGGCCGCCTCGGCTTTGTCACCGACATTGCGCTGGACCGCTATGAAGAAGTGCTGCCCTCCATGCTGCAGGGCGTGTACGAGCAGGAAGCCCGCCCGCTGATGCATGCACGCGTGGTGCGCGATGGTGCCACCGTGTTTGAAGCCCTGGCCATGAACGATGTGGTGGTCAACCGTGGCGGCACCTCGGGCATGGTGGAAATTCGCGTCGAGGTAGATGGACGCTTTGTCTCCAACCAGCGTGCAGACGGTCTGATTGTGGCCACGCCCACAGGCTCTACGGCCTACACCCTGTCGGTCGGCGGCCCACTCATGCACCCTTCGATTCCTGCCTGGCTGATGGCACCTATTGCGCCGCATACGCTGTCCAACCGGCCCATTGTGCTGTCCGACCAGACCGAGGTGATGATGGAAGTGGTCAGCGGCCGGGACATCAGCGCCAACTTTGACATGCAGTCACTGGCCTCACTGCTGCATGGCGACCGCATCTATGTGCGCCGCTCCGAACACAGCGTGCGCTTCATCCATCCTGTGGGCTGGGACTACTTTGCAACGCTGCGCAAGAAGCTCGGCTGGAACGAGGGAGGTTACTGACCATGGCGCTCAAGCGGATCACGCTGCGCGACTTTGTCATCGTGCAGCAGCTGGAGCTGGATTTGCACGCAGGCTTTACCGTGCTGACCGGCGAAACCGGCGCGGGTAAATCCATTCTGATTGATGCCCTGCAGCTGGTACTGGGCAGCCGCGCCGATGCCGGAGTGGTGCGAGAAGGTGCGACGCATGCGGACATCAGCGCTGAGTTTGACTGTCCCGCCCGCCTGCACAACTGGCTGGAAGAAGGCGGCTTTGCGTTGGAAGAGGTGCTGCTGCTGCGCCGTGTGATTGACAGCCAGGGCCGCAGCCGCGCCTGGATCAACGGCGCACCGGCCACCGCCACGCAGCTGCGTACGCTGGGTGAGGAGCTGCTGGACATTCACGGCCAGCACGCCTGGCAGAGCCTGACCCGTGCGGATGCCGTGCGTCAATTGCTTGATGCCTACGCCGGTGTCAACACCCAGAGCCTGCGCCAGCACTGGCTGATCTGGCGCTCTGCAGCCAAAGACCTGGAACACGCCATTGCAGCGCAGGACACGCTGCAGCGTGAGCGCGAACGCCTGCAGTGGCAGATTGGCGAGCTGGAAAAGCTCAGCCCCGGCATGGATGAGTGGGAAGAACTCAACACCCTGCACACCCGCCTGTCCCACGCACAGGCGCTGCTGGATGCCGCACAGAATGCGCTGTACCTGCTGGAAAACGACGAAAGCGGCGTCGGCACCCCGCTGAACCGCGCCCAGGATTTGCTACAGGATAAAGAGCATCTGGAGCCTGAATTCAAAGCGATTGCAGATGTGCTGGCATCCAGTCTGGCGCAGATCAATGATGCCCAGCATTCGCTGCAGATCTATCTGCGCCGCACCGAGCTGGACCCGGACAAGCTGGCCGAGCTGGACGAGCGCCTGTCGCTATGGATGCAGCTGGCACGCCGCTACAAGCGCACGCCGGAAGAATTGCCGGGCATGCTGCAGTCATGGCGTGAAGAGTTGCGCCAGCTGGACGCCGTAGTGGACCTGGACCGCCTGCGCCATGCAGAGCAGCAAGCGCTTGCGGCCTACCACAGCGCTGCGCGCGAGCTGTCGCTGCAGCGCACCAAGGCTGCACCCAAGCTCTCGCGCGCCATCACCCAGGCCATGCAGGGGCTGGGCATGCAGGGCGGCAAGTTTGAAGTGCAGCTGGACAAGCTGGATGAACCCACGCCCCACGGGCTGGACAGCGTGCAATTCCTGGTCGCAGGCCACCCCGGCGCAACGCCCAAGCCCATTGGCAAGGTCGCCTCAGGCGGCGAACTCTCTCGCCTGTCGCTGGCCATTGCCGTGACCACCAGCAAGCTGGGTCAGGCTGGCACGCTGATTTTTGACGAGGTGGACTCCGGCGTCGGCGGTGCCGTGGCTGAAACCGTCGGCAAGCTCATGCGTGCCCTGGGCAAGGACCGCCAGGTGCTGGCCGTCACCCACCTGCCCCAGGTTGCAGCCTGTGCCGATCACCACTATGTGGTGTCCAAAAAGCGCGACAAGGCAGGCACCTTCAGCACCGTCACCCCCACCAACAGCAGTCAGCGCGAGCGCGAAATTGCACGCATGCTGGGCGGCGAGAAGATTTCTGACACGACCATGGCACACGCGCGTGAGATGCTGCTGGCCGCAACGTCTGCTTGAGAGAGGGAAGGCAGGGATATGAAGAATTTGGAGATTGTGCTGATTACCGGCATGTCCGGTTCGGGCAAATCCGTGGCTTTGCATGCACTGGAAGACACAGGCTACTACTGCGTGGACAACCTGCCGCCCGAACTGCTGGGCGACTTTATCCGCCTGCAGCGCGCACAGCAGCGCAACCGCGTGGCCGTCGCCATTGATGCCCGCAGCGCCACCAGCCTGCCCAATCTGCCGCGCGAGCTGGAAAAGCTGCAGCGGCTCAAAGCCTCTGGCCTGCGCCTGCATGTGGTGTTTCTGGACGCCTCCACCAACACCCTGGTGCGGCGTTTTTCTGAAACGCGCCGCCGCCACCCGCTGTCACAGGCCGAGGGGCCACAGGGCCCGGAGGCACGCGAGGCGCTGATTCAGATCATCGACCACGAGCGCGAGCTACTCGGCGAAATCCGCGAATACGCCCACGTCATCGACACCAGCGACATCCGCGGCGCGCAGCTGCAAAGCTATGTGAAGCAGCTGCTGCAGGCACCGGCCAACCAGATGACGCTGGTGTTCCAGTCCTTTGGCTTCAAGCACGGCATTCCGGTCGATGCCGACTATGTGTTTGATGTGCGCATGCTGCCCAACCCCTACTACGACGTGCAGCTGCGCCCGCTGACCGGCAAGGATGCACCGGTGCAGGACTTTCTGCAGCAGCAGGCCGACGTGCAGACCATGCAGGCCCATATTGCGCAGTTTCTGGACCACTGGCTGCCGGTGCTCAACGCCAACCACCGCAGCTATGTGACCGTGGCCATTGGCTGCACCGGCGGGCAGCACCGCTCTGTCTATCTGGTGGAACAGCTGGCAAAGCGCTATCAGCAGCAATGGTCAACCCTGCGCCGCCACCGTGAAATGGACAGCCGCGCGCTGGCAAATACCGTCACTATCGCTCACTAAAAAATAGCTGCTAGCGCTTATAAATAAAGCATTTCAGATATAAAAGCATCTGAAATACTTGCCAGACAAGCGCTGGCAGCTCTGTTTTTTATAAATCCTGCAGCAGCTTGCGCACCGGTGCTGGCAATCCCAACTGGGGCCATGCGGCCGGTGACTGCCACTGCCAGCCTGCGTCCTGCACATCCAGCGCAGGCTGCACTCCGGCCACATCAACCACCACAGGGTGCAGAAACAGATCACGGTGCGTGAGCACATGCAGCTGCGCAGGCCAGTCCTGGCGCGCCTGTACCTGCACGCCCAGCGCGGCCAGCTGCGTGTTCAACGCCTCTGCGCCGGCATAGACCGGCGGGCTGAACAGCCCCGCCCAGATGCCCGTGTCACCACCGCTGGAAGGGCGGCGCTGCAGGCAAAGATTGCCTCCCACATCACGCAACACCAGCAGCCACCAGGCCTGTGAGCCACGCTTGGTCTTGCGCGTCTTGACGGGATAGTCCTGCGGATTGCCACGCTGTGCAGCACGGCAGTCTGCCTGCAGCGGGCACACCAGGCAGGAGGGATTGCGTGGCAGGCAAATGGTGGCCCCCAGATCCATCAGGCCCTGCGTGTAGCGCGGCATGCTGTGCTGCAAATCCTGCGTGGGCAGCAGGTCTTCAGCCATCGCCCACAGCACTTTTTCATTGCGGCTGCTCGACAGGTCTTCGCCAAAGGCGAGCACGCGTGTGAGCACGCGTTTGACGTTGGCATCCAGAATGGCTGCACGTTCACCAAAGCAGAACGAGGCAATGGCCGCTGCGGTGGAGCGGCCAATGCCCGGCAAGGTCGCCAGCACCTCGGCACTGCGCGGGAAAGCGCCACCATGCTCGGCCATCACCGCCTTGGCGCATTTGTGCAGATTGCGTGCGCGGCTGTAGTAGCCCAGGCCGCTCCACAGCGCCATCACATCGTCTTCGGGTGCAGCCGCCAGGCTGGCCACATCAGGAAAAGCCTGCAGAAAACGCTCGTAGTAGCCCAGCACTGTGGTGACCTGGGTCTGCTGCAGCATGATTTCAGACAGCCAGACGCGGTACGGGTCACGCGTTTGCTGCCAGGGAAGATGGTTGCGGCCATGCACGGCCTGCCACTGCACCACCTGCGTGGCAATCAAAGGATTCGGAACGCTCAAAGGAAGCTCGGGGAAAGAGGAAGGTTCAGAGAGTCAGCGCAGCAGCACTCAGACCGCCTCGGGCACAACGGCTGACTCCAGGGCCTGCGCCTGCGGTACCTGCAGCAGCTGCTGCGCCCACTGCGCCAGGCGCTGCTCCAGCTGGTCCAGCTGCTGCTCGGCCGACTCAATCTCGGCAATGCGCTGCGCCAGACCGCTGGCGGCTTCGTGGATGCGGTCTACCGCCTCCATGCGCCGGGCAAAGCTGCGCTTGCGCTCCTTCAATTGTGCATCGAGCTGTGCCGTGGCGCTCTTGCTCCATAAATCCAGGTCATTGGCTGCGGATTCAAACACCGCACGCAGCCGCATGCCCAGCGCCTTGAGCATGCGCTGGCCGAACATGGGGTTGGCCAGCTTGAGCGTGTTGCCAAAGCTCAGGTACTGCAGATAGCTCTCTTCAATCTGCGCCAGCTCGCGCTCAAAGTCATGCAGCTGCAGATCACCTGGCGGCTGCAGCGAAAAGCCGAACTCCGCATTCAGCTCGCGGAACATGGCAGCCAGCATGGTCTGCACCTCGGCTGCCGCTGCACGCACCTGCGCACCCAGATCACGCAGGCGCTCAAACGTTGAGGCATAGACCTTGCGCACCCCCACCTTCAGCCCCGAATGCTCCAGCGCACCAGACAGCTGCTCCAGCTCCTTGCGCAGCGAAGTCGCGCCCAGCAGATGGAAGGCCTGGTTCATGAGCTTCAGATGCACGGTGCGCAGCGCCAGTATCTTGGCCGTGCTGTTCTCAAAGGCCTGCTGCTCCTGCTCAATGCGCTGGCGCATGCGACCAATCATGGACGTGTTTTTGCCGCGCAGGCTGCGCAGCTCCAGCATCTGTTCATCCAGATCACGGCGGCGAATCAGGATGGAACGCAGCACCTGCTGCTGCAAATGCGCCATGCCCTCACCCACCACGCTGCGCAAAATGCTCTGGCGATGGGCCAGAATGCCCTGGGCCAACAAATCCTCAAACAAGGGCAGACCGCTTTTTTGCAGCAGTGCGGTGTTGCTTTCAATCTTGGCCACCAGCCCTTTCTGTGCCGACAGCGGCACGATGCGCGCCGGATCAATATCCAGAATCTGGGCGCTTTGCCTGCGCTGGCGGTTGAGCAACTCTTTGACTTCCGTGCCGGAGTCCAGGCTGCCCCACAGGGTGTCAATCTTGTTGAGCACCACCAGATGCGCATCCCCTTCACGGTGGCAGGGCTGCAGGAGCTCTTTCCAGATCGCCAGGTCTGACTTGGTCACGCCCGTATCAGCCGCCAGCACAAACACCACGGCATGGGCCTGGGCGATGAGGTTGACCGTCAGCTCCGGCTCCGTACCCACGGCGTTCAGGCCCGGGGTGTCCACAATCACCAGCCCCTGCCGGAGCAGCGGATGCGCCATATTGATCAGGGCGTGGCGCCATTTGGGGATTTCCACCAGCCCCTGCGCATCCACCAGCGGGTTTTCCACGCCGTCTTCATCGCTCCAGAAACCCAGCTGGCGGGCTTCGTCCACCGGCACCTTGCGTACCTGCGCCACATGGGCCATGGTCTGCGCCAGCTGGTCGGCATCATCCACATCCAGCGGCAGCTGCACCCAGGTGGAAGGGCGCTCACGCCACTCGGCCAGGCTGTAGGGCTGAGCACGTGTTTCAATGGGTAGCAGGCGCAGGCAGGGTTGCAGGCCGGTGTCGTAGCTCAGCTCGGTCGGGCACATGGTGGTGCGCCCGGGGCTGGCGGGCATGATGCGCCGGCCGTAGTGGGAAAAAAACACGGCATTGATCAGCTCTGACTTGCCACGGGAGAACTCTGCCACAAAGGCTACGCTCACCTTGTCGCCACGCAACAGGTTTTCCAGCCGCTGCAGCTGCTCCTGCACCGCCGCATCCAGCAGTTCATGGGCCGCCAGCCATTCCCGGAAACTGGCCATCTGCGCCGCAAAGCTTTTGCGCCAGTGGCTCAGACGGTCGAACTGCTCGCTAAATGAAGGTGAAGGGCCCACGATTTCTCCCTCTTCGCTGTGATTGCCTCTCAAAGCTTCTGAATATAACCAGACTGCTCATCGCCCGGCTACGCTTTGGCTAGAGCTTTTGACAAGAAGCACAGTAGTAGGTACTTCGCTGCCCCTGTCGCAGCAATACGACGGGGCGTGCGCAATGCACACAGGGTAGGCCCTCACGGCCATACACCTTGGTCTGCAGCTGGAAGTGCCCCGCCATGCCATCTGCGCTGGAAAAGTCCCGCAGCGTCGTGCCCCCATGCTCTACCGCCAGCGCCAGCGTCTCACGAATGGCATGAAACAGCCGCCTGGCCTTGATGGTACTGATGGTGTTGGCTGGTGCAGTCGGTGCAATACGGCTGGCAAACAGCACTTCAGACGCATAGATATTGCCCACGCCCACCACCAGCTTGCCACCCAGCAGCAATTGCTTGATGGGTGTGCGGCTGCTCTGCAGCCCATGCTGAAAGCGTGGCCAGCTGTAGCTTTGCTCGTCCAGCGGCTCCATACCCAGGCCATCAAGCAGTTTGCGTGCCACAGGGTCGTGCTCGCCCTGCGTGGCAATCACCGCACCAAAGCGGCGTGGGTCATGCAGACGCAGCACCCCGCGGTCTGTACGCATCTCAAAGTGGTCATGCTTGCCCGCTGGCGGCAGATCAGGCGCAAACCGCAGACTGCCTGACATCCCCAGATGCACCATGAGCATGCCGCGATCCAGATCCAGCAGCAGGTATTTGCCACGCCTGCGTACCTGCAGCACCTGGGCGCCCACCAGCTGCTGTGGCGCGCAGCCCAGTGGCCAGCGCAAGGACTTGCCCATGGTGACAGCCAATATGTGGGCTCCCGCGATCTCGCGGGCAAAACTGCGGCGGGTGACTTCAACCTCTGGAAGTTCTGGCATCTTGGCGTTTGGCGTACAGCAGGTAAAGGCTTGGATTATTATGGTTCGATGGTTTCCATACTTCATAAATGGCGCTTGGCCCTGATCACTTCCCTTGTTCTCGGAACACTGCCTGCTCAGGCCCAGAAGGCCCCGGCAGCGGAAAGCACGCCGCCCATCGGCAGCCCTGCCAGCAGCACACCTCTGCCCTCCGCGCTGGACGGCGAGCTGTTTTACGAGCTGCTCGTGGGAGAGATGTCTGCCGCACAGGGGGATTTCGTCAACGCCATTGCTCTGCTGATGGAAGCCGCACGCAACAGCCAGGACGAGGCGATCTACCAGCGTGCCGCAGAGCTGGCCCTGCAGTCACGTGCCGGGCCTCGTGCACTGTCTGTCGCCAATGAATGGCAGCAGAACTTTCCCGATTCGCGTGAAGCCAACCGTTTTCTGCTGCACGTGCTGCTGCTGCTCAATCGTGTCTCCGAGACGCAGGAGCCTCTGGCCCGTGAAGTGGCATGGACGGACCCCGCTGCCAAGACCGCTACATATCTAGGCATCCTCCAGCTCTATGGACGCGTTTCTGACAAGGCTCTGGCCGCTGCCGTCGTAGAACAAGCGCTGCAGCAGGATCTGCAAAACCCCAAGCTCGCTGCAGCTGCCTGGTCCACCATCGGCCACATGCGCCTGACGGCCAAGCAAAAGGATCTGGCACTGCAGGCCTTGCAGCATGCCCATGCCGCAGGCTCCATGGATTCCGCCACTGCCCTGCTGGCGCTGGAACTGCTGCAGGCCGGAGAGCTCGCTGCCGAGGCTCTGGTTCAGGAATACATGGCCAACGACCCTGCATCCCCGATACAGCTTGCCTATGCGCGCGTGCTGATCGGCCAGAACCGCATCGCGGATGCACAGCAGCAGCTCAACACTTTGCTGATGTCCAACCCGGAAATGGCAGAAGCCTGGCTGGTACAGGCCAGCGCATATGCACTGCAAAGCGACTGGAAGCAGGCGCTGAAAGCCGTACGCCGCGTGGAAAATCTGGCCAGCAAGCAGTCTCTTTCGTCTGACCCTCAGCAGGAGCAGGTACTCAGCGAAGCCTATTTGCTTGGCGGACGCATCGCCATGCAGCAAAAAGACTATGCACAGGCCACCCTCTGGCTGAACAAGATCCCCGACAGTGACAATGACCTGAACCTCCAGAGCCTCAAGGCACTGGCACTGGCCAAGCAAGGCAAGCTGGCACAGGGCCGCGCCTTGATTCGTGCTGTACCTGCTCAGTCCAAGGAGCAGATCATTCGCAAGCGCCAGGCTGAAGTTGCGCTGCTGCGCGACAGCAACGCAGTGCAAGAAGCCTATCTGCTGCAGCGCACGCTGTATGACCAGCATCCGGACAACGCGGACATTGCCTATGAAACTGCCATCCTGGCAGAGCGTGCAGGCAAGCTGGAGGTCATGGAAAAGATTTTGCAAGGCATTCTTGCCAAGCAACCCGACTACCACCACGCACTCAATGCCCTGGGCTACTCCTATGCCGACCGTGGCATACGACTGCCAGAAGCCAAGGAGTTGATTGAGCAGGCCCTGCAACTGGCGCCTGATGACCCCTTCATCCTTGACAGCCTGGGATGGGTGGAGTTTCGCATGGGCAATCACGGCAAAGCCAAGGAGCTGCTGGAACAAGCCTACGCCCAGCGCGATGACGTGGAAATTGCAGCCCACCTCGGCGAAGTATTGTGGGAGCTGGGCGACAAAAAGCGTGCCCGCAAGATCTGGCGCAAAGCCATGGAAGCAGATGCTGACAACAGCGTGCTGCGCGCCACCCTGGAACGTCTGCAAGTTCGTCCCTGATCACCATGCACACCAGCACACTCTCTTTCCTACTACATCGCCGAGCATGCTGGCTGGGACTGGCGGCCGCATTGGCGCTGTCGGCATGCAGCACGCCACCTCGCCCACAGGACACCGCCAGCACATCCTGGAGTGGCCGCATGGGTCTGCAAGTGCATGACCCCATGGCACAGGAGCAGTCCTTCAGCGCTTCTTTCCAGTTGCAGGGCTCTGCAGAGCAAGGCCAGCTCGATGTTTTCAATCCGTTTGGCTCCCAGATTGCCAGGCTGCAGTGGACCCCGGAGCATGCAGTACTGCAACAAGGCAGTCAGATGCGCCACTCCGACTCCCTGCAGGAGCTGCTTCGCCTGAGCCTTGGCACAGAACTGCCAGTGCAGGCACTGTTCAGCTGGCTGCAAGGCCAGCCCATGACAGCTGAAGGCTGGCAGGTGGACCTCAGCCGCCACGCACAGGGCCGCATTACGGCACAGCGCATCAGCCCACCACCTCAGGCTACCTTGCGCGTGGTGCTGCAACCGCTTCAGTAAAGTAAATACCAGCGGCAGCCCAGGGCTGCCCCAAACTTTCTCATGCTCAGCCTGTACGACGTTCCGGCCCCGGCCAAACTCAATCTGTTTCTGCACATCACTGGCCGCCGTGCGGACGGCTACCACCTGCTGCAGTCGGTCTTCATGTTGATCGACTGGCAAGACCAGCTGCACTTTGAAAGCCTGCAGGGCAGCAGCGAAGTCTCTCGCCAGGACCTGAACCCCGGCGCTCCGGAGCTGCCCGCTGACGATCTGTGCGTGCGTGCAGCCAGAGCACTGCAGGCAGCCACAGGCTGCACACAGGGCGTACGCATTGCGATTGACAAGCACATTCCCTCGCAGGCCGGCATGGGTGGCGGCTCCTCGGATGCAGCCACCACACTCATCGCGCTCAACCGCCTTTGGAGGCTGGGGTTGAACCGCCAGCAGCTGGCAGACATTGGCGTGCGCCTGGGTGCCGATGTGCCTTTCTTCATTCATGGTCACAACGCCTGGGTCGAAGGCATTGGTGAGCACATCACGCCGCTGGAAGGCAATGCAGCCTTACCCGCCAGCAGCTTCTGGGTCATCAAACCCCAGGCGGGGCTGGACACGCCCAGCATCTTTCGCTCGCCTGAGCTCAAACGCGACACAAAGTCTGCTACAATCGCAGACTTTGCTGCAGATCACTACGGCTTTGGCCACAACGACTTGCAGCCAGTTGCTGAAGCGCTGTGTCAGGACGTAACGCAAGTTACCAATTGGCTTCAATCCCAAGGATTGCGTGCTACAATGACGGGCTCAGGTAGTGCAGTGTTTGCACAAGACAGTAAAGACATTGATTTACAAGCTGCAAGCAGTAGCTGGCAAATCAAACTTTGCAAAAATCTGGATAAACACCCTTTGCTGCACTGGGTTCCAGAATAAACCAAGCTACCGGTTGATTGTTATCGACGACAATTGACCTGTGTAGGGGAGTCGCCAAGTTGGTTAAGGCACCGGATTTTGATTCCGGCATGCGAGGGTTCGAGTCCTTCCTCCCCTGCCAAATATCTTTATGCGTTTAAGCAAACCCAATACTGGGAAGCTCATGCAATCCAATCACTCTGAATTCGTGGTTTTTACGGGCAACGCCAATCGTGGCATGGCCGAAGAAATCGCCAAGCACCTCGGCGCGTCTCTGGGCGCAGCCGATGTTGGTCGTTTTTCTGACGGTGAAGTGACCGTAGAAATCAAGCAAAACGTTCGCACCCGCGACGTTTTTGTGGTCCAGCCTACATGCGCACCAACCAATGACAACCTGATGGAGTTGTTGGTCATGGTCGATGCCTTGAAGCGTGCTTCCGCACAAAGCATCTGCGCTGTGATTCCCTACTTTGGCTATGCCCGTCAGGATCGCCGCGTGCGTTCCACACGTGTGCCTATCACCGCCAAGGTGGTCGCCAACATGCTGCAGGCCGCTGGCGTGAACCGCGTCCTGACCATGGACCTGCACGCTGACCAGATCCAGGGTTTCTTCGACATTCCCGTGGACAACATCTACGCTTCGCCCGTCTTGCTGGGTGACCTGAAGCAGAAGCAGTACGACGATCTGATCGTTGTCTCTCCTGACGTGGGTGGCGTGGTGCGTGCACGTGCACTGGCCAAGCAGCTGGGGTGCGATCTGGCCATCATCGACAAGCGTCGTCCCAAGGCCAACGTGTCGGAAGTGATGCACGTGATTGGTGACATCGACGGCCGCAACTGCGTGATCATGGACGACATGATCGACACCGCAGGCACACTGGTGAAGGCTGCCGAAGTCCTGAAGCAGCGTGGCGCCAAGAAGGTGTATGCCTACTGCACACACCCCATCTTCTCCGGCCCTGCCATCCAGCGTATTTCCGAAGGCGATGCGCTCGACGAAGTCGTAGTGACCAACACGATTCCTCTGAGCCCTGCGGCACAGGCTTGCGGCAAGATTCGCCAGCTCTCCGTGGCTCCTCTGTTTGCCGAAACCATGCAGCGTATTTCGTCTGGTGATTCGGTCAGCAGCCTGTTCCAGGACTAAACGTTTTCCCTTCGGAAAGCTGTGAGCCTCCTTCGGGAGGCTTGCGTTTTCCGAAATTTCATCCAAGGCAACAGCCTTGTTATCAACCGAGTGGGACTGGTCGCGGTCCACTCAAACTGGAGTTTGTTATGCAAATCGTCGCAACTACGCGCAATCTGCAAGGTACGGGTGCGAGCCGCCGCCTGCGTATTACTGGTAAGACCCCTGGCATCCTGTTTGGCGCTGGCCAAGATGCTGTGAAGATCGAAGTCGATCACAACAACCTGTTCCACGCTCTGAAGAAGGAAGCTTTCCACACTTCGATCCTGGACCTGGAACTGGATGGCCAGACCACCAAGGTTGTGCTGCGCGACGTGCAATTCCACCCCTTCAAGCCCCTGGTGCTGCACATCGACTTCCAGCGCGTGGACGAGAACACCAAGGTGGAATCCAAGGTGGCCCTGCGTTACGAAAACGCTGAGCAGTCTCCTGCTGTGACCGTGGAAAACGGCACTGTGACTCCTCTGATCACTGAAGTGTCCGTGCTGGCAGCTCCTGCCAAGACTCCTGAGTTCATCGCTGTGGACCTGTCCAAGCTGACTTCCAAGATCATCCCCGGTCTGCAGTCCGTGAAGACTCCTGCTGGCGTGAAGATCATTGCTCGCGGCGCGAACAAGAACCCCGCTCTGGTGTCCGTGAAGCTGCCTGAAGCTGCTGTTGCAGCTCCTGTGGCTGCCGCCACCACCGACAAGAAGAAGAAGAAGTAATTCTTTTTTGCCTGTCGCTACAGCCTTCCGGGGCTGTAGGCAAAACAAATGGCCCACCTTGTGTGGGCCATTTGTTTTGCGGCACACATACCGTGGACTTTGGCACATCCGATAATCGCAACATGATCAAACTGTTTGTGGGCCTTGGCAATCCAGGTCCGGAATACGAAGACACCCGTCACAACGCCGGCTTCTGGTGGATTGACGGGCTGGCACGTGAACTCAAGGTGCATCTGCAGCCCGAGCGCAGCTACTGGGGCCTGGTGGCACGCGCCAATGTACAGGGGCAGGCTGTGTGGCTGCTGCAGCCGCAGACCTTTATGAACCTGTCGGGCAAGTCGGTAGGCGCTCTGGCGCGCTTTTTCAAGATCAAGCCCGAGGAAGTGCTGGTCGTGCATGACGAGCTGGACTTTGAACCCGGCCAGGTCAAGCTCAAAAAGGGCGGCAGCCACGGCGGGCACAATGGCCTGCGCGATATCCACGCCCAGCTGGGCAGCCCTGACTACTGGCGCCTGCGTGTGGGCATTGGCCACCCCGGACAAAAGGGCGAGGTCTCAGGCTGGGTGCTCAAGAAGCCACCACAGGAGCAGTGGAACGCCATTCACGAGCAGATTGACCGCAGCCTCAAAGCCTGGCCACTGCTGGTGGCAGGTGACATGGAAAAGGCCACGGCCCAGATCAACACCAATAAACCACCACGCCCCAAGCCACCACGCAAGCCAGCGCCAGAGCAGGCCGCAGGCACTGCGGCGCAGCCCCAATCAGGCCAATCTTAAAAACATAGCTGCTTGCGCAGTATTAATAAGGTTTTGCAGCTTATTTATGCCTGAAACCCTTATTTTGCCTGCGTGAGCAGCTCATATTTTTTAAGCAGCACTTCGCGGCTTTCCATGAAATCCGGATTGACGGGAATGCACGATACCGGGCAGACCTGCATGCACTGCGGCTCATCAAAGTGCCCCACACATTCCGTGCATTTGTGCGGGTCGATTTCATAGATCAGCTCCCCCATTGAAATCGCATCATTGGGGCACTCTGGCTCACACACATCGCAGTTAATGCACTCATCAGTGATCATCAGTGCCATAGCGCACCTCCTTGGTCGAGATCGCCACCACGGCACAACGCGGGCACACAGGGCTTGAATACGGGGGACATCTGCCAATTATCGTGTGCAGCTGCCCCTCTCAGCGATATAGTCCGCACTTCCGTACTTCGCACTGCGGTTTTGCACCGGGTTTGCCGCTATGCTCGGGCCCACTTTTTCTGACCGCCTCACCCTCTCGTATTCATGAGTGTTTTTCTTGCCAGACACCTGCTCACACTGATTGCCACCTTGCTGGGTGCATCCGTGGTGGTGTTTGCCATGCTCGAAATTCTGCCGGGCAATGCAGCGCAGGTGCTGATGGGGCCGGATGCCGATCCGGAAGCCGTGGCCGCCCTGGCCGAGCAGCTGGGCCTGAACCAGCCTGCCCTGCAACGCTACGCACAGTGGATACAAGGCTTTTTCACAGGCCATCTGGGTGACAGCTATGCCTATGACTCCCCTGTGTGGGAGCTGATTCAGGAACGCCTGGCGCTGACCATTCCCCTGGCCCTGATGGCCATGCTGCTGACCACGGTGCTGGCCCTGCTGGCAGGGGTCTATGCGGCCTCGCACCACAACAAGCTGGGCGACATCAGCATCATGGGTCTGGCACAGCTGGGCATTGCCATTCCGAATTTCTGGTTTGCCATCCTGTTGATTCTGCTGTTTTCGGTGAAGCTGCAATGGTTTTCCGCAGGCGGTTTTCCGGGCTGGAGTGCCGAGGAAGGCGGAGGTTTCTGGCCTGCGCTGCAGGCACTGCTGCTGCCCGCCATTTCGCTGGCCGTGGTGCAGGCAGCGATTCTGGCGCGCATCACACGCTCGGCCGTGCTGGAAGTGCTGCGCGAAGACTTTGTGCGCACTGCACGCGCCAAGGGCCTGAGCCAGCGTGCCGTGCTCTGGGGCCATGTGCTGCGCAACGCCATGATTCCGGTCATCACCGTCATGGGCCTGCAGTTTGCCAATTTGCTGGCAGGCACCATCGTGGTGGAAAACGTGTTCTATCTGCCCGGTCTGGGGCGGCTGATCTTTCAGTCGATTGCCAACCGGGATCTGATCGTGGTGCGCAACTGCGTCATGCTGCTTGCCGCCATGGTCATCGTGGTCAACTTCATAGTGGATGTGCTCTACGCCGTCATTGACCCCCGCGTGAAAGCCAGAGACTTATGAGCCAGCCCTTTTCCGCCTGGCAGCGTGGCCTGCGACAGCCCAACCTGCTGGTGGGCATGCTGCTGAGCAGCTGCCTGCTGCTGTGCGCCCTGCTGTCCCTGATCTGGACGCCCTGGGACCCTTATGCCATGAACATGGATGCCAAGCTGCTGCTGCCCGACAGCCAGCACTGGCTGGGCACGGACGCCTTCGGGCGCGATGTACTCTCACAGCTCATGGTGGGTGCGCGCAGCTCCATTGCCGTGGGTGTGATCGCCGTGGGCATTGGCCTGGTCTTTGGCGTGGCCCTGGGCCTGCTGGCGTCTGCCCTGCGCGGCTGGGTGGAAGCAGTCATCATGCGCCTGAGTGACTTCACCTTTGCCTTTCCCGCCATTTTGCTGGCCATCATGATGACGGCCGTGTTTGGCCCCAGCATGGTCAACGCCATCATTGCCATTGGCATCTTCAATATTCCAACCTTTGCCCGCATCACGCGTGCCTCGGCCAATGCCATCTGGACGCGGGAATACATCACCGCCGCGCGTGCCTGTGGCAAAAACCGTTTCAGCATTACCTTCCAGCACGTGCTGCCCAACATCATGGGCGTGCTCATCGTGCAGGCCACCATTCAGTTTGCGCTGGCCATTCTGGCCGAGGCGGCCCTGTCCTATCTGGGCCTTGGCACGCAGCCGCCCCAGCCATCGTGGGGCCGCATGCTCAGCGATGCCCAGACCTTGATGTTCCAGGCACCACTGTTGGCCATCTTCCCCGGCGTGGCGATTGCCCTGTCGGTGTTGGGCCTGAACCTGCTGGGCGATGGTCTGCGCGATCTGCTGGACCCCCGCCTGCACCGCCAGCGCTAAGCCCTCAGAAAGACTGCCATGCCTTTGCTTGAAGTAACCGGGCTCCATCTGTTTCTGCGTGGCGATCAAGGTGCCGTACAGGCGCTGCGCCATGTGTCTTTCAAACTTGAACGCGGCCATGCGCTGGGCATCATCGGCGAGTCGGGCAGCGGCAAATCGCTGACGGTGCAGACCCTCATGGGGCTGCAGCCAGACAACGCCAGCGTCACCGGCAGCATGCTGTGGAACGGTCAGGAGCTGGTGGGCCAGAGCGAAAGCGCGTGGCAGGCCCTGCGCGGCAACCGCATGGCCATGGTGTTTCAGGAGCCCATGACGGCCCTCAACCCCGTACACACCATAGGGCGCCAAGTGGCCGAGCCCATGATCCGCCACCAGGGTCTGAGCCGTGCAGCGGCGCTGCGCCGCGCCACAGATTTGCTCGGCCGCGTGGGCATTCCCAATGCCAGCGCACGCGTGGATGACTACCCGCACCAGTTTTCCGGCGGCCAGCGCCAGCGCATCACCATTGCCATGGCGCTGGCCTGCGAGCCAGACCTGTTGATTGCAGACGAGCCCACCACCGCGCTGGACGTGACCGTGCAGCAACAGATTCTCGACCTGATCAACGATGTGGTGGCAGAGCGTGACATGGCGCTCATCCTGATCTCGCACGACCTGGGCGTGATCTCCCAGAACGTGGATGACATGCTGGTCATGTACGGCGGTCAGGTCGTGGAAAGCGGTCCGACTGCGGCCCTGTTTCGCCACATGGCCCACCCCTATACGCGCGGCCTGATGGCTGCGCGCCCACGGCTGGATGCGCCCCGCCAGCCCAGCGGCAAGCCTATGGACCTGCTGACCATTCCAGGTTCGGTGCCGCCGCTGCGCGCTCTGCCACGTGGCTGCACCTTTGCAGACCGCTGCTCCTTTGCCGAGCAGCGCTGCCATGACGAGCGCCCCACCCGCGTGGGCATTCCCAGCTTTCAGCCCCATGAGGCCGAATACAGCAGCCTGGGCGTGCACCAGGTACGCTGCCTGCGCCCCGAGGCCATGCGCCCCGGCAATACGGAGGCCTGGAAATGAAATCCGACGATCTGCGCCCCCCACTGCTGCAGCTGCAGGCCGTGGACAAAAGCTACCGCCTGCCCCGCCACCAGCTGTGGCAGCCTGCGCAATGGCTGCACGCACTGCAGGGCGTGGACCTGAAGGTCTACAGCGGCCGCAATCTGGGCATTGTGGGCGAGTCTGGTTCTGGCAAATCCACGCTGGCACGGCTTGCCATGGGGCTGGATACCCCCAGCAGCGGCCAGGTGCTGTGGGACGGCCATGACATTCACAGCCTGCACAGCCGTGCGTTGCGCGACATGCGCCGCAACTACCAGATGGTGTTTCAGGACCCGTACGGATCACTGGACCCACGCATGCGCATTGCCGCCATTCTTGCCGAGCCCCTGCAGGCATTGAGCCGTGCCAGCCGTAGCGAGCAACGCGAAGTGGCAGAAGAGGCACTGGTCGAAGTCGGCCTGCACCCCAGCGATCTGGACAAATACCCGCACGAATTCTCAGGCGGCCAGCGCCAGCGCATTGCGATTGCACGTGCGCTGATTACGCGCCCCAAGCTCATCGTGGCCGATGAGCCCGTGAGTGCGCTGGACGTGTCCATTCAGGCCCAGGTGCTCAATCTGATGCTCGATCTGCAGCAGCGCTTTGGCATGACCTACCTGCTCATCAGCCATGATCTGGCCGTGGTCAACCACCTGTGCGATGAAGTCACCGTCATGCAGCAGGGCAAGATCGTCGAGCGTGGCACGCCACAGCAGCTGTTCCTGCATGCACGCCACCCCTACACGCAAAGCCTGCTCAACGCCGTGCCACAGATCGCTCCGGGCCGTGCACGTGCGCTGCGTCATCTGCGGGCGCAGGCCAGTCAGCAGAACTTGGTGTAAAAAGCAGGCTGCTCACAAGACTGTGCAGTGCAGCACAGCTGGGTGTGAACACACTGGAGAGCCGCCATCTGCGCGCTGCACGGCAGACATGTGCACGGGCCTGCGCGGTTTTCATCGATCCAACGAGACACAAGGGAGAACTTCCACCATGATTCATCGCCGCAGCTTGCTGGCATCCAGCGCTCTCGCCAGCCTGGCTGCCATCGTGCCTCTGCACGCTATGGCCAAGTCCAGCAAAAAGGATGCTGTGACGCTGGCGCTCACGCTGGAGCCACCGGTGCTGGACCCCACGGCCAGCGCTTCTTCCTCGATTGCTGAGGTCACGCACTACAACATCTTTGAGACGCTCACCAAGATCAACCCCGATGGCAGTGTCTCGCCCATGCTGGCCGAAAGCTGGGATGTCTCGCCCGATCTCAAGACCTACACCTTCCGCCTGCGCAAGGGCGTGAAGTTCCAGAACGGCGAACCCTTCAATGCCGATGCCGTGAAGTTTTCCTTTGACCGTGCGGGCAGCGAAGGCAGCACCAACAAGGACAAGCGCAGCTTTGCGGGCATGAAAGTGAGCGTCAAGGACGCGCACACGGTAGAAATCGTCACCGAGGAAATCGACCCGGACTTCCTGTTCCTGCTCGGTCAGGCAACTGCCATCATCGTCGAGCCCAAGAGCGCCGCCACCAACAGCACCAAGCCCGTGGGCACCGGCCCCTACCAGCTGGGTCAATGGCGCAAGGGCAGCTCGGTCACGTTGGTGGCCTGGCCGGAATACCGCGATGCGAACAAGATCCGCATCAAACGCGCCACTTTCCGCTTCATCCCCGATGCGGCCGCCCAGGTCGCTGCTCTGCTGGCAGGGGACGTGGATGCCTTCCCGCGCGCAGCGCCACGCAGCGTGCCGCAGTTTGCCAAGGACCCACGTTTTCAGGTGCATGTCAGCGGCTCACGCGCCAAGACCATTCTGGCCATCAACAACGGCAAAAAGCCACTCAACGATGTGCGCGTGCGCAAGGCGATTGCGGCAGCCATTGACCGCAAGGCCGTCATCGAAGGGGCTGCTGAAGGCTATGGCAAGCCCATTGGCAGCCATTACGTACCCGGTGCCTTTGGCTATGTGGACACCACGGGCATCAACCCGCACGACCTTGAAAAAGCCAAGGCACTGCTGGCTGAAGCGGGTGTGAAGCTCCCCCTGAAACTGACCATGACACTGCCCCCCGCACCCTACGCGCGCCAGGGCGGTGAAATTATTGCTGCCCAGCTGGCCAAGGTGGGCATTGAAGTCAAGCTGCAGAACGTGGAATGGGCGCAGTGGCTGTCTGGCACCTATGGCAACAAGCAGTACGACCTGACCATGATCAGCCACGTCGAGCCCTTTGACCTGGGCAACTTTGCCAAGCCTGACTACTACTGGGCCTATGACTCGCAGGAGTTCCGCGACCTGTACGACAAGATCAAGCACACGCCCAACCCCACAGACCGTGCACGGCTGCTGGGCCAGGCACAGCGCCTGCTGGCCAACGATGCCGTCCACGGCTTCCTGTACCAGCCGCAGTGGGTGACGGTTGCGAACAAGAACCTGCGTGGTCTGTGGAAGGACATGCCGATTTTTGTGAACGACCTGTCTGCTCTGCACTGGTCAGAGAAGAATTAAAAAAAAAGAGCTACCAGCGCTTGAAAACAAAGGACTTCAGATAGTTTTCTATCTGAAGTCCTTTTTAAATCAGCGCTAGCAGCTATTGTTTTTTATCTTTGCGTAGTGGCCAGCCGCACCGCCAGCCCCAGAAACACCACGCCAGCCAACCGATTCAGCCACCACTGCGTACGTGCTGAGCGCTGCAGCAGACCGCCAAACACACCGGAAAAGCAGGCAATGGCGCCAAACACCAAAAAGGTCGCCAGCACAAACACCGCACCAAAGCAGGCAATCTGCCAGGCCACGCTGCCGCGCGCAGGGTCGGCAAACTGCGGCAAAAAGGCCAGAAAGAAAATCAGCACCTTGGGATTGGTGATGTTCATCACCACGCCACGCCCCACCATGCGCAGCGCTTCACGCAGTTGCAAAGGCTGTGCCGCGCTGCTGCCCACAGGCGTATCACTGACTTGTGAAGGCGCTCGCAGCGCACCCCAGGCCAGCCAGGCCAGATAAGCGGCACCACACCACTTGAGCACCGTAAACGCCGTGCTTGACGCTGCCAGCACCGCAGCCAGGCCCAGTGCCACCGCCGTGGTGTGCACCAGAATCCCCAGGCACAGGCCTACCACCACGCACATGCCCAGCCGCCAGCCGCGCTGTGCGGACTGCACCAGCACAAACAGGTTGTCCGGCCCGGGGCTCAGGGCCAGCAGCACGGCAACACCAAAAAAAGCAATCAGGGTATCAATGGCAGGCATGGGGCAAAAGGCTTTCGCAATCGCACAAAAGCGCCGATTGTGCGCCTGCGGCTGCGGCTATGCCAAGCGCCTGCGTGACGGGATCAGGCAGCCCAGCCCCCTGCGGACTCAGCGCTCATGCAGCAGTGAGCGGCGTCTGGAAGTGCACTGCGCATTGTCAAACGGACCAGCACCGCGCTCCCAGCCTTTGGCTGGCATGAACTGTGCGCAGATCTGGCGGCCATCGTGCTTGCTGATCCACCAGTACCAGGGAGCGGGAGCACTGTGGGCCGAACCTGTGCCCAGCAGCGCAAGGGCCGCGCCCAACATCAGCGCCTGCAAAAACTTTTTCATCACCATGGCTGCAATTTACCCCAGCCCCAAGGCCGTGACGCCAAAGGCAATCAAGATGGCCCCCGCAATGCGTACCATGCGATCGCCCTCACGCAGCAGGTGGCCGCCGATGATGGCGGCAAACAGCATGGAAACTTCACGCGCCGGTGCCACGTGCGAGATGGGCGCACTTTGCATGGCATACAGCACCAGCACATAGGCAATGGGGCTGACCACAGCCACCAGCAGTGCCCAGCGCCACTGCAGCTGCCACAGGAATTTGGCCTCCTGCACATTGCGCAAAATGACGGGCGAGAGCAGCACCACGCGCAGGCAGCTGCCAAAGTAGTCAATCAGAATGGGCGAAAGCAGCAGCACCTTGACGCCATAGCCATCCACCACCGTATAGGCGGCAATGAAGATACCCGTCACCACACCATAAAACAGGCCCTGATGCAGGCGCAGACGCGCTTGTGGATCATGGCGCAGCCTGAACATACCGGGGCCACCTGCAATCAGAAACACCCCCAGCACCACGCCCAGCACACCGAGCATGCCCAGCTGCGAGATCTCCTCACCCAGCACCACAATGGCAAACAGCGAGCTGATCAAAGGCCCGCTGCCACGCGCCAGCGGATAGACCACGGTGAGGTCGGCCTTGCGGTAGCCGCGCAGCAAAATGACGTAATAGGCCAGATGCAGCACGCCACTGACCGCCACCAGCGCCCAGGCCTGCCAGCCCCAGCTGCCCACCACATCGCGCCCTACCCACCAGGCCAAGGGCGCCCAGAACACAATCAGCAGCAAAGACGTGAAAAACGCAAAGCGCGCATCCCCCCCAGCTTTTTTGGCGGCAATGTTCCAGCCCGCATGAATCACACCGGCAAAAATGATGAGGGCAAAGGCTTGCAAAGACATGAAGGGCAGCGCGAAAGAATGCGCAAGGCAAAACGGGACAGCCAACGAAAAGGGCTGCGCATGGCGCAGCCCTTGGCAGGAGTAGCGATTGTCGCTGCTTAATCCGGACGGCGACCGGGAATCAGCGACAGGAATTCACGACGCAGCGTGGGGTCGTTCAGGAAAGCACCACGCATGACGGAGTTGAGCATCTTGCTGTCCGTCTCGCGCACACCGCGCCAGGACATGCAAAAGTGCGAGCACTCCATGACCACGGCCAGCCCGTCAGGACGGGTTTTTTCCATGATCAGGTCTGCCAGCTGGATGATGGCCTCTTCCTGAATCTGGGGGCGACCCATGATCCAGTCCACCAGACGTGCGTACTTGGACAGACCAATCACATTGGTGTTCTTGTTGGGCATCACACCAATCCAGATCTTGCCCATGACGGGGCACAGATGGTGGCTGCAGGCCGAACGCACCGTGATGGGGCCGACGATCATCAGCTCGTTCAGGTGCTTGGCGTTGGGGAATTCGGTGATGGTGGGCTGCGCATGGTAGCGGCCCGCAAACACTTCCTTCAGATACATCTTGGCCACACGGCGGGCCGTAGCCTTGGTGTTGTGGTCATTGGCCGTGTCAATGACCATGCTCTCCAGCACGCCCTGCATCTTGGTCTCGACTTCGTCGAGCAGCTGTTCCAACTCGCCGGGTTCGATGAATTCCGAGATATTGTCGTTGGCAAAAAAACTGCGGCCAGCGGCCTGCACCCGCTCTCGAATTTTGAGGGAAACAGGCTTGCCTTGAGGATCTTGGCTCTCAGGCTGTGTAGCGGATGCGGCAACCAAATCTTGAAACATGGGCGGGATGGTAACAGTGAATCATGGAGGCAGCATTCAATAATCAAATACTATTAAATACTGAAAGTTCATAGCCTGAATTCAGCAATCAGTGGCAGGTGATCCGACATGCGCCACCAGATGCGGCCCTGCGGCACCATCAGGCTCAAAGGCTCCAGTCCCCGGACATACACATGATCCAGCTGCGCCAAAGGCAGGCGTGAAGGATAGGTCAGTGTACTGCCATCGCCGTCATACTCATGCAGGCCAAAACCGGCAAGCATATGCTTGATGTGGCTACCCCAGTCATTGAAGTCACCCGCCACCACCACGGGCGCGCCCGGTGGAATCTCACGCTCGATGAACTGGTGCAGCTGCTGAATCTGGCGCACACGGCTGCCTGCAATCAGGCCCAGGTGCACCACCACGGTGTGGACCGAGCGACCCTGGAACATCACTTCAGCATGCAGCAGGCCGCGCTGCTCGAAGCGGTGGTCGGACACATCCAGGTGCTTGATGTCACGCACCGGCCAGCGCGAGAGCAGCGCATTGCCATGCTCACCGTCCTTGGTGTAGGCATTGGTGCGGTAGACGGCCTCATAGCCTTCAGGCGCCAGGAATTCAGCCTGCGGCACATGGGGCCAGTTGTCAAAGTACTGCGCCTCGCGCCGGTTCATCTTGCGCACTTCCTGCAGGCAGACGATGTCGGCATCGAGCTGTTCCACAGCCAGCCCCAGGTTGTGGATTTCCAGCCGCCGCGTCGGCCCCAGCCCCTGCACACCCTTGTGAATGTTGTAGGTGGCCACACGCAAGATCGCAGGCTCGCTGGGCACCAGCAAGCCCGAAGCGGTGGTTTCCATGGGTGGCAAAGAAATGGAAGGCTCAGAAGTCATGGAACAAGAAAAGCTGACAGATGAAGAATCGCTTCCGCATTCGAAGGCGAATAGCAGCGATCCGCGGCCTCGCGCCAAGCATGCCATGCAAACGCGGTATGTTCACGAGGGTTCAGGGTTACACGGATGTCCGGTGGCACCCGTAGGCCAAACACCCGCTCTGTATTCATACAGGTGCCCGGTGCATAGCGGTGCAGCCACTGTGGGTAGATCGCATAGACGTTCTCCAGTTCCCAGTCATGCAACTCACAGCCCGGGACATGGACGTCAATACCCGTTTCTTCCCAGACCTCACGCGCAGCCGTCTGCGCCCAGGGTTCATCCTCGGCATCCTTGCTGCCGGTGACGGGCTGCCAGTAGTCCTGGCCCAGACCATCGCCCTGCGTACGCCGCAGCAGCAGGACCTGGCCTTGCGCCGTGTAGATCACCACCAGTACAGACTGGGCAATTTTGTAAGCACACTGCTTCATCCCCTGCATCTTCACACCAAAAGCATGCCCTGTTCATGCAAAAAGGCCTTTGCGTTTCCACAAAGGCCTTCTATGTTTTTGGCTGCTAGCGCTTGATACACAAGCGCCAGCAGCTCTTATTTGCAGAGCAATCGAATTACGATGCCTTCACTGCGTCAGGATTGCGCAGGCGAATGTGCAGCTCGCGCAGCTGCTTTTCGTCCACAGGCGAAGGTGCCTGGGTCAGCAGGTCCTGGGCACGCTGTGTCTTGGGGAAGGCAATCACGTCACGGATGGACTCGGCACCGGTCATCAGCGTGATCAGGCGGTCCAGACCGAAGGCCAGACCACCGTGGGGAGGCGCACCGTACTGCAGCGCGTCCAACAGGTAGCCGAACTTGGCTCGCTGCTGCTCGGGCGTGATCTTCAGGGCTTCAAACACCTTGGCCTGCACGTCAGCGCGGTGGATACGCACCGAGCCACCGCCCAGTTCCCAGCCGTTGAGCACCATGTCGTAGGCCTTGGCCAGGCACTTGCCGGGATCGGTCGCCATGAGGTCTTCGTGGCCATCCTTGGGCGATGTGAAGGGGTGGTGCACAGCCACCCAGCGGTCTTCTTCCTCGTCATGCTCGAACATGGGGAAGTCCACCACCCACAGCGGTGCCCACTTGTCTTCGAACAGGCCGTTCTTCTTGCCGAATTCGCTGTGGCCGATCTTCAGACGCAGTGCACCGATGGAGTCATTGACGATCTTTTCCTTGTCTGCGCCAAAGAAGATCAGGTCGCCGTCTTGAGCACCCGTGCGCTTCAAGATTTCAGCAATCGCTGCATCGTGCAGGTTCTTCACGATGGGCGACTGCAGACCGTCGCGGCCCTTGGCCACTTCGTTGACCTTGATCCATGCCAGCCCCTTGGCACCGTAGATCTTCACGAACTCGGTGTAGCCGTCGATCTCGCCACGCGAAATCTGTGCGCCACCGGGCACGCGCAGGGCCACCACGCGGCCACCCTTGGTGGTAGCGGGGGTGGAGAACACCTTGAAGTCCACATCGGCCATGACATCGGTCAGCTCAGTGAATTCGAGCTTCACGCGCAGGTCAGGCTTGTCCGAACCAAAACGGAAAGCCGCGTCCTGGTAGGTCATGATGGGGAACTCGCCCAGATCCACGCCCAGCTGCTGCTGAAACACTTCGCAGATCATCTGCTGGAAGATGGCGCGAATTTCTTCTTCGCTCAGGAAGGAGGTTTCGCAGTCGATCTGGGTGAATTCTGGCTGGCGATCCGCACGCAGGTCTTCATCGCGGAAGCACTTGGTGATCTGGTAGTAGCGGTCAAAGCCCGCCACCATCAGCATCTGCTTGTACAGCTGGGGCGACTGGGGCAGCGCAAAGAACTGGCCGTCATGCACGCGCGAAGGCACCAGATAGTCGCGAGCGCCTTCGGGGGTGGACTTGCCCAGCATGGGAGTTTCGATGTCTACAAAACCCAGCTTGTCCAGGAAGTTACGCACCTGGATGGAGGTCTTGTAGCGCAGCATCAGGTTGCGCTGCATCTGGGGACGGCGCAGGTCCATCACGCGGTTGGTGAGACGCACGTTTTCGGACAGGTTCTCGTCATCCACCTGGAAGGGAGGTGTCACCGATGCGTTGAGCACGTTCAGCTCATGGCACAGCACTTCAATCTGACCGCTCTTGAGCTTGTCGTTGGTCGTGCCTGCAGGACGTGCACGCACCACGCCCTTGACCTGTACGCAGTACTCGTTGCGGATGTCTTCAGCCACCTTGAACATTTCAGGGCGGTCTGGGTCACACACCACCTGCACATAACCTTCACGGTCACGCAGGTCAATAAAGATCACGCCACCGTGGTCACGGCGACGGTTTACCCAGCCACACAGGGTAACGGTTTGGCCCATCAGGGCTTCGGTCACAAGACCGCAATATTCAGAGCGCATGGCCATGATTTATCTTCCTGCGCCCTTGTGGGACGCGCTTTCTTAGGTTGTTTATCGTTCTTCGTCAGGCACGGGCAGCGGCGGAGGCGCCACCACTCCCATGGAGACGATGTACTTGAGCGCAGCGTCCACGCTCATTTCAAGCTCCACACAGTCACTCTTGCGCATCATCACGAAGTAGCCACCTGTGGGGTTGGGCGTGGTCGGCACGAACACGCTGACAAACTCGTCACGCAAATAGCCCGCAACCTCACCCGCCGGTGTACCGGTGATGAACCCCAGGGTCCACACCCCTTCACGGGGCCACTGCACCAGCACGGCGGTGCGAAACGCATTGCCATTGTCGGAGAAGACGGTGTCCGATACCTGTTTGACGCTGGAATAGATCGAGCGTACCACTGGTATACGTGCGATGATGGCATCGCCCCAAGACACCAACTTACGGCCTACAAAATTGCTGGCAATCGCACCGATGAGCAGCAGGGCCAGCAGGGTCAGCACCACGCCAAACCCTGGGATGTGCATGCCCAGCAACCGGTCAGGTTGCCAGGCCTCTGGCAACAGATACAGCGTCTGGTCCAGCGTGCTGATGATCCAGTGCAGCACCCAGACCGTGATCACGCCGGGCACCAGGACCAGCAAGCCGGTCAGCAACCATTTACGCAATGCAGGCATAGCTGGTCTTAGGCCTCCGCAGCAGCGGGGCAACCGGCAGCGGCGCAGGCGCTGCCACCGTTATCGCAGGCAGGGGCTGCAGAAGCAGCGCTGCTGGAGCCACCCTTGAAATCGGTGGCATACCAGCCCGTACCCTTGAGCTGGAAGCCAGGCGCTGTCAGCTGCTTGGAAAACGCAGCCGCACCGCAAGCTGGGCAATCCGTCAGCGGGGTATCCGACATCTTCTGGAGAACATCCTTGGCGTGGCCGCAGGCACCACACTTGTACGCATAAATTGGCATAGCTACAAAGTCAGCTCAGGCTAAAGCGAAGAACATGAAATGTTGAAAAAGAAACCAGTGCTTCAACTGGCTCCTGCCTTGCGTGAACAGGCCACAGACCATGCCTCACGCAAAACGCTCCATTTTACTTGAAGCCCGCTTTCATGCTTGACAGGCACTTGGCAAGAGTGCTGACGGTATTGCGGTGAATGACAGCAGCCTCAACCGCCCGCCACTCACAGCCAGCCTGAGTTTATGTAAAAAATGGCTCCAGAGCTTATGTAGAAAGCGCTGACAGCTACAAAAACAAAAGGAGCCTTGCGGCTCCTCCTGTACTGGCAGCCTTGCAGCTGAAAAGCTTTTTACAGCTTGCCCACCATTTCAGGCACTGCGGCAAACAGGTCCGCTTCCAGACCATAGTCCGCCACCGAGAAGATGGGAGCCTCAGGGTCCTTGTTGATGGCCACG